>Ga0302326_10014431_pt1 | contig 16691 bp, 11 predicted proteins | sample Palsa_T0_3_FD_202264 | JGI IMG/M metagenome (GOLD analysis project Ga0302326, IMG submission 202264) | Peat permafrost microbial communities from Stordalen Mire near Abisko, Sweden - Palsa_T0_3 | ecosystem: Environmental > Terrestrial > Soil > Palsa > Peat permafrost | place: Sweden: Abisko...
CGCGGGATTTGCAGCACCAGCAGCGCCAGTCCAAGCCCGATCAGCATCTGCAGCACGACGGTGGTGCCGGTGTAGATCACCGTGAGCTCGAGCGAATTCCAGAAGCGGGGATCCTCCGCCATCTTCGTGTAGTTGTCGGCGCCGGCGAAGCCGGTGATCCAGGGTTCGGTCAGATTGACGCGATTGACGCTGTTCCACGCCAGATAGATCAGCGGCAACGTCGTGGTGAGAACGAGGACCAGGAACGCCGGCAAAAACAGCGAGATTGCAAATCGTCGCTCGCGTGCTGCAACCGGTGTTCGCATATGATCGGCAATCCAATTTCCCGCCGCGAAACCGCGACGGCGATTCGTCGAACGCTCAGCCCTTCATGATCTGGTCGATGCGACCCTGCGCCTCGTCGAGCGCCTCTTTCGACTTCTTCTGTCCCACCAACGCGGTCTGAATTGCCGTCGCCATGGCTTCGCCGAGCGCCGGCCATTGCGGCACACGCGGACGCCAATCGACGTCGGTATCCTGTTCCAGCGACTGCAGCGATGCCTCGCCGAAATTGTAGCCGCTGTCGTCCAGCAGCTTGGTAAAGTCAGGCGATCTCCACACCGAAAGCCGATTGAGTCCGGAACGCTTCACCGGTCCGGCAAATTTCCACGAGGTTCTCGCCTGCGTCTCCGCCGCCGCCGCCCAGGAGATAAACATCCACGTCGCCACTTTGGCCTTTGGGGCGAGCGCAGCGTTGATCGGAAAACCCCAGTTCCAGATCGACGTCACGCGCTTGCCGGCCGGTCCCTTGGGCCAGCGCGCGAAACCGATCTTGCCGATGACCTTCGACTTCTCCGGATTATTGAGCACCGCTGCCGAGGAATGCGCATCGATGTAGGCGCCGAGCGTTCCTTGCGCGAATGCGTCGGCGATGTCGGGCCAGTTCCAGTTGCGAACCGCCTGCGGTGCATATTTGGTCAGCGTGTCGACATACCAGTCGAGCGAAGCCACCGCTTCCTTGCTGTTGGCCTCGATCTTTCCGCCCGACATCCAGTTGCCGCCGTAGCCGCGGAAGATCGAAGGATAGATATACATGTTCTGGCCGGCGCCGGCGAAGCCGCGAAGCGCGGCGCCCCACAGCCGGTTTGACGGGTCGTGCAGCGCCTTTGCATTTTCGACGAACTGCTCGAGCGTGTCCGCGGGTTTCAGGCCCTTGGCGTCGTACAGGTCCTTGCGATAGACCTGCACCGTCATTTCGCCGTCGTAGGGAATGGCGTAAGGCTTGCCATCGACGGTGTTGGCCTCGCGCCAGGCTTTGTGAATGTCCTGGTATTGAAACCAGTCCGCATCGGTAAGCGATTTATCGTTGAGATAGAGATCGAGCGGCTCAACCCATTTGTTGAGAGCGTAGAGCGGGTAATACATGCAGTCGGTTGCGACCGTTGCGTAGGTCCCGGTCTTGGACGACAGATCGAGCATGGCCTTCTGGCGTACCTGCCCGGGCGGAATCTTCTCATAGCGCACCTTGACGCCGGTCAGCGCCTCGAAATCCGGCGTTATGCTGATGAGATTGTCGAAATAGCCCGCCGGGATGACGCCGACGGTGATCTGCTCGCCTTCCGCCTGGCGCCAATTGATTTTTGCGGACGTATAGGCGGCGAGATCGGCGGCCTGGGCCCGCGCGCTGCGGATCAGGTAAGGCGCTGCGATGCTGCCTGCGCCGAGGACGGCGGCAGTTCGAAGCAGATCCCGGCGACCATGGTCGATCTGCTCAGAGTTCGGTTGCCGGTCGCGATCTGTCATCTCACAACTCCTCAAAACCCTGGGATCAACCGCTACGATGTTCACGGGCTTGCCAAAGGCGAGCCGGTTATGTAATCGTTTACATAAAGCTATCGGCCAGGAAAAATGACGTCAAGTCCTTCTTTCGAGCGATAAATAAGACATTGGCGCGCATGGGCTTAGCAATCTGTAATCGTTTACATCGACGATAGAACACCCAATGGCGAAACGTTCGATATCCGACAAGCCGCGGCGGCCGGTCACGGTCCTGATGGACGTCGCACGGTTGGCGGGGGTTTCGTCGGCAACGGTTTCGAGAGCGCTGAACACGCCGAACCTGCTCGATGCCGCGACGCTGACGCGGGTGCAGGATGCCGTGCGCAAGCTGCGCTATGTGCCGAACGGACAGGCGCGCGCGCTGCGCAGCCAGCGCAGCTTCACGATCGGTGCCATTGTTCCATCGTTCGATTACGCGCTGTATGCGAGGGCGACCAGTTCGCTCGAGCGCGAAATCGAGCCGCGCGGTTACGCGCTTATTCTCGCTTCCAATCATTACGACCTGAAAACTGAATTGCGGCTGACCATGGCGCTGATCGAGCGCGGCGTGGATGCGTTCATGTTTGTGGGTTCCGATCATGACCCCGAGCTGTTTGTGCTGCTCAACGAATTCAGGCGTCCCTACGTCTTGACCTGGGGCATCGACCGCAGCGGTCAGCATCCAAGCATCGGCTTCAACAGTCAGGCCGCGACGCGGGCCATGACCGAACATCTGATCCGGCTCGGCCATCGAAGATTCGGTCTGATCAGCGCGCCGCATGAAGGCAACGATCGCGCCAGGGAGCGCAGTGCCGGCGTCCGGGATGCGCTGCACGCCCATGGCATCGAACTTCCGGAGAGCAACGTACGGTATGCGCCGATCGAGCTTGCCGCGGGCATGCGCGCCATGGAACAGCTGCTCGCGTTGCGGGACCGGCCTACGGCGGTATTGGCGACCAACGACGTGGTTGCCGTCGGTGCGCTGATGGCCTGCCGCGCGGCGGGTGTGCGAGTGCCCGGCGAGATCTCGATTACCGGCGTCGACAACACCGACTTGGGCGCGACCCAGGCGCCGGGACTGACAAGCATACAAACGCCCATCGTGGAACTTGGCCGCCTCGCGGGCAGCTACCTGATGGCGCGGCTCGAGGGCACCGCGCCCGAAATTCCGGGCGAGTTGCCCTTTGAAATCATTCTGCGCGGCAGCACCGGACCGGCTTCGGCTACCGGCCTGCAATAACGGGAGTTTTGGATGGATCGCATTGGCTTCGTTGGACTGGGACGCATGGGCAAGGGCATGGCGTCCAACCTGCAAAGAAAAGGGTTTTCACTTGATGTGTTCGACCTTCAGGAGGCGCCGCTACTCGATCTCGAAAGGCTCGGGGCACGGCGCGCCAAGTCCTTTGGCGATCTGGTCCAGAACTCGGATATCGTGCTGACCGTGCTTCCCGGATCGCCCGAGGTTGAAGCTGCGGTCTTTGGGCCCGATGGGATTCTCGCCCACGGCCGGCCCGGCCTTCTGCTGATGGATATGAGCACGGTGGACCCGATGACGACCGACAAGGTTTCCGCCGCGTTGGCCGCCAGGGGAATGGTGATGGTGGACGCGCCGATCGGGCGGCTGGCGGCTCACGCCGACCGCGGCGAATCCCTGTTCATGGTCGGTGCTTCCGACGCCGACTTCAGTCGCGTCAAACCGCTGCTGCAGGCCATGGGAACGACGATCCATCGCTGCGGCAAGGTCGGAAACGGCATCCGGACAAAGCTCGTCAACAACTACCTGTCCGTCGTTTCCTGTCAGATGAACGCCGAGGTCATGACGCTTGCAAACGCCTACGATCTTGATCTCGAGACGACGCTCGACGTCATTCACGGCACGACCGCGACCAATGGGCAGCTCAAGCTCAATTTCGCCACCAAGGTTTTCGTCGGCGATGTGGAGCCGGGTTTTTCCGTCGATCTGGCCCACAAGGATCTTACGCTGATCGTCAACTCGGCCAACGCCAACAGGGTGGCGCTGCCGATCGCGGCCGTGGCGCGGGAATCTCTCAGTCTTGCGCGGTCGACGCCCTATCACGCCAAGGATTTTTCGGCGCTGCTCGATTTTTGGTGCGAAAGGGCCGGCTTGAAGAAGGTTCGTTTCAAGACGCAAGGCAAGACGTGAAGGCAAGACGTGAAGGCAAGACCTGAAAGGCAAGACGTGAGGTGATCGCGTCGCGATATCGCAATTGTCATCGATACGCGAGCGCTCTACCCTGACGGCTCAAAATGACGGGTAATGCGAGGGCCAGATCATGATCGGCAGGCGGAAGTTCACGCTGACACTGGCCGCGCTCCCGTTCGGGTTCGCCGGGATTTCGGCCGTCAAAGCCGAAACCTATCCTGCCAAACCGATCCGGTTTGTGGTGCCGTTTCCCGCCGGCGGTTCCACCGATGTGGGCATTCGTCTGATCGCGCAGAATCTGACAAACGCCTTCGGCCAGCAGGTCTATGTCGAGAACAAGTCCGGCGCCAACGGTACTCTCGGCATTGAGGAGGTGGCGAGGAGCGCGCCGGATGGCTACACCATTCTTGGCGTAACCGACTCCGTGGCCAGTAACCCGCACGTCTACAGCGTGAACATCGATCCCTCCAGGGACCTGACGGCGGTCATTCAGGTCTCGCGCCAGCCGATCGTTCTGGCGGCGCACCCCTCGCTTGGCGTCAACTCAGTCGCTGAATTGATCGCTCTCGCAAAACAGCAGCCGGGCTTGCCTTACGCGACCGGAAGCGGCGTTGGGTCGTCGCAGGCGATGGCCGTTCAATGGTTCGCGAAGATCGCCGGGATCGAGCTGGAGCAGATTTCCTATCGTGGCGGCGGACAGGCGATCAACGATCTGGTTGCCGGCCATGTCAAGCTTGGCTCGCTCGGCTCCACGCCGCTGATACCGCATTACAAGGCCGGCACGTTGCGTCTGCTCGCGCAAACGACCAAAGCCCGCTCGCCGAGCCTTCCCGATATTCCGACATATGAAGAAGCGGGGATCAAGGGGCTCGTTCTCGATCAATGGATCGGGATTTTTGCGCCGGCCGGAACGCCGCCGGCGATCACCGAAGCGCTCAACAGCGAAATCGGCAAGGTGCTGGCCGACCCGATGGTGCAAAAGAATTTCCTGAATTCTGCCCAGGAGGCGATCGGAGGCACGGCCGAACAATTCGCCAGTCTGGTTCGGGAGGACTATGCGAAATACGGGCGCCTGGTGACGGAACTGAACATCAAGGTTCAGTAGCGAAAAGCCAACCGCGCCACGTTCATGCTCTCAGGCGGTTCAGGGCGATGGCAGCTTGATGCCGGCTTCGGCATAGAAGCGGATCGCTCCGGGATGGAACGGCAGGATTCGGTTCATCGACGCGTTGCCGGCAAGCGTGCCGGCGGCGGTGGGATAAATCTCGGATTTCGGATCGGCTGCCGACAATACCGCCTTGGTGATGGCATAGGCCGTCTCGACAGGCAGATCCTTGTTGGCGACGACGAAATTCCACGCCGACACGCTCCTGATCTCGGCGGTCTGGCCCTTGTAGGATCCGGGCGGGATCGTCGCCGCCGAGAGCTGCGGGAATCTTGCCAGCATGGCGGCCACCTCGGTGTCGGACAGTCCGAATACCACCGCATCGGCCTGATTGGCGACCTCGCCCAGCGATGGAATGGGAACCACGGCGCCCTGCCATAGCGCGTCGATCTCACCGGCAGCGACCTGTTTTGCCAGTGCGGCCGGATCGCCGTTGACAATAAACGGCTTGATATGGGCCACCTCGGCGGCAGCCCGAAAAAATCCTTCAGCCGGACCTTTCGCCGGGCCGACGCCGACCTTCTTGCCGTCGAGATCGCCGAGCGATCCGATCGCGCTGTTGCGCAGCACGGCTACCTGGAACGACGTCTCGTACATCGGAAACAACGCGCGCAGGTTTTCGTGCTTGCGGCCGGCAGCCCAGCCGGTGCCGTTGATGGCGTCGTAGGCGGAGCCCATGAAGGCGGTGCCGATGACCTCAGGGGACGCATCGACCGCCGACAGGTTCTCGTTCGAGCCGGCGCTCTTCCTGACTTCGATGCCGATGCCCTTGCGCGCAAGATACGTGGCGATACCCTCGCCATATGGCAGGAACGCGCTGCCATCGCCGGCGGTCATCAGCGTCACTTGCGCTGGCTTTTGCGATATGGCCGGCGTGCCAATGAGCGCCGCCAGGCCGAGAATCGCAACGGTTCCAGCCGTATTCCAGGCGATCATGCGCATTGGTTGAACCTCATTTGCATTCATCGGTTGCCGGAAAGTCGTCGTTTTGTTTTACAACGTCCTCGTCGCTCCGGTAAACTCGCCTTCAGCAGCGACGGTTTGCCAGGGTATGAATCGTGGAATCGACCGATCGCAAGGGAGCGTGAATGTCCGAATTGCTGGAGGGTTTTGAGCGCGCGCGCGTCAAGACCAGTGGGGCCGACATCGTTGTCAGTCGGGGTGGCTCCGGTCCGCCGCTTCTGTTGATTCACGGCAACCCCTTTACCCATGTCACCTGGCACAAGATAGCGCCGCGGCTGGCCGGGGAATTCACCGTCATTCTTCCCGATCTGCGCGGCTATGGCGACAGTTCCAAGCCCGATGGCGGCGCTGATCATTCGGCCTATTCATTCCGGTCGATGGCCGAGGACCAGATCGAGGTGATGCGTCACTTCGGTTTCGAAAAATTCCTGGCGGGCGGACACGACCGCGGCGCGCGGGTGCTGCACCGCCTGTGTCTCGATTATCCTGACGCGGTGACACGGGCGGCGTTCATCGACATGCTTCCGCAGCATCATTTGCTGAATAACGTGACCAGGAATTGGGGTGTCTTTTCCTGGCACTGGTTTTTCATGGTGCAACCCAATCCGACGCCCGAGAGGATGATCAGCGCTGATCCGGAATTTTTCATCCGCCGCAAGCTTTCGAAGACGGCTCAAGGCACCGCTTTTTTCGATCCCCGCGCGCTGGCGGAGTATATCCGCTGCATCAAGAATCCCGACACCGTATACGGAATGTGCGAAGACTATCGCGCGACCTTCGGGGTCGATCTCAATATGGACACCGCGGATTTCGAAGCCGGCAACAAGGTTGGCTGTCCGTCGATGATCTTGTGGGGCGAGAAAGGCGGGGTCGGGCGCAACCATGACGCCGCGGCGATCTGGTCGCAATACGCGACCCGAATCGAGCGCACGGCGACGGTTCCTTCCGGTCATTATCTTCAGGAAGAGTGTCCGGAAGAAACCTACACGGAATTACGTAACTTCTTCACTTTGAGTTGATCGTTCTGTTGAAAGCCGGCCGCCGCTAATTGCCCCGCTGCGCCGACATGATGGTCGAACAATTGCCTTGCTCGCACTCTGCGCGACGATGATTGTCGATACTCCACACCAATACGAAGATGGCGAAGGCAAGCACCGCGACGGCGCCCGATACAACCATCTTGATGTCATCGGCATCAGCACCCCTGAACCATTTTTGCATGATCACCCCCGGTTCGACTGGACCCGAATGGGATCTTACCCATCGCGTGCAGCATACAATCCGGCGATGACTCTGTGCGTTAAAATTTGGTAATGGCCGGCTCGGTCGTGCAGGCGCCGAACGCTCTATTGTGGCGGAACATCCGCTGGCTGAGGTTGCTGAGACGCCTGTACATTTTCAGGCTTCCAGCCTCCTCCGAGAGCCTGAAACAGGCTGCTCGCCGCCATCAGCTTTGTCAGCCGCACCTGCACCAATGTATTTTCGTTGGTGAGCAGGGTTTGCTGCGTCTGCAGGACGGTGATGAGGTTGACCGTGCCGGCCTTCAGCTGAATTTCCGATACGTCGAAGGCCTTTTGGGAATTTCTGACCGCTTCGACCTGCAGCCGCTCCTGCCGGATGGTCTGCGCAAGGGCAACCAGCGCCTTGTCGACGTCGGCGAATGCCGACAGCACCGCCTTGCGATAGGCCTGCAGATTTTGCAGCTGCACGCCTTTCGCTTGATCGAGCTCGCTCTGCAGCAGGAAGCCGTCGAAAATCGGCTGGGTCAGACTAGCCAGCAGCGTATAATACCAGGCACCCGGTCCGAACAGCGAAGCCAGCGCCGCGCTCTGGACGCCGGTCGTGGCCGTCAACTGGATTTGCGGAAAGAACGCGGCGCGGGCCGCTTCGACACTGAAATTCGAGGACGCCAGTTGCGCTTCGGCCTGGCGAATGTCCGGCCGTTGATACAGCAGTTGCGAGGGCAGGCCCGGGGTGACGCGCGGAACCGCGATCTGCGTCAGCGTTCCGCCGCGCACATTGATATTCTCCGGCGCGCGCGCCACCAGAAGGGCAAGCGCGTAAATATTCTGCCGCAACGTGACCTCGAGCGGAGGGATTGCGGCGCGCTCGGTCGACACCAGCGCCGCCTGTTGCGACACGTCGAGGTCGGAAGCCGTTCCTCCGGTCTGCTGTTTTTTGATAAGCCCGAGAATGCGTTCCGCCGCGGCCAGATTGCGCCGCGCGACGCGCAGTTCATCCTGCGCGGCCAGAACCTGGAAATAGGTGTTGGCGACCGTCACCTCCGTCGTCAACGTCACGACGTCGCGATTGTATCGCGAGACGACCGCGTTTTCCTCGGCGGCGTGGAACGTAGCCTGGTTCTTGCCCCAGACATCGAGCATGTAGCTCGCCGTCAGGCCGAGGTTGTATTGCGAGAACGTGTTCGGAGGGCTGACGTTGCCGCCGATTGAGGAGCCGGGAGTGCGCTCCTGCTCCGCCGTTGCGGTTCCGGTGACCGACGGCAACAACGGTGCCCCGGCAATTCCCGCCTGGGCGTCGGCCTGGACGATCTGGGCAATGGCGACCGCGATATCGAGGTTGGAGGTCTGCGCAGCTTCCATTAGCGCGATCAGTTCCCCGGAACGAAAGCCGCGCCACCAGTCGAGCGCGGGAACGGCGGCGTCCGGCGCGCGCGACGCCGCCTCGCGATAGTGATCGGGGACTTCGAGGTTGAGGTCTGGCCGCTCGGTGCCGAGGATGCAGCCCGACAGTCCCGGCGCCAGCACAAGCGCGAAAATAGCCGCGATGCGCGCCTTGCCGCCTAACCTTTCGATAAGGGAGGTCGACTTCGACGCAACGCCCATTCCGTCCCCACTCAAGCTCTCACCCCACGCATATCGGTCGCAACTTCAAGGTATCGGGTCAACGTGTTTTTTGCCGGCATCGCCATCATTCACCAGGCTGCACGGCGCGCGGATCGAACGACGGCCGGCCACCCCTCAAACGCCGGCACCACAGCCGGAACCGGTCCATGTACAGGTAGATCACCGGCGTCGTGTAGAGCGTCAGCATCTGGCTCAGGATGAGACCGCCGACGATCGCTATACCGAGCGGCCGTCGCAATTCGCTGCCCTCGCCGAGCCCGATGGCGAGTGGCAGCGCCCCCAACAGGGCCGCCATCGTCGTCATCATGATCGGCCGAAAGCGGAGCAGGCAGGCCTCGAAGATCGCGTCGATCGAGGACAATCCGCGTGTGCGCTCCGCCTCGAGCGCGAAATCGATCATCATGATCGCATTCTTCTTGACGATGCCGATCAGAAGGATCACGCCGATCAGCGCCATGATGCTGAAGTCCGTGTTGAAGGCCATCAACGCCAATAGCGCGCCGACGCCTGCGGACGGCAGCGTCGACAGGATAGTGAGCGGATGAATGAAACTTTCATAGAGGATGCCGAGCACGATATAGATCGTCACCAGGGCGGCCAGCACCAGGAACGGCTGATTGCTGAGCGAATCCTGAAAGGCTTTCGCCGTGCCCTGGAAGGTGCCACGGATCGTCGCGGGCACGCCGAGCCGGTTCATGTCGCCTTCGATGGTGCGGACCGCCGTGCTCAGCGAGACATTCGGCGGCAGGTTGAATGAAATGGTGGTGGCGACCAGCAGGCCCTGATGGTTGACGGCGAGCGGCGTTGCGCCTTGGGTAAAATGCGCGACCGCGGACAGCGGGATCATCGTCTCCTGGCTGGTGGCGACCGCCGAGCCGGTCGACGCCACGCCCTTGCCGGTGGCGCCGATAGAATTGGTCGCGAGATTGCGGGCCGCCTGAGCATTGGCGCTGGCCGCGGCCGATTGGGTACCGGCGACGACGACCGTGCCGGCCACGGCATTTGTCGCCTGCGAGCCGCCGACCGAAGCGCCCGCGGTGCTGACATAGACGTCCTTCAGCGTCTGCGGATTTTGCCAGTAGCGTGGCGCCACCTCCATGATCACATGATACTGATTGCGGGCGACGTAGATGGTCGAGACCTGGCGCTGGCCGAACGCATCATACAGCGTGTTGTCGATCTGGCTGACCGTGATCGCCAGTTGCGCGGCGGCGTCGCGGTCGATCACCAGGTTGGATTCGAGCCCCTTGTTCTGCTGGTCGCTGTTGACATCGGCGAGAACGGGCTCGGCCTGCATTGCGGCCCCGATTTTGGGGGCCCATTCGTTGAGTTCCTCCAGCGTGGAGCCCTGCAGGGTGAATTGATACTGCGCGTTGCTGGCGCGGCCGCCGATCCGGATGTCCTGCACTGCCTGCAGGAACAGCGTCGCTCCTGGAATCACCGTTAATTGGCGCCGCAGCCGCCCGATCACACCGTCGACCGAAATCCCGCGCTCGCTGAGTGGTTTCAGCGAGACGAACATGAAGCCGGAATTGGTCTGGCCGCCGCCGGTGAATGCCACGGCGGTCTCGACCGCAGGGTCGTTCTTGACGAGGGTGGCGAGCTGCGTCAATTTCTGCTGCATCAGCTGAAAGGAAATGCTCTGGTCCGCCTGGATGTTGCCGATCATCCGGCCGGTGTCCTGTTGCGGGAAGAAGCCCTTTGGAATGATGATGTAGAGATAGATGTTCAATCCGAACACCGCGAAGAAGATCAGCACCGTTACGATAGGATGCTGCAGTGCCGCCGTCAGCGACCGCCGGTATCCGTTCAACATCCCGTCAAAGACGCGCTCGCTGGCGTAATACAGCCGGCCATGCTGCCCGGTATACTTGCGCAGCAAAACGGCGCACATCATCGGCGTGGTCGCCAATGAGATCACCAGCGAGATCATGATCGCGATCGAGATCGTCATGGCGAATTCGCGGAACAGGCGGCCGACGATACCGCCCATCAGCAGGATCGGAATGAAGACGGCGATCAGCGAGACGCTCATCGACAGCACGGTGAAGCCGACTTCGCCTGCGCCTTTCAGCGCCGCCTCCAGCGGCGACAATCCGTCCTCGATGTGGCGGGTGATGTTTTCGAGAACCACGATGGCGTCGTCGACGACGAAACCGGTCGCCACCGTGAGCGCCATCAGCGACAGGTTGTCCAGGCTGTATCCCATCAGGTACATGGCGGCGAAGGTCGCAATCAGCGATACCGATACCGCCACGATCGGAACCAGCGTCGCGCGCCCGCTGCGCAGGAATACGAACACCACGAGGATCACCAGCATGACGGCGATGATCAGCGTACGTTCGACGTCCCGCAAGGACGCGCGAATGGTTGTCGAACGGTCGACCGCCTGACCGATATCGATTGCCGGCGAGATCGAAGCCTTCAACAACGGCATCAGTCCCTTGACGAGGTCGACGGTGCTGATGATGTTGGCGCCGGGCTGCCGGTAGAGGATGATCAGGACGGCCGGCTTGCCGTTGGCGAGACCGGCATTGCGCAGGTTTTCGACCGAGTCGATCACTTCGCCGACATCGGTAAGGCGGACCGGCGCGCCATTGCGATAGGCGATCACCAGCGGCTTGTAGTCCTCCGCCTTGTTGGCCTGGTCGTTGGCGTAGATCTGATAGCGCTGGTCGCCGACGTCGATGCCGCCTTTGGGACTATGGGCATTGGCGCTGGCGAGCGCCGCCCGCACGTCCTCGAGCCCGATGCCGTATTTGTAGAGCGCCTGCGGAATCAGTTCGGCTCTCACCGCCGGCAGCGAACTGCCGCCGACCACGACCTCGCCGATCCCTTCCACCTGCGACAGCTTTTGCGCCAGCACCGTGGATGCCGCGTCATAGAGATCGCCGCGCGTCAGCGTGTCCGACGTCAGCGTCAGGATGAGGATCGGCGCGTCGGCGGGGTTGACCTTGCGGTAGGTCGGATTGGTTCGCAGGCTGGTCGGCAGATCGGCGCGGGCCGCATTGATCGCCGCCTGCACGTCGCGCGCGGCGCCATTGATGTCGCGGTTCAATCCGAACTGCAACGTGATGCGGGTGGTGCCCACCGTGCTCGAGGAGGTCATCTCGGTCACGTCGGCGATCTGCCCGAGGTGACGTTCCAGCGGACTGGCGACCGTGGTGGCGACGTCTTGCGGGCTGGCGCCGGGTAGCGTCGCCTGCACCGAAATGGTCGGAAAATCGACCTGCGGCAGCGGCGAGACCGGAAGCTGGAAAAACGCCACCGCGCCTGCGGCCGCGAGTCCGAAGGTCAACAGGGTCGTCGCGACCGGGCGTCGAATGAAAGGTTCCGACGGGCCCATGGTTCAGCTCGTTTCGCTGGCCTGGCCGGCGGGACGCGGCGACTCCCCGGCAAAGCGCGTGGCGATGCGGTCGAACCAGAGATAGATGACGGGCGTCGTGAACAGCGTCAGAACCTGGCTGACCAATAGCCCGCCGACAATGGAGATGCCGAGCGGATGACGCAGTTCGGAACCGGCGCCGGTTCCGAGCATCAGCGGCAGCGCGCCCAGCATCGCCGCCAATGTGGTCATCAGGATGGGACGGAATCGCAACAGACAGGCCTGATAGATCGCCTCGCGCGGAGGCTTGCCCTCGTTGCGTTCGGCATCGAGCGCAAAGTCGATCATCATGATCGCGTTCTTCTTCACGATGCCGATCAGAAGGATGATGCCGATGATCGCAACGATCGTCAGGTCGTCGCCGGCAATTATCAGCGCCAGCAGCGCGCCGATTCCGGCCGACGGCAGTGTCGAGAGAATCGTGAGAGGATGGATGAAGCTCTCATAGAGCACGCCCAGCACGATATAGACCGTGACGATCGCAGCCAGGATCAGGAAAACCTGGTTGGAGAGCGACGACTGGAAGGCAAGCGCCGCGCCCTGAAAGCTGGTGATCACGCCGAGCGGCATGGCGATATCGACCTCGGCCTTTTTGATCGCGGTCACGGCCTCGCCCAGCGATCCGCCCGGCGCCAGGTTGAACGATATGGTGGCCGAGGGAAACTGCCCGAGATGCGATACCTGCAGCGGCGCGGTTTCCTGCCGCATCCTGGCCATCACCGACAGCCTGACGGGAGTGGTTCCGACGGAGGAGGGGAGGTAGATCGAGTCCAGCGAGTCCAGCGAAGCCTGAAGGCTGGGATCGGCCTCGAGAATGACGCGGTACTGGTTGGAGTTGGTGAAGATCGTCGAAACGATGCGCTGGCCGTAGGAATCGTACAGCGCATTGTCGATCGTTGCAGGCGTGATGCCGAAGCGCGCCGCCTGGTCGCGGTCGATCTCGACGAACACGGAGAGCCCCCGCGCCGCGATATCGCTGGTGACGTCGGCAAGCTCGGGAAGCGTGCTCAGTCTGTCGACGAGCTTGGGCGTCCATTCGTTGAGTTGCGCCGGATCGGCATCCTGAAGGATGAATTGATACTGCGTCCGGCTGACGGTGCCCTCGATCGTCAGATCCTGCACCGGCTGCATATAGAGGGTAATGCCCGGCAGCGACGCGGTGCGGTTTTTCAGGTGCTGCATGACGGCGGAAATATCGGATTTGCGCTCGTCGCGGTTTTTGAGGTTGATCAGTATCCGGCCGCTGTTGAGCGTGTTGTTGGTCCCGTCGACGCCGATGAACGAGGACAGGCTCTCGACGTCAGGATCTTCGAGAATGGTGCTGGCCAGCGCCTGCTGCCGCTCCGCCATCGCGGCATAGGACACCGATTGCGGCGCTTCCGAGATCGCCTGGATCACGCCGGTGTCCTGAAGCGGAAAGAATCCCTTGGGGATGACGACGTAGAGCAGCCCGGTGAGACCGAAGGTAGCCAGCGCGATCAGCAGCACCAGGGTCTGGCGGTCGAGCACCCATTCCAGCATGCGGCCGTAAACGGCGATGATCCGGTCGAATCCTTCGCGGCTGTAACGCTGGAACGCGTTTTCGTGGGTGTCGGTGTGCGGCTTGAGCAGCTTGGCGCAGGCCATCGGCACCAGCGTCAGCGACACCACCGCCGAAATCAGGATGGTGACCGACAGCGTGATGGCGAATTCCCGGAACAGCCGGCCGACCACGTCTCCCATGAACAATAGCGGGATCAGCACCGCGATCAGCGACACCGTCAGCGAAATGATGGTGAAGCCGATCTGTTCTGATCCCTTCAGCGCCGCCTGCAGCGGCGTGTCGCCTTCCTCGAGGTAACGCGAGATGTTTTCGATGACGACGATGGCGTCGTCGACCACGAAGCCGGTGGCGATGGTCAGGGCCATCAGCGAAAGGTTATTGAGGCTGAAGCCGAACAGGTACATGGCGCCGAGCGTGCCGACCAGCGACAGCGGAACCGAGAGGCTTGGAATCAGCGTTGCCCGCGCATTGCGCAGGAATACGAAGATCACCATCACCACCAGGATCACGGCGAGCGTCAATTCGTATTCCACATCCTGCACCGATGCGCGGATGGTCACCGTGCGGTCGGTGAGGATGGCGAGATCGATCGCGGCGGGCAGCGTGGCCTGCAGTTGCGGCAGCAGCGACTTGATGCCTTCCACCACCGAAATGACATTGGCGCCGGGTTGGCGCTGGATATTGAGGATGATCGCCGGAGATTTGTTCATCCAGGCGCCGAGCTTGTCATTCTGGGCGCCGTCGATGACGTCGCCGACGTCGCTGAGCCGGACCGGCGAGCCGTTCTTGTAGGCGACGATCAACGTCTTGTAGTCGCTTGCATTCCTGATCTGATCGTTGGCGTTGATGGTATAGGCGCGCATCGGCCCGTCGAAATTTCCCTTGGGCGTGTTGATATTTGCGTTGCCGAGCGTGGTGCGGAGGTCGTCGATGTTGAGGCCATAGGCGGCCAGCTTGCGGATGTCGGCACGGATGCGCACCGCCGGCCGCTGACCCCCGCTGATGCTGACGAGGCCGACGCCGGGAAGCTGGGAGATTTTCTGCGCCAAGCGGGTGTCGACGAAATCCTCCACCTGGATCAGCGGCATGGTCTTCGAGGTCAGGCCCAGCGTCAGGATCGGGGCGTCGGCGGGGTTGACCTTGGCGTAGATCGGCGGCGCCGGCAGGTCGGCCGGCAGCAGATTGCCGGCGGCGTTGATGGCGGCTTGCACCTCCTGTTCGGCGACGTCGAGCGAGATGGTGAGCCCGAATTGCAGGGTTATCACCGAAGCGCCGGCGGAACTGACCGAACTCATCTGGTTCAGATTCGGCATCTGGCCGAACTGGACCTCCAGAGGCGCTGTCACCGACGACGTCATGACGTCGGGGCTGGCGCCGGGATAGAAGGTCTGAACCTGGATGGTCGGATAATCAACTTCGGGCAGGGCGGCGACGGGAAGGAAGCGGAACGCGAGCATGCCGGACAGCATGATCGCGACCATCAGCAGCGTGGTCGCGACCGGCCGCAGAATAAAGGGCTGCGACGGGCTCATTGCTTTTGCCCATTCTCCGAACGCTGCTTTTTGCCGCCGGATTTGGCTGCATCGGGTGCCTTGGTGGCGTCGGCCGGCTTGGTTGCGTCGGCTTCCGTCCGGACGTTGATCTTGGCGCCGTCGCGCAGCTTGTCGGCGCCGTCGACCACGATGCGGTCGCCCGGCGCCAATCCTGAGGTAACCTCGACGCGCTCGCCGTCGGTCACGCCCAGCGCCACCTTGCGCACCGATACGGTGTCGTCCGAATTGACGAGATAGACGAAGGTGCCGGGCACGCCGCGCTGAATGCCGGCGGTCGGCATGATGGTGACGTCCTTGTGGGTGTCGACCAATAGCCGGATGTTCACGAACTGGTTCGGATAAAGCGTTTTGTCGGCATTGGCGAATTGCGCGCGGGCCTTGATGGTTCCGGTAGTCGGATCGATCTGGCTGTCGAAAGTCTGCAGGATGCCGTCGGCGATCTTGTTGGCGCCGCCGCGGTCATAGGCGGTCGCCGTCAGCGTTGCGCCGCCCTGCATCCGCTTCAAGACCATCTGCAGGTTGTCCTCGGGCAAGGTGAACAGCACGCTGATCGGCTTGAGCTGCGTGATCACGACGATGCCGTTGGCATCACCGGGCGTGACGTAATTGCCCTGGTCGACCTGACGTATTCCGACCTGCCCGTCGAGCGGCGACAGGATGCGGCAATATTGCAGATTGACCTCGGCGGCCTGGACCTGGCCGCGATCGGCTTCGACCGTGCCCTGGTCCTGGCCGACCAGCGCGATCTGGGTATCGAGCGTTTGGTGCGGAACGGCGTTCTGCGCCGCCAGGCCCTGATAGCGGGTCAGATCGACTTGCGCGCCCTTCAGCAAAGCCTCGTCGCGCGCCAGTTGCCCCTTCGCTTGCGCCAGCGCGGCCTCATAGGGCCGCGCATCGATTTCAGCCAGCAGGTCGCCCTTCTTGACCTCGTCGCCTTCCTTGAAATCGATCCGGATCAGATAGCCGCTGATTTGAGTTCTGATGGTGACGGTCGCGAGCGAGGTGACGGTGCCGAGCGCGTTGAGGTTGACGCCGATATCGCCCTTGGTGACGGTCTCGGGCACGATCGACATCGGCACCGCATTGCGTCCATTTCCCGCAGGCTGTGGCGCGGCGCCTTGCCGGGTCCACCAGACGGCGCCGGCGCCGGCCAGCAACAAGAGAACAACCACCCACGTCATCCGCCGGCGCGGTTTGCGCGTGACGACGTCGGGGGCCGCGATAGGGGGCCCCTCCTTTAGAGACTTGATCGGC
>Ga0302326_10014432_pt1 | contig 16689 bp, 16 predicted proteins | sample Palsa_T0_3_FD_202264 | JGI IMG/M metagenome (GOLD analysis project Ga0302326, IMG submission 202264) | Peat permafrost microbial communities from Stordalen Mire near Abisko, Sweden - Palsa_T0_3 | ecosystem: Environmental > Terrestrial > Soil > Palsa > Peat permafrost | place: Sweden: Abisko...
CCAGCTGGCTGGAGCCTGGCCGGGTCGCGGCCACGTAGCGGGCCAGCGTCAGGGCACCGCCGCCCAGGTGCAGCACCCGCAGCGGCATCCCGGCCGGCGCGGCCAGGTCGATCAGGTGCCCGAGCCGGCGCATGTACTCAAGTTCCAGGTGCCGCGGATCATCCAGGTCAACATGAGACTGCGGGACCCCGCCTGCCAGCAGCATCCACGCGCGCGGCCGGTCCAGATCCCGGAGCAGCTCGACTTGGCTGCCGGTGTCAGGCCGGTCACGATCCGGCTCGGTTCCGCCCAGCTGATGACCTGGCATACCGACATTGTCCAGCAACTATTGTCCAGCAACGCGACCGTGCGGTGATTGCACGCCGGACGCTCAGGCATGCCCCGGTGCCGGGATCAGGCATCGGCAAAACGGCCAGCGGGGACTATCCGCATCACCTCAGGGACTTGGGACCCAGGGTGCCGTCAGGGCGGAGCGTCCCGTCCTGGTCAAGATCGTTGAGCACGGCTGCCAGGCCCACGGTGAGCATCTTCCTGCGGACGCGGCCCAGCAGCTTCGCCATGAAGACCCCGCTGACGCCGGCGAAGCCGGTGTGCTCAAAGGTGAAGCGGGTGCCGCCAGCGCGGGGTTCGAGCCGGTAGGTGACCTCTGTCACCTCGCCGCCCTCGTCGCCGGTCCACGAGTAGCGCAGCAGCCACGGCTGGTTCACCTCAAGGACCTCGCAGTCGACGACACCCCCTCCAGCCGGGCTTCGGCTTCGCGACCAACCGGAACTTCGAGCCGACGGCGGGGGTGAATCCTTCCGGGCGCCCGCCTGCGCCGGTCGCGGTCCACAGCGGGATGAGCGCCGGGCCGGTCACGGCACGCCAGACCTTCGCGGGGGGATGGGGATAGTCACGCACGATCCGGATGTCACTCATGGGAGCTCCTCGGGCCGCAAGCGGACGACGCAGGCAATGGTTTAAGCGCGGACGACGATCCGGAGCCGCAGATCGCGGCGACCGCCCTGCTCGCCCGTTACCGGACCTTCCAGATGGGTGCGAATCAGGTCTTGACTGTGACCTAGCGTCAAGGTTGGAGCATGGCGGCATGAACGAGTCTTCCTGGCTACGAGCCGTCGACCGGCCGGTTTGTCCTGCCGCAGCTGACGCTGCGTCGGCGCAAGACCCGCCGCGCGCCTTCGGGAATGCCGCCCGCCTCGGCATTAAGGTACGAGGCCTGCGCAAGTCATTCGGGGACATGGTGGTCCTGGACAGCGTTGACCTCGACGTCGAGCAGGGAACCGTCTTCGCGCTGCTGGGCCCCAACGGTGCCGGCAAGACCACCGTGGTGCGGATCCTGTCGACGTTGCTGAACCCAGACGGCGGCGCGGTACGGGTCGGCGGGTTCGACCCGGTCCGTGAGGCCGGCCGGGTCCGGTCGGTGATCGGGGTGACCGGCCAGTTCTCCGCGGTCGACAACCTGCTGACCGGCGCCGAGAACCTGATGCTGATCGCCGGCCTGTGCCACCTCGAACGTCAGGCCGCCCGCCGCAAGGCCGACGAGCTACTGCGCCGCTTCGACCTGGCTGATGCGGCGACAAGGACCGCGGCCACCTACTCAGGAGGCATGCGACGCCGCCTTGATCTGGCCATGACCCTCGTCGGCGAGCCCCGGGTGATCTTCCTTGACGAGCCGACCGCCGGCCTGGACCCCCGCAGCCGTCGCACCATGTGGCAGATCGTCCGGGAGCTAGCCGACTACGGCATCACCTTGTTTCTCACTACCCAGGATCTCGACGAGGCCGACCGGCTCGCCGGCCGGATAGCCGTGCTCGACCGCGGGCGAATCGTCGCCGAGGGCACACCCGGCGAGCTGAAACAGCGGATCCCCGGCGCTCACGCTCGGCTGTATTTCGCTGATGCCGGAGCGCTGGAGCGTGCCGCAGGAGTACTTACCGGTTCGTCGCGCGACAACGACGCCCTCGCGCTGCGGGTGCCGGCTGACGGCACCCCAGCGTCGCTCACGGCCCTTCTGGCCAGCCTCGACCGCCACGACCTGCGTCCCGAGCGGATCACGGTGCAGGCCTGCGACCTCGATGACGTTTTCCTCGCCCTCACCGCAGACCCCCGGCAGGAGACCTGACATGACCACTCTCAGCTACGCGGTCCGCGACTCGGCCATCATGTTGCGCCGCGACATCCGGCATGCGCTGCGCTACCCGCTCATGAGCCTGGGCAGCGTGATCGTACCGGTCCTGTTCCTGCTCCTGTTCGCGGGCGTGTTCGGCCGAACCCTGCGCGCCGGGCTCGGGGCGGCCGTGCCCGCCAGCGGCGGCTACGTCGACTACCTCACCCCGGGCATCCTGGTGATGACCGCCTGCTCCAGCGCGGAGACCACCGCGGTGAACATGAGCATGGACATGACCGAGGGCATCATCGCCCGGTTCCGCACCATGGCCATCTCCCGCACTTCGGTGCTCACCGGCCAGGTCCTCGGCGGTCTCATCCGGGCCATGATCAGCGCAATCCTGGTCGTTGCGGTCGCCCTCGCCCTCGGGTGCAGGCCGACGGCCACGGCGATCGAGTGGGCCGGGGCCACGGCCCTCTTCGCCCTGCTCGCCCTCGCTGTTACCTGGCTCACTGTCTCCTTCGGCCTGCTGGCCAGGACCCCCGCGGGTGCGAACAGCCTTTCGCTGCTCATTGTCGTGGCGCCGTTCGTCAGCAGCGCGTTCGTGCCTGCCGCCACCATGCCCGCCGGGGTCGCCTGGTTCGCCCGCAACCAGCCCTTCACGCCGATCATCCAGACCCTGCGCGGGCTTCTCACCGGAACCGCAATCGGCCACGACGCCATACTCGCCGTCGCATGGTCCGCCGCCATCGCCGTCGCCGGCTACCTCTGGGCGCGGAGCCTCTACAACCGCAACCGGGCCTGAGCCAAGCTGGAGCCGTGAACATGAGCGACCGGGAAGCGAGAGAGCACTCGATGGACGCTTCGTCTCTCACCATCGGGCAGCTCGCCGAGCACGTCGGGGTCACGGTGCGTGCCATCCGCCACTACCACTTCCGCGGCCTGCTCGCCGAGCCGGATCGCGACGCCTCGGGATACCGCCGCTACGGAGCCCAGGCCGTCGTTGATCTCGTCCGGATCAAGACCCTGGCCGAGGCCGGAGTGCCCCTCGCCCGTATCGCGGAGCTAACCGCCGCCCCGCCCGGCGACTTCGCCGACGCGGTCAGCAGCATCGACCATGCGCTCGGACGCCAGATCCGCGAGCTGCGCCGCCGCCGGCGGCGGCTGAGCCAGCTCGTCCAGGGCGAGGAGCTCTACCTCCCCCCAGAGGTCGTCGCCATCCTGGACACCCAGCGCGCCATCGGCGTGACCGAGCGGACTGTCGGCATCGAACGCGATGCGTGGATTCTGATCGCCGCCCTCTCTCCCGAGCTGGTCCCGGCCTGGGCAGCCGAGAAGACCCACCACCTCTGCGACCCCGAGTTCCGCCATCTCTACCTCGCCTGCGACGAGGCCTTCGACTGGGACCCTGACGATCCCCGCCTCGCTGACCTCGCCGCAGTGATGGCTGACTGGGTTGCCCGCAAGCGCGACCCTGGGGTACCCGGTACCGGCGACGCTGCGGATCACCTGTCGGTGCAGCTCATGACCGCCCATGTGGCCGCCTCCTCGCCCGCCTGGAGGCGGCTCAATGACCTCGCCAGCGACCGCCTCTGGCCGGCCGACCAGCCGCCCCCGGCCCCCTCCCGAACCTCCGCAGCTTCCTGACCTGGCAGGCAGCTTTCGGACTACTGAACCGGCGCGTCAGCGCACGGAAGGACTCCACTTCCAGGAGAACCGAACTGAGCCGGCTCCTTCAGCTCGGCATCCTGCACATCAGTAAGGAAGACCGCCCAAGAGGTCCGCAGCTCGCCGACACCGACAATGCGAACCGGTAATTCCTGCCTGGCACAAAGCGAGCACGCCCAGCACGCGGCAAACTCAGCTAGGCTCCCGGGCCTGTCGCCCCGCCCGTCACCGGCGCTGAGGCGGCTGGCCAAGATCCGGGGAAGGCCTTCGGCGGTCGAAAATCAGCCGTCGGAAACCATATCCGACAATGATGACGAGCACCCCGAGCAGGATGCCGCCACCCAGGGAGAAAAGGGTCGACCCGCCGGTCGCGTAAGAGATCGCGATCCACAGCGCAGCGGCGATGACCGCAGAAAGAAGTGCGCTGCCGAGGGTCGTACGCAGGAACTGGCGAAGACCGCTCGGAGGGCCAGCTGGCGGGGGAGTGAGGTTGTCAGCCGATTCGTGCATGAGATGCCTCCTGTGACCTGCGGCGCCAGGCACCGTGACGGGCGTGCTGCAAGCTAGCTCCGGACGCCGGGCGCAAGGAGCTGGCAGGCGACCCAGAAGGGCAGCGCCGCCACCACGAACAGTGACACTCCCCACCAGTTGCCACCCCGGCACAGAATGGCAGCGAGGACGACCAGCCAGATACCGACGGCAGATTCCACCCTGGCAGAGGTCCGGGGGTGGCGATAGGCGAATGCTCCCCCGGGTACTTCATGATCAAATATCGTGAACGAGTGACATGCTCAGTCGGTGTGGTCATCACGCGGCCTCCTGCGGTGCCCCGGCCGCGCCGTCAAATATGGCGTGCAACTACCGGAGGTCCGGAGCAGCTATCACTAGCGTACTGTCGCTCTCGCCACAATGACGGACCGCGGCTCTCTGGCCGGGCCAGCAGTCGCTACGGTCGTCGGATGGTGAATGCGGTGCGCTGTCCCGGGTGCGGGGTCAAGGTCCCAGAGATCGACGGGCCGACCCACGCGTACATGCTGTCGGCACCAGCGTGCTGGGAGCGGTACTGCGCGCTGGAGGACTGGAAAGCTGGGCTCGTTCGCGGCGAGGGATTCACCACGATCCAGAATCTCGTCGACACCTACGCGGCTCAGCACGCCTCCAATCTCGACCGCCGGAACCGCCGGTCCGTGGCCGTGCACCTCATGAGCTTGTGCGCCGGCCTCGAACAAGGAGTGTCAGGAAAGCAGCGGCGATCTCGTATTGGGATCTGGGTGCGTCGGGAATATCCGGCACTGGAACCACGTCCAGCGGGCTTCGCGATCACAGCGCCCGATGTTGCGTCGGCTGCCGAGTCCACACGGCCGTCGATGATCGACCAGATGGCCGCATTGACGTGGTCGGCTTGGGTCTTGCACCACAACACCATCCGAGCCTGGCTCGCCGAAGCCGACGATAGCGTGACCGAAGCCCCGGCGCGGTGGCGGAGAAGCGGTTCGGACGTCTGACGAGCCCGCAAAACGCATGCTAGCCGAATGATTCCTTATTGATCACAGGGGTGTGTCGATGCGTTGACGGAGATGGCGAGAGTGCCCAGGATCGGCGTTGCTACCCAGGCGCTGCTGGGCTTCCCCAGGAAGCACCGGTGCCGGCAACGTGCGGATCGCCGACTCCACCCCGGTCGAATGCGGGCGTTCCCGGCCGGGATGCCGATCTTGTGGGCGCTGGCCGACCCGAAGACCGGCGAGCGCGAGGTCCTGACCGCGATGCTCGACGTCGAGCCCCAGCTCGCCGCCGCCCGGCCCGGCCTGACCCTCATCACCGACAAGGGCTTCCCGGGCCGGGAAACCGAGGCTGACCTGGCCGACCGCGGCATCACGCTGCTGCGCCCCGCCCGCAAAGACGAGCAGGCCCGTCATGGCCAAAGCCCTCCGTTGCAAGCTACGGCTGTAAGGTGAGCTGAGGGGCAGCCCGTGGGCAGCCCGGCGAGCGCCGAGGGCGCTGGCAGCAGCAGTGGAATCCGCGCTTGAGAACAAGAATTAACTCTGCGAGCTTCTCGTGGACGCCTGTTAGAACGCGTGCACATCACGGACATGGCCTTCAGAGGCCACAATCGAGGTCATAAAGCGGCTGCCGGGGAGACGTGGTGAGCCAGAGCGGAGACCACCTCAAGGCCGGTCAGCTCGGCACTGCCGATGTGACTGCCTCGACTGTCGCGAACATCGGACCGGGAATCGACTTCTATTTCGGGTTCGGAGTGATCGCGGTAACCGCAGGTGTCGCTGCTCCTCTGACGATCCTCGCCGCCACCGTGGCCGTCGCACTCCTGGCTTTCACGGTGGCCGAGTTCACCAGGGCGGAGCCTTCGGCGGGGAGCTTTATCACTTACGTGGAGACCGCGCTGGGGGCCAGAGCCGGTGTGGCCACGGCCTTGCTGGTCACGGTCGGGTACACCGTCGCGATCACGGCGGTGTTCACCATGTCGGGAGGGCTGGTGGCGATGACCCTCTCGCATTACACCTCGTGGCATCCCCCGTGGGGGCCGTTTGCCCTCGTCCTGACCGCGGGCGCGATCTGGCTGACCGCCCGCGGGGTCAAGCTGTCGGCCGCCGCGGTGGGCGGGGCCGTGGTCGTGCAGGTAGCGATCATGATGGTGGTCTGCATCATTGTCCTAGTCGATCAGCGTGCCGATCTGTCGGCCATACCGTTCTCCTGGGGGCACCTCACCGGTGGCCTGGCCGGCCTTTCCGCAGGCTTCCCGCTGGCCCTGTTCATGTTCATCGGATGGGAAAACGGACCCGCGCTTGCCGAGGAGAGCCGCGATCCACGGCGGACCATACCGAGAGCTCTCTACATCTCGGTGGCGATTGCGGCCGCCTTGCTGGTCATTTTCGCCTACGCAACCATTACCGGGTTCCATTACGATGTTTCCTCCATCGGCCGCTCGTCGGTCCCGTTTCTGACCGTTGCCGATCACTATCTCGGCGGAGCGAGCGTCCTGGCATGGATCGCCGGAATCGTCTCCGTGCTCGCCACTCTGATCGCCGGAGCGGATTCTCAATCACGGATGCTCTTCGACGGCGGCCGGACCCGGCTGCTGCCGGCAAAGCTCGGCCAGCTCCGCTCAGGATCCGAGACGCCGGTGAATGCGCTAGTGTTCATGGCGGTCGCCGGGCTGGGGATCATCGGGATCTGGTGGGTATCCCGCCTCATCACCGGCAACACGCGATCGATGAACCCGGTCGGCCTGTATGCCGAGTGCTCGACGCTGGCGACGATCGTGATCCTGCTTGTCTACTTCCTCACGATGCTCTCCCTTCCCGTGTTCATGTGGCGCCGCCACCGGGACTCGTTCTCGCTCCTCCGCCATGTGGCGATCCCGGTTCTAGGGGCCATCACGCTGATCGTCCCATTCGTTGAGCTGTGCCAGCCCGGCCAGCCCGCCCCCTACAGCGCCTTCCCGTTCATCGCACTTGCGATCGGAGCGGCGGCCGCCGTGATCGCCTGTGTTGTCGTGCATCGCCACCCGCGCACCGGAGCAGGTGAGGGTGCGGCATACCCGGGAGCCTGAGCGCGGACGCCTTGACGGCGATCTGTCATGACCCTGTTGTGCTGCAGGGCTACACAGCTCGCCCCGCCGAGCAGCCCCATTCCGGCGGCACCGCCGGGGCCCGGTGCTGGGGTGCCCGGCCGTGGAAGTCAGACGGCGAGTGTGGGCTCGTCGGGCGAGGAGAGGCTGAGGACAGCGCCGATCACGATTGAGCCGACGGCGTCCGGTATCGGGGAGCCGGTCAACTGGTGGGCGGGCGGCCAGGCTGGCGGTCGCGATGGGCAGGCCGGCCGTTCACGTGTCGATGTTCGGATTCTGGCTGGGGAGCGGAACTAGGCGCGCGGGTGGTTCCTCGATCACCACAGCTGACTGGATGCACAGGTCCGCCCGGACATGGACGAGCTCGCCCTCGGCGAGCATGCGCCAGCCGTTCTCGCCGTCGAGGCGTTCGGAGGCGACGACTACCGATGGGGCTGACTGCAGCGCGGGAACGTGCACCGACGACGTCGCGCTGCGAACACTCAGACCCACCGCTGGGGTCAGTCGCGCGCCGGGGCCAGGCGGCCGCTCGATGATGTGCAGGGCATGCTGGGCCGGATAGCGCAGAGCCCACAATTCGCCACGCGCCGCGACGACCGTGTTCAGCGATGAGACCGGCAGATTGGCGGCGATCCACCGCGCCGCGGCCGCGATTCCCGCGCCAACATCACCACCGTGAGCGTCGGTCTGCTGGGTGATCAGCGCGAAGTACCGCTCGGAGTCGGTGTCGCCCAGCACGAGGCTGGCATAAGCGCCAAGCTGCTCATCAAGCCGCGCCAGCTCACCGAACCCGCCATTGTGCGCCATGATGCGGCCGTGCATGGCGAACGGGTGAGTGTTCCGCACCGTCCGGCCACCAGCGGTCGCCCACCGAACATGCGCGACAAAGGCCGAGGACTCAGCTTGCTGCGCCGCGTGAAGGAACGCCTCGTCCCTGAATGCTGGTTCGGGCTGCTTATCGAGAACGGGCGCACCGGCGGAATCAAAGAACCCGATGCCGCTCCCGTCGACGTTGCGGCAGCCCTGAATCTCGAGCGAGTCAGGAGCGTCCAGCAGCCAGAACGTTGCCCGGACCCGGGCAGGCCCCGCGGTCAGCCCGAACAACCGGCACATGATGCTCCCTCCGCCCCGCTGGGTCTGTCACCCCCAGCGGCTAGCCGCTGGGGGTGCCTCCTGGCGCTTGCCAATGAGGCGTACTGACGATCAGTTCACGTCATCAGGCCAGCCCGTGTCCATGTTGTCCTGGCGATACACCGCGACCGGGAGACGGCACTGCCTGCGGCTGCGCGCGAAGCCGCATGACCTCAGCCCCGATCACGAACTGCGCCGTACCGGCCATGGTCCTGCTCTTCCCGTCGTCAGGCCCTGACTGGATGCCGGGCGCACCAGTCGCACTGGCGGCGCCCGTCGGCACCGGGCTCGTCGTTGCCGTCCTGCGTGATTTCCTGCCCGTAGGGGCAGTCGCTGCTGTCGTGATACACCGGATCGCCAGGGTTGGTGCCGGTGTGGAACGGGGCCGTCTTCGAGGTAGCGGCGGCATACGCCGGCGGACCGGGGGACGATGCTGGCACTGCCGCGGGCGGGCCGGCCTGCGCGGAGCCCTGGATTTCCGCGGCGCCCCGGTTCTTCGCGGGGTCGAGGATCTTGTAGGCGGCGAGCTTGACCCGGTCGCTGATCAGGAACCAGACGATGGCGTATCCCCACACGAGCAGGACCCAGTGCCACCCCAGGCGCGGCACCAGGATTCCCGACAGCGCCAGCGCGGTCGCGATTAGTTCCGCGCCGGTGACGGCCAGGACCAGGACCCAGGCCGGCCGGATGGACCAGAACGGGCCGCGGGTGCGGGTCAGGTAGATCGTCATCGACCCGGCCACCGACAGCATCAGGTACATCAGCGTCTGCAGCTGCGGGTGGCCGAGACCGAACACCTCGTCCCCGATCCAGAACAGGCCGAGCGCGGCGATGGGGCCGACCACGCCCAGGACGGTGGCTATCCCGATGACAAGGCGCATGTTCCAGGCCTCGGGCTGCTTCTTGTAATGCACCCGGTCATAGGCGATCGACAGGATGGAGCCGTCGTTCAGCAGCGCCAGCACCACGATCATGATGGCGGTGACGGGAAAGAAGTTGAAGATCAGGATGGCCAGGGTGACGAACAGTAGGACCCGCAGTGTCTCGGCGATGCGGTAGATCGCGTAGCTGTTCATCCGCTGCACGATCCGGCGGCTTTCCTTGACCGCGTCGATGATCACCGACAGGCCCGGCTTCATCAGCACGATCGATGCCGCCGCGCGGGCCGCGTCGGTCGCGCCGGACACCGCGATGCCGCAGTCAGCTTTCTTCAGCGCCGGGGCGTCATTCACCCCGTCGCCGGTCATGCCGACGATATGGCCCCGCTTCTGCAGCACGTCCACGATGTGATACTTGTGCTCGGGGAACACCTGCGCGAACCCGTCAGCATTCTCGATGGCCTCGGCTGCCGCCGCTGTCTCCTCGCGCTTGGTGTCGCCCAGGCTCGCGGCATCCAGGATGCCGGTACCCATGCCCAGCGTCCGCGCGGTTTCCTGCGCGATGGCGACCTGGTCCCCGGTGACCATCTTGACATGCACGCCGAGCAGCCGCGCCGTCGCGATGGTGGACCTGGCATCCTCGCGCGGGGGGTCCGACAGCGGCAGCACGCCCAGGAACTGCCAGGGGCCGTCCCCGTCGGCGCGGGCCACGCCCAGCGACCGGAAGCCGCGCGCTGCGAAGTCGTCGACGGCCTTGTCCGCGCCGGCTTTGACCTGCCCGCTGTCGCCGACCAGTTTCATGATCACCTGCGGGGCGCCCTTGGTCACCTTGAACGTGATCCCGTCCGGGTCTGTAACGGTTGCCTCGGTGCGCTTGCGCACCGGGTCGAACGGCTGAAAATGAGTCACCTGATAGCCCGCCAGCGCCTGGTCGCTGTCCAGGCCGGCCAGGACGGCCAGGTCGATGGTGTCGTCATCATCGGCGCGGGAGGCCAGCGCGGCGCTGAGGATCACCTGGGCGGCGGTGACGCCGCTGACGGCGAAGGGATCGCCCAGGGTCAGCTTGTTCTGGGTCAGGGTGCCGGTCTTGTCCGAGCACAGCACGTCCACGCCGGCCAGTTCCTCGATCGCCACCAGCCGGCTCACGATCGCCTGTTTCCTGGCCAGCAGCCGCGCGCCGGCCGCCATCGTCACCGACAGCACCGTCGGCATCGCCACCGGGATCGCGGCCACGGTCAGCACCAGCGCGAACTGCAGCGTGTCCAGCACCGGGTTGCCGCGGATGATCGACACCACGGTGATCACCGCCACCAGCGCCACCGCGAGCAGGATCAGGTATTTCCCGATCTGCAGGACTGCCCGCTGGAAGTGGCTGACGGTCCGGGCGTCCTGCACCAGCTCCGCTGTCTTCCCGAAGTAGGTGCCCGCACCCGTGGCGTAGACCAGGGCGCCGATCTCGCCCTGCTTGATGACCGACCCCGAGTACACCGCCGCACCGGGTCCGGCGGTAACGGGCAGCGACTCCCCGGTCAGCGCGGACTGGTCCACCTGCACCGGGTCGCCCGCCAGCAGCCGCGCGTCGGCTGGCACGATGTCGCCCATCCGCATCCGGATCACGTCTCCCGGCACCAGCTCACGCGACGGCGGGGTGACCCACGTCCCGTCCCGCCGCACCCGGCACTTGACCGCCAGCTGGGCCTTCAGCGCGTCGATGGCCTTCCCCGCCTGATGCTCCTCCCAGAAGCCGACCGTGGCATTGGCCACCAGCAGCAGCAAGATGATGAAGAAATCCGGCCAGTGCCGCAGCACCCCCGACAAGATCACCGCCGCCTCGATCATCCACGGGATCGGACCCCAGAAATACGTCAGCAGCTTCAGCAGCTGATTATCCTTCTTCTCCTCGATCTCGTTAGGCCCGTATTTGGCCAGCCGCTCGGTCGCCTCAGTCTGGCTCAGGCCATCGGCCGAGGACCCCAGACGCTTTTGCACCTCGGGTACCGGAAGGGACTTCAGGTCATCCTCCGCAACCGGCTGCAGACCCGGCGGTGATCCAGGAGTTCCATCCCGGACGGCGGCGGTTTCCTTAACGGTGCTCATCCGGTTCCCCGTTCCGCCGATGTACCAAATTCGCCGGCTCGCATCGACACCATCCACGGCACTCGCCATGGCCGCAGGGAACTCCCGCGACTGGCAGCACGGTAGGAGCGCAGCCGACCGGACGGGACCACTCGTGACAGCCATCGCACTGCGGTGATAGCCACGCCAGGCGGGGTCCTCCGGCCGCTCTGGCGGGCCGGCTATGTCCCGCGCCGGCGAACTCCGCGGAGGAAGCACGGGCACGATGCCGGTGCAGCTCGTAGCCGCTCATCGGGCTGCTCCTCGCGTGACTCGACTAGGTCACCAAGGTCCGGAGCGACATTTGCAGGATAATCCCGAAATTGTGATACTCAGCGAGCACTACCGCTGTCACTTCGACCATACGCTCAACGGGCAGATAGTGGTAAGCGGGTCACCTTCCGTGTGCTGGGTCGGCCCCGCCAGCAATCGCCATCAGGGAGCCTGCGTGCGCCAGTCCCAGCAGAGCGCCGGCGAAGCTACCTGGCCGATGGAAGTAGCGACCTAGGTTTTCACGTCCTCTGACGGCACGACCAGCTCGCGCAAGCCGGTTCAGCCAAAGCGTGCAGGGCGGATCTTTGTGAGGGCTCGGGCTCGCTCGCCTTCGGCATGCTCGAACGCTGGTTCCATGGCATCCGGGTCCTCTTGCAGCAACATCCGGCCGGCCAGGACGTTCTTTTCGCCGACCGCGACGTGGACTTCTACGTCGTCGGTCATGGTCTTCGCCCCGGCCTTGGCGGGCGCACCCGCTCAGGCAGCGCCTCCTCCGACCGGAGACGGCCCTTGGCGTCCGAAGTCCCGGCAAGTTGTCCGTCCAGTCCAGGTGACTGCCAGCGACCCGTTATCAGAAGTCTGGTTTCCTGAGCTGTCTGCTCTCAGTCTGGGGCGGCCTGGCAGGGCTTATACAGGTGAGGGCGAGGCTACGACTGGGAGATGCGGATGGAGTGGGTCGGGAACAGTGCGGCCAGCCGCGAGTTCGAGCGCTTCGCGGCCAATGCGTCGGACCCGCTGCTGCGCACCGGTTTCCTGATGACGGGGAACGCTAAAGACGCCGAGGACCTGGTCCAGGAAACGCTGCTGCGGGTGGCGCGCCGCTGGAACCAGGTGCGGTCGATGGACCACCCGGCTGCCTATGCCCGCCGGATCCTGATCAACCTCGTCCTGCACGACGCCGACCGCCGTGCCCGGCAGCGGACCGAGCTGCGGCCGCATGAGGGCGCGGCTGAGCTGGCCGACGACTACGCAGCCCGGGCATTGCGGGAGGTCGATGACCAGGCCGAGTTCCGCTGGGCGCTGACCCGGCTCCCTGCCCGCCAGCGGGCCGTGCTGGTGCTGCGCTACTGGTCTGACCTGCCCGTCGCCGAGGTCGCCGACATCCTCGGCTGCACCGAAGGCACGGTGACCAGCACCGCATCCCGGGCAGCCGCCCGCCTGGCCGAGGTCCTCGCCCGCACCATGCCAACCGCCACCAGGCCCGCCGTGCCGCACACATGAAAGGACATCCCTGATGCCCACCGACGAACTTGAACACGAACTCCGACGTGCCTTCGCCTCAGCGGCGGCCGGATACCAGCACTCAGAACAGGCCCGGCAGCGGCTGCTGCAGCGCAACTACCGGACCCGCAGCGGTGACCGGCGGCTCACCGCCGGCATCACCGCCGCCGTGGCGGCTGGATCGGTGGTGCTGAGCCTTGGCCTGTCCGGCGGCCTCGGCTCATCCCCGGGCCGCGGGACTGGCACGATCCGCACCGCGGCCTTCACCATCACCCGCAACGCCAACGGCACCGCGACCCTGACCATCAACCCGCAAGTACTGTTCGACACCAGCACCCTGCAAAGCGACCTCGCCCAGTACGGCATCCCGGCCACGGTCACCACCGGCAGTTTCTGCTCCAGCGATCCTGCCCCTGGCGGCTTCTCGCAGGTCGTGACGTTCTCCCCGGCATTCCAGGGGGACAGCGGCCCGCAGCACGTGCAGGACCCGACTGTCACGATCAACCCCGCCACCATGCCCGCCGGGACCGAACTCAGCGTCGGCGCCTTCCAGGTCTCCAACGGAGACGACACCGCGCTCGCGCTCATCAACACTGCTTCCTACACCTGCACCAGCACTGCGCCCACGACTCCGCCTTCCAGCGGCGCGCTGCTGCACATGTCACCCGCCAGCGGCATGGCGCGGCAGGGTCGTAACTACCCGCGCGGCTAGCCCGACCAAACTGGCCTGCTCCCAGCATGGGTACTAGGAACCAGCGGCCGTCCAGGTCGGCCATTCCCAGCGGGAACCGGGCCGGCTGCCCCCACCGCCGACCCGCGACCTCCAGGGTGACCCACCGCCCGGGCGCCAGGCCCATGCTGAACGCCGCTGCCCACAGCTTGGCCAGGCGGCGAGCTGTGGCATCTGCCCGGCCGCCTGTGTCCATGACGCGGAAACGCTCATCGGAGAACATCGGTCGCCCCACTTCCCGACGCCGCGAACTGCTGCCTTTGAGCTGACCACCAGAATGCGCAGGGGTCATACGTGCCGTTCGCCCCGCTGCCTGGGGACTTTCGGCTCTGCGGGACGTGCCGCGGGGAGAGCCATGCTCAAGGTGAGCCAAGGGGATTGGCCTATAGAGCCTATAGAGAAGAAAGAAGCAGACCGATGACGAACCTGCCTGTCGCAGTAATAGGTGACCCGGCCAAGCGCACCAACCTGCGCGCGTGGGACTGGGTCAAGGAATCCAAGGTCATGGCGGTCGGCTGGCTGGCCATCCGGGTCTGGCTCGGGATCATGTGGATCCAGGCCGGCTGGGCCAAGCTGTTCGGCGCTGAGAACCCCTACTTCCTGCACCACAACGGCGCCGGCGTCGCCGGGTTCGCCGCCCACGGCACCCCCGCCTACACCTGGTGGGGCAGCTTCCTGCACGGCTTCGTCGTTCCCAACGCCGGCCTCATCGGCGTCGTCGTCGCGGTCGCGGAGTTGGCCATCGGCGTCGCCCTGGTTGCCGGCCTGTTCACCCGCATCGCCGCCCTGGGCAGCCTGGTCCTGCTGTTCACCTACGTCATGTCGGGCACCGCCAGCGTCTGCGCCTTCTACGCCCTATGCGCGATCGTCGTCCTGACCATGTGGCGGACCTCCAGCTGGATCGGCATCGACGGGCTGATCGCGAACTACCGGCAGCGCCACCACCACGAGCGCGGACTGCACACCCCCATCCGCGAATTCCTCAGCCAGGTTCCGGCCGGGACCCCCACGGCCGACAAGACGGCCGAATAAACAGTCCTTCCCCAGTCACGCCACGCCTGACACACCACGCCTGATGCGGCCCGCCCCTGCGGGCCGCTTCAGCACGTCCCGGCAGGCCAGACGGTGCCCAGACCGACGTAGGCGGAGGAAAAGTGATGAGGGTGCTGATCGTCGGCGCGGGCGTGATCGGACCCGCAGGCGTGCTGCAGTACCGGAATGCCGGCATCATCCGTCAGGCCTGACAGTCCCGAACCGTCCAGCCGAGCCCTCGGCAGCACTTACGAGCACCGATTCGGCAGGGAGGATGTCGCGCTACGAGCGGTCAATGCACTTCGGATCTGCGCACCCGGCGTAGCGGATGAGGTCACCCGACCCCAAGTTTCCGCTGGGTCCAAAGCGTAGGCATCTGGGCCGGCAAGGTATCTGTCGTTGTAGACGAAGCTGGCCGACTCGATTCCGCGGCGGTGGTGGGGATACATCAGGCCGGCCAGAAGATTCTGTTCGCCGACCGCGACATAGACCTCGACGTCGCTCACTGCCTTTGCCCCGGCCTTGGCGGGCGCACCCGCTCAGGCAGCGCCTCCTCCGACCGCAAACGACCCTCGTCGGTCGCATACGGATCAAGCGCCGCCACCAGCGAGTCAAGCACCCCCAGCGCCCGGGCCACCCTCAGCACGCTTTCCATGCTGGCGCCCTGACCGTTCTCCAACCGCATGACGGTGTGGCGTGACACCCCGGCCCGGTCGGCAACCTGAGAGGCCGTCAGGCGCCGCAATCGCCGCCATGTAGCAAGGTCCTCGCCAATGCGCCGCTTGCCGTTAGCCACCGCGATCGGCGTTCTCGACACCGCCATGGCAACTCCTAAAGTCAGTTTTCTGCTACCTAAAATGCTCTAGAGTAGCAGACTTACAACATTATATGAGCGGGAGACCACGGCGGGCACAGGCCATCCATGTCTAGCCCGAGCCCAGGCCGCGCACCGGCCAGCTATCCGGGTCCAGGCCCGGGCGTCGAGTCCCGTTCCGTTGGGGCGCGTGGCCTGACTGGCAGGCCTCAGTCTGGCTGTGAGGACAGGGCGCCGGCGAGCTGGCCGCGGGAGCTGATGCCGAGCGCGGCGAACACTTTCCGCAGGTGGTAGGCGACGGTCGCCGGACTGATGTACAGCTGCGCAATGCCCTGGCGGCGCACGGCCCAGGGCCTCGCGGCACTGCTGTGGATCCGCCCGCGGCCAGCGCTAGCTGCGAGCCGCCTGGTCGTGCAGGACCTGGCCGATGGCCGTGATGATCACCTTGGCGGATCCGTCGACTGCCTGCGCGACGGGGCTCGATGGGTTGCTGAGCTGGCTGGCGATCTGGGCTGCGGACAGGCCAGCGAGCACCCGCGGGTCGTACTGCGCCCCGGCCAGGATGTAGTGATTGGCGATGTCGAGGAACGGGACGGCCCCGGACTGGTCGGCGCTGTTGACGTACGGGGGCACGTCGTAGCTGTCGATGAGCTTGGTGTCCAGCGGGGTCTGGGCCTGCAGGGGGCGCCCGGCGTTGTCCGCCAACTCGGTCGTCCGCAGCGTTAGCTCGGCGCTGCTGTATTGCGCCGTGCGGAACGAGAGCGTGGCCGTGTTCGGGTAAATGTCGGTGGCCGATGACGTGGTGGAGCCGAGGTGGCTCCAGGTGCCGAAGTGGGCCAGCGCAACGGCCAGCGGCCAGCGTTCGGCTGCGCAGAACGGGCAGGACTCTTCGCTGACGAAGACGATCGCTGGCTTGCCGCCGATGGTCAGCGGCGGGCCGGCCGCCTTTACTGGCTGCAGCGGCGTGGCCGCCTGGCCCGGGCTCACCCGCGTGAGCACGCCGACTGGCACGGTGGTGACCTGCCTGACGACGGCGGAGGAGGCCAGCGACTCGCTGGCGGTCGCAGCGGACGCGGGACCTGAGCTCAGCTTGACAGCGACCAGCACCCCGACGATAGCCAGGACGGCGGTGAC
>Ga0302326_10014433_pt1 | contig 16688 bp, 13 predicted proteins | sample Palsa_T0_3_FD_202264 | JGI IMG/M metagenome (GOLD analysis project Ga0302326, IMG submission 202264) | Peat permafrost microbial communities from Stordalen Mire near Abisko, Sweden - Palsa_T0_3 | ecosystem: Environmental > Terrestrial > Soil > Palsa > Peat permafrost | place: Sweden: Abisko...
CGGCAGCGCAGCCGAGCCGGGTGGCACCGGGCAGGTCGCGTCCCTGCAGCAGGCCGGTGATCAGGCCGGCATTGAAGCAGTCTCCGGCCCCCGTCGTATCGACCACCGGCCCGGCCAGCTCGGGCGTATCGACCTCACGCAGGCCCGACCGGCCGGCGCACAGCGCGCCTGCCGCGCCGAGCTTGACGACAACCGACGGTCCGCGGCCCGTCAGCTCGGCGACGGCAGCTTCCAGCGACTGCTGGCCGCTCAGTCTGCGCGCCTCTTCCTCGTTCGGCAGCAGCAGGTCGGTCTGGGCCAGCACGTCGCGGAGCTGGCTGCCGCCCCAGCGGCCGGCCGGATCCCAGTTGGTGTCGAGCGATGTCCGGGCGCCGCCGGAGCGTGCCCGTGCCAGCAGCGCGGCAAGTCCGGGGCCGAGCGAGTGCTCCAGCAGGAAATAGGAGCTGACATGCACATGGCGGACACCGCGCAGCAGGCCGGGGGAGACGTCGGCGGCCGTCAGCGACGTCATGGCCCCGGTTGCGGTGAGGATCGCCCGGTCGGTACTGTCCGACAGCACGACCGTCAGGCCGGTGGCCAGGTCCGGGCGGCGCACGACCGCGGCGGTCGTCACGCCCTCCGCGGCCAGGCGGCCGAGCATGAAGTCGCCGGCCGCGTCAGTGCCGATGGCAGCTGCCAGCCCGACGCGGAGCCCGAGCCGCGCTGCGGCCACCGCCGTGATCGCCGCCGAGCCGCCGACCACGAGCGAGATGCTGCCGACGAGCTTCTCCCGCTGGCCGAAGTCAGGCGTCACGTCGTCACCGACGACCAGCACATCCGGGTTGCAGTCGCCGACGACAAGCAGGTCAAGCCCGGCGGTGGTCACGCCGTCATCACCTGCACCCCGGCCTCGGCGAAGCGCGCGGCCGCGTCGTCGGCAAGCCCGGCGTCGGTGACGAGCACGTCAATCTCGCCGGGCGCGCAGATGCGGGCGAACGCCCGCCTGCCGATCTTCGAGCTGTCCGCGACCACGACGACCTGCCCGGCCTGGCTGGACATGAGCTGGTTGATGCTGGCCTCGCCCTCGTTCTGGGCCATGGCGCCCGCCACCGGGTCGATGGCGTCGACGCCGAGGAAGGCGACGTCGATGCTGACGCGCTCCAGCACGCCGGTGGCCAGCGGCCCGGTCAGCTCATAGGACTGCGGCCTGGCGACGCCGCCGGTCACCACGATCTTGATGTGCTGGCGGACTGCGAGCTCGGTCGCGATGTTGAGCGCGTTGGTCACGACCGTCAGTGCCGGGCCGGCCGCCACCGTGCCGAGGTCGGCGCGGACCGCCAGGGCCCTGGCCACCTCGGTCGTCGTCGTGCCGCCGTTGAGTCCCACCACCTGGCCGGCCTGGACAAGACCGGCTGCCGCCGTGCCGATCCGCTGTTTCTCTGACGGGTGCCGCTCGGATTTGTACCGCAGCGGCAGGTCGTAGGTAACGCCCTGGGCCACTGCGCCGCCGCGGATGCGCGCCAGCATCTGCTGGGCCGCCAGGTCGTCGAAGTCGCGCCGGATGGTTGCCGTCGACACGCCGAGCATCTCGGCAGCCTGCTCCACCTGCAGCTGACCCTCGGCGGCCAGCAGCTCGAGCAGCTGGTTCCAGCGGCTGTACCGGCTCACACCCGACTCCCTGCATCCGCCCGGAGCACGCCGAGCAAGCGGCACACCTCAGCGGCGATCGCGTCCCGGCCCGCGGCCAGGTACCGTCGCGGGTCCGTCATCATGGTGTCGCCTGCCAGGCGACTGCGGACCGCGGCGGTGAATACCTTGTTGAGCTGAGTGGCAATGTTGATTTTCGTCAGCCCGGCCGCCACGGCGGCGCTCAGGGCATCATCGGGCACCCCGGACGAGCCGTGCAACACCAGCGGCACGCCGACTGTCTCGCGAATCCGCCGGATCAGCTCCAGGTCGAGCACCGCGTCCCTGGTGAGCATCGCATGCGAGCTGCCGACTGCGACCGCAAGCGCGTCGATGCCGGTCGCCGCGGCGAAGTCCGCCGCCTGAGCCGGATCGGTCCGCGCGCCCGCCGCGTGCACCCCGTCCTTGCCGCCAACCTCGCCGAGCTCGGCCTCCACGAAGACGCCGCGGTCCCGGCACCACGCGGCGATGGCGGCCGTCGCCGCGACGTTGTCCGCGTACGGCAGCACGGAGGCGTCGTACATCACCGAGCCGAGTCCGAGCGCCACGGCCTCGCGCACCAGCTCCGCGCTGGTCGCGTGATCCAGGTGCACGGCCGCGGGGACCGCTGCCGACCCGGCAGCCGCCAGCACCGCTGCCGCCACCGGGGCGAGCCCGCCGTGATAGGCGGCGCAGTTCTCGCTGATCTGCAGCACGACCGCGGCGCCGGCTGACTCCGCTCCGGTCAGGATGGCCTCGGCATGCTCGATCCCGATGACGTTGAACGCGCCAGCGCCGTGTCCGGCCGCACGCGCCGAGACGATGATCTCGCCGGCAGACACGAGCGCCATCACTGCTCCCCGAGCCGGCAGACCCGCACGCCGGCCAGCGCGCGAGCGAAATCGGCGGCCGCGAAGTCGCCGGCCGCCGGCGCCGCCACGGCGGCCGCGCCGAGCGCCGCGGCCTGCGCGACCCGGTCCGGCCACGGACTGGCACTGGCGAGACCGCGAGCCAGGGCGGCCGCAGCCGCGTCGCCCGCGCCGGTCGGATTGCCGGTCACCGCCGGCGGCCGGGCCAGCCAGGTCCCCTCGCCCGTCACCGCCAGCAGGCCGTCGGCGCCCAGCGTCACCACCACGGCCCCGGCGCCGCGGCGGCGCAGCTCGGCGGCCGCGGCCGCCACCGCGGCGACGGCGGCCTGATCGTGCACCCCGTTCCGGGGCAGGGCGCCGCCGGTCACTGCGGTCAGCTCGGGCAGGTTCGGCTTCACGATGGCCGGGCCGGCCGCCGCCCCGAGCAGCAGTGCCTCCCCGGACGTGTCCAGCAGGGCCGGCACCCCCGCGCTGGCGGCAGCCGCGATCAGGCTCGCGTACATGCCGGCGGGCAGCCCGGGCGGCAGGCTGCCGGACAGCACGACAGCTGAGCTGCGGGGGAGCGCGTCGGCGTACAGAGCCAGGAATGCGTCCTGCTCAGCGGCGCTGACGTGCGGTCCGGGCTCGCTGAACAGGGCGGTATCGCCGCGCCCGCCGTCCACCACGGTGAACGTCCGCCGCGTCGGTCCGGCGATCGCGGCAAAGACGGCCGGGACGCCGCGAGAGCGGAGTGCTGATCGCAGCTCGTTCCCGGTATGACCTCCGGTCAGGCCCGCCAGCAGCACCTCGGCACCCAGCGCATGCAGCACCCGGGCGACATTGACGCCCTTGCCGCCCGGCCGCGCGTGCACGCGGGCGGGCCGGTTGACGCCCGCCCAGTCGGCACGATCCACGTAGTGCGTTACGTCAAGCGCCGGGTTGAGCGCGACGACGAGGATCACCCTGCGGCGCCGGGAAGCAGGATGACCGACCTGGTCAGGTTCCGCGGCCGGTCCGGGTCGAGGCCGCGTGCCCGGCCCATCGCGGCGGCGAGGCGGTGCACCCGGACCAGCTCCGCGAGCGGCGTCGCGACGGTTTCCGGTGCCTGCCAGACCAGTCCGCCGGCGGCGGCGACCTCGGCGGCAAGACCGCCGGGTGCCGCGCCGAGCAGCCAGACGACCCGGCCGGGGCCGGCCACCGCGATCGGCCCGTGCCGGTACTCCATCGCCGGATAGGACTCCGTCCAGAAGCCGGCCGCCTCGCGCAGCTTCAGCGCGGCCTCGCTGGCCAGCCCGCAGGTCCAGCCGGTACCGAGGAACGTGAACTGCTCCGCGCCGAGTAGCTCGGGCGGCAGCGGCGCGGCCAGCACCGCCCGCGCCGCCGCGATCATCGGCGCGATGTCCTGGCCGAGATGCGCCAGCAGCAGCGCCAGCTCACTGGTGGCGAACCTGGTCTGCACCACCGACTGCTCGTCGGCAAAGTCGAGCACGATGAGGTCGTCAGCGGCGGTCGCGATCGGGGTGCTCGCGTCGGCGGTGATCGCCAGTGTGCGGACAGTCCCGCCCAGCTGGCCCAGCAGCTGCAGGACCTCGGTCGTGGTGCCCGAGCGGGACAGCACGACAACCCGGTCGTAGGCTCGCCCGGCCGGCATCTCCGAGGCGCTGAACGCGTCGGTCTCGCCGTCGCCCGCCGCCTCGCGCGCCGCCGCCCACGACTGCGCGATGAACCACGAGGTGCCGCAGCCGACCACCGCAACTCGCTCGCCTGCCGTCGGCAGCAGGGCTGCCGCCGGGCCGGCGGCGAGCTCACCCGCCCGCTGCCAGCAGGCAGGCTGCGAGGCGATCTCCGCCTCGGTGCTGCCAGGAAGAACTTCCGCCCGCTCGCTCACGCCCGCTCCTTCACGCTGTCATTACTCCGTCACCGCGATGCTCGCCTCAGGTACCCGCGAGGCCCGTTGCCGCCACCGACCGGATGAAGTACCGCTGCGCCGCGAAGAAGATGATGATCATCGGGATCAGGCTCATCACGTTGCCGGCCATCAGCAGCGTCCACTGGGTGCTGTGCGCGCCCTGGAAGTTCGCGAGGCCGAGCGGCACCGTCATCTCGCTGGTCTGGTTGATGGCGATCAGCGGCCAGAGGAAGTTGTTCCACGAGTCGATGAACGTCAGCGCCGCCAGCGTCGACAGCGCCGGCGCGGACAGCGGCAGCACGATCCGCCAGAGCACCTTCAGCCTGCTGGCGCCGTCGACGCGCGCGGCCTCCTCGTACTCGATCGGCAGCGTGCGGAAGAACTGGCGGAGGAAGAAAATGCCGAAGGCTGTGGCGGCGTTCGGCACGATCAGGGCGCCGATGTGGTTGAGGCCGAAGGCCCCCACCACATGGATGCCGAGCCACTTCGTGATGAGGTACTGCGGGATCATCGTGACCTGGAAGGGCACCATCAGCGTCGTCATGATGAGCGCGAACAGCAGACCGCTGCCGAGGAACCGGTAGCGGGCGAACGCATACCCGGCCATCGCGCAGAAGAGCAGATTGCAGAGCACCGTGACGACCGCCACGACCGCGCTGTTGAGGAAGAACCGGCCGAACGGTGCCGCCTGCAGTGCCTGCGGGTAGTTGCCGAAATCGAGCTGGTGCGGGATCAGGATCGGCGGGAAATGCAGCGCCTCGGCCGGGGTCTCCACCGAGGTGATCAGCAGCCAGGCGAACGGGAAGATCAGCACGATCGTCGCCGGGATCAGCACCAGGTGCCAGGGACTGAACGGAAGCCGCCAGCGGCGTCCGCTGCGGAGGGCGACGGCCTGTGCGGCCGGCGCCGCCGGAGCACTTGAAGCAGCCACGGCTAGGACCTGTAGTGGACGAGGCGGCGGCCGACCCGGAACTGGATGACCGTCACGACCATGATGATGAGGAACAGGAAGTAGGCGATCGCCGAGGCGTAGCCAAAGTTAAAGTTCGCCCCGCCGAAAGCCTGCTCATAGAGGTAGTACACGAGCACCGTGGTGGAGTTCAGCGGACCGCCCGCGGTGCTGAAGTAGACCTCGTCGAAAAGCTGCAGCGCGTTGATCGTCAGCCACACCATGAGGAAGAGTGACGCCGGGCTGAGCAGCGGCAGCGTGATCCGGCGGAACACTGTCCACCGGCTCGCCCCGTCGATCGCCGCCGCCTCGGTCAGCACCTGCGGGATGCCCTGCAGGGCGGCGAGGTAGACGACCACGGCGAAGCCAGTCCAGCCCCAGATCGTCATGATGACGATGACGTACAGCGCTTCCGATGGCGAGCTGAGGAACTGCTGCTGCGGGATGCCGGCGACATGGAAGAGGTAGTTGACGATCCCGTAGGACGGGTCGAACAGCCAGATGAAGACAAGCGCCTCGCTGATCGTGGAAATCGCCATCGTGGCGTATGCCGCCGTCCGGTACACGGAGATGAACCGGATCTTCCGGTTCATCGCCACGGCAAGGAACAGCCCGACAATCATCGTGCCGGGCACGAACAGCGCGGTGTAGACGAGCGTGTGGCCGATAGCCTGGGCGATCACCGGATCGTGGATCATCTGCCGGTAGTTCGCCAGGCCGACGAACGGCGTGTTCGGCGAGAACAGGTTGTTGCGCTGCAGGGACAGGACCGCCGACCAGACGACGGGTGCCACGCCGAACAGCAGGATGATCACGACACCGGGGGTCAGGAACGCCCACGCCGCGGCCTGCTCCCGTGGCCGCATCCGCGGCTGCCTGCCGGCGCGCGGGCGGCCACCGCGGGGACGCCCGGCGCGCAGGCGCCGGTCTGCCGGGCGCCTGCGCGCGACTGCCGGTGCCGTCACGTCACGATCCCGAGCCGCTGGCCAGGGCGGCGTTGACCTGCTGTGCGGCGCTGGCCAGGGCGGCGGCCGGCTGGCTCTTGCCGAGCAGCACCGAGACGATCATCTGGCCGAGGATGGTCGACACCTTGGGGTACGTCGGGATCTGCGGCCGGGCCTGCTTCACGTTGCCCAGGTTGGTGACGAAGGTGTCGACGCCGGGCAGTGCCTGGTCCATCTTGGTCAGGAAGCCGGCGGAGTCCTCCACGGACTTGCGGATCGGCAGGTCGCCTGTCGCCAGGGAGAAGTAGGTTGCCTGCGGCGTGGCCGTCATCCAGAGCAGGAACTTCTCCGCGGCCGCGACGCGCTGCGAGCCGTTATTGAAGATCACCCAGTTGTCCGGGCCGGAGATGGTCTGGTGACCGCCGCTCGTGCCGGGGAACGACGGCATGATCTGCACGCCGTACTTCACGTTGGGGAAGCCGGACAGGTCCCACGGTCCCGTCACCAGCATCCCGATCTTGCCGGAGTTGAACAGGTTGGCGTACTCGGAATCGGTCGGGTCCAGGTACATGGACTTGTCGGTGACCGCCATGGTGCGCAGCGTGTTCAGCGACTGCAGCCCGGCCGGGGAATCGAACGCGGCCTTCGTGTTTGACGCATTCAGGATCTGGCCGCCGGCTTCCCACAGCAGCGCCTCCCAGTGCCAGACCGTGTCCTCACTGCCAGGCGTGACGTAGGCGGTGCCGAACTGCTTCTTCGCCGGGATGGTCAGCGCGCGCGCGTCGGCGGCGAACTGGTCCCACGTCCAGCCCGGACCCGGCGGCTGAAGGCCAGCCTGCGCGAACAGTGTCTTGTTGTACACGACCGCGAGGTTGTCCACCAGCGCGGGAATGCCGATGACCCTGCCCTTCACTGTGGCGACATCGCGCTCGCCGACCCAGAAGTCGTCCCAGTTGACGCCGGGGCGCTGCACCACCTTGGTCAGGTTGACCACCTGCGGGATCTGCGCCACGTTGGGCGCCCAGGAGCCGTAGACGTAGGCGATGTCGGGCTGGCTGCCGCCCTTGACAGCGGTCAGCAGCTTGGGCAGCGAGTCGTCGTTGTCCACGTAGAGGCTGGTGACCTTCTCGGTCGGGTGCGCGGTGTTCCACTCGCTCAGCAGGTGCGCGAAGGCCTTCGCCTCGGCGCCGGTGTAGCCCTCCCAGATCTGCAGATTGCCGGAGGAGGAACTCCCGTTCCCTGTGCCGCAGGCGGTGAGCCCGAAAGCGAGTAGTGCCGCTGCCACGGTTGCGCTGAGCCAGTGAGCCTTCATGACCGACCTCTTCGCGACAGGGAACGATGAATCTTGCACGTTTAGCGCAGGATTGAGACATCATTGCTCATTACTGTGTGCCGGTGTCAACCCTTACCGCACGGAAGTCCGCATTACGATTGCGTTACCGACGTGAATGTCCGTGAGCGGTCTTGCTCATTACGTACCGCGATGCAACACTCCTGAGCTGTGGTCAAGATTGCCTTCATTGGCGCCGGCAGTATCGAGTTCACCCGCAACGTCGTCACGGACCTGTGCGGTTATCCCGAGCTCGGCCCCGGCCTGCACTTCGCCCTGCACGACATAAGCCCGGAGCGGCTGGCGTTCGCCGAGGCCCTGACCCGCGCGATCGTCGCGCAGACCGGCGCGGACGCGCAGGTGAGCGCATCGGCTGAGCGCGGGTCGGCACTGGACGGCGCCAGCTACGTGATCAACGAGGTTCAGGTCGGCGGGTATGCCTCCACGCTCGCGGACTTCGAGATTCCGGCCCGGTACGGCGTGCGGCAGACGATCGGGGACACGCTCGGGATCGGCGGGATCTTCCGCGGCCTGCGCACGATCCCGGTGGTCACCGCGCTGGCGGCGGACATGCTCCGCTACTGCCCGCAGGCCTACCTGCTCAACTACTCCAACCCGATGGCCATGCTGCCGTGGGCGGTGTACGCCGGCACCGGCTTCCGTAACGTGTTCGGCCTCTGCCACTCCGTCCGTGACACTCATGCGTTCCTGGCCGGGCTCGTCGGTGCCGACCCCGAGCGCGTCCGGTTCGTCACGGCGGGCTTCAATCATCAGGCGTTCGTGCTGCAGTTCGCGCAGGACGGCGAGTCGCTGTATCCGCGGCTGGCCGAGGTGATCGCCGCGTCGCCTGGGCTGCAGCGGCGGGTCCGGGTGGAGATCTACCGCCGGTTCGGCTACTTCCCGACCGAGTCCAGCGAGCACTCCGCGGAATACGTGCCCTGGTTCATGCGCCACGACGACCAGGTGGCGCAGTACCGCATCTTCGTCGGGGACTACCTGGCCCGGTCGCAGGAGAACCTGGACGAGCTTGAGTCGCTGCAGGCCCAGCTCAAGGCCGGCGCCGAGCTCGAGCTCGAGGCGACGGACGAGCTCGCGTCGCAGTTCATCCACTCCGTGCAGACCGGGACCGAGCGCGAGATCTACGTTAACGTGCGCAACGGCGGCCTGATCTCCAGCCTGCCGGACGACTGCTGCGTCGAGGTCCCGTGCGACCTCAGCCTCAGCCGGGCGGTACCGCGCGCGGTCGGCGCGCTGCCGCCGCAGCTGGCCGCGCTGAACCGCACGTTCCTGAACGTCGTCGAGCTCACCGTGGCCGCGGCGCTTGAGGGCAGCCGCGAGCACGTCTACCAGGCCGCGCTGCTGGACCCGAACACCGCGGCCACGCTCACCGTCAGCCAGACAGTCGCGATGGTCGACGAACTGCTGGCCGCGCACGCCGCACTGCTGCCGGCCGGCCTGCGATAAGGAGCATGAGCATGCGAGTGACGCGTCCCCTCGTCCTGACCGCATCGCTCGCCGCCGTGCTTGCCCTGACGGGAACGAGCTGGCCCGGCCCCGCCGCAGCCCGCGCGGCCGCAGCCGCGGGACCGGCAGCAGGACCGTCAGCCGGACCGGCCGCCGGGCCGGCGGAGACAGCGGTCCGGGCGGGAACGGCTGCACTGCCGGCGCCGGTGCGCGCGGGCCGGCTGCGCATCACCGGCTCGCTGCGCGATGGCGGCACAGTCCGCGCCGCCGGACTGCGGTGGCGGCCCGCCGCGCTGCCGCACGGCGACAGGCTGCTCAGCTTCGAGGTCGCCTACACCTGGCGCTCGTGCGCCGCGGCCTGCCGGACTGCGGCCGACTCGACCGCGACGCCGTTCGCCGCCAGCCGGTACATCGCCGGGCATGCTGACACTGGCCGGCGGCTGCGGATTACCGAGACGGCGACCGAGGTGATCGAGACCGATCCGGCGACGTTCGCGTTCTCCGTTGTGCACGCGTCGGCGAGCGTCACGACCGCCGCGGTTGTCCGGTCCTACCCGGCGGGCCGTCCGCCGGCCACGGAGTTCGTCAACGGCACGCCGGAGCGCCGCACGGCGTCCGCGGAAGAGTACTTCCAGGTCAATCCGCCCCACTACAGCTCAGCCGGCGGCGCGGTGTCGGTGCAGTACCGGGTGGACGCCGGGCGCTGGCGAGCGCTGCCGGCCAGCCGCGTCTTCTACACCGGCAAGCTGGCCGTCGGCCTGCACCGGGTGCAGGTGCGGACCGCGAGCGCGGCGGGCGCGAGCGTCATCGGGTTCGGCTGGCGGGTGGTGCCGATGCCCGCGCCGGTCGCCTGCCAGCCGCGGCCCGGTCAGGCCTGCTGGTATCCGCCGCATCTCAGCTCGGCCGGGACGCCGATGCGGTGGGACTGGCAGATCGGCCGGGTGACGCCGCTGCAGCGCACCGCCAAGCGCGCCGTCGACATCTACGACATCGACGGCTTCCTCACAACGGCCGCGCAGGTGCGAGCCATTCACGGCAGCTGGCAGGCCGCCACGCTGCCGCATCCGAAGGCGATCTGCTATCTCGACCTGGCCTGGGAGGACTACCGGCCGGACGCGAGCCCCGGTCAGGTGTTCCCGGCCGACACCCTCGGCGCGGTGTACTACGGCTACCCGGAGGAGCGCTGGGTGGACTTCCGCCAGCTGGACGCACTCAAGCCCATGATCGACGAGCGGCTGGAGATGTGCGCGCGCAAGGGCTTCGACGCAGTCGAGCTGGACGACATTGACGGCTTCGACCCGCCGTCCACCACCGGCTTCCACCTGACGCCCGGCGACGCGCAGAACTTTCTCGCGTACGCGTTCAACGAGATTCACCGTCTCGGCATGACCGGGCTGTGGAAGAACTCCCCGTACCTGAGCTGGTGGGGCCGGGACTACGCGGACGGCGCGATCGTGGAGGAGTGCTACCTGTACCAGCAGTGCACTGCGGCCTCGCTGCGCGGCAGCAGCCAGTACGGCATTACCTGCACGGCGCTGACCGGCGCGACGCCGTGCGGCTGGGACGACTTCAGCACCGACCGGACCGGTGAGCAGCCCACCGGCAAGTGGGTCGGCGAGGCGGAGTACTCCGCGGACAAGTTCGTGTGCAATCCGGGTCAGAGCTGTCAGGGCAGACGCAGGTTTGCCACGTTCTGCCGCGACGTCTACTCGCCCCCCTGGGGGTTCGCCGCGGTCAAGTTCGACGTAGACCTCGACGGCAGGCTGTTCTACCCCTGCCCGGCCGGAGTCTGAAGGCCAGGACGGCAGTGGCCCCCACGCGCCGGCCGCGGCGGAACGGGCCCGGCTCAGGCCGGGATGACGACCGTCCGGACGATCTTGTCGGCCAGGGTCTGCCGCTTGGCGTCCCACAGCGGGAACAGGTAGCCGACGAAGCAGATGATCGCGTCCGCGATGTGGCAGATGTCGCGGACGAATGCCATCAGCGTGCCGATCGGCTGGCCGGTCTCCTCGCTGACCAGCCGGAGGTTCAGGACCTTCTTGCCGAGCGACTGCCCGGTCGTGCCTGCCTTGTACCAGCGGTTGTACGCAGTCCAGGCGATCGAGGCGAGGAGGACGATCACGTAAATGGGAAGGATACGGACGAAGACCGCCTCCAGCACGATGATGGGGCCGATGTCGATGAGATACGACAGGACTCGCTGGCCCCAGTTCGCGTAGAGACTGCCGGTCGGGACGGCGTTGTACGGGCCCGGGTCGTACGGGCCGGCGTTGTACGGGTCAGCCATGGCTGGCCTTTCTTCTGAGGGTTACTGCTGTTGTTCGTGCGAGCGATCGCTACAGGAATCCGTACCGGTGCAGCTGGAAGACCCAGCTCAGGGCCACCACGACGGACGCCACGTACCTGGTGCGCTGGCGAGCCGCCTCGGACCACGGCCGCGGCGGCCGGGCTAGTCCCGCCGTCCGGGCCGCGAGAACCGGAGTCGTGACGGCCACCAGGCCGGCCACCAGGTAAGCGAGCGGGCTGGTAGCGGCTGCGGTCGCCCACTGACCATGGCTGAGCGCGACCGTCGCGGTGGTAAGACCGCAGAACGGGCACGGCACGCCGGTAAGGGTGCGCAACGGGCAGGGGAGTCCCTGGAAGCCGGTGTGCGCCACGATCATGGGGTAAGCCGAGCCGATCAGCCCGGCACCGAGGCCCGCCATCGTGATGTGCTCGGGCACCGAGTACATCCTCCGCAGGATCACTGCCTCCCCTTCAGCTCTGGCACCGCGGATGCGGCTGGAGCGAATCGTATGGGGCCCAGATGTACTGCTGAGGGGCTTTCCGGTTACTTCATCGTGTTAATTCATGACTAATATCCGGAGGGGCGTTCCGGTACAGGGCTGCGGCCGTGCTCGTGACGGCGCGGTGAAAAGCAGGCGGCCGCTTTGCCTCGCCGTGAGGATGGCGGGGTACAAGTCATGCGAGCGCCCACTGCGGGGCGAAGCACGGATGATCCCGTGGCCGCGCGGACGGTGCCAGGCCGGCGGTTATGCCGGTCGGCCACTGGCCCGGCCGGATGCGGCATTCCCGGGAATGGCGGTGCCGCAGCTGGAATTTCCGTCCTGCTGGCGCTGATCCGCCGCTCGTTAAATGGCGTATCAGAATTCCGGGAAAATTCACTTGCGGCCCGGATCAGCTATCCACTGCCTCGCTGCGCAGCCCCGATCTGAGGGCCCTGCCTGCCGCCAGATATCCGGCAAACCGGCTGTTCAGGCGGCTGGATCCACCCGGATCATGCCCGGTTGGCGGGACTTCAGAACCTCTGGCACTGCCCTGGCCCTCCGGGCCGCGCGCCAGCCCCAGGTCAGCCAGGCTTTCTCTGCTCACGCACTCAATCTGCGAATCCGCGTCCGGATACCGGCAACGTTTGCCGGGCCTTTCGGCCGGGGAAGATTGCAATCGGTTATCGGCTCCAAACGCACAGTAATGGTGTGTTGCTTTCTCGCTCTGGCACTTCCCCGCGGGTGCGCAGGGTGCGGAGCCGGGACCCGGTCACATGACCGGCGCTACCGGATCACTACCCGTGCCGCCGTGTGCCCGCGCTGTCCTGCGGAGCGCCAGACCAGGCGTTCCGGCCCAGGCGGCGCGGATCGCGCGGTCGCGCGCCCACGTCGTCAGTGCCTGGCGCAGGCTGCCCGGCGCTGGCGGAGCGTGATGGTCACGCGGCTCGACACGAGGAGGCAGTGCAGATGCGGATCGGCCTGATTGCCCCGCCATGGGTCCCAGTTCCACCTCCGGCCTACGGCGGGACCGAGGTCGTCATCGACAACCTTGCCCGCGGCTTGCAGGAACTCGGTCACGAGGTCCGGCTGTTCACGGTGGGCGAGTCGTCGTGCCCGGTTCAAACCGACTTCCTGTACCCGCAGTCGATCGCACCGATCGGCGTGACCGTTCCGGAGACGGCCCACGTGCTGGCCGCCTACGAGTCGCTCGCGGACGTGGACGTGATCCACGACCACACCTTCCTGGGCCCGCTCTTGGCGGGCCTGCGCGGCATGCGCAGGCCGCCGGTTGTGCACACCAACCACGGCCCGTTTAACGGCGAGACGCAGCCCATCCTCGCCGAGGTCGCCAAGCACTGCGCGCTGGTGGCCATCTCGCACTCGCAGGCCCGCCAGGCGCAGCAGTACGGCGGCGTCCCGATTTCCGCTGTCATCCATCACGGGATCGACCTCAGCGTGTACACCGCTGGTCCCGGTGGCGGCGGTTACGTCATGTTCATCGGGCGGATGTCGCCCGACAAGGGCGTGCACCATGCGGTCAGGATCGCCAAGAAGGCGGGCAAGCAGCTGCTGCTGTCCACCAAGATGCGCGAGGACAAGGAGATCAGCTACTTCGAGTCGGAGGTCAGGCCGCTGCTCGACCCCGGCGACGAGATGCCGGCTGAGATGCCGCTTGGCCGCCGGATCGAGCTGCTGCGCGAGGCCGACGCGCTGCTGAACCCGATCACCTGGCGGGAGCCCTTCGGCCTGGTGATGGCAGAGGCGCTTGCCTGCGCCACGCCGGTGCTTGCCTTCCCGAACGGGGCTGCGCCGGAGATCATAGATCCGGGCAGGACCGGGTATCTCTGCCGCGACGAGGGGGAGATGATCAGCGCAGTTGACCGGGTGGGCGAGATCGACCGCACTCAGTGCCGCGAGGCCGCGCAGCAGCGATTCTCGCTGCAGCGGATGGCGCTCGACCACGAGCAGCTCTACCGCCGGGTGCTCGAGCGGGATAACCCCCTCTTGCGCCGCAGCCGGGCCGCGGGCCCCGGTCTAATCCGCGCCTCGCCGCGACCGCCCGGGTGCGCGGGGCGGGGGGGCCGCGCGCAGCCGGGTCCGCGTTACCAGATCCGGACAGCGGCGAAGGGCGGGGAGATGACCGAGCCATGGTCGTCGGGCGAGATGCCGCCCGGACAGGGCGCTGCGTGCAGCCCGGTGACGCTAATCGAGGGCTCGACGTTCTGCATCAGCGAGCCTGGCGGCGACGTCGTGCCGGACCGATCACAGGGCCTGTTCGTGCGGGACACCCGGATGCTCTCGCGCTGGGAGCTGACGGTGGACGGAATCGAGCCGCAGCCGCTGTCCGTTCAGCAGGCCGAGCCCTTCGCGGCGTCGTTCCTCGGCCGGATGCCGCCGCGGGCGGGCCGGGCGGACAGCACCCTGCTGGTCATCCGGCGGCGCTACGTCGGCGACGGCATGCGCGAGGACATCACCCTGCGCAACACCTCAGGCAAGGCCCGGCGGTTCCGGGTGACGCTGATCGCGGAGGCGGACTTCGCCGACCTGTTCGAGGTCAAGGGCCGCTCGAAGCCGCGGGCGGTGGCCAGCACGGCCATGGAGGACTCCGGGCTCGTCATCACCAGCGGCAGGCGGGAGCGCCGGCAGGAGCTGCGGATCACCGGCGATCAGAATCCGTCGGTGACCGACAGCGGGGCGCTGGCATGGCGGCTGTCGGTGCCCGCGCACTCCGAGCGAACCGTCACGATCGAGGCCGTCCCGGTTGACGACGGCGTCGCCATGCAGCTGCGCCATCCGCGCGGCTACGCCATGGAACGGACGCTGCCGGCCAGGCGCCTGCGCAAGTGGCGGCAGCGCGGGCCGCAGGTCCGCACTCCGGACCGCAACCTGGCTCTCGTGCTCGGCCGCAGCGTCGAGGACATCGGCGCGCTGCGCATTTTTGATCCCGATCATCCGCGCTGGCCGGTCGTGGCCGCCGGAGCGCCCTGGTTCATGGCGCTGTTCGGCCGGGACTCGCTGCTGACGGCGTGGATGCTGCTGCCCTGGGATCCCGGCCTGGCTCTCGGCACGCTGCGAACACTCGCAGCCTGGCAGGGCAATGACGTCGACGCGGCGTCCGAGGAGGAGCCGGGCAAGATCCTGCACGAGGTGCGCTTCGGGCCGGCCGCGTCCTTCGCGCTCGGTGGTCGCAGTGCCTACTTCGGCAGCGCGGACGCGACGGCGCTGTTCGTCATGCTGCTCGGCGAACTGCAGCGCTGGGGCGGCAAGGACAACGCGATCGCGCACCTGCTCCCGCACGCGGACCGGGCGCTGGAGTGGATCCAGGACTACGGTGACGCCGACGGTGACGGCTTCGTGGAGTACTGCCGCAAGACCAGCCGCGGCCTGGCCAACCAGGGCTGGAAGGACTCCTGGGACGGGATCAACTTCGCCGACGGCACGATCGCCGAGGCGCCGATCGCGCTGGCCGAGGTCCAGGCGTATGTGTACGCGGCCTACCGGGCCAGGGCGCACCTGGCCGGGAACGCCGGAGACCCGCGCGGCGCTGCCGCCTGGCGCAAGAAGGCCAAGCAGCTCAAGCGTGACTTCAACGAGCGCTTCTGGCTTGAGGACAAGGGCTGGTACGCGGTCGGCCTCGACGCGGACAAGCGGCCGATCGACTCGCTGACCTCCAACATCGGCCACTGCCTGTGGACCGGCATCGCGGACAAGGACAAGGCGGCCTCGGTCGCGCGGCACCTGATGTCGGACGAGATGTTCAGCGGCTGGGGCATCAGGACGCTGGCCAGCTCGATGGCCGCCTACAACCCGATGAGCTACCACAACGGGTCGGTCTGGCCTCATGACAACGCGATCTGCGCGGCCGGCCTGATGCGGTACGGCTACGTCGAGCAGGCGCAGCGTGTCACCGATGCGATCATCGATGCCGCGGCCACCTTCGGGTACCGGCTGCCTGAGCTGTACTGCGGCTTCGGCCGGGACGAGTTCGCCACCCCGGTGCCGTACCCGACCTCCTGCTCGCCGCAGGCGTGGGCGGCCGCGGCACCGCTGCTGCTGCTGCACAGCCTGCTGCGGTTCACCCCGGAAGTGGGCGGCAACCAGCTATGGTGCGCGCCGGCGGTGCCCGACCGCTACCTGCCGCTGCGGGTCAGCGGCCTGCGGGTGGGCAAGTCCAGGCTCGCGGTCGAGGTCGGCGAGGGCCAGTGGGAGATCACCGGGCTCGAGCCGGTCAGCATCGAGGTCATCCCCACGCCCCGCCCGGCCCGGTCAGGCTGACGGCAGGGCCTCGTCAGGCGCATCAGGGATCGAGTACCTCGACCAGCAGGCGCGAGCCGGGCGGCGCGATCTGGCCGTAGTCCTGCGCGGTGGCCGCGCCCTCGGGCGATCCGAGGGCGGCCTCCAAGGTGGCCTGGTCGGGGAAGTACATCTCGGCGATGCGGTAGTAGGTCTGCTCGCCGCCGTCGAGCGCGACCGGCAGCCTGCCCGTCTCCGCGCGCTGCACGCCGGGGATCTTACTCACCAGCGGCATGTGCACGCCCAGGTAGTGCTCGTCAAAGGCAGCCGGGTCGGCTGGCTGCGTGTACAGGACTACCAGTTTGACTGTCATGAAGCGGACGTTACCGGTCCGGCGTTGCCCTGTCATCAGCCGGAGCAGCTTCTGCGTCAGCCGGAGTGCCAGGGCGCGCCGGCCGGGCGGCGGCCGGCCCGCCGCTCAGGTCGCCGCCGAGTTCCGAGGTCCAGACGACGACCCGGGTGCGGTCACCGCGGAACAGGTCACGGGCATATTCGAGCGGCTGGCCGGAGCGCGAGTAGGCGGTGCGCTCGACCAGCAT
>Ga0302326_10014434_pt1 | contig 16688 bp, 7 predicted proteins | sample Palsa_T0_3_FD_202264 | JGI IMG/M metagenome (GOLD analysis project Ga0302326, IMG submission 202264) | Peat permafrost microbial communities from Stordalen Mire near Abisko, Sweden - Palsa_T0_3 | ecosystem: Environmental > Terrestrial > Soil > Palsa > Peat permafrost | place: Sweden: Abisko...
AGCTTTTCACCTACCGCAATCTCATGCTCACGATGCTGCTGGGCGGCTTGTGGCACGGCGCGTCGTGGACTTTTGTGATTTGGGGCGGTATCCATGGCCTTGCGTTGATCGTCCATCGGGAGTGGGCGCGGCTCACGGAAAACGCCGGGACGATCTTTCGCCGGGTGATGTCGGTGCTGGCCGTGCCGGTGACCTTTTACTGGATCTGCATCACCTGGATCTTCTTTCGCTCGACCGACACCTTCAATGAGAAGACCCATGTGCTGGAGGCCACCGCACTGCAAAATGCCCTGGCGGCCTTGAAGGATTTTACTTTCATCAGCCGCCGCGGGAAAGCCTCCTTCAATGTGGGATGCTTCGCCGTCCTAGCCATGCTCGCCCTGGTGCACTGGCTGAATTCCCGGCGCGTGCTGGCGACGTGGTGGCGGCGCCTGCCGGACTGGGCTTGCGCGGCCCTGCTCGGGGCCGGGACCGCGATCGCCTTGCTCTTTGTGCCGGTGAAATACAAGCCGTTCATCTACTTCCAGTTCTGATCCCACGGCGCGCGCGCATGATCACCGTTTCGCGCGGGCAATTTCCTTGTCAAGGAGGGTCGCCTCGCTACGGTGCGCCGGACCGATGAACGACTCCGCCTTCAGACCCGACCGGCCGCCCGAGCGCGGTCCTGGCGCCGCGATTCGTGCGCTGCTCATCGTCGGTTGTTTCGTGGCCGCCGCGGCCGGCGCAGCGGTCATCATCGACTCGCGCCTGCCGTTTCCGCCGGTCCCTGATATCGCCTCGCGCTTCCGCTACTTTGCCCAGCATCAGAACGAGTACGACACGATCTTCGTTGGATCGAGCCGATTCCGGCACCACATTATCCCTCAGGAGTTCGACGCCGAAACAGCGGCCGGCGGCGTCACGACACACTCCTTCAATCTCGGCTATTCGGGGATGTGGCCGCCGGAGAGTTTCTTCTATTTACGCCAGGTCCTGGCCCTGCACCCGGCGAAGCTCCACTGGGTGGTCATCGAACTCATGGACTATCGCTTCGGCGAGTGGGAGAACAAGCCGCTGACGATGCGCCTGGTGTACTGGCACGATTGGAAGCACACCGCCATGGTTTTGCGCCTGATGCTGGAGGCATCCCTGCCGCCGATCGAGAAGTGCCGCGAGCTCGCCACGCACCTCCGGTTGTTTTTTCAACGGATGTTGAACCCCGGCCGCGCGGCTGACTGGTTGGTAGGACGCTATTTTCCGGCGAAGGACTTTGAAGACTCGGGCTGGATGGCGCGCAGCGGATTCGACCCGGAGATCGAATTGGATGAGTGGACCCCGGCGGCGCGCCTGGAGCTTGCGCAAAAGGTCGAGGCGGTGAAGAAATTCCTGCCGCCGCAGCCGCTGCGCCCGGGATTTGCCGTGGCCCTGCAAGAATTGCTGAACGATCTCCACCGGGCGGGCGCCGAACCGATATTTGTCATCGCGCCGACCGTCCGCCCGGCGGAGAACCTCGTGCAAGGGCTCCCGGATGGGCTGACGATATTTCGGTTCAACCAGCCCGAGGAGTATCCGCAACTCTATGTGCCCGAAACGCATTACAACGTCGGGCATCTCAACGAAGAAGGCGCGCACGAATTCACCCGTCTTCTGGCGCGTCGTTTCGCCGAGCATGCGTTGCCGAGGTGATGCGGGCAGACGGGTTCATGGAATTGTCGGAAAGATAGACTCCGCTCAAGGCGTCCTCGCCTTCGATTTTCGCCGTCGCATTCCTCATGCTCTTCGTTGAATTTCGTTTCTTTGTTTTCTTTCTCATCGTCTTTGGTGGGTACTGGACTTTGCGCGGCAATACCGCGCGCAAATGGTGGCTGCTCCTCTGCAGCCATACTTTCTACGCGTGCTTCTTTATCGGCGAGCCTGCCGAGTTCCTGGCGCACGTCACGCACGGCGAGTGGGCGCAACTGCCCGATGGCTGGTGGTTTCCGGCGGTGCTTTGGGCGTCGACTTGCATGGACTTCGCCGTGGGTCTCGGGATCGCCGGCGCCTCATCGGAGGCTCGCCGCAAAGCCTGGCTGCTCGTCAGCGTGGTGGTGAATGTTGGGGTGCTTGGCTTCTTCAAGTATTTCAATTTCTTCATCACCAGCGGGGTGGAATTCCTCGATTGGTTCGGCCTGCACACCTCGCTGCACACGCTCAAGATCATCCTGCCCTACGGCGTAAGCTTCTACACCTTCCAGTCGCTGAGTTACTCGATCGATGTCTACCGGCGGCGTCTCGAGCCCGTGCGGCGTTTTCTGGACCTGGCGTTTTTCATTTCTTTTTTTCCGCAATTGGTGGCGGGTCCGATTGTGCGCGCGATGACCTTTCTTCCCCAGCTCCTCGAGAAGCGCGTCTGGGCCAATGTCGACGTCCGCGGCGCGGTGACGCTCTTTTTTGTGGGCTTCGTGAAAAAGGCCTGCGTCTCCGAGCTTGCCTCGCAGTTCTCCGATCGCTTCTTCGCCGCCCCGCAAAAATACACCCATCCCGCTGCCGTGATCGGCATGCTTTTCTATGCCGCGCAGATTTACTGCGATTTCAGCGGCTACACGGACATGGCGATCGCCACCGCCCGGTTGCTGGGTTATGAACTGACCCTCAATTTCGATTTTCCCCTATTCTCCCGTAGTGTCACCGAGTTTTGGCGGCGCTGGCACATTTCGTTGAGCACCTGGCTGCGCGACTATCTTTATATCTCGCTGGGAGGCAATCGCGGCACAAAGCTTTTCATCTGGCGCAACCTTCTGCTCACGATGCTCCTCGGCGGTTTGTGGCACGGCGCGGCGTGGCATTATGTTTTGATGGGGGGCCTCAATGGTCTTGCGCTGATCGTGCATCGCGAGTGGGCCCAGCTCACCGAGAACGCCGGGGCGATCTTTCGCCGGGTCATGGCGGTGCTGGCCTGGCCGCTGACTTTTTACTGGATCCTGGTGACGTTCATTTTATTCCGCGCCGCGCCAACCTTAAACGCGAAGACCCACGCCTTCGAGGCCACGGCATTGCAAAATGCGTGGGCGGCGGTCAAGGCCATCAGCTTCATCGGCCGGAGGGGAAAGTTGACCTTTAACATGGAAAGTGCCGGCATTCTCGCGGTGCTGGCGCTGCTGCACTGGCTGAATTTCCACGGCGTGCTCGGGAGGTGGTGGCGGCGTCTGCCGGACTGGGCCTGCGCGGGTTTGCTCGGAATCGGAACGATCATCGCGGTGCTCTTTGTGCCGGTGAAATACAAACCTTTCGTCTACTTCCAGTTCTAGGAGGGCGTCTAAAAGGCAGGCGCGACCCTCCTCTCCTTTTTACGCCCTCCAACCGTGCGGCCTATTTTCTTGTGGGAGGGCCGTGGCGTGGCTACGATATCCGCCGTGACGAATGCAGTCCGGGGCGCAGTGACCGCCACCGTTCCCACCTCCCGGCCAACCATCGGAAAATCCGCGCTGCTCGGCGTCATCTTCCTGACGGCAGTCTTCTCGACCTGTGCGCTCCTGGGGCCGTGCCTGCCTTTTCCGGAGGTCTCGACGGTGCGGGAAAAAATCGAGCATCTCGCGCGTCACGGAGACGATTACGAGATTCTCTTTGTCGGCTCGAGTCATGTGCAATTTCAGATCATGCCGACGATCTTCGACCGGGTGGCCGGGATGAATGGGGTGGCGGTGAAGTCATTCAACGCCGGCATTCCAGCGATGGTTTCGCCAGAGGATAGTTACGTCCTGGAGGAGATGCTGCGGCGCCCGCACGGGCGTTTGCGATGGGTCTTTGTCGAACTCTCCTGCCTCGGGACGCAGGTGTGGGGCGAAAACACGTCGCGCTTCGCCTATTGGCACGACACCGCGCGCCTGACGCTGCTCGCGCAGCGTTTGCGTCGTGAGGCCCGCGGGAAGAGGTCGCGGCTGGCCAAGGATCCCACGGCGACGATCTTCGACCGGTGGTCGGTTTGGACCACGACCGTTGGCCGGCTTTACGGACATGCGCGCGCCTGGCTGATCCGCGGAGCGAACCTGAGCCGTGGGAGCGAAGTCCTGAGCCGCGGGCTCCAGTTGCCCGGCTGGGAGGAGGATCTTCGCGGGAGCTTGGGAGAGAACGGCGATGGCTGGGTTTGGGCGGGACGGAGATTGCAGCAAATGACGCCGGAAATGCGCAAGCAGTACGATGGCGAGTACGCCGAGCGGCTCGCCAATCCGGCCGTCAAAGACCGGGCCGATGCAGTCTGCCAGTCGGCCTTGGAGCGGATTGTGACCGCGATTACCAGAGCGGGCGCCAGGCCCGTGTTCCTCGTTCCTCCCACCACTGCGGGGCGGAACTTCTATCCGACCGAAGAGCGGGAACGGGAACTGACGATCCTCGATTTCTCGGACGTGCGGCAAAACGCGAAGTTGTTTCTCCCGGAGAATCGAATGGATTTGGGCCACGTGAACACGGCGGGGGCGGAGATCTTCACCGAAGATCTTGCCCGGCGTTTTGTGGAGCTGGCGAAAGGATCGACGCCGGCGCCCTGAAATCCCGCGGTAGCTTTGGTTTCGGGTCCGGGCGGAGCGCTCGATCGGCTTCTCGTGTAGGCGGTCATCGCAAAAGTTTGGGAGGCTGGCAGCAATTTAGCGTCGCCAAATTTGCCTGTGCGAGCTACTACGTAGCAATATCCACGAACTCAATGACCAAGCGACGATCGCAACATGAATTGAGACCGCGCGCGAACGCCAGAAATGGCGCGCGCCTGGGACCAGATGCATGAGCGGCCCCGTCCAATTCCGCATCGCCCATGGAACCGAACCCAGCAGCCGACGCTGACGGTCCCTCCGATGAGATCGCCGCTCTGGTTCGCAGGCTCCACGAGACGCAGCAGCGACTGCGGGAATTACTCGGCGGCGAAGTGGATGCCGTCGTCCATCCCGGAGGGCAGACCTATCTCTTGCACGAGGCGCAGGAGAAGCTGCGGCAGAACGAGGCGGCGCAACGGGCGATTGTCGCCACCCAAACTTCCATTCTCGATGCGCTACCCGCCCATATCGCGCTGATCGATCACGATGGCGTGATCATTTCCGTGAATGAAAGCTGGAGACACTTCGGCGGGATCGATCAACTCGGAAGTTCAACCGCGGGCTTGGGTCAGAATTATTTGGAAGCTTGCGACCGGGCACGCGGTTCCTGCGCCGAAGAAGCGCATCAGGCCGCCGCCGGGATTCGTGCAGTTCTGTCCGGGGCCACCAAGCAATTCGCGCTGGAATATCCCCTTCATTCCCTGACCGGGCAGCAGTGGTTTCGGCTGATGGTGAGTGCCATCGAGAAGGACGGAAGGGAGGGGGCCGTGGTCATGCATATCGACGTTACCGCTCGTATTCAGGCCGAGGAGGCGGTACGCGAAAGCGAGGAGCGTTTCCGGTTGCTCGCCAAAGCGACCAACGATGCCATCTGGGACTGGAATATCATCACCGATGGTTTCTGGTGGAACGACGGCTTGGAGACGCTCTTTGGTTACCGGAGTGATGAGGTCGAGCCGACGATCGATTCCTGGCTTGCTCGAATCCATCCCGAAGACAGGGTCGCCGTCATGAGTGGCTTTCATCAGGCGATTGAGACGGGGAAGGAAAACTGGTCGGACGAATACCGCTTCTTTTGCAAAAGCGGCTCCTACGCCTACGTGCTCGACCGCGGCTACATCATCCGCGACGCCGACGGCAAGCCGCTGCGTATGATCGGCGGGATGACTGACCTCACCGAGCGAAAAAATTCCGAAGAACGCATCGCCGAGCAGGCGGCGTTGATCGACCAGGCCCGGGACGCCATTCTCGTGCGCAACCTCGAGAACCGCGTCCTCTTTTGGAGCAAAGGGGCGGAACGGCTTTTCGGCTGGAGATCGGACGAGGCGGTCGGCCGGACGATTGCCGAACTGATCAAGCCCGATCCGGAAATCTCCAGGGAAGCCATTACGACGGTGCTTCGGGATGGCGCCTGGAGCGGAGAAATCGAGAAAGTCACCAAGGCCGGAGCGAAACTGACGCTGGAGAGTCGTTGGACATTGCTGCGCGATTCCAGGAACCAACCCAAATCCGTTCTCGAGATCGGCACCGACATCACCGGGCGAAAGAGAATTGAGCGGCAGATTTTACGGGCCCAGCGCATGGAGAGCGTCGGCACCCTGGCCGGTGGCATCGCCCACGATCTAAACAACGTCCTCGGGCCGATCCTCATGTCGATTGATCTTCTGAAGATGAAATTCCCGGACGAGGCCAGCCAGGGTCTGCTGCGGGTGATCGGTGCGAGCGCACAGCATGGCGCCGACATGGTTCAGCGAGTCCTTTCTTTTGCCCGCGGCGTGGAAGGCCGGCGAATGCAAGTGCAGATCGAAGGGTTGGTGCACGAAATCGAAAAATTCGCCAACGAGACATTTCTCAAACATATCCGAGTGCGCTCGATCCTTCCCGCGGGTCTCTGGTCGATTTTGGGTGATCCCACCCAAATCCATCAAGTGCTCCTAAATCTCTGCGTGAACGCTCGCGATGCCATGCCGGATGGCGGGACGCTGACGATCTCCGCCACGAATGTCGACATCGATGCGCACTATGCAGGGTTGAATATCGATGCCGAGGCCGGCCGTTATGTTCAGATTGGAGTGGAAGATACCGGCACTGGAATGCCGCCGGAAATCATTGAAAAAATCTTCGACCCGTTCTTCACCACTAAAGAGGTGGGCAAAGGCACAGGTCTCGGCCTCGCCACTTCGCTGGCCATCATCAAGAGTCATGGGGGTTTCATCCGCGTTTACAGTGAAGCGGGTAAGGGCACGACATTTCACGTTTATCTTCCCGCGCAGATCGTGGCTTCGATGGAAACCCCGGCGTCCGTCGAATCCGAAGCGCCGCGCGGGAACGGCGAATTGATCCTCATTGTTGACGATGAATTCTCCATTCGACAGATCACCCAGGAAACTCTGGAAGCCTTTGGCTATCGCGTCATTGTGGCGTCTGACGGCGCGGAGGCGGGGGCGCTCTATGCCAGCCGCGGTAGGGAGATTGCGGCCATGGTGACCGATATGATGATGCCTGGAATCGATGGCGCCGCGACCATTCAGATCCTGCGCAAGATGAATCCGAAGTTGCAGATCATAGCGTCGAGCGGACTCTCGACCGACGCGCAGGTCGCCCGGACGGATGACCTTGGTGTAAAGCATTTTCTGTCAAAGCCTTACACTGCAAAATCGCTCTTGAATGTTCTGCGACAGAGCCTGTCTGAGCAACCGTGAACCGCCGCATGGATGGCCGTCCGATTCAGCGCCGAGAGTCCCGGATCGGGAGGTCATAGCGGCGATCACCGCTGTGGTACTCTAAAGCGGCTCGGCGCGCCGCTCGTCGGCGCGGGCGCCGAGATTCCCGTAGCGGTGGTAATCGTGGCTGACACTTTGCTCCCGCAGATACCACAACAATTCGACCCGGCCTTCCGCCAGCACCGGACTATCGGCGATGAAAACGAAACCTTCCGCGGCGGCCGCGCGCACCACCGGTGGCACTCGGTCCGGCGCCGCAAAGCGCAGGCGCTCGACTTCACCGTGGCGCACGGTTCCGGCGAGCTGCTCATCCGTTTCCTCGAGGAACTCGATCGCCCCGGCCCACGCGTCCGTGAAATCGTCGAGGATTTTCACGGCCCGCGAGTGCAGTTCGGGAGGCGTGCTGATGAGCGCGCGGGTTCCCGCGGCTTGGGCGGCGCAGGCGCGCGCGAAGATTTCGAACAGCGAATCCTCGAAATGGACGCGGATGCGCATTTCGCGCAGAGGCAAATAGCGGCGCAGGTTGTCCTGGCCAAGGAGCCGGAAATGGTCGTGCGCCCGGCCGAATTCCTCGCGCATCCAGCGGTCGTAATTGCTGATGGCCAGGAGCACGTGCGCCACCTCGCTGGCCGGCGCCTCGATTTCCACGGCGAGCAGTCGCTCCTGCAAGTCCCGCAGGCGCGGCTGCGGGACGAGGCGATTGTTGATCGCGGCGCGCCGCTCGGTGAAACGCAGCAACTGCGCGACGTAGTTGGGACCACCCGCCTTCAGGCCCGGCCCGAAACACGATTTGCCCATGCCGCCAAAGGGCTGCCGGAGAACGATCGCGCCGGTCGTCGGGCGGTTGACGTAGAGATTGCCGGCGCGAATGCTCTCGCGCCATTCCGCCTGCTCCCGTTCATCGAGTGATTCCAGTCCGGAGGTCAGGCCATAGCCGGTGGCGTTGACCAGGGTGATGGCTTCCGCGAGCTTCCGGAAACGCATGACGCCGAGCAGCGGGCCGAAGAATTCCGTGAGGTGCGTGACGCCGCCGGGCGGCACGTCCCACTTCACGCCCGGCGACCACAACTGCGGATTATCGCCGATCTGCCGCGGGGCCAAGGCCCAAGATTCACCGGGTTCGAGTTCGGTGAGGGCGCGCGCCAGTTCGCCCGCCGGCGGACGAATCAGCGGGCCAACCCTGGTCGGCAAATCCCAGGCGGAGCCCACGCCCAGGCTGCGTACGGCATCGACAAACATGCGCTTGAACTGCGGGTCGTCATACACTTCCGCCTCGAGGAGGAGCAGCGAGGTGGCGGAACATTTTTGTCCGCTATGGCTGAAAGCCGAGTGCAAGACGTGCTTGATGGCCTGTTCGCGGTCGGCCAGGGCGGTGACAATGGTGGCATTCTTGCCGCCAGTCTCCGCGAAGAGGCGCAACTCGGGGCGGGCGCGCAGCAGGTGCTGCGCGGTATTCGTGCCGCCGGTGAGGATCACCGCATCCACGCCGGGGTGCGTGACGAGGCGCTGGCCCGCGCCGCTGCCGGGGCAGGGGAGAAATTGCAGCGCATCGCGGGGTACGCCGCCGCGCCAGAAGCATTGGCACAACTCCCAGGCCACGAGCACGGTGTCGCTCGCGGGCTTGAGGATGACGGTATTCCCGGCGGCCAGGGCCGCGGCCACGCCGCCGCACGGGATGGCGATGGGAAAATTCCACGGCGGCACGACCACGACCACACCGAGACCCCACGTCTCCACCGATGGCAATTCGAAGAACTCGCGCGCCGAGGCGCGGTAAAACTCCACGAAATCCACGGCCTCCGAAACTTCCGGGTCGGATTCGGAAAAAACCTTTCCGCCGTTGGCCAGAGCCGCCCACATCAGGTCGCCGCGGGCCTGGCGGATTTCCACGGCCACCTGGCCAAGGACTTTGAAGCGAGCATCGCAGCCGAGCGCGCGCCAGCCCGCGAGGTCGCTATTCGCCGCGGCCACGGCGCGTTCGACATCTTCTTCGCCAGCCAGTGCGTATCGCGCGACTTCGACGCCCGGTCGCGAGGGATCGAGACACGGACGCGTCTCGCGCTCGGAAAAGATCTCCGCACCCGCGACGACCAGTGGCAGTTCGCGCCGCCGCGGCTCCGTCTGTTGCCCGAGTTGTTGCGCCCAATTCGAATTCTGCGGCAGGGCAAAGTCCGTGTCGGGCTCGTTCACGAATTGCGTCCAGGGGATCTCATCGTGCATCGTCTCCGCCGGCGGCGACAGGCGGTTTTGCGTGCGGCGCGGAGCGTCGGAAATGCCCAGGTGGAAGGCCTCGTGAAAGCCGCGCTCGAGCGCCTCCCACTCGTCGCTGCCGACCCGCAGCTTGAACGCGTGCCGCAGGAAATTGTCGGGGCCGGTATTTTCGTCCAGCCGCCGGATGAGATAACCGATGGCATTGAGAAAGTCCTCTTTTCGGCAGGCCGGCGCGTAGAGCAGGAGGTTTTGCGAGTGCGCAAAAAGCGCGCGGCGCTGGTGGTTGGCCATGCCCTCGAGCATCTCAAACTGCACCTGGTCGCCGGCCCTGGCTTCGGCGGCCAGGACGAGACCGTAGGCCAGATCGAAGAGATTGTGCGAGGCCACGCCGATCCGCACCGCAGCGAGATTCTCCGGCGTGATTGCTTCCGTGAGCATGCGCTTGTAGTTCGCGTCGGTTTCCGCCTTCGTCTTGAACGGCGCCTGCGGCCATCCGCGCAGGGACGCCTCGACCCGCTCCGATTCCATGTTGGCGCCCTTCACGATGCGCACGGTGATCGGACTGCCATCGTTCACGACGCGCCGGTGGGCCCAGGCCTGCAATTCGCGCAGCACCCGCGCGGAATCCGGCACGTAGGCCTGCAAGGCGATGCCCGCGCTGATCTTTTCCAGGCCCGGCCGGTCGAGGGTGCGCATGAAGGCCTCGGCCGTGAGGCGCATATCGCGATATTCCTCCATGTCGAGGTAGAGGAATTTCGGCACGCTCTGGCCGCCGCGCGTGAAAGTGGCGCCGGCCGCGGCGCGATAGAGCAATTCGAGCCGGTCGCAAAGGACCTCGACGGTGTGGGCCCGGGCCACGGAGGAGATTTGCGAGTCGATCGTCGAGATTTTCACCGACAGGCATTCGACGTCCGGCGAGCGCAACGCTTCGAGGTACCGCTGGAACCGGCGCTGAGCCTCCTCCTCGCCGAGCAGCGCTTCGCCGAGGAAATTCACGTTCATCCGCACCCCTTCGGCCTGGCGGGCGTTGAGGTGTTCCTTGAGGACTTCGGGCTCGGCGGGCAGCACCACATTGGCCGTTTCGTGCTGCATGTGACCCTTGACCATCGGCACCGCGACGCCCGGGAGCCATCCGCCGAAAGTCTGAAACCCGCGGAGCAGCGCGCGGTCCAGCGGACTGAAAAAGCGCGGAACGCCCTGCACGTCGAGGATGTGCGTGAATTGCTCCGCGATGCGCGCGGGCGAATGCGAGCGGAAGGCGCGGTCCGTGAGTTGCACGAGGGTGGCCTTGTCTTCCGGAACCTGGAGCATGCGGTCCAGTTCGGCTTGCTGGCGGCGTTCCGCGGCCGTCTGGAGCGCGCTGGCGCGCTCCTGCAACTCGCGCGCGAGGACCATGGCACGCTCGATGAGAGCGGGATCGAATGCGGGTTTCATCGCGCGACACGCTCCGTTGGATGCGGCGGACAATCAAGTTTGCGGCTCATCCGCGGCGTTGTTTTTCTGAAAGGCGGCGGAGGGGAAAAAAGAGAACGATGAAGAAAAAGAGCGGCGCGGCGCCAGGCGGGTCGCGCGGGTGATGGAGGCTTGTGGCAGGTCTCCGCGAATTCCTTCCACTGGTTCGTAAATGGGGCAACGCGTGCGCATTGCGTGAGGTTGACGAAGCAGAGCTTCGGGGGACAAGTGCGTTCCCAATCCCGCAATTGCGGGATTGGGAACGAGAGCGCGAGAACGTGTGAAAAAGAGCGGCGCGGCGCCACGCGTGCCGCGCGGGTGATGAAGGCTTGCGGTAGGTCTCCGCGAATTCCTTCCACCGGTTCGTAAATGGGGCAATGCGTGCGCATTGCGTGAGGTTGACGAAGCAGAGCTTCGGGGGAACGAGTGTGCGTGAACGAGTGCGCGCGAACAAAAAGCGGCCGCGGTCTTGGCGATCGGTTAGCTCGCGGCTTAGACGCCCTCTTAGGCCAGGATGCCTTGCACCACCTTCGCCGGCTCAACACCAGTCAGCCGCTGGTCGAGCCCCTGGAACTTGTAGGTGAAGCGCGAGTGGTCGATGCCCATGCAGTGGAGGATGGTGGCGTTGAGGTCGTAAAGGCTCACGGAATTCTCCACGACGTTATAGGAGAAGTCGTCGGTTTCGCCGTAGACGAGGCCAGGTTTGACGCCGCCGCCGGCCATCCACATGCAGAAACACCGCGGGTGATGGTCGCGTCCGTAATTGGTCTTGGTGAGGGTGCCTTGGGAGTAAACGGTGCGCCCGAATTCGCCGCCCCAGACGACGAGGGTATCCTCGAGCAGGCCGCGCTGCTTGAGGTCCCTGACGAGCGCGGCGGTGGCCTGGTCGACGTCCCCGCACTGGAGGCGGATCTCGGCGGGAAGATTGCCGTGCTGGTCCCAGCCGCGGTGGAGGATTTGGACGACGCGCACGCCGCGTTCGGCGAGCCGGCGGGCGAGGAGGGCGCTGGCGGCAAAGGTGCCCGGCTTCTTCACATCGGGGCCGTACATCTCGAGCGTCGCCGGGTCTTCGGTGGAGAGATCGGTCAGTTCCGGGACCGAGCGCTGCATGCGAAAGGCCATCTCGTACTGGGAAATGCGCGTCTGGATTTCCGGGTCGGCGAAACGCTGGTAATTCAGTTGATTGAGCTGGTTGAGCGCATCGAGCATCGTGCGGCGGTCGCTCGTGTCCACTCCGGCCGGGTTTTGGATGTAGAGCACGGGGTCGCCGACCGCGCGGAGGGCGACGCCGGTGTGATTGGTCGAAAGAAAGCCGCTCGACCACATGCGGGTGAAGAGCGCCTGGGCATTGGCCTTGGCAGACCACGTGGGCGTGAGGACAACGAAGGATGGAAGGTCATTGCTCTCACTGCCGAGACCGTAGGAGAGCCACGAACCGAGGCTCGCCTTGCCCGGGACTTCGGCCCCGGTCATGACAAAGGTGCAGGCGGGGTCGTGATTGATCGCGTTGGTGTTGACGGTCTTGATCAGCGCAATTTCGTCCACGATCTCGGAAATCTTTGGCAGCAGTTCGCTCACCCACATGCCGCAATTGCCGTGCTGCGCGAACTGGAACATGGTTGGCGCGACGGGGAACCGCGACTGGCCGCTGGTCATCCCGGTGATGCGCTGGCCATTGCGGATGGAGTCGGGCAGATCCTTGTCGAATTGCGCGCCGAGCTGCGGCTTGTAATCGAAAAGATCCATCTGCGATGGGCCGCCGTTCATGTGGAGGTAGATGAGGCGCTTGGCTTTGGGCGCGAAGTGCGGGAAGCCGGCGAGCGCGGGATGGACGCATGCCGCCGCCGCGGCTGGAGAGCTCGTACTCGAGGCCCCGTTGGCGCGGCCGAGGAGACTGGCGAGAGCGACCCCCCCGAGGCGAAGTCCGGTGTGGCCGAAGAACTGGCGGCGGGTTTGCAATAGATCGCGGGCGAAGAGTGGGTCCATTTTCGGGAGTGCTTAGTGCTTAGTGCTCAGTGCTCAGTCTGTGCGGGATCGCTGAAGAAATCGGGAGTCTCTGGTAGTCGTGGATGATCACGTATTCCCGGTCATCGTGGCCGTGCCACTATCGTACTCAGGACTTCAGTTTTTGGTGATCGTTTCATCGAGGTTCAGCAGCAAATTCGCCACCAAGGTCCACGCCGCGAGCTCCGGCTCCGGAAGATTGGCGGGAGGCGCGGACTCCCCATTGTGGACCGCGGCTTTCGCGGCCTCGGGATCTTTTTGGTAGCGTGCGAGATGTTTTTCCAGGGCGTCGCAGACGATGGTTGATTCCTGGTCGCTTGGATGGCGCCCAACGACCGTGCGAAAGGCCCAGGCAATTCGCGCCGGGGTTTCGTCGCCACCCTCAGTGAGGATGCGCCCGGCGAGCGCGCGTGCCGCCTCGAAGTGCTGCACGTCATTCATGAGCTGGAGCGCCTGGAGCGGCGTGTCGCTGCGCTCACGACGCGTGCAGAATTGCTCGCGCGATGGCGCGTCGAAGGTTGTCATGAACGGCGCTGGGGCGGTGCGCTTGATGAAGGTGTAGATGCTGCGCCGGTACAGGGCGTCACCGCCGTCCTGTTTGTAGAAGCGCGTGTTGCTGCCGCCGAAACCAACCGGTTCCCAGATATTCGGCGGCTGGTACGTCTTCACGGCGTGGCCGCCGATCTGGTCCCTGAGCAGGCCGCTGACGAAGAGCGCATTGTCGCGGATCACCTCGGCATCGAAACGGAAGCGCGGGCCGCGCGCCAGGAGGCGGTTTTCCGGGTCGCGCTTCCAGAGATCGGGCGACGCCGCCGAGGATTGCCGGTAGGTTGCCGAAGTAACCATCCGTCGGACCAGGGCTTTCACATCCCAGCCGGATTCGCGGAAAGTGACCGCCAGCCAGTCGAGCAATTCGGGATGGCTCGGCGGCTCGCCCTGGGAGCCGAAATCGGCCGAGGTCTTGACGATCCCAAAACCGAAGAACTGCTGCCAGAGCCGGTTGACTGTGACGCGCGCGGTCAGCGGGTTTTCCGGCGCCACCATCCACCGGGCGAGATCGAGGCGAGTGGGGTTTTCCGGATTCTCCAGCGGTGGGAATATCGCCGGCACATTGCGCGTCACCTTTTCGCCAGGCTTGTCGTACTGGCCGCGAAGCATGATGAAGCTTTCGCGTGGCGCAGGCATGTCGCTCATGACCAGCGTCGCGGGGATGACGCTATCGAGCGCGTCGCGGTCCTTTGTCAGTTTGGCGAGTTCGCGGTTCAGGGGCTCAAAAGTCGCTTTGGTTCCGGCAAAAACGTTGATGATGAAATAATCGCGCAGTTGCTTTTTCTGGGCGGCGTTGCGATCGGTGGCTTTGACCGAGCGGAAGATTTTGTTGATGTCCGCGGGAAGTTCCGGCGTGTTCCTGCCATCGTGCTTTTTCTCCCAGACGAGCTGTGAAGTGCCGGGGTCGGCGGCGGGATCGGTGCGGCCGGTCACGCCCGCCTTGTCCCAATAGACCGTGCCGCCAAATTGAGTGTAGGCCAGGCCGGTGATGAGATCGCCGGGTTTGAGGCCGATCTTTTCCGCATCGACTTCGACCCGCGTCCATTTGCCGGTGTCGGGCAGGTCGCCCATGTGGACGCGTTCCGTCGTACCGGCCTTGCCAAACTGGATGGCCTCGTAATCGCCCCAGACGGCGCGGTGCAGCCAGTCGCCCTTGTGGTACTGCAGCATGATGGCCTTCGGTGGGTCAGTCGGATCGAGGTAAACGTAGGCAAAAAGCTGGGCGCCCGGCGGCACTTCGAGCGGGGCGGCTCCGCCCGCAAAGTAATCCTGCGCCACGCCGCTGCCCGTCCGCTTGAGCGCGCGCTTGCCGCTGAAGACCGGGCCTTCCTCGGCGGTAATCCATTTTGTTGGATCGCCCTTCACCTGCGGCTTGGCGCCCGCGGGAAAGTCGTCATCGACCCAGACCGTCTCGTTCTCCTCGATCGGCGGCCGCGGCTGGGCCGTCGCCGGATCGGAGTACTCGACGGCCGCCAGCGCCACATTGATTTTCTTTTCCGTGCTGGCGATTTTCGTTTCGTAGTCCGCGAGTTTCTTGTCCTGATCCGGTGTGGTAAGCTTGAGGACGGGCGGTGTGAGCAGCTTGTTGCCATCCATGGGAGGATCGGCGGCGCTGTGGAAGAATGCGTAGAACTGGTAAAACTCCTTCTGCGAGATGGGATCGAACTTGTGATCGTGGCAGACACAGCACTGCGCGGTCAGGCCGAGCCAGGTATTGACCGTGGTCGCGGTGCGATCGACGGCGTAGCGGAAGACGTACTCGGCGTCGATGGAACCGCCCTCGCTGGTCGTGACGTTGCAGCGGTTGAAGCCGCTGGCGACGATCTGGTCGCGGGTGGCGTTGGGCAGCAGATCGCCGGCGAGTTGGTCGACGGTGAATTGATCGAAGGGCAGGTTCTCGTTGTAGGCATTGATGACCCAATCGCGGTAGGGCCACATCGAGCGTTCGTTGTCCAGGTGCAGCCCGTGCGTGTCGCCATAGCGGGCCTGGTCGAGCCAGAAGTGGGCGAGGTGTTCACCGTAATGCGGTGAAGCGAGCAGCCGTGTCACGACCTTGTCGTAGGCGTCCGCCGACCGGTCGGCAATGAACGCATCGATCTCCGCGGGAGTCGGCGGCAGACCGGTGAGATCGAAGGTCACCCGCCGAATGAGCGTCTCCCGATCAGCCTCGGGCGAAAACTTGAGCCCCTCCTTTTCCAGACGCTCACCGATAAAGGCATCGATGGGGTTTCGGAGTTCGGAGTTTGGAGTCATGCCGGAGGGCAATTCCGGGCTCTGGCGGATTCGGAGTTCGGGCACAGGCGGCCGCACCGGCGCCTCAAACGCCCAGTGCTTCTGGTAGGCCGCTCCCTGCTCGATCCAGCGCTTGATGGTTTCCTTCTGGGCGGCCGTCAGCGTTTTGTGCGCCTTGGGCGGCGGCATGATGTCGTCCTTGTCGTCGCTGGTGATGCGCTGCCAGAGTTCGCTCTTGGCCAGGTCGCCGGGCGTAATGGCGATGTCGCCGTCGTCGTTGGGCTTGAACGCGCCCTCCGGGATATCCAGACGCAGCTTGGCCTCGCGCTTTTTCGCATCCAGTCCGTGGCAGGCGAAGCAGTTCTCGGAGAGGATCGGCCGGATGTCGCGATTGAAGCGAAGTTTGTCGCCCCCTTCGGCAAAGGACCGCCCGGCGGCGGCCAGCAGGAGGCCGGCCGCGAGCAGTCTCACGGCAGGGTGGGGGGCAGGAAGCGGGCGGCGGAAACTCATGGTGGCAGAGCGGCACTGGGATATGCCCTGCGTGGCCGCTTCTCTTAGCAGGATTGCCCCAGCCGGCCATCTACGCAAATGCGTAAGAGCGGCTTCGCCGAACATCCAACGGGCGTCCCGCAGTCGCGGGACGAACATCCAACACCCAACACCCAACATCCAACATCCAACATCCAATGCTTCCCCCGGCGAGGGCGAAACTTGACGCGCGAAACAGCTCCGAAAAAGAGACGGATCGAGGATAAGTGACATGGGTGTTTGGTTCAGACGTGGGGGCGCGTTTCGGTACCCGGTGGCCTGGTTAAGATTGCATGTATCGCTTGAGGCCGTTGAGGAACATCTGCACGGCGATCATGACCAGGAGCATGCCCATGAGGCGCTCGACCGCCATCGAGCCTTTCTCCTTCAAAATGCGCGCGAGCACGGGAGACAAGAGCAACATGGCGGCGGTAATGGCCCATGAAGA
>Ga0302326_10014438_pt1 | contig 16685 bp, 14 predicted proteins | sample Palsa_T0_3_FD_202264 | JGI IMG/M metagenome (GOLD analysis project Ga0302326, IMG submission 202264) | Peat permafrost microbial communities from Stordalen Mire near Abisko, Sweden - Palsa_T0_3 | ecosystem: Environmental > Terrestrial > Soil > Palsa > Peat permafrost | place: Sweden: Abisko...
TTCTGCGGCAATATCCCGAGATCGTCATCGAAGCGACCATCGAGTCCGGTCTGACCGACATCGTCGCCGGCCGCTTCGACGCCGGCATCCGGCGCGGCAACTCGGTCGCGCGCGACATGATCGCGGTGCGGGTAACCGACGACATGCACTATCGTGTGGTTGCTTCGCCCGATTATTTGGCGCGCCATGGCCGGCCGCGCATCCCCGCCGATCTGCAAACGCACAATTGCATTCGCTACCGGCTGCCAGCCGGCGGCTTTATTCCCTGGCTGTTTGTCGTCGACGGCAAGATCGTCGAGCTTGCGGTCGGCGGGTCCGTCGTCGTCATCAACGATCCCGATCTCGTGATCAGCGCCGCGCTCGCGGGCGTGGGCGTTGCTTACTTCTACGAAGAATATGTGGCATCGCTCATCGCCGAGGGGCGTCTGGTCAGTTTATTGGAGCAGTCGGCCTTGCCGATTACCGACGGCTTCTTTTTGTTCTATCCGAGCCGCCGGCAGAACCGGGCGGCCTTAAACGCATTAGTCGACTTTTTGCGATCGGAATTGCGCAGCGGCACTTTGCGCGGCAAAGCCGAAATCTTCACGCTTCACGATCGACGCTAGATCCGGCGGCGCGTCCCGGCAATTCATTCCGCCACCTGGCGCAACGGCGGGCGCCAAAAGGCGGTTGTGTGCTTCGAAAATATGCCATTACTCACTTCGCCCGGGACCGCGGGCGAACAAGGAGATTGATCCATGAGTGGGCTCGGTGGACTGAATAAGACTCCCGACGGCGTCGTCATCGGTCTCGTTCAGCTTCAGCTCCCGACGATCGTCGGCAAAGGCGATCTCGCCGCCCAGACCGAGAAGATTTGCGCGATGGTGCAAAAAGCGCGCAAAGGCATGACGACGATGGATCTTGTCGTCTTCCCCGAATATTCGCTGCACGGCTTATCAATGGATACCAACGCCGAGCTGATGTCCCGGCTCGACGGCCCGGAAGTCGCTCGGTTCAAGAAGGCTTGCGCGGAGAATACCATCTGGGGCTGTTTTTCCATCATGGAATACAATCCCGACGGCAACCCCTACAACTCGGGTCTCATCATCGACGATAACGGCGAGATCAAGCTCTATTACCGCAAGATGCATCCGTGGGTGCCGGTCGAACCGTGGGAGCCGGGAAATCTCGGCATTCCGGTATGCGACGGTCCGAACGGCAGCAAAGTCGCGCTGATCATCTGCCACGACGGCATGTTCCCGGAGATGGCGCGCGAATGCGCCTATAAGGGCGCAAACATCATGCTGCGCACGGCCGGTTATACCGCCCCGATCCGCCACGCTTGGCACGTGAGCAATCAGAGCAATGCGTTCTCAAACCTGATGTACACCGCCAACGTCTGCATGGCTGGCACCGACGGAATTTTCAACTCCATGGGCGAAGGCATGATCGTCAATTTCGACGGTGTACCGCTAGTCACCGGCAACGGCGCACCGGATGAGATCATAACCGCCGAGGTGCGGCCGAAACTCGCCGATGAGGCGCGCCGGCTCTGGGGCGTAGAGAACAACATCTACCAGTTCGGCCATCGCGGCTACGTCGCCGTCAAAGGCGGCGCGCAGGATTGCCCCTATACCTTCATGCGCGATCTTGTCGCCGGCGAATACCAGTTGCCCTGGGAGGACGACGTGCAGGTGACCGATGGCTCAAGCTGCGGCTTTGCCATCCCTAATCGGACTTATCAGGGGTAAATTACCGCGCCGTCATGGCCGGGCTTGTCCCGGCCATCCAAATCTTGTTGTTCGCTAAGACCTTAAGACGTGGATGCTCGGCACATAGGCGAGCGAAGCGACGCCGTTCTTTGAACGGCCATGGCCGGGCATGACGACGAAGAATACGTTACTCCGCCGCCTGGCGTGACGGCGGACGCACGCTTTGCAGCCCGTCCGCATCGGTCGCCGAGATCGTGGTGCGCACCATCACCCGCGCCTCACGCGCCGGCCAGGGTCGGCCGCGATGCAACGTGGCGCGATTGTCCCACATCACCACGTCGCCGTTGCGCCAGGCATGCTCGTAGCTCAGCCCCGGCGCGGTGGCGGCCTCGATCAGTTCGGCGAGCAACTTTTGCGCGGCGCCGTCCTCCATGCCTTCGATCGCATAAGCGTGCGAAGCGACGTAAAGCGCGCCGCGGCCGTTGACCGGGTTCTTCCACACCATGCGCCAGCATTGCGGCGGCAGCGCCGCGCGCTCCGCGCCGGTGACGATATTGGCCGCGATCTTGCCGCGCGAATGCGAGTAATCGTGCCAGGCGAATAAATTTTCGATTCGCTTCTGTGTCGCCGGAGGAAGCCGCTCCCAGGCGAGACGGGTGGAAACGTATTCGGTCTCGCCGCCCTGCGCCGGCATGATCCGGCCCGACAGCACCGAAGCCAAAGCCGGCACGCTTTTGAACGTCGAGTCGGCATGCCAGAGCTGGTTTGCTTTATTGCGCAACGCCAGCCGATGGTCCGCCGGCACGACCTTGCCGTCCTTGTCGATGGTCGAGAGGATCACGAGATGGGTGCCCGCCCCTTCCGAAGCGGCCGGTGTCACTTCCAACGGCCCGAAGCGGCGCGAGAAGGCGATCTGCCCTTCGTCGGTCACCTCCTGGCCGCGCAGCACCAGCACCGAATGCTGTTCGAACGCCGCGCGCGCCGCTTTGTATGAAGCGTCATCCGCCGCGATGTCGGCGAGCGTCACGCCGCGCAGTTCGGCGGCGAAGCCCCGACCCAAGGGGACGATGTCCATCGGCAAGCCTCCCTTGCTTTAAGCTTGCGCAATTTTCCATCAAAACGGGCCGACGGGCAACCCGGCGTTTCATTTGTCCCGCGGCGGCGTAACGTCCGCGTCCGCCCACTAGCCGGCGCAAAAATCGCGCGAGCGGGCTACAGCCGCTTCGCCACCTCTTCAAGCATGACCTCGGTGGCGCCGCCGCCGATCGCCTGCACGCGCGCATCGCGCGCCATGCGCTCGATGGTGCTCTCGCGCATGAAGCCCATGCCGCCGTGAAACTGTAGGCAGCCATACATGACTTGGTTGACGAGTTCGCCGCAATAGGCCTTGACCATTGAGACTTCCTTGGTGGCGTCGATCCCTTGCGCGTCGAGCCAGGCGGCGTGATAGACGAGTTGCCGCCCGGCCTCGACCTTGGCGGCAAGCATCGCCAAGCGCTGACGGATCGCCTGCTTTTGCCATAGCGGGGCACCGAAGGCTCTACGGGTACGCACGTATTCGAGTGTCAGCTCGATCGCGGCTTGCGCTTCGCCCATTGCCATGGCGCCGATGACGGTGCGCTCGTTCTGGAAATTCCTCATGATCGCATGGAAGCCGCGCCCCTCTTCGCCGAGCCGGTTCTCGGCGGGAATGCGACAGGCCTCGAAATGCAGTTCGGCAGTGTCGGACGAGCGCCAGCCGTGCTTGTCGAGCGCGCGGCTGACGGTAAAGCCCGGCGTGCCCTTCTCGACGAGGAACATCGAGATGGCGCGACTCGGCGGACCCGAACGATCGGTCTTCGCCGCCACGCAAATAAGATCGCCGTGGACGCCGTTGGTGATGAACATCTTGGCGCCGTCGAGGACGTAAGAATCGCCGTCGCGGCGGGCGACGGTGCGAATGCCTTTCACATCCGAGCCGGCATCAGGCTCGGTCACGGCGACAGCCGTGATAGCCTCGCCGGAAACGATGCGCGGCATCCACTTGTCCTTTTGCGCTTCGCTGCCGGCGTTGAAGACGTGCACCGAGGCCATGTCGGTATGGACGAGCGCGGTAATGGCGACCCCGCCGAAGGTCGAGCGGCCCAATTCCTCGGCGAACACGACCGTAGCCAGCGTGTCCATCTCCGAGCCGCCGTAGCGGGCCGGATAGCGGATGCCGAAGAAACCGAGGCTGCCCATGCGGCGCAGCACCTCGCGCGGCACGTAGCCTTCGCTTTCCCAAGCTAAGGCGTGCGGCTTGATCTCGGTCTCGACGAAGCGGCGCACCTGCGCACGCAGCATCTCATGCTCGGCCGAAAAGTAGGGCGAGCGAGAATGATTGCCCGCAACGGACTGAATTTCAGGGTTGATGTTCATGGCTCCCGGATCGCTACGCTTGGCTGCGCTGCAATCGCCGCTACTGGCGGCGCGGGCGGCTTGTACGCCGGCACGAGACTGTGTCTGCCGCTTATATCGATTTCCATGGTGTGCAGCATATTTTGCCACAACTCGCGAATCTGGGAGTGGCGCCACTCCACCGCAGACGCGACGGCATCGCGCACGGGAAGGAGCTGGGGACCTTTAAGGAACAAAATTTGCGCCTGCATCAACCGTCCGCTCTCAAATTCGACACGCCGCAACGCCAGGGCAAACGGATCGTCGTCCGGATAACCTTCGGGCAATAGCGCCGCGGGGCGAATCACGGCATGCAGCGCGTGGCCGAATGCGGCGAGGTCGATCAACACACCTTGCATCCGATCAGCCACGCCCGAGATCGGGTGGGGAAGCCAAGCCATTTCCCACTGCCAGAGCAGAAAGCCGAGCGCGGGGTCGAGAACCCATGACGTCGCGCGCCCCAGCAGGGAGAGAATTTCCATCTCACGGCAATATTGAGAATGCATCTCCACTTGCCAGCCGTGGTGCAGACTGACCGGCAGCGCCACGCCGAGTTGGCGCGTCAATGCGCCATGCGCCGAGATGAGAAATGCCGACACCCGGGTCTGCTGCAGCGCCGGTATGCGGCCGTCTTCGAGCGGACCGAGAAACGGCTTCATGACGCGGTCGCCTTTTGCTGCGGTGCAAGTTCAGGCGCCTGTGTGCGCACCGGAATTGCGCGCATGTGATCGAAGCCCTCGGGAAAGGGGACAAGTTCGCCGCCTACATTTTCAGGCGCGACCCAGATCGTTCCGTTGCCGCGCCACCGGCCGGCCATCACGTCCTCGGCAAAGCGCGTCGCCAGGTAGGCCGTCAGTACGGGCTTTTCCAGTGTGAACGCATGATAGGCGCGCGGAATGATGACCAGCGCGCTGTCGGGAATATTGGCGCGTAAAGATTCTTGGAGCGGCCGAGGAGTCAAGAAATCGTACTCGCCGGTCAAGATCATGGTCGGCACGCGGATGGCCGGTAATTGCTCGGTCAGCGGTTCGAACTCGAGAAACGATTCCATGAGATTCTGCAAGGCATAGACATCGTTCGCCAGCCAGCCGCGATGGCGGGCGAGATCAATCAGATGCTGCATGGAGTGGAGCCATTCGCCGGAAAAATTCATCGGAAACAGCAAATCCTGCAAGAACGCCGTGCCGCCCAGGACCAACGCGGTGCGCAGGGCGCTGCCAAACATAAACAATTGTGCCGGAATCTCGGCGAAGCTGCTCATCGGCACGAGTCCGGCGATCCTGTCGCCGTGGTCGATGGCGTAGCGCAGCGCAACCACGCCGCCGAAGCTGATACCGGCGACAAAGATGGGCCGGTCACCCAGTTTGTCGATTAGACGCCCGAGCACCGCCACCTGGTCATCCTGATGAATGAACAACGACGGCTTGTCGGACTGGCCTTGGCCCAGCATATCGAAGCTGGCGACCTGAAAGCCCTTCGCCACGAGGGCGTCGCGAAAAGGGTGCCAAAGCCTCACATATTGCGTCAGACCGTTTACCAGCACGTATGCCGGGCCGCTCGGCGGACCCGCCAACTCGTAATGGATCCGTCGAGAATCGCACTCCAGCCAGGGCATTCGCCGCTCTCTCAATTTACGGGCTGCTTGCGGAAGACTAGCCTGAAATTATCCATTGGCTATAGAGGACCGCGGAGTGCGTCAATCGAAGCATGGACGCCGGCCGGCGCCTTAGGCTGCAACGGCAGCGCGCGCAAATGATCGTAACCGGCGGGGAAAGGAATGATTTCGCCGCCCGGCTCTTCCGGCGCGATCAAGACGCTTCCCTTGCCCTGCCAGCGCCCAGCCATAACGTCTTCGGCAAAACGGGCCAGCAGGTCGGCGGTCAATGCCGGCTTCTCCAGCGTGAACGCGTGATAGACGCGCGGGACGATGACCAGCGCGCTGTCGGGGATGTGCGTGCGCAGCGAGTCATGGAGCTTGCGCGGCGTGAGGAAATCGAATTCGCCGTTCAGAATCATCGTCGGGACCCGGATCGCGGGCAATTGCGCGGTGAATGGTTCGAAGTCGAGGAACGACTCCATCAAGTTTTGCAGCGCATAGAGGTCGTTGACCAGCCACCCTTTGCGCTTGGCGTCCGCCAGCTTGTCGAGCCGCTCGGTGATGTACGCGTCTGAAACGTTCATCGGAAACAGCAAATCCTGAAGGTAGCTCGTGCCGCCAAGGATCAGTCCGGCGCGCAGTGCCTGACCAAGCATGAGAAGTTGCGGCGACAGCTCGGCAAAGGCGCTCATTGGCGCAAGGCCGGTGATCTTGTCGGAATGAGTGATGGCGTAACGTAGCGCGATCACGGCACCGAAGCTGATGCCGCCCAAAAAAACCGGGCCCTGCCCCAATTCAGCGACGATGTCGCGCAGCACCGACACCTGATCGTCCATCTCGATGAACAGGCTCGGCTTGTCGGAGTTACCCTGCCCAAGCAGGTCGAAGGTGGCGACGCGGAAGCCCTTTCCGGCGAGTGCTTCGCGAAACGGCTCCCAGATTTTGATGTATTGGGTGAGGCCGTTGACCAGTACCCAGACCGGCCCTTCCGCCGGACCGTCAAGCTCGTAACGTATCTGCCGCGGGCCGCTGGTAAGCGTCGCCATCTGCCGATCTCTTGTCCCGATCTTTGGGCTGTTTGTCCGATACAGACTACAGCGCGTCGGCGAACGCGACCATTTGCTTGCGCTGGTCGGGATCGGGCAACGCACCGCGCATGGCGCCGATATTGTCGGTCATATGTCCCGGGTCGGCGGTGCCGGGGATCACCGCGGTCACCCGCGGGTCGGCAAGCAGGTATTTGAGGAAGAACTGCCCCCAGCTGTCGGCGAAGCCGCGCGCCCAGTCGGGGATTTCCTTGCCGTGCACGGCGCGGAACAGGCGCGCACGGCCGAACGGCAGCGCGGTGAGCACGCCGGCTTTGACCTCGGCCGCGAGCGGCAGGATGCGCTTCTCGGCTTCGCGGTCGTCGAGCGAATAGTCGATCTGCACGAAATCCGGCCTCTCGCGCCCGAGCACCGCTTCAATGGCGGCAAAATCCGCGTGACGCGTCGAAGTGATTCCGATGTAGCGGCAGACGCCTTGCGCCTTCCAGTCCTTGAACTGCTTGAGCGATTGCTGCGGGTCGCGCACATTGTGGAATTGCAGCAGGTCGATTTTTTCCGCCTTCAACCGGGCCTGCGAGCGTTTAAGCTCCGCGGCGTCGGGCGCTTCGAGCTTGGTGGCGATGAAGAGTTTTTCGCGCAGGCCCGCCGGCCCCATCACCTCGCCGAGCACGGCCTCGGCATCGCCGTAAACCGACGACGTGTCGACCAGGCTTCCGCCACCGGCGACCAGTGCTGCAAGCACCGCGACAGCCTTCTGCCGGGTCGCCTCGTCGTTGCCGTCGAAGACTTGCGCGGTGCCGAGACCGACCGCAGGCAGGCGTTCGCCGGTAGCGGGAATGGCGCGCGTGAGGATCGCGGAGGTTTGCGCGGATGCCGGCGGCGCCAACACAGACGCGCCGGCGGCGCCGGCCGCTATCGCGAATTCGCGTCGCGTGATGCGTATGTTCATGCGCGTCCTCCTTGCATTGCGGCTTTTTCGTGCATCGCAGCGGCACGGCGTTCCTGGACACGCCCCAGCGCCGCCGACAGGACCAGCCAGCCCGCCGCGAGCGGCAGCGCCACCAGCGCGATCGCCCCGAGTTTTAGACCCAGCGCCTGCAAGCTGTCGAATATCCAACCGGACAAGGCGTCGGAGCCGCGATAGACCACGACGTCGATCAGGTTCTTGGCTTTGTACTTCTCCTCGCGCGCCAGCACGGTAAAGAACACCTGGCGCGCCGGATTGGCGATGGCGAAATTCATCCAACGCTGCACCACCTGAAGCGCGATCACGACGGCAAGCGTCGGAGCCAAAAACAGCGCGGCGAAGCCCACGACATAGACGCCGGGCAGCGCGCCGGCCGCGATGCCGGTGCCGAAGCGCTTGAGCACCTGGCCGGTGAGTAACACCTGCGTCGCCAGACTGAGCAGGCCAACCGCCAGATCGATGCTGGCGAAGATGCGCGTCTGCGCGCCAGCGCCGTGCACGGTCGCCGATACGATGTTGGCCTGCTCGAAATAGACAATCGTCGCGCAGAACGACAGCAGGCTGACCCAGGCGGCGACGCCGATGAGATACGGCGAGCGAACAAGCTCGGGCAGCGCCGCGAACGCGCTGCCGCCGACGCGCCGCGGCTCGGCATTCACAGCCGCCGGCGCGTTCGGTTGCAAAGTGGCCGCGCGCTCGAGCCGGTGGACGCAGAACACCGCCAGTTCCAGCAGCACCGCCGCCGCGATCAAGAGATTGACCGGGCCAAGCGGCACCGACAGTCCGATGGTGATGACCGGACCCAAAAGTCCGCCGGCGGTGCCGCCGGCGCCGATAAAGCCGAAAAGGCGTTTGCCCTGCTCGGCGGTGAACAGGTCGGCCATGAACGACCAGAACACCGCGACCGCAAACAGGTTGAACACGCTGACCCAGACGAAGAATACGCGGGCGACGATCGTCGGCGCGATGCCGAGCGTCAGCAGCAGCCAGAACAGAACGAGATTGGCGACAAAGAAGTGGTAGACGACGGGGATGAACCGCGCCCGCGGCAGCTTCGCCACCAGCGCGCCGTAAACCGGCTGCGCGACGATCAGCGTCACGAAGGTGGCGGTGAATAGCCACGGCAGATTACGCACGCCGCCGGCGATGCCCATCTGATCGCGCAACGGCCGCAATACGTAATATCCTGCCAGCAGCGCGAAGAAATAGGCGAACGACCACAAGGCCGCCGCGCGTTCCTGCGGCGTCGTCGGCATCGCCCAGCCGAGCGCGCGCTGCAACGCCTTCATGGCGTCAGCGACAGCTTCTGCCTCAGCTCGGCGGCGGTCACTTCCTGACCGTAGCCCGGCACGCCGCGCTGGAAGCGGTTGGCGTCCTTCAGCGTGCCGACCACCACCGGATCGAAGCCGGCGTCGCGCACGAGGCCAGCGGTCACTTGCACCGCCTGCGGATCGTCGCCGGCAATCGGTATCGCGAGCTTCGGATCCGGGCGGTGCGCCTGGCGCGCGAAGATCATGTAGTTCATCGTATTGAAGGCGCGAACGAGCGTCGTGCCGGGCAGATATTTCTGCGAGGTCACGCCGATGCCGTCCTTCTCGACCTCGCCGGCAAGCGCCTCGCCGTCACGCGCCGGCGTAGCGTTGCAGGCGTCGACAACGATCTTTCCCTTGAGCGCGGCGCCGTAATCCTGGCCGACCTGCGGGAGTGCCTTATACGGCACGGCGATGAAGACCACGTCGCCGAAGGCGATAGCCTGCTCGACCGTGCCGGCTTGGGCAAGCTCGCCCAGCTCCGTCACCAGGTCCTTGAGCTCCTCGGGATGGCGCGAGGAGAACAGGACCTTGTGGCCGTCCTTGACCCAAAGGCCGCCGATCGTGCCGCCGATATGACCGGAGCCGATGACGCCGATGTGCAGCTTGGCGCCGTTATTGGTTTGCGCCCACGCTCGTGCCGGCCACAAGGCCGCGCCCAGGATCAGCGCGCCGCCGGCGCCGATGAGCGCGCGGCGCTCGCGGTCGATCGGATCATATTTGGGCATCGAAACCTCCTGGCATTTGCAGTACCGGAATCGTCGCCGCCAGCCTTATAGCCACCATTTCCTACGCCCTGATGCGTCAAGGCGGCAGGGCAGAACGGCATTCGCGAGCGTTGAAACCGATCTGCCGCGTACCTAAACGATCCGCATGCGTCGCCGCGCGGCGTTAAATATCGACCGGTTCAGTGCCTACGATTTCAATGCCAAAGCCGGACAGGCCGACATAGGTCATGTGGCGCGAGAAGGTCAGGAGCCGGATCGAGGTGACGCCGAGATCCTTGAGGATCTGCGCGCCGAGACCGACCTCGCGCCATTGCCGGCTGCGCGCCTCGCCCGAGGCGGTTTCCTCCGATTTGGGAATGGCGATCACCGGGACGCCGGCGGCACCGTCGCGCAACACCACCAGCACTCCACTACCCTCGGCCTTGAAGCGCTCGAGCGTCTTGTGGATGGCCTTGGCCCCGCCGAACACGTCCAGGATGAGATTGGCGCGATGCAGCCGCGTCAGCACGTTCATGCCTTCGCCGATGCGGCCGTGCACGAATGCCATGTGGTAGAACGGATCGAACGGCGTCTGAAAAGCGTAGCCGGCCAGCGTTCCAATCTCGGATTCAACGGGAAACTCGCCGACCCGCTCGATCAGCTTGTCGCGCGCCTGACGATAAGCGATCAGGTCGGCGATGGTGACACGTTGCAGCTTGTGACGCGCGGCGAACTCGGCGATCTGCGGTCCGCGCATCACCGTGCCGTCGTCGTTCATCAGCTCGGCGAGCACGCCGACCGCCGGCAAGCCGGCGAGCCGGCAAAGATCGACGCAAGCCTCGGTATGGCCCGAGCGCATGAGCACGCCGCCTTCCTTGGCGACCAGCGGAAAGACATGACCGGGCCGCACGAAGTCGGCCGCTCCCATATTGCCGTTGCCAAGCGCGCGGACGGTGTTGGTGCGCTCCTCCGCGGAGATGCCGGTAGTGAGCCCGTGGCGCACGTCGACCGAAACGGTAAACGCGGTGCCGAGCGGGGCGTCGTTGCGCGCCACCATCGGGTCGAGATGAAGCCGCCGCGCCTGCTCCTGGGCAAGCGGCGCGCAGACGATGCCCGACGTATGACGGATGATGAAAGCCATCTTCTCGGGCGTGCACAAAGAGGCGGCGACGAACAGGTCGCCCTCGTTCTCGCGATCGTCGTCGTCGGCGACGATCACCAGCTCGCCGCGCGCAAACGCGGTTACCGCGGCCTGAATGCGTTGGTGAGCGTCGACCATGCTATCGGCGTCGCGGCGGCGCAAACGGCCATGCCGGTGCATCGCCGACCTGGCCGCGATGGCGCAGATAATGATCGGCGACCACGCAGGCTACCATGGCTTCGCCGACCGGCACCGCGCGGATGCCGACGCAAGGATCGTGGCGCCCGGTGGTCGCGATCTCGGTCTCATGGCCGTAGCGGTCGACGGTGCGCCGCGGCGTGAGGATCGATGAGGTCGGCTTTACGGCGAACCGCGCGACCAGCGGTTGGCCGGTGGATATGCCGCCGAGGATGCCGCCGGCATTGTTGGAAAGAAAGATCGGCTTGCCGTCATTGCCCATGCGCATCTCGTCGCCGTTCTCCTCGCCGGAAAGCTCGGCGGCGGCGAAGCCGGCGCCGATCTCGACGCCCTTCACCGCGTTGATGCTCATCAGCGCCGCGGCAAGATCGGCGTCAAGCTTGCCGTAAATCGGCGCGCCGAGACCGGCCGGCACGCCTTCGGCCACGACCTCGATGACTGCGCCGATCGAGGAGCCGCGCTTGCGCACATCGTCGAGATATTCGCCAAAGCGGCCTGCGGCCTGCGCGTCGGGACAAAAGAACGGGTTGCGCTCAATTTCGGCCCAGTCCCAGCGCGCGCGATCGATCCGCTGCGCGCCCATCTGCACCAGCGCACCGCGCACCTGCAAGCCGGGCACGACTTTGCGGGCAATGGCGCCGGCCGCCACGCGCATCGCCGTTTCGCGCGCGGACTGGCGGCCACCGCCGCGATAATCGCGCAAGCCGTATTTGACGTCGTAAGTGTAGTCGGCGTGACCGGGCCGGTATTTGTCCTTGATATCGGCATAGTCCTTGGCGCGCGGATCGACGTTGTCGATGAGGAGCGCGATCGGCGCGCCTGTGGTGACCTGCTGCGCGGTCGCTTCGTCCAAAAACACCCCGGATAGGATCTTGATCGCGTCCGGCTCCTGGCGCTGCGTGGTGAAGCGCGACTGGCCGGGCCGGCGACGATCCAGATAGGGCTGGATGTCGGCTTCGTCGAGCGCAATGCGCGGCGGGCAGCCGTCGACCACGCAGCCGAGCGCGGGCCCGTGGCTTTCGCCGAAGGTGGTCACGCGGAAGGAACGTCCGAATGTATTGAATGACATTCTTGAAGAACTTGCTTGAAGAACTTGGTGCGCTTAAAACGCCGCCCAATGGCGTCGATTTGCCTGCGGCAGACGCGTCGGCTTGGTAGCCCGTGAGGTCCGGCGGGTCAAATCGACGCGCCCGCCGAGGCTTTGCCCTCCCGCCGCGGCATCCCGCCGTCGCTTTTCACATGCCGCAGGCCCGATAACATCCGTCCGTGCCCGCAAAGTTTTGACCGGCAAACACGATCCCTATTTGCGGGCGCTTTTCGGCGGTGTTCATTGCGCATTCATCTCGCTGAACACCGATTAATGAAAAGCTGAATATCCGTTAAGCTATGGAAAAATCAGGGTTATTTGCCAACTTTATATTGCGGGCAAACGCCCGTTATGGCATTGTTTGCGCCGGTAAGGGGGGCGAGGGCAAAGGGACCGAGACACGCCCGCGAAGCTTGAACTCAACCCTGCCGTACATTCGTCACGCTTAGAAGGAAGTAAACCATGGCTAGCAAGCCGAAGAAAAAGAAGAAGATGAAGAAGTAACGACGGTCGCGCGCGTCTCGTATCGAGGCCGCGCCGTCAGCTTCTTTAGATTCGCGAGGCGCCTTGAGCGGTGTTTCGTAACAGCGGCTGGACGAAAGTCTGGCCGCTGCTGTTTTTTGCTCGTGAATTCGAGAAGCGCGATCCGTTCGGAAAACCGGTCTCCGCCCCGGATCAAGTCCGCGGCAGGCTTTTTCCGGATTCTGCTCTAGAACCTAAAATTCAAGCCGCCGCGAGCCACGACGAAGCCGGCGGGCGCAAGCGTTGCGGAGAAAGAAGCGGGCGACGTTCCGGGCGCGGCGGCTTGAGCAACAACCGTTCCCCGCGGAACGCCAAGATCGACGTACAGAATTTCAGTCTTCAACGTCAGACGCGTCGTCAGCGCCATTTCTGCGCCGCCGCCAACCGCAAATCCCAGCATCATTTTCGACGGTGAGCCGGCAAAGCAAGTCGTTCCGGCGGCGCCACAGACATAAGAAAAGCTACCTGAGGTGATCGTGCCGGCCCCCGAGGACGGCGTGTTGAAAGTCTCGCCGACCTGCCCGAAGGCCAATCCACCGGTGCCATACAAAAGCAGCGGAGCGATGGGAATTACCCCCATACGCGCCCGCAATGTCCCGAACGACGTGCCCGATTGCGTGGCGATCATGGTCGCATTGCCGACGTCGCCGAGATGAAACGCCGATATGCCCGTGCCGCTGAAATGGGCCCATTGATAATCGGCCTCGACGCCGGTCATCCACATCGAATTTATCTGCCAGTTAAATCCAACCAGGCCTCCTGCAAGCGGGCCGCGTACGCCGAAGTCGATTGCGGGAATGCATCGGCCGCCGCCAACACCGCCGCAGGTACCGGCCTGAGCCGCTGGATCATTAGGGCTATAGGCGACGCCGGATTGGGACCGTGCGTAGCCGCCGTTGGCGCCGATATGGAGCCCGGTCCATTGCAGGAAGGAAGCCGGTGCGGTGATGACGATCGCAGGCGCGGCCGTCATTTCTTCGGCCATTGCGCCGACGCTACTTAGCGCCACGAACGCAAGCAAAGCACTGACGCATACGCGATTTTTCTTCACCGCCGCCCCGCCGATACAACCATCAACCGATGTACCGGATGCCCGAAACAAGAAATCGGACCCCCGCGGCCAAAGTAAGCTAATTGATTCGGCCTGGCAATTCCGCGCGGCCACAATCCGCGATGGTCGTCACTCTTTGCCGACGGCGATGTCCGGTGCGTCCGGATGCTTCATGCCGACGATGTGATAGCCGGCATCGACGTGGTGCACTTCGCCGGTGACGCCACGCGACATATCGGACAGAAGATAAACGCCCGCATCGCCGACATCCTCGATCGTCACATTGCGCCGCAGCGGCGCGTTGTATTCGTTCCATTTGAAGATGTAGCGCAGGTCGGCGATGCCGGCGGCGGCCAGCGTCTTGATCGGCCCTGAGGAAATGGCGTTGACGCGGATGTTCTTCATGCCGAGATCGGCGGCGAGGTACCAGACCGACGCTTCCAGCGCGGCTTTGGCAATGCCCATCACGTTATAATGCGGCATCCATTTTTCCGCTCCGTAATAGGTGAGAGTGAGCATGGAGCCGCCATTCGGCATCATCTTCTCGGCGCGTTGCGCGATCGACGTGAACGAATAGCAGCTCACCAGCATGGTCTTGGTGAAGTTGTCCTGCGTGGTGTCGACGTAGCGTCCGTTGAGCTGTTCTCTGTCGGAGAAAGCGACCGCGTGGACGAGGAAATCGATCACGCCCCAGGCCGATTGCACTTTCGCGAAAACCGCGTCGATGGTCTCCGGTTCGGTCACGTCGCAATGGCCGACAACCAGGCCGTCGACCTCTTGGGCCAACGGCTCGACGCGCTTCCGCAGCGCATCGCCCTGATAGGTGAATGCGACTTCGGCGCCGTGCGAGCGGCAGGCCTTGGCGATGCCCCAAGCGAGCGACCGCTGGTTGGCGACCCCTATGATCAGGCCGCGCTTGCCGCGCATGAGGCCCGAGACTTCCGACATTCTCCGACCCCGCTCGACGATCCCGGCGTCCGGCCTCCTATGGCATAGGGCCGGTGGCGCCATCAAGCGCGCTTACCGGGGGACGAACCGTGCGTTGACCCAGGCGTTGCCCCGCCGTGTGGGCCACGTCGGATTTCGTGGAGACTTTGCCGATCAGCGACAGGCTCGGGGGCGCCAGCAGCAGCAAAGCCCAGGTCATCGGCCCGATCAGCTTGACCCAATTCCACGGCACTTCGAGCGCGATCATCGACATCCACGCAAAAAACGCCCACCCGATCATGGCGCCGGAGACGACCTCTTCGCCCGCGCGCCGCCATGTCTCGACCATGAGCACGCCGATGAGCGGCACCGCGCAAGTGACGTATTGCGGCCCCGCAAACGCGATCATCAGCGGTATCGCGGCGAACAGGACGGAGCCGGCCACCAGGAGCGGATAGCCGGCCGCGGGCTGCGCGCCGCGCAAATTCCAGAAGCCGCCGCGCCCGAGGATGGCGACCGCGGCGACGACAATGGCGTTGAACAGTAACTGAAGCGCCGACGCCCAGCCGGGCAGCGGCGAGGAGTAGAATGCCGCGCCGGCGGCGACGCGCGCCACTACGGATCCGACGCCGATGCTCGAATACCCTCCGGGGGAAACTTCGCTGGCTATTTTGGGCGACATCGACCCGCTGACGATGCCGCCGAGATGCTCGGTGAACATGGTGCGATAGAGATCGAGCGTCGCCACCGGTCCAAGGCAGATTGTCGGCAAGCCGACCAAGAGAATAATGCCCCATCCGGCGGCCCAGGCCAAGAATTTCCAATCGCGCCGCAACAACGGAAAAATGGCAAGCACAAGCGGAAACACCTTGATGGTGATGGCGAGCGCAAAAGCAAAGGCCGCCCCCGCCAAGCGGTTCTCGACGTAGAGCGCAAAGAAAAGGACGATCAGCAGGAGGAGGACCGGCGCCGGCTGTCCGCGCGCCAAGCCGTCGCCGATGAACGGCAGCAGCGCCAGAAGCGGTGCGAGCCGAATGAGCCACGGACCTTGCAAGAATCCGGGCCGCGCCTCTATCGACCGATAGCGCTCCAACGTGTTGGCCCAAACATGCAAAGCGAGCAGCAGGCAGGCAGCATTGATGAAGTACCAAACCACGACCGAGGCGGTGAATGGCAGCGCCCAGGATGGCTGCGGATGACCCGGCAGCGGATTGGCGAACGGACCCATGAACAACGCGAAAGTCGGCGGGTAGTGATAGGTCCAGCCGTGATGGTCGGTGACTTCGTAGAGCGGGTAACCGGTCCAGACCGCCCATCCGGCGCGAAAGAACACCTGCACGTCGCCTTGCCCGAGGCCGACGACCTTCCACACCACCATCGGAAGAAACAAAAGCGTCAGCGCGGCGACGAACGCAATGACGAGCCATTCGCGCCGGCCCGGATGCGATATCGTGTCGAACGCGAAAACGCTGTCGTTCATCGGCTGGTGCGTACGCTGATCGCCGCGGACATGCAACCTAGCGTGCAACCTAGCTTTGGGGGCGCGCGAGATGAAGTGGAAAGTCACAAATCCTTGCGCGGATCATAGGGATTTTCGGTCTGCCATTTCTTCATCAGCGCTTCGAGCTCGGGGTCGCTTTTCTCGGGCAGCATGACGCGGACCGTGGCGAGGAGATCGCCGCGCCCCGCCTTCGCTGGGAAACCTTTGCCTTTGAGGCGGAACGTGCGCCCGCTGCTGGTCCCGGCCGGGATCGCGATCTCCACCGGCCGGTCGAGCGTGGGCACGCGCACTTTGGCGCCGAGCACGGCCTCATAAAGCGTCACCGGCAGATCGAGCCGGATATCGGCGCCTTCGAGCGTAAAGGTCGGATGCGGCGCGATGGAGACGCTGATCAAGAGATCGCCCGCTCCGCCCGGGCCCGTCATGCCCTGTCCGCGCAGCCGGATCTGCTGACCGTTGCCGATGCCGGCGGGAATTTTCGCCTCGACATCCTTGCCGGAGGGCAGACGCAGACGCTGGGTGACG
>Ga0302326_10014439_pt1 | contig 16685 bp, 14 predicted proteins | sample Palsa_T0_3_FD_202264 | JGI IMG/M metagenome (GOLD analysis project Ga0302326, IMG submission 202264) | Peat permafrost microbial communities from Stordalen Mire near Abisko, Sweden - Palsa_T0_3 | ecosystem: Environmental > Terrestrial > Soil > Palsa > Peat permafrost | place: Sweden: Abisko...
CACGATGGCTGACGAGCTCGATGCCCTACTCGCCGAGCAGGTGGCTTACTACCGCGCTCGCGCCAGCGAGTACGACACAACCAGCCCGCTCCCGCGCGATGACGACTCGAGGGCGTCGCTACTTGAGGCGCTGCGGTCCTTCGCGCCGCGTGGGCGGGTGCTTGAGCTTGCGTGCGGCACCGGTCAGTGGACCGCGGCGCTCGTGCAGCGCGCATCTGAGCTGACCGCCGTCGACGCCTCCCCGGAAATGCTCGCGATCGCCTCCACGCGCGTCCCCGACGAGCGCGTGCGCTTCATCCAGGGCGACATCTTCGCGTGGCAGCCAGACCAGCGCTACGACGTGGTGTTCTTCAGCGCCTGGCTCTCTCACGTCCCACCCCAACGCTTTGATCGCTTCTGGACGCTGGTCGCCGACTGCCTCACCGAGACCGGCCGCGTGTTCCTCATCGACGAGCGCCCAGCGGCAGCCGCCGACGAACAGATGATCTCAGACGCGGCGGCCCCCGCCGTCGTGCGCCCGCTGAGCGACGGCACTCGCCACCGCACCGTCAAAGTCTTCTACGAGCCAGACGAGCTGTGTGCCCGGCTGGCCGATATCGGCTGGGCAGTGGGCGTCCACCCGGTCGGATCGAGATTCTTCTACGCCACCGCCGAGCAGGCACAGACGAACCCGATCTCCTGACCGAGTCAGACGAGCAGCACGAGCGACGGTGGCGGTGGCGGGCGGGCGCCTCTGTCGCCGGGAGGATGCAGAAGCGCTGCTACCGCGTCGACGATGCAAACGCCCTTTCTCACCGCAGCGGCACCTCGCTGAACCAACGAGAGACTTCCCGTTTGTCGCCATTCCGACACTCTGCGCGTCAGACCGCCCGAGCTCGATTGCGTAGGCAGCGACCGCGTCGGCCGGATCGGCGAGCGAGCGCGCTGCGCGAGGAGCGGTCGTCCCCACTGGCGTGCCCGCTCACACGAGCGCACGTCGCCGAACCGTCGGTCGTCCGCCGGCGAGCCGGTCGTCGCTCCCGCGGCCAAGCGCTCGTGCGCCGCCGGCAGCGCTCCCTGTGTCGCCAACGCGATCGCGCGATGCACATGGTGGGGGGATGAAAAGCGATCGTGAACCGCAACGCCGGACGCACGGAAGGTCGCACGATCGCACGCGCGAACCACGCAGAAGACCGGTGGGCATCGCCGCAGGCCAGTGCCACAGCCCTCGCGTAACTTCGGGCGACCGAAAGGGCGGAGGCCTGGGGTCGGCCGTCCGGCGAGGTGTAGTTAGGCGCTGGTGCCGGGGCCAGCGGTGCACGCGAGCTCGATTGCGCGGGGGACAGTTTGTCCGCGGAACCCGACCCGATCGAAGAACGGGCGGAACAGTCCCGGCGCCTTCGCGATCAGGGTGTTGGTCTTGGGAATCGCGATCAGGTCCGCGCGCCGCTCGATTTCGTCGACGATGCCGGTAATCACCGTTTGCAGCGGGACCATCCTCCACAGGCCCTTCTCGTTGCCGCCCCAGAGCTCTCGGCCGGCAGGGTCGGCGAGGACATCGTCCATCATCGGTGTGCGAAAGAAGGTCGGATGGACGCTACCGACCCCAACACCGAGATGGCGGAGCTCGAGGCGGATGCTGTCACACATTGCCCACACGCCGGCTTTGCTGGCCGTATACGACGCCTGCAATGGGGAGTGAACGAACGCGGCCATTGATGAGATCGCAAGCAGGTAGCCCCGATGCTGTTGCACATGAGGCAATGCCGCTCGAAAGGTGCGCCAAGCGCCGTTGAGATTAATGTCAATGACCCGCTCATACGCAGCGGGGTCCATCGTCGCCATTGGCGCCATGACCGCGACGCCGGCGCCGGCGATGACAACATCGATTCGGCCGAAGTGCTCAGCCGCCTCGGCGACCGCTACCTGCAGCGTCTTCAGGTCGCGAACGTCCGCGGACCAGCCACGCGCAACCTCGGCGCCGCCGAGGGTCCGCGCCTGCGCTTCGGTGGCGGCACCGTCGAGGTCCCAGCAGAGCGAGGTTGGCCCCACGGGCTCGAAGCGCAGGGGCAAGGGACGCGCCGAGGCCTCCCGTGGAGCCGGTAATCGCGACGGTGCGGCGGGTCAGGTCATAACGGGGCATAGTTGTGGGGAGAGGCGGCATAGTGGCCCGGCTCGCGACCCCGAGGTCGAAGCGCTGATCGACGCCTACAGGGCGGACCTCACCGCGGCCGGTCATTTCGCCGAGAACGAGGTGACCTCGCCGGCACGCGCGTTCTTGCTGGGAGTCGGCGGCCCGGCGGGATGGTCGCGGCTGTCGGTGCAGGCGCAGTGGCGAGTCTCCCAAGCACGCGAGAGCGCTGTGGTGATGTGGATGATCGCTGCCGGTCACGTGCGGCCGAGACCGGAGTTCCTGGTGCGCGGCTATCAGCCGATCGGGAAGGTTTCGGCGTGGGTACACAGCGGGTTCCACGAGCGGTTCATGGCGACCGCCGCCGGGCTCGGTTTCTCGCTGAAGGTGGCCGAGTTGCAGTGGTGGGCGGTCGCGAAGGTCGCGACGGTCGCTGGCGTCGCGCCGGACAAGCTCACCCGCGCGAAGTTCGATACGGCAAGCCGGGAGCTGATCGATGCGGTCAAGCGATTCGGCGCGCGTTCGGGCCAGGTCACGTTGAGCAGCAGGCTCTACGGGGCAGAGGCGACGCTCTATCACGCCGGGGTGATCGACGGCCCGCCGCGCAAGCGCGCTCCGGACCAGTCTGACCTGCGCGCCCGGGAGTGGGCGAGCGTGCCGTCACGGTTGGCGGAGATACTGCTGGGCTACGTGGAGCAGATGCGCGTCACGCTGCGCCCGGGTTCGATGCCGCACCTCGAGCGCACGCTGCGCGAGTTCGCGCTCTGGCTGCGAGACCACGCGCCCGAGGTGACCGCGGTCCGGGATCTCCGCCGGGCGCACATCGAGCGCTACAAGCGACACGTCGCGCAGAAGCCCAACCTCCGCGGTGGGCGACTGTCCAAGCGCACTATCGCCGGCGAGCTCTCGACGCTGCGGATCTGCCTGGAGCGGCTGGCCGAGTGGGACAGCGAGGACGCCCCGGCGCGCGCGTTGATGTTCCCCGGTGACGTGCCCAAGCTCGATGACCCGCTACCGCGGTTCATCGACGGCGGCGCCGCGAAGAAACTGATCCAGGCCGCGCGCACGACCGATGACCCGTTCGCCCGGCTGGCCGTCGAGTTCCTCGCCCGCACCGGCCTGCGGCGCGGCGAGTTCCTGGACTTGAAGATCGACTCGGTCGTGCAGATCGGCGCGGCGTACTGGCTACACGTGCCGCTCGGGAAGCTGCGCACCGACCGCTACATCCCCTTGCACCCACAACTCAAGGAACTACTCGACAAGTGGATCGCGGACCGCCCGGCGGACCTCCGGGAGCCGTGGCTGTTCATGGCACACGGCCGCCGGCTCGGGCCTGAGAGCGTCCGCAAGGCACTCCTCAAGGTCGCAGGCGAAGCAGGCCTTGAGAAAGTAACGCCTCACCAACTGCGCCACACGCTGGCGACCCAGGCGATCAACCGCGGCATGTCGCTGGAGGCGATCGCCGCGCTGCTGGGGCACAAGTCGATGCGGATGACGATGGTCTACGCCAAGATCTCCAACCGCACCGTCGCCGATGAGTACTTCAAAGTCTCCGCGCAAGTCGAGGCGCTCTACGACGCTCCGAAGGAACGCCCCGCGAACAGCGAGGGCGCCGAGATGCGCAAGCTCCGCGCAGAGATGCACCGACGAATGCTCGGCAACGGCTACTGCGCGCGCCCCGTCGGGCTGGACTGCCACTTCGAATCGATCTGCGAATCGTGCACCTACTTCCAAACCACGCACGAGTTCCGCCCGACCCTCGAACGTCAGCGCGACGACGCCGCTGAGAAGGGACAAGTCGGCCGGCTGAAGATCTTCGACGGGCTGCTCACCCGACTCGAGCAGCAGGCATCATGAGCTCACAGATGCCCGAGCCCGTCCTGTTCGAGGTCGCCACCAACCCCGACTCCGACTCGACGCTGCCGTTCCTGATCCGACTGCCGCTCGCCACCGGCGAGCTTGTCCTCAAAGCCCGCGACAGCTGGCCACGCACCGCCAAGGTCTACTGCCACCGCGCCGAACACTGGCCCGAGCAGCCGCAGATCATCGAGCAAGTCCCGATCCGCTCATGCCAACGACGGGGCGTCGCGATCGACCTCGTGCTCGACCGCCCCCGAGAGAACCGCTCCCAGCTCGTGTTCACCCGCATCCAAGGCGGCCGCGAGGGCATCTTCTGGCAGACCGCCCGCACCACCCGCCAAGCCCGCCCCGGGATCCGCGTCCCCCGCCGCCTCGCCGCCGGACACGCTGAACTGACAATCCTCGTCGACAGCCGCGAGCGCTACCCCTACAAGTTCTCCCAGCAACAGGCAACCACCGCACGCCACGCGCTGCCGGCCGGCGACTACGCCGTCACGCACGACGGCGAGATCGTCGCGGCCGTGGAACGCAAAAGTCTCGCCGACCTCGTCCACCGCCTGATCGACGGACAACTCACCTACGCACTCGCCGACCTCAACAGCATCCCACGCGCCGCCGTCGTGGTCGAGGACCGCTACTCCGGCCTGTTCAAGCTCCAGCACACCCAACCCGGGTTCGTCACCGAGATGCTCGCCGCGCTCACCGTCCGCTACCCGACCGTCCCGATCCACTTCGCCGAGACACGACCGCTCGCTGAGGAATGGACCTACCGCTTCCTCGGGGCCGCGCTCGCCTACCACCAAGCCGACCGGCCTTGACAGCATCACCCGCATAATGCCCGAGTTGGCGCTGGATGACGAGCAAAGGCACGCCCTCGCGCGACATTTCGACGGCGTGAGCGTGGCGGAGCTGATGGGGCGCAAATCGACGTCGCACCCCGCCCCGAGCGGCCGCGTGATGCAGCTGGGAGCGGACGCCGGCGGGCGCCCATTGGCGACCGGCGGTCGGGCCTCGAAGGACGCAGAACAACGCCCCGACCGGGAGCTTCGCGCGTAGCTGCAGCCATGGCGTCAGCTGCTCCCAAGCCCAGCGATCCATCCCGACCTCACGCCGCTTGCCGCCTTTGCCTCGGCGGACCAGGATCGCGCCGCGATGCAGGTCTAGGTCGCTCTCGCTGAGCGCCAGCGCTTCGCTGATCCGCAGCCCGGCGCGCCAGAGCACGATGATCAGGCCGCGGAGCCGGACCGCGTCGCCGTCGTTCTCGTCGCCGGCGGCGTGCATCACGGCGATGATCTCCTCGACCGTCGGCGGGTCGGCCGGGTAGCGCTGCCCCTTGTTGCGCGGTGGGCGGCCTTCGTGGAAGCTCGACATGGTCGCGGGCGATCGACGTCGACCGCACGCGTCGAGCTGCGTGGTTGATGGCATGCGTCCTCCCTTGGACGTTGGTTGACTCGCCGATCGTCCCGCTCCCGACAGCTCGGCTCAGCCGTTTCGCCTCAGCCGGCCGTCGCGAACGCTTTTCGCGCATTACGCCGTCGCCACGCGGCGGACGCGCCGCGGTGTTTGCCTATGCACCTGGCCACACGCACTCCGCCACCGACAGTGCCCCATCGACGACGGAGGGGAAGCCAGGACCGGGTGCGGGAGAGTTCCGCTTCGACCCCGATCGTGACCAAGGGATCTGCTAGCACCCAGATGGACGATGCTCGGTTTCCGCGCAACTCAGGTTCCGCGCCCGCGACGGCGAGATGCTCGTGCTTGCAATCAAGCAGGACGCGAAGACTCGGCGCTTCCCAGCTGCGTGAGGTGCTCAGGGGGCCGCTCTTGCTTTCCCAGTGGGATCCAGCCGTCCGTCGACGACGACCGCGGCCTGGCGCCGCGGTCGCGATCGACGCCGGCTCCTGCTTTCTCCATCAGCGCTTCGCGTTGCGTATGCACGGTCGGGTAGAGGCCAGATCACCGAGGCCATCGCGAGACTGTCGCACCTGACCGGTGAGCGATCATCTCGAGATCGCTGGCGCTGAGACCGCTGCTGATCGTCCGCTGCGACACGAGGGCAGCGCCAACTGCGCGTCGGCCATGAGCAGCCCCCGAGAACAGCTTCATCTACTTCCCCCCCCAGGTGACCGGCGAGGTGTCGTAATCGTCGGTGCCGAGCCAGGCCACCTTGGAGATTCCGCCCGGGACGAGAAACGTCAGACATGTCTGGAAGGACTTGCTGGGCGAGAACGGTGTTGGAGTGTTGGCGTCGGGGCAGCGTGGGAACGTGCCGAGGAACGTGATCGACTGCTGGGTCTGCCCGGTGTTATCGACCCCGTCGATCGCGACCGCCGGGTCGTTTGAATCGTTCGTGTTCAGCGCCGCCGGACCCAGGTTGGTCAGCTTAACCTCGACGTAGTCGGGAGTGCTCGCTTGCTGGCTTGCGTCTAGCTGGATCCCGTTGAAGTCGGCGAGGGTTCCCTTCCGGATCGACAGCACAGTCACCCGGACCCGATCGGTACCGATGGTGACGCCGGAGTCCGACTGGTCTGTATATGCGACGGCCGCCGTCTCCCCGATCGGGAACGTCGCTCCGGGGCGGGCTGTCGCCGTCGTGGTCGCGGCCACCGGGGTGCCGGTGGCCGTAAACACCGGCGTCGTCGTGCTTGCGGTCTTCGAGGCCATGCTGCTTGAGGAGTGGTGCGAGTCACCGCAGCCGCCCGACGTTCCCGCTACCGACGCCACAGCCAGCGCCCACAGCCACCCACGTTTCATGTCATCTCCCTTGTCGCTCCCGAAACGCTCCCTCTTCTGCTTCGCCAGGGAGCTTTTCGCCCATCACGACCAGCGCCCCGTGCAGGGTCGCCCCGACCTCGTCGATGGCGCGGAGCACGAGCTGCATGAGCTTGTCGCTCTCGACCTCGACTGACTGCTGATGGTGCTCATGACCTTCCTCCTTGTCGGTTTGGGTTGGTTCCTGAACCACGCTGCTGGCTGGTCTTTGGTGGGGTGTCGACGCGACGTCGCAGCAACCGCGACCCAGCAGGTCCTTCTTACGCGGGAACGACGTAGTCGGCTGCGGTGCCGTCTGCGCCCGGCCCGCCGTTGCCTTGCGCGCCGGGCCCGCCCTGTCCGTGGCTGACGGTCGTGCCTGGGGCAGCGGAGGCGAGGCCGTAGATCGCGACGCTCGGGCCGCCGGCGCCGCCGCCGCCCGGGCCGCCCAGCCCGCCGGGGCCGCCGAGGCCGCCGTTGCCGCCGTCGCCGGCGCCGGCGCCGCACATTCCGGTTCCGTGGTGATGGGGGCTGCCACTCCCGCCGTGCCCGCCGGCACCCGGGTGACCGGCGAGGCCGCCCGCCCCGCCCGCGCCGCCGTCAGAGGCGCTGACAGTGGAGCCCTCGATGAGGGCGCCGGGTGAGGCGTAGAGGAAGATCCCAAACGAGCCGCCGCCACCGTTGCCACCTGCGCCGCCGCCGCCTCCTTGGCCGCCGCCGCCCCCGCCACCGCCGTTTCCTCCGCTGGCGACGCTGCCAGTCAAACTGAAGCAGCTGTCGCTGCCGCCACCGCCTCCGCCTCCGCCGCCTGCGCCGGCGCTGCCGTCCTGCCCGGGCTGTCCTTGCTGGGCTACCCAGAGGTAAGGGTTGCCCGAGGCGTTGACGGCCGTGCCGCCGGCGCCTGCGGCCCCGAAGTGGCCCGATTCGCCGTCGCCGCCGTTTATGCCCGCGGTCGGGTTCGAGCCGCTGGCTCCGACGGATCCCCCGGTGCCGCCCACCGTTCCCCACTGGTCGGGCGTGGTCGGCTCTCCGGCCCCGCCAGCTGTTGGTAGGAGTGCGCCTGCAGCGGTATCGGTTCCGTTGCTCCCGCCGGCGCCTCCGCCGCCGCCGATGTCCCCCGCCGCGCTCGAACCTCGGCTGCCGCCGCAGCATCCATCGTATCCAGCCTCTGATCCATTGCCGCCGTTGCCGCCGGCCTGGCCGGCGGTCCCGTCCGGTCCCGCGGCCCCGGCGGCGCCAGGGGCGGCGATCACGCGCACATGGTCGAGCACCAGTCCCGTGTCTCCGTTTCCGCGCAGGCCGTAGGAGCTCTGACCCGGGATCGTCGGGGCGCTCGGGGCGAGCAGCAACAGCTGCAGCGTGGTCGTGCTGGTGACGCCGGTGGCCTGCGCCGCCTCGGTGCCGACCCCGGGCAGCGCCGGCCCTCCCATGATCTTCGTGACGTTCGCAGGCGAGCGCTGCCAGGAGGCGTCGTAGCCGCCGTAGACAGCGACGCCGTTGGCGACGATCAGCGTCTCGGCAAACACGCCCGCGCTCACATACACGTCTTTGCCCTGTGCGGCCGCGGTGCTGACGCCGGCCGCCAGGGTTCGCTTCGGGGCCGCGATCGTGCCGGGGTTGCCGTCATCGCCCATCGGCGAGACGAACACCCCGTCCGCGGCGTCACCGTCAAAGCAACTCGCGCTTGTCGAGCTCAGGGTCGGGTGATCGGTGGGCACACACGCGGTCCCGCCACCGCCACCAGTGCCACCCGAGCCACCCGAGCCACCCGAGCCACCAGTGCTGCCCGAGCCGCCCTGTCCGCCGGCGGTGCTCGTCACCGTGACCCGTCCCGGGGCGACGCGGCAACGCTCTCGCCTGCCTCGTTGCTTGACCGTTTGTCGGTCGCTGGCGCAGGCGATCAGGAAGTAGGTGCCCGCTGCAGTCGACGCCGGCACCGTCAGCCACGCCCTGACGCTGGCCGTCCTGCCCCGTTTGAGCAGATAGGCACGCGCCCCACCCAGCAGGCCGACCGCGCCCGACCCCAGTCGCCGCACCCGCGACAGATAAAAGCCGACCCTCGACGCCGGCGAACGCGCCGCGCCGCGATTCACTTCACGAAAACGCTCAGAAAACGTCGAACCCGGCGCCAGCCGGGCCGGCGCACGCGACAGCGAGCTCACCGCAAGCTCGGGGACACGCACGGGTGCCGCAATTGCGGATGCAATCGCCCCAAGGGGAGAAAACCCGGTCGCGCCGATCACCATGATCAGGGCAAGGCCCAACCGCGCGCTGGTTACCCGCTTGGCGTCGAGCATGACCTGTCTGCCGATAGTCGAAGGCAGCATGCGGAGGGCTGCAGCCGAGACGATCGCGCCCAGCACGGCGTTGACAACGATCACAAGCATCATGTGGCACCTCTCGTCACTCTGACGTGGATTCCGAGTTCCTGGTTGCCGCTGTGATCAGCTCGTCAGCGGGTGATGCGTCCGGCGCCGGAGAACAACGATCGCGCCCGAGCCGGCGCTGACCAGCGCGAGCGCGCCGGCGGCGCCAATACCTGCGTCGTCCCATTGGAACCCCTGCGGTGAAGACGCGGAGGCGTTTCCGGCGAACGGCGCGGTGGCGTTGTGGATCTGCTGTGAGTTCACAGCGCGGGCCGACGCCGATGGCGGCCCCCCTCCGGTCATGAACCTGGCCTGCGCGCTCGAGGGCGCGCTCGCGGCGACGATCACGGCGGCGGCGATCAGCGTGTGCTTGCTGACTTTGAACATGGTTGTCCTCCTGTTGATGTGGTCGATTGCTTACGAGTAGAAGTAGGGGTCGAGCACCCGGACTTCGGTGATCTGGTCGACGGGCAGGTCGTTGCGCGCGGCGGTCTTGCGGACCGCTTCCGGGGTCGGCGCGTCGTAGACGCAGAACGTGGTGCGCTTGTCGGCGCTCACGTAGGAGTGAACCCAGGTGACCCCCTCCTCGGCGTTGCGCTCGACGACCGTCTGGCAGATATCCGCCCCGCCGTTTGCGACCGGAATCACGAGTCCATCTGGGAAGGTGCGCTGCACCATGTATCGCGGCACGTCAGTCCTCCTGATCGGTTGGTCTGTGCATGCGGCGAAGCTACGTGCGCACACCGCCGTCTTCATCGGGAGGACTCCCCATGTTGCGATCGGCCGGTACCCAGGTTGCATTGGCCGCGGGCGTTGCGAAAGATGGGGAGCTCTCCCCATGCGCGCCTAGATCGCCGGCCATAGGCTGAACGGCATGGCAGACCTGCTCTCACGCGCCACGGTTGCGACATGGCCCAATCGGCGCGATCATCCGTCCGTGGACACGACGCCGGGACCACGCCGAGCAGACGTGACCGCCCTGCTTGAACGTTCGAGCGAGCTGGCACGACTTCACGAGTGCAGCAAGGAGACCGCGGAGCTTCGGCGCGGGCGGGTCGTGCTCGTATCGGGAGAGGCGGGGATCGGCAAGACGGCGCTGCTGCGGCAGTTCCGCTGTGGGCTCGCACGCCGTTTCTCGGTTCTGTGGGGGACCTGCGACCCGCTGTTCACGCCCCGCCCACTCGGTCCTCTGCTCGAGCCGGCCGCCGAGGTCGGCGGCGAGCTCGCGATCCTCGTGGAGGGCGACGCGCGGCCCCACGAGGTCGCCGGAGCGCTGGTCGCGGAGCTGCGAGGCCGCGCACCGAGCGTGCTCGTGCTCGAGGACCTGCACCACGCGGACGAGGCCACGCTCGATGTCGTGCGGCTGATGGTCCGCCGGATCGAGTCGGCCGCGACCCTCCTGGCCCTGAGCTTTCGGGACGACTGCCTGCATCGCGATCACCCGCTTCAGCTCGTCCTCGGCGAGCTGCCGAGCCATAGCGTCGCCACCCGGCTCCAGTTGACCGGGCTCTCGTGCGCTGCGGTCCGGGCGATGGCCGAGCACTCCCCGCTTGACGCCGACGCTCTCTATGCCCGGACGGTGGGCAACCCGTTCTTCGTTACCGAGACGCTCGCGGCGGGAGGCGAGGTCGTCCCGGTAACCGTCCGCGATGCAGTGCTCGCGCGCGTCGCGCGCTTGAGCCCCGCCGCGCGAGATCTTCTCGACGCGGTCGCTGTGGTCCCGCAGCGCGCCGAGGTCTGGCTGCTGGAGGCAATGACCGACGGGGGCCTCGGCGCGCTCGACGAGTGCCTGCGCTCAGGCGTCCTGCGCGCCGAGGCCGACGGCGTCGTGTTCCGCCACGAGCTGGCCCGGCTCGCAGTCGAGAACGCCCTCGCCCCGGACCGCGCGGTCTCGCTGCACCGTGGCGCCCTCGCTGCCCTCGGCCGGCCCGAGCTCGGAGCGCCGGACCTCGCGCGGCTGGCCCATCACGCCGAGGCGGCCGGGGACGGGCCTGCAGTGCTTCGCTACGCGCCGGCGGCGGGCGAGCACGCGGGGTCGCTGGGAGCCCCGCGCGAGGCGCAGCACCAGTACCTGCGCGCGCTGCGGTTCGCCGGGAACCTGTCGCACGGGGAGCGGGCTCCGCTGCTTGAGCGCTTCGCCGCCCACGCCTATCTCAGCGATATGCGTTCCGAGGCGGCCGACGCGATGACCGAGGTCATCGACACCTACTGCCATGCCGGCGACCACATCCGTCAGGGCGATGCGCTGTTCCTGCGCGCCCGGCTGCTCTCATGCATCGGCCGGGCCCGCGAGGCCATGCAGGACAGCCGTGAGTCGGTCCGAGTGCTGGAGCTGGCGCCGCCCGGGCCCGAGCTGGCCCGCGCCTACAGCGCGCTGGCATATTCCACGCGAGACGAAGATCGCAATGCGGCGCTCGTCTACGCCGAGCAAGCGATCGACCTCGCCGAGCGCCTCGGAGCCACCGGTCCGCTCGTGCACGCCCTCAACAACGCCGGCATCATCCGCATGGCGCGCGGCGAGGACGCGGGCCGAGCCCTGCTTCAGCGAAGCATCACGCTGGCCCTCCAGAATGACCTGGGAACGGACGTGGGGCGCGGTTTCATCAACCTCGCCGCCGTCCTCGGGGACGCAAACCGATGGACTGACATGATGGACGTTGTCGTACCCGGCATCGAATACTGCCGCGAACACGGGTTGGAGGCCTGGACCAAGAGTCTTGTCGCAATTCGCGGAGAGATAGAGCTGGCGCTCGGCCTGTGGGGCGCGGCGGCGGAAACCGCCGCGGGGATTCTCGCCGCGCCGCGTGATCAGATCCTCGCACCGCGCCTGGCGGCTCTGATCGTCCTCGCCCTCGTCCGTGCGCGCCGAGGTGACCCCGAGTACCGGCCTCTCCTCGACGAGGCCCGCCAGCTGGCGCAGGACAGCGGTGAGCTGGATACGCTCGTGGCGGTCGCTGTCGCCCGCGCTGAAGTCGCCTGGCTCGAGCGCCGGCCCGAGCTGATCTCCGAGGAAACCGACAAGGCGTTCACCCTCGCCGACCACGCAGACGACGGCGCCTCTGCGGCACAGCTGGCGGTCTGGCGTCGGCGGAGTGGTCTCATCGACGAGATCCCACCAGGAGCACTCGAGCCCTACCGCCAGATGCTTATCGGGAACTGGGCAAACGCCGCCCGATTCTGGCGAGAGCGCGGGTGCGCATACGAAGCGGCCTTGACGCTCACGGACTCCGATGAGCCCGGCGCACTTCGCGATGCGCTTGACGAGTTCCGGCAAATGGGCGCCCGAGCCGCAGAAGTCATCGTCGCCCGCCGGTTGCGCGAGCTGGGCGAACGGGGGATCCCGCGCGGACCGCGCGCCCGCACCCGCGCGAACGCCGCGGGCCTGACCGGCCGTGAGCTCGAGGTCTTGCCCCTGCTCGCCGCGGGACTGCGCAACGCCGAGATCGCCGACCGGCTGATCGTCAGCCCCAAGACGGTCGATCACCACGTCTCCTCGATCCTGCGCAAGCTCGATGTACGAACACGGGGCCAGGCCGGCGCCGCCGCAGCTCAGCTGGGTCTCACGCAGCCCAACCCCACCGACATCGACGCGACCGCCCACTGAGCAGGCGATCCTTTCAGCTCCCCCGAGCCACGACACGCTCAGCAGCTCGATGCACTTGCGACTCCGCCCGAGTGCATCGGGTGCCTCGATCACCGACGTCCGCGCGCGCTTGCCGCAGACCACCTGCACACGCGTCAGCCGGTCCCGCCGCCCGTTCGCCATTCCATCCAGCCAGCGGCAATGACCGGGATATCCAAGGAGTGATCGCTGATCGCCCGCAACGTGCTGCGCCAGCAAGCGCCGCTCCGCGCTTGCATCCGCCCAAACGCGGCAGCGAACCGCGGGCTGCCTGTCCTGAAGAATCCCAGCACCCGGAGGTCCCGGTCGCGCCGCTGCTTTCCGATCTGCGAGCAGCAACGCTCGCCGGTAGCGCCGGCGCTCTCGCGATGGAAATCCGGCACTCCGTTCGAGCTCTTCGTCTGACTGTTCTGCTCCGCCTGGGTGAGGAGCAGTCCCGGTCCCGCTTGCTCGGCTCGCGTTGGCCGGACGTCGACAAGCGGCCCGGCCGGGGGAAGCGGCAGCGTCGACCAAGTCGGAAGTCCGTGTCGCAGCGGACGATCGGCGGCGGTCTCGGCGGCCGCGATCTCGAGACGACTGCTTGCCGGCGGCAGCGACGGTCTCGCGGTAGTCTCGGTGGCCGGTCCCCGACCCGGCCGTGCGTATGCAACGCGAAGCTCCGATCGAGGAAGCAGGAGCCGGCGCCGATCGCGCCCCCGTTGTCGCAAGGGACGAAACGCAGCACTCGGCCACGCTGTTCGCGGGACTGCTCCCCCGCTGCGCAGCGGAAGCAACGCGCGATTCGTTGAACAGGTCCCCTGCCGAACTCAACCGCGCACCTCCTGTTGACACCAAATTCGCGCGTCGGTCTTTGCAGGCTCGCTGCTAGCGGCCGGGGCGATGACAGAAGTCTCAGGCGAAGTCCGCCGCGCTTCCGCAAGCACGAAATTCCGGCACTGTCGGCGGGGCGTCGCCAGTCGCATCAGTGCATAGGCAGCGTGCAACCCGGCGCCCTCGACCGGTCGTGGTCGCTATCGCGTGAATCCGCTCGTCCCGAGCGGCACATGGCCGAGCCGCTTCGCCCACCGAGTTGGTGATCGCATTCATGGTCGACCTGTTCAAGGAGCTAAGAGCCCTTCCAGAGCAAAGGGCTCGTCCACGCGGGCCGCGGCTCGCGAGTCCCATGCCGCGGAAGCGCTCGCCCGTTCCGTCGGCCGGCCAGGCGACCGCGCACCCGCCCGAGCGTGCTGCGAACCGACCCCGACCTATCCTGGGCTGTCGATGCCAGACGCGCCGTTGATCGTGATGCGACCGGGGGCCGTGGGCTCCACGTGCGTCGCGCCGGGGCCATCGGACCGGTGAGCGACCCGAACAGTCGCGCCGCTTTCTAGCCCACAGGCGACGAGAGCCGGATCAGATCAATGGGCATCGCGCTGGGTCTAGGCGCCGCGCTGAGCTGGGGGCTTGCCGACTACTTCGCCGCGGTCGCTTCGCGGCAGGTGGGTGCGCTTCGCGTCGTGCTGTACATGCACCTCGCCGCGATGGTCCCCCTGACCGTCGTGGTGCTCGCGACCGACGGACTGGCCGGCGTCAGCCTTGGCCAGCTTGGCGTGCTGTTCGGGATGGGAGCGGTCGGCTGGCTGTCTTACCTCGCGTTCTACGGTGCGCTGGCGATCGGGCCGATCTCAGTACTCAGCCCGATCATCTCGGGGTATGCGGCGGTCACCGTTCTCCTCGCCGTTGTGGTCTCCAGCGAGCAGCTCAGCGGGCTCCAAGCGGTCGCGGTGGCCGTGACGATCGCCGGGGCCGTGTGCGCGTGCCTTGACTTCGGGGCGATCGCGCAGGCGCGCATCGAGCCGCGCTCTGCGCTGGGCTTCGCGCTTGCGTTGTGCGCAATGGTGCTCCTCGGCGGCTTCGTGTTCGGCGTGTCGTACTACCGCCCTCAGCTCGGCTGGGTAACGCCGATCTTCCTGGCCCGCGGGTTCGCGACGGTGTTCCTGGTCGGCAACGTCCTCGCCGCTCGCGGGACGCGTCCCCCTCGCCCATCACGAAAGCTGCTGGGAATCATCGCGCTGCTGGCCTGTCTGGACACCGGCGGGTACGTGTGCTTCAACCTCGGCGTCGGGTACACGGCGACGGCGGTCGTCGCTGCGGCCTCAGCGCCGTACGCGCTCGTGCCGATCGTCATGGGCGTATCGCTGTTCGGCGAACGACCGACCCCGCCGCAGTGGGTTGGGGTCGGACTCGTCATCGCCGGAGTGATCACCCTCGGACTCGCCACGTAGAGCCCGCCGCGCGCGTCGTCGACCGACAACTCCGTGTCGGCGACGCCCCCGAATGAGCCTCGGGCGAAATCCGTCCGTGGCCAAAAACAACGACATAGACGTTGTTATTGGCGAACCGGCGGCCCTTCGGGGTCGGTCAGGCTGGCGAATCTGATCGACGTTCTCCTGACGCGCTGAGTTATGACTCCTTCAACACCCGAAACGCATTACCGGGCACGACCACTAGCTGGGGCCGCCGAGTAGTGCGATCAGTTCGAGCATGGCGTCAAGCGCGGCTTCTAGCGGTTTGGTGTCACGTTCGATCTGCGTGAGGAGCAGGCCACCTTGCAATGCGGCAAGGAGCGCGAGGGCGAGGGTGTCGGGGTGAGCCTTGGGCGTGAGCCGGCCGCGCGCATGCATCTGCCGGAGGCCATTTTGGATGGTGGTTTCCCAACGCTTGAACCCGTCGGAGACCTCGGCTCTCGCTTCCGGATCGGTCTCGGCCAGCTCACCTCCGAGCGAGCCGATTGGGCAGCCGCCGCTGCAGTTGAGTTCCCGTTGGTGCTCGATGACCCAGTCACGCCAGGCGCGCAGGCCGTTCAAACTGCTGAGATCGAACGTCTCCTGTCCGCCGACGATCGTGTCGGCCTGGTGCTCGATCACGGCGCGAACCAGCGCGGGCTTGTCATCGAAGTAGTGGTAGAGCTGCGAGCTTGAAACGTCCGACGCTGCGCGCACGTCCTCGATCGTCGTGTGGGCAACACCCTGCTTGAAGACCAGATCGGCAGCCGCCTCGACGATCCGTTGGCGGGTTTCTTGGCCCTTGCGTGTCAGCCGGCGAGGAGAGGAACTGGCCGTACTCATGGTCCGGGACTCTAGCAACAGACTGGATCGCTCAATCCATTATGCGCTAGAGTGGAACGCACGATCCATTTTCGCTGAGTTACGACGTCGAACTGACGGGAGAACACGAAGACATGGCACTCCATGGCAAGACCGCCCTCATCACCGGCGGTACATCAGGCATCGGCCGCGCAGTCGCAGAGCGCCTCGCAAGCGAAGGCGCTGAGGTGATCATCACCGGCCGCGATGAGGACCGTGGCCGCGAGGTCGTGGACGCGGTCGAAGCCGCCGGCGGCAAAGCACGCTTCATCGCCGCCGACCTGGCGAGCTTTGCAGATGTCAAACGCCTCGCCGAGGCCGCAAGCGACGTCGACGTGCTGGTGAACAACGCCGGTGTCTTTCCCGGCGGCCCGACCGACCAGACGACGGAAGAGGACTTCGACCTCACGTTTAGTGTCAACGTCAAGGCTCCGTACTTTCTGACAGCTGCGATCGCGCCTGGCATGGCTACACGCGGCGGTGGCTCCATCATCAATATCTCGACCATGGCCGCGACCATCGGCATGGACGGCTTAGCTGCCTACGGCGCGTCCAAGGCCGCAGTCGAATCACTCACCAAGGCCTGGACCGCCGAATACGCCGCCCGGGGCGTCCGCGTCAACACGGTCGCCCCTGGACCAACACGCACCCCGGCGAGCGCCGCGATGGGCGAAATGTTCGAAGTCCTCGCTTCGAGCACACCGGCCGGGCACGGCGCGACCCCCGACGAGATTGCCGCCGCCGTCAGCTTCCTCGCTTCGGACGACGCGAGCTTCGTCTTCGGAGCGATCCTGCCCGCTGACGGCGGGCGCGTCGCCGTGTAGCAGCCCCGGCTCCTACCAGCTGCCGCC
>Ga0302326_10014440_pt1 | contig 16684 bp, 15 predicted proteins | sample Palsa_T0_3_FD_202264 | JGI IMG/M metagenome (GOLD analysis project Ga0302326, IMG submission 202264) | Peat permafrost microbial communities from Stordalen Mire near Abisko, Sweden - Palsa_T0_3 | ecosystem: Environmental > Terrestrial > Soil > Palsa > Peat permafrost | place: Sweden: Abisko...
TGCTGAAGCACATGATCTCGCACCAGCAGGCGCCCGACGCCCCGCGGTCGGCCGTGACCGAAATGGCCTGGCGGTCCGGGTGCGTGATGCTCGCCTTCGGGCTGTCGATCCCGGTCTTCTTCGCCACCCCCGACGCCTGGGTACTGTGGATCGTCGGGCTGCTGTTCGGGCAGCTACGCCAGCTTCGTCCCAGAGGCCGCGCCATCCCCCAGGACAAACCCTCCCGGCCGGCCGGCCGGCAGCCGGTCCCTGGGGAAAGTGCCTAGTGCAGCCAGAGTTACCCCGATCGCGTCACCCGCGGCCGCAGCCTCCCGGCAGTCAGGATGATCACCTGAACGCGGACTCCATGCTGGCGATGCCGCCGCCGACCATCCACACGTTCGATACCGCGGATCCACAGTCACGTTCGGTCCCTCCTTGGCAGGGTGAAGGGCTAGCTGGCGAGGGCCCAGAACGTGCAGTGGTGTTCGGCGGCGAAGCCAGTCTCGACGCCCGGCCGGGGCGGGACCAGGGACAGTATCTGCTGGCTGGTGCTGTCGAAACGGGGCCACCACGGGTCGGCGAGCGAGTTGGGGGATCCGGTCTTGGCCAGGTTCGTCCAGTACTGTCTCATGGCCGCGGCCAGTTGCTGCTGCGATGGGGTGAGCACGCCGGGGAACGGGGTGTTCGCCAGGCTGAACAGGTACTGGACCTCGGACTCGTGTGCCGCCCCGTAGGGGAAGCCGACCGGTGCCAGGTAACGTTCCGGTGCATTCTGGTCATTGAACTCGTACGCATACGTCGGCACGTATTTCGACAATGATTCATCGACGGTCAGTGCCGGGCAGGCGAAGATCTCGTCGGTGCCGACCGCGCCGAGCGCGACCGGGGGGCTCGAATAGGCGCTGAGCGGGTACTCGGCCGCGATCGCGGTCGCGGCCGTAGCGGAGACACCGAGCAGGGACGCGATGCTGGCCTGGTAGTTCGCCGCGGTGACCGGCGGGGCTCCGTCCAGCTGTTCCTGGGCGACGAACAGCCGCCACTCGTCGCGGTTGGTTCCGTTGATCACCGGCACGCGGTTGAACTGGCCGCTGGCCAGCGCGGGTCCGATCGACTGGGTGAGCACCGTGCCGTCGATGTCGGGCTTGTAGCCGGCGAAGTCCTCGTTGTCCACGATGGTCGAGACCGGCAGGGCACGCAGGCAGGCCGCGCTCTGGCTAGTGCAGCCAACCTTGGCGGCGAAGGCCTGGCCCGCGGTCTCGGCGGTGGCCAGCGTCGCCTGGGTCAGGTCGTAGGTGCCGCTTTCCACAATGGCACGGGAGAACAGGCCGCGGGCGCCAGCCGAGACGAGCTGGGACAGGACGCTGAGTCCGCCGGAGGACTCACCGGAAAGGGTCACGTTGCGCGGGTTGCCGCCGAACTGGCGGATGTTGGCCTGCACCCAGCGCAGCGCCGCCTGCTGGTCCATCAGCCCGTAGTTCCCTGACGGCCCGCCCGGGTGGCTGGCCAGCGCCGCGTCGGCGAGGAAGCCGAGCGCGCCGAGACGGTAGTTGATGGTCACGACGATCACGCCGTGCCGCACCAGCCCGGCGGGGTTGTAGTCATCGCTCTCGCCGGCGATGAAGGCGCCGCCGTGAATCCACACCATGACCGGAAGGTTGCGGGCGCCCGCCCGGGCGCCCGGCGGAGTGTAGACGTTCAGGTAGAGGCAGTTCTCCGATGTGCTGGCCACGCCGAACGCCGAGGGCGGCTGCGGGCAGTGCGGCGCGAACGCCGTGGCGTCGCGGATGCCGGTCCAGGGGGCCGCGTGCTGCGGGGGCTGCCAGCGCAGCGGGCCCACCGGCGGAGCGGCGTAGGGGATGCCGAGGAACTCATCCGCCGGGCCAGCCGTCGTACCGCGGAGTGTCCCCGCGGCGGTGGTGACGACCAACTCCGTGCCCGGGCTAGGCTGCGCCGGAGCCGTACTCGCCCTAGCCGTAAGGGCGCCTGCGACCAGGGCACCGAGCGCGATGACCCCGGCGCCGAGCCGGACGCCCGCTCGCACTCGCCAGGTGCTGCCGTTCTTGGTCATGTTCTGCAGTTCCTGCCTGGCCACCCATCCGTGCATCCGCACGGTGGACAGCTCGCTGATCACGGACGCGATGATGGCGGCTCGGTCCCGGCTACCCCGTGCGGGGGCCGGGTCCAGAATGGCGGCGAGCGGATACCGGCCCGCGGCGCGCCGCGGGCGGGCCGACCGTCAAGGCGCAGGCGACGCGGGACCCCCGGCTGCTTGTGGCGCGGCCTGCTGCGCCTTCGCCGCCTTCGCAGCGCGACGTCGTTTGATCCACATCCAGATAAACATCTGAATTACCTCCAGGGAATACCTAGTCGGTCGGGACGTTCGCCGCGAACCCTGGGTCCGGAGGTGCGGTGCGATTTCCGTTTAAACCTACGCCGACAACGGGAAACTAGCAATAAATTTCCAGAATGATCATTTAGCTTAAAAGAAATCGCGGTCGCGATCATCTTGGTGCCAACTCTTTCAATCTGAAAATGGCTAGCTCCCGAACGGGCGGAGGAGCTCCGTCAGGGCGGGTGAGTCCGTGATCCGGGCGGCCATGTCGTCGCCTAGGGCCCGCATCTCCGCCCCGGCGTGCCGCGAGTGCGCGGCGAAGCACAGCTCGCCCATGGGCGAGCGCATGGTCCGGGCCCAGTACCGCACCGCAATCGGCATGAGCAGCGGGGTGTGCAAGATGGCAAGGTTCCGCGGGAGTCCGGCTATGCCGTCAGCGCGCAGGCCGGCGAAGGCCCCGGTGATGGCCTGGCACATGAGGGTGAGCGTGGCCTGGTCCGCGGCCAGGCGGACGGGGTCGGTTCCGCAGCGGACCAGGGCCGCCGCGACGCACGCAATGAACGCAGCATGGTAGGCAAGCCACCCGTCCATGTCGGTGACCCGCTGGATGGCGAAGCCACGACCGGACAGGATCGCTTCCAGCGCGGCCAGCCGGTGGTCGGCTGCCGTCGGCAACGCCGTGGGCTGCTGCCGGATACGGACGTAGTCGGCGGTCCGGCCGGCCATAACGCCACCGACGCCGGGAAACCCGAGGTAGACATCGCCGGGCAGGTCGCCCGGGATGGCCAGCCGGCCCTCCGGGTTGTTGCCGAAGAAGACCACGGCCGGCTTCCCGGCCAGGACCGCGAGCCCGGCGCAGGCCGAGGCCAGCTGATCACGCCGGACCGCGACCAGGACTATGTCGTAGTTCCCGCCGGCGTCCGACACCACGTCGGCGTCGGCGTCGATACGTTCCCCGCCGAGTACTTCGCGGGCGCGCAGGCCTGCCGCGGCCACTTCAGCGGTCCTGCGCCCGTGGCCCAGCACCGAGACCCGGTTTCCGGCCGCCGCGATATGGGCGCCGTACACCGTTCCGATCACGCCCGCGCCCACGACGAGTATTTTCATGAACGAGCTCCCAAGACCGGCTAAATGGCGGGCATGGTTCCAGTCATGGCTAGTAGTAGTGCCTGCGTCCGCCGACCGCGTGACCGGCCATGCCGAGGAGCGCCAGGATCACGCCGATTATGACGACGACGATGCCGATCGTCCAGAGAATGGCGATCCCGGCGACGAAGCCGATAACGAGGAGAAGAATGCCGAGGATAATAATGAGGAGCTCCTAGTAGCTGTTAGATATGGCTGGGGACGGGATTCGGGTATTCACCTTGGGGACGATGCCCACGGTGACATGCCTTCCGCTGACTAGTCCGAGGCGACGGACGCGTCAGCGGGGACATCAGGGGCGTGCCCGTTTACCGCTGGCACGGATGGGTCGGACGGGTCGGCTAGGTCGGACGGGTCGGCTGGGTCGGACGGCTGCGCAGCGGATCGGGGCTGGAACAGGTGCCATTTGCTGTGCCGGCCGCCGTCGGCGGCTGCGCCGGGACCGCGGCCGCTGTCGACCGCGTCGTTACCCAGCGTGCTGGCGGTGTAGGCGCGGGCGGTCTCGCGCTGGTCGAGCAGGTCGTCGCGGTCATGGCTGACGGCGGCGGTCTCGCGGCGGGACTGGGTGAGCCCGTGGCGGGCCTCACGGCCGCGACGGGAGGTGCGGCGCGCGCCGGCCAGGAGCAGGCTCAGCCCGAGCAGGCCCAGCGCCCCGACCACGATGCCGTATAGGAAGAGCGTGCCGGTGGAGCCGGTCACGTGGTAGCCGAACACGGCGAAGTGATGGGTGAGGGGATGCCCGCTGCCGCTATTCGACAGAACGCCGGCCAGTCCGGCGACTACCGCCGCGATCAGGATGACGAGTCCGATGATGATGATCATGATGCACTCCAATCTGAGTTATTGACTGACGCTGGCAGACCGTGGCGCCCGCCGCCGCGCCGGTTCCGGGTGGCCCGGATCCGGCACGGCTGGGCGGGCCGGCACGTCTGTGCCGTCTGGGAAAGCGCTTGGCTGGGGGTTGCTCAGCGGTGCGCGAACAACCCGCGGGAACGGCTGGACCGGCGGGAACCGCTGGACCGCGCGCTCAACACGTGGAAGATGAGCAGCAGGACCGCCGCGCCGACGATGGCCGTGAGCCAGGTGGACAAGTTGAAGAACCCGTGCAGGGTGTGGACGTGGAACACGCGGGTGGCGATCCACCCGCCGGCCAGCGCCCCGACGATGCCGATCACGCAGGTCAAGATGAGCCCCTGTGATCTTCTGCCCGGGATCAGCATATTGGCGAGCAAGCCTGCGACCAGGCCGAGAACAATCCATGCGATGATGCCCATTTACCGACTCCTTAAGTCAGTGACCAGGTGATGTACGCGGTGGTCGGTCATGCTGGGTAGATCGCGATAGGGAGAAGAGGGTCCTCCCGGGAGTTCTCACCATCCTTTGGCCGTAGCGTCTGGCCGGCACCGTGCCGTGTACGAGCAAAAAAAAATCCGGACCCGCCGCCGCATCCGCAGAAATAACGCGGGATGCAGCTGCCGGGGTCCGGAGCAATATCTTTATCATACTCCCTTTTCCTTACGGATAAGGCATTCCGGAGCCAGCGAGCCCCGTTTTTCGGATTTTCGGACGCGCGGACACGGCGTCACGCTCAGGGACCGGGCGCCGGGGTGGCTTCGCTCGACCCGGCGGCGGGGTGGCGGTGTACGACGAGCCACGCGATCGCGGCCGCGACGGCGACCAGTCCGAGGGCGCCGATGCCGAGAACGCTCGCCTGGGAACCAGGTCGCGGGCCATGTCTGACATAAGGCGCGGGAGGGGTTACCTTGGTGAGAACAGCCATCCGGGCTGCTGACGCGATTAACGACGCGACTCCCGCCCGGCACCCGCCGCTCTGGACCCCGGCGGCGCATCCGCTCTCCCGACCGCGATGTGCCCTCCAGGAGTCCCGCAGTGCCGTTCTCCGCATCACCCCCGGGTCCGCCGAGCGAAAGCCGGCGGGCAGTCAACGTTAAACCCCGCGGGGCGACTCGCCGAATGTCCCGGCTGGCCCGCTTGCTGACCGGGCGGAACGCGCTCAGGCGGCCCGTCGACAGGATCGAGGGCGCGTTCCTGATCGCGTTGTCCGCCGCCTTCGGTGTGGCCGTGGTCATCGCGTGCATTGTCGGCACCCACACCTATCAGGTGCAGCGGGCGGCTACGGTCGGCCTGCACCCGGCTTCGGCCTTGCTGCTTCAGGACGGCCCGTCCGCCGACAGCATGGGCCGGGTCGGGCAGGCCGAGGCACGCTGGTTCGTCCCGGGGGCCGGTGAGCGATCCGGCATGCTGACCACCGCGACCGCGCCAGACATCGCCGGTGCGCCCGTGGGCGCCCGGATATCGGTGTGGCTGAATCGCTCGGGCCAGCCTGCCAGCCCGCCAGCCGACCAGGCCGTCATGATCATTTACGGGCTGGTCGCGGGCGCCATGGTGACGGCGCTCGCCGGGATGGCGCTGCTTCTGATCTATGCGCTGTGCCGGGTTGTCCTCGACCGGCGGCGGCTCGCCGCGTGGGAGTCCGCGTGGGAGCGGACCGGACCAAGCTGGACTACCCGCCGCTGACCCTGCGGTGCCGACACGATGTGGCATTGGTGCGGTTGTAGCCGTATCGATGTGACATTGGTGCGGCGGGCTGGATGGTTCTGCGGCCGGTGTCGATACTGAGGGGGCTGGTGAGGAACCAGTTGCGGGCCAAGATCGCTTGCTGCGGCACTAGAACGTGACGCCATGGCCGTTCGGGCGTGGCGGGTACTTTATGATGGACAGCCAGCCGGGTTCCTGACGCCGCGCACTACGCGCTCCCCCGGCACTTGCCGCCCCGGACCCCGGCGGCACATCAATCAGCCCGACCGCAATGTCGCGATGTGCCCCCAGGAGTTTTGCTATGCCATCCTCCGGATCAGACACGGCGCCTCGCGTGGCCACGGGGCGGATGTCCCGGCTAGCGCGGATGCTGGCCGGGCGCAACCCGCTCAGGCGGCGCGTCGACAGGTTCGAGGGCGCGGTCCTGGTCGCGCTGGTTGCTGTCATGGGCGTGGCCGTGGCCGTGGCGGCCATCGTCGGCACGCACACGTACCAGTCCCAGCTCGCGGCGGCCCGCCTGCGCCCGGCCGTGGCCGTGCTGGTCCAGCCCGGGCCGCCGGCCGGCAGCCTGCCCCGCGTCGGGCAGGCACAGGCGCGCTGGGAGTACCGCGGCGGCGAGCGATCCGGCGTGCTGACCACCGCGACGGTACCGGCCATTTCCGGGGCGGCGGCGGGCACCCAGGTAGCGGTGTGGCTCAATCCCTTGGGCCAGCCTGCCGCGCCTCCCCCTGGCGAGGCCGTCATGATCATTTACGCGCTAATCACGGGCGGCGCGGTGACCGCGGTCGCCGGGGTGGTGCTGCTCATCGCCTACGCGCTGGCCCGGTACGCGCTCGACCGGCGGCGGCTGGCCGGATGGGAGACCGCGTGGGCCAGGATCGGGCCCAGCTGGACGGCCCGGCGCTGACGCCCGCCCGCGAGGGGCGGGGGCTATTAGCGGTTGCCGCTGGTCTTCAGTTCTTCACGGCGCCCGTCAGGACACGTGCCCGGGGGCGCGCGTCAGGACACGTGCCCGCGGCCGCGTGTCAGGATACGTGCCCGCCGCCGATCAGGCTGCCCACCGCGAACGTCACCGCGACGGCGACTCCACCCAGGAGGAGCTGCCGCAGGCCCGAGCGCACGACCGGGCGGCCGGTGAGCCGGCCGACCACCATGCCGCCGGTCAGCAGCGCCACCGCGGCGACGCCTAGGGAAGCGCCCAGGACGGACAGCCCCACCAGGTACGGCAGCAGCGGGATCAGGGCGCCGGCGGAAAAAGCGATCAGAGAGGAGATGCCGGCGAAGATCGGGGAGGGCAGCTCGAACGGATCGACGCCGAGTTCCTCGCGGGTATGGACGCGCAGCGCGGTATCCGGGTCCGCCGATACCGCTGCGGCCATCCGGGCCGCGGTCTGGGCGTCGGCTCCGTAGCCGACGAAGGTGTCCGCGAGCTCGGCCTGCTCAGCGTCCGGAAAGCGGGCGTGCATAGTGCGTTCGGTCGCTACCTCGGCGTGGACCAGCTCATTCTGGTTGGTCACCGACACGTACTCCCCGGTGCCCATCGAGCACGCCCCGGCCACCAGCGCGGCCACGCCGGTCAGGATGATGACGTGCGCCGACACCCCGCCCCCGCCCAGCCCGGCGATCAGCGAGGTGTTGGTGACCAGCCCGTCCACCGCGCCGAACACGGTCGGCCGCAGCCAGCCACCGGACACGTCACGGTGCCGGTGCGACCACCCCGCCGCGAGCGCGGCCTGACGTACCGCGTAGCCCTGTTCAGGGATCTGTTCGCCCACCCGGAGGATTATCCCCTACTCGCAGACCGGGCCAGAACCATCCGGTGCCGGCGCTGGCCCGGCAGGCGGGCAGACCAATACGCAACCCATGTCGGCTACGAATAACAAGTGGAAAGCTGGATCTGGCGGATGGGCAGAGGCGGAGAGGCGTCAGTGTGGTCGAGCTCGTCGTAGTCGGCATCGTGGCCGGCTTCCTGGCCGGCATCTCACCGTGCATCCTCCCGGTGCTGCCGGTCGTGCTGGTCGCCGGGGCTACCGGGACTGCCGGGGCTAGCGGGACTGCCGGGGCCATCGCGCCGGGGAGCGCCGAGACGTCGGCGAGGATGCCGCGGGCGAGGCTGGCGCGGTCGCTGGCGGTGATCGGCGGCCTGGTCCTGAGCTTCAGCATCATCGTGCTGGCCGGGTCCGAGATCCTCTCGCTCCTGCACCTGCCGCAAGACGCGCTGCGCGACGCGGGCATCGCGCTGCTGATCGTGGTCGGGCTCGGCTACCTCATCCCGCCGCTGGGAACGCTGATCGAGCGCCCGTTCGCGCGGGTGGGCACCCGCCAGCCGAGCGCCCGGGCCGGAGGTTTCGTGCTCGGCCTGGCGGTCGGCGTCTTGTACGTCCCCTGTGCCGGGCCGGTGCTTGCGGCCATCGCAGTGGTCGGCGCGACGCACCGGGTAGGGCTGACGGCGGTCATTCTCACCGCCGCGTTCGCGGTCGGGACAGCGGTGCCGCTCCTCGCGGTCGCCGCCGCGGGAGGCCAGCTCACCAGCCGGATCGGCGCCATCCGACGGCGAGCACCGCAGATCCGCCGCGTCGGCGGGGCCGTGCTCATCGTCTTCGCCGTGCTCATCGCGTCTGACGTCCTCGCCGGGCTCCAGCGCGACATCCCCGGCTACAGCACCGCACTCCAGGGCTCGGCCAAGGTCCGCAAGCAGCTCAACGCGCTCACCGGCACTCCGCAGACCTCACTGTCCAGCTGCAACTCGACCGCCACCACGCTGGTGAACTGCGGTCCCGCCCCGAACTTCACCGGGATCACCGCCTGGCTGAACACTCCAGGCGGCCAGCCGCTGTCGCTCCGCGCGCTGCGCGGCAAGGTGGTCCTCGTCGACTTCTGGACCTACTCGTGCATCAACTGCCAGCGGTCGCTGCCCCACGTCGAAGCCTGGTACTCCGAATACGCCAAGGACGGCCTCGTCGTCGTGGGCGTGCACACCCCTGAGTTCGCCTTCGAGCACGTCGTCTCCAACGTGCGGGCCCAGGCCGCGGCGCTCGGGGTGCGGTACCCGGTCGCCATCGACGATAACTACGCCACGTGGGACGCCTACAGCAACCAGTACTGGCCCGCCGACTACCTGATCGACGCGCAGGGCAACGTCCGCTCTGTGCACTTCGGCGAGGGCGGCTACTCGACCATGGGGGACCTGATCCGCCAGCTCCTTCAGGCGGCCCGTCCGCACCTGTCCGTGCCAGGCCCGGCCGGCGTACCTGACAAGACCCCGACCGGCGAGCTGAGCCCGGAAACCTACATCGGCTACGACGAGCTCCAGTACCTCGACCCGCCGGAGGTGGCCCGCGACACGCCCGCCGTCTACCGCTTCCCCACGTCGCTTCCGCTCGGCGCGCTGGGGCTGGCCGGGACCTGGACCGACCATGCGCAGGAAGCCACCGCCGGCCACGGCGCCGAACTGGAGCTTGGCTTCCTCGCCCAGGACGTCTACCTGGTGCTCGGCGGCACCGGGACGCTCGACGTGTCCGTCGACGGCCACCATACGCAGACCATCGATGTCGGCGGGGTTCCCCGGCTCTACACCCTCTACCAGGCCGGCTCGGCCACGAGCGGAACGCTCCTGCTGCATGCCTCACCGGGCGTCCAGGCCTACGATTTCACGTTCGGCTGACATCGGGGTCGGCGGGCAGGATCTGCCGGGGGACGCCGGGGGGCCGGGCGCGCCGCTTCCATTCCCGCGGGTAGCCGATCGATACCTCTTCGAACCGGACCCCGTCGTACCAGGTCACCCTCGGAATGTGCAGGTGACCGTAGACCACCGCGGCGGCGTTGAAGCGGACATGCCAGTCGTGCGTGCGGGTCGTGCCGCACCACTGGGCGAACTGCGGGTACCGCAGCACCCGGGTGGGCTCCCGGACCAGCGGATAATGCGAAACGAACACGACCGGGAGCGCCGGGTCCCGGGCGGCGAGCCGGCCCTCGGTCGCCGCCACCCGGGCCCAGCACCAGGCCTCCCGGCTCGGGTAGGGATCAGGATGCAGCAGTGACTCATCGCTGCAGACGATACCGGTCTGATAGGCGATCGCCAGGCCCTGTTCCTTGGTCAGCGCGCCGTCCGGCCGGAAGCTGTAGTCGTACAGCAGGAACACGGGCGCGATCGTGACCGGGCCGCCCGGTCCGGCCCAGACCGGGTACGGATCCTCCGGCGTGATGACGCCCAGGCGGCGGCACATCTCCACCAGGAACAGGTACCGTTCCTCGCCGCGCAGCTGGACCGGATCGGCGCGGCGCGTCCACAATTCATGGTTGCCCGGCGTCCACACGACCGTGGCGAACCGCTCGCTGAGGGTACTGAGCACCCACTCGATGTCCCCGGACCGATCCCCGACGTCCCCGGCCAGCAGCAGCCAGTCGTCCGCCGACTCCGGGTGGAGTCCGGAGATGATCTTGCGGTTCTCCGGGTGGGCGACATGCAGATCGCTGAGGGCGACCAGCCTGGAGGGCACGGACGCGCTCATGAGGTAAGAGCTTAGCGGGGAGACGAGCCAGCTCCCGTTCGGTAAAAAAGACTTCTATCCTCGGGTGATGCAAGGTTCTGTGACCGTCCATTTCGCCGCTCCGCCTGCCGAGGTCTGGGATCTGGTCAGCGACGTGACCCGCATCGGGGAGTTCAGCCCCGAGACCTTCGAGGCGCGGTGGCTGGACGGCGCGACCGGGCCGCGGGCCGGGGCGCGCTTCCGCGGTCACGTCCGGCGCAACGGCCGGGGGCCGATCTACTGGACGACCTGCACGGTGATCGCGAGCGAGCCGGGCCGGGAGTTCGCCTTCGCGGTCAGCGGGCCGGGCGAGGTGATCGTCAACACCTGGCGGTACCGGCTCGAGCCCCGGGAAGACGGGACCGACGTGACGGAGTCCTTCGAGCTGCCCGGCACGCTGCCGATGCGCCTCTACTGGAGCGTGGCCGGGCGGGCGCGGCTGCGCACCAACCTGACCGGCATGCGCGTCACCCTGGAGAAGATGAAGGCGATCGTCGAGGGCGGAGCTGCCGCCGGCTTAGCTTAGCGGCCAGCACGGCCGGGCGCTTTGCGGCACAGCCGGGCGCTTTGCGGCCAGCACAGCCGGGCGCCTGCCCGCCATATGCGGAGGTAAGCGACAAAAGCCACAGAGTGCCTCCGTTTACCGTGGATGAAATTGGCTTCGCGGAAACTTCTGTGCATCCCAGTGCACAAAGGCCTCCGCCAAGCCGGAAACATCCGCGGAAAACTGCCGATGAACAATAGGAAACGTGATAGCCGGGACGGGTATTACCCCTGGGGCATGCGGGAACCTCAGAAGCAGATGAACGCTGCCCGCGTGCGCTCCCGCGGACAGCGTCGCGGCCCCCGGGGTCACGCTAACTGCCCAGCGACGTGGTCGGTCTGCCGGGCTGTCGCACGGAGCCTGCGGACAACCTCGGCGGTGTAGGTCCACCAGCGGGGGTGGCGATCGCGCAGGCATCGATCTCGCCCAGAGGGGTGTATCGTCACGAGTAGACACGGATTGAGTCGTCCCCGGCCCGTGCTGGACGGTGCTGGCGATGCTGGCACTCTCTGGGGGCGTCGCCCCGGACCCCGGCTACGAAGCAAGTGCTTCTACCGGACCGGAGGATGCCATGTTCATCTGGATGTGGATTAAGCGGCGGCGGGCCGCCAAACTGGCTAAGGTAACAGGGTCGCGGCCTGAAGGTGGTTAGCGCCTTCAGTGTGCTCGCGCTGATCGCTGCCTCGGCGCAACTGGGCATCCTGGTCACGTTGCACGTGCTCCCGACCAAGTATGACCCGGTTCGCGACGCCATTAGCGACTATGGCGTAGGGGACTACCGCCGCTATTTCTGGGCGCAACTCGCTGCCGGAGCGTTGGCCTGCATCTGCGTCGCCGTCGCACTGACCGGATTGCATCCGTATGTGCCGGCCCTGGTCGTCGTGCTGCTGCTGGCAAACGCGGCGGCGCGCTTGTTGATGCCCGCGTTCCCCACCGATCAATCGGGCAGCCGTTTCCAGACGGTCAAGGGCACGATCCACATGCTTCTCGCGGTCGTCGCGTTCGGGGCGGTGGCCGCGGCAGCCACAGGTCTGGGCGGGCTTTTCAGCCACTACCCCGCATGGCACAGCGCAAAGGGCCTCCTGGTGACGTTGGGCTGGGTGGTGCTCGCTGGTGCGGTCGCCTGTGCGCTGGGGCTCGTCGGTCCCCGGCTGAAGCCCATCTTCGGACTCATCGAGAGATTCTTCACGCTCTCCGTCATCGTCTGGATCTACCTCATCTCGATCGAGCTCATCCGCTTCAAGTAAGGATGGGCGCAGGCCAATTCGGGTCAGGTGGTCAGGGGGACGGTCGCGACGGGGGTGGTGGTCGGGTGTGAGGTTCCGCCGGAGGGCTCGACGGTGATGCCGATCTGGTCTCCCGGTCGCACGCCTGAGGCCAGCAGCTGGCCGACATGGTCCGTGCTTGAGAGCAAGCCCACCGAACGGGCGCCGGACGAACTCATCACCCATACCTGGTAGATCCGGCTGGCGGACAGGGGCGGCATCCCGCTCGTGGTCACGACGGCTTCCCGCTGCAGATCGGAGACCACCACGGTGACGGCTCCGCCCGCGGTCGCGGGCGCGGCCTCGATGCGGGCGTCCGGCGCGTCGAGCACCTTGGCGATCGCGGCGCTCGTCGCGTGGGCCGAATCGAGCTGGTGCTGGGTCGACACCTGGGTGATGCCCAGGCCGACGGCGACGGCCACGCTGGCGGCGGCCACCGCGCCGACCAGCCGCGGTGACCGCAGCCAGCTCTTACTCCAGCCCGTCCCCCGGCCCCGGTCAGAGCGGCGGACGGAGCGGTGAGGTTGAGATGAATCAGACTGGTCGGCCGCAAGCCAGCCGGCGAACAGCCGCGCCAGTCGCGTCTGGCGGAGATCCCAGCGGAGCCGACCGCCGGCCTGCGGCGGGAGCTGCCTGGTGCGGTAGGTCGCGGCCAGCACCCGCTGCTCCAGCTGAGCCGGCGGCTGGGCCGCCCTGGCTATCGCGAGCCGGGCCGCGGTCTCGCGGAGCCCGCGGACCTCCGCCTGGCAGGACGGGCAGTGCTGCAGATGACGCTCGAACTCGGCGCGCTCCTGGGCGTCTAGGGCATCAAGGGCGTAGCTGCCCGTGAGCACGTGCATGTTGTCGGGCAGCGCTTTCACGCCATCACCCCCATGCAGTCGCGCATCCTGATCAGCCCGTCGCGGATCCGGGTCTTCACCGTGCCGAGCGCGACTCCGAGCAGCTGGGCGACCTCTGGATAAGAATAGCCGCCATAGTAAGCGAGCTTGATCGACTCGCCTTGCAGGTCGGTGAGGCTGTCCAGGCAGCGGCGCGCCCGCTGGCCCTCCAGTGACGTCTCCACGGTGTCGGCCACGTCGTCGTATTCGGTCGCGGTTTCCGAGGCCACCTTCTGTTCCCGGCGCGAACCGGCGTTCTCCGACCGGACCCGGTCCACGGCGCGCCGGTGGGCCATGGTCAGCACCCAGGCGACCCCGCTGCCCCGGGCCGGGTCGAACCGGGACGCGGACCGCCAGACCTCGAGCAGCACCTCCTGGGCGACTTCCTCGGACTGGGCCGGATCGCGCAGCACCTGCCTGACCACGCCGTATACCGGCCCGGCCAGCTGACCGTAGACCGCCTCGAAGGCCTGGTGGTCGCCGCGGGCCACCTGGGCCAGGAGAAAAGCCAGATCCTGGGCCTCCCCCTCAGCGGGACCGGGATCTGGCCGTGCCGCCCGTATCTCTGGCCTGTTCATGTGATGCATTCGGGGCGAACCCGCTAGCGGATTGCTTTAAATCACGACGACCTGCACAAATATCAGTGCAGACCAGCTGATGGAGGAGCTGGGAGCGGCACGGATCGAGATGACGCCAATCCGCCCCGCCGGCAGTTCCGAATGTGGCCGTGATCAAAACACCGGGACAAGCCACAGTGCGCCGACTACTGGCGGGCGCGCTGGCCGGCCTGCTGACCGCCGCCGTGGCGCTCGGCGTGGCCGAGCTAGCGGCCGCGCTGATCAGTGCGAGCAGCGCCCCGGTCATCGCGGTGGGGGAAACGGCGATCAACCTGACGCCCATCCCGGTCAAGGAATTCGCGATCACCCACTTCGGGTCGCACGACAAGGAAGCACTGCTCGCCGGCATCGTGGTGATGCTCATCGGGTTCGCCGCGGTGATCGGCATCGCGGCGGTCCGCCGGATCGCTTACGGGCTGGCCGGGCTGGCGGTGTTCGCCGTCATCGGCGTGTCCGCGGCCATCCACCTGCCCACCGCCACCGCCGTCGACGTGATACCCACGCTGGCCGGCGTGGCCGTGGGGGCCGTGGCGATGGTCGTGCTGACCCGGGCCGTCTGGGAGGCCTATCCCCCGGCGGCGCTGTCCCCGGCTCCCCCGGCGGCGCTGTCCCCGGCTCCCCCGGCGGCGCTGTCCCCGGCGACTGGGGTGCCAGGACCGCGGCTGGGCGCGGGGACGCCGGATCGCCGCCGCTTCCTGATTACCGGGGCGGGAGCGGCGGCGGTGGCGGCGATCGCCGGAGGCACCGGGGACAAGCTGCTCGGGCGGTTCAGCATCGCCTCCTCGCGGGCTCAGGTCCGGCTGCCCGCGCCCGCCATCCGCGCCGCGGCCGTGCCGGCCGGCACGGAACTGCGGATCCCCGGGCTGACCCCCTTCTTCACCTCGAACGCCAGCTTCTACCGGGTGGACACCGACCTGGTGCTGCCGCAGGTGTCCCCGGACAACTGGACGCTGAAGATCGACGGCATGGTCGACCGCGAACTGGAGTTCAGCTTCGACGAGCTGCTGAAGATGCCGCTGACCGAGGCCGACATCACGCTGGTGTGCGTCTCGAACCAGGTCGGCGGCAGCTACAACGGCAACGCCAGGTGGCTCGGCGTGCCGCTGGCCGGGCTGCTGCGCAAGGCCGGGGTGAAGGCGGGCACGGACCAGGTCCTTTCCACCTCCACTGACGGGATGACCATCTCCACCCCGGTCGCCGCCATCATGGACGGCCCCAGCTTGAACGGGCCCAGCGCGCTGCTTGCCGTGGGCATGAACGGCCAGCCGCTGCCCATCGCGCACGGCTTCCCGGCCCGCATGATCGTGCCCGGCCTGTACGGCTACGTGTCCGCGACCAAGTGGGTCACCAAGCTGACCCTGACCACGTTCGCGGCGCAGAAGGCCTACTGGACCCAGCGCGGGTACTCGGCCCAGGCGCCGATCAAGACCGAGTCGCGCATCGACGTGCCCAGGCCGCTGTCCCAGGTCAAGGCCGGGCGCATCGCGGTGGCGGGAGTGGCCTGGGCTCCGGCTACCGGCATCGCCGAGGTCGAGGTCAACGTGGACAACGGCCCGTGGCGGCGCGCCACGCTGGCCGCCGCCGACGGCCTCGACACCTGGCGGCAGTGGATGTGGGCCTGGGACGCCACACCCGGGCTGCACACCCTCCAGGTCCGCGCCACCGACAGCAAGGGCGTGACCCAGACGTCGGCGCGCGCCAATCCCGTTCCCAACGGCGCAAGCGGCTGGGACTCCACCGTGGTCACCGTCACGTGACGGCCCGCATCCAGGGTGCGGCACCAAGCCGTACCTCACTCAATGAACACACATCTCGCAAGGAGAAAATCGTGAAGAACAAGCTCATCGCCGTATCCGGGCTCGCCCTGAGCTGCGCCTTCGGCGTGGCCGCCTGCAGCTCCAGCGGTTCATCGACCGCGGCCTCGGGTTCGAGCTCGTCCCCGGCGGCGTCTTCCTCCTCGCCGATGGCGTCGGGATCCTCCGCGGCCGGGTCCGGCGCGACCACCAGCATGGACTTCGGTTCTGGCTGCGCCTCGGTGCCCAAGTCGGGCGCCGGCAGCTTCACCGGCATGGCCACCGCACCCGTCGCCACCGCGGCCTCGGCTAACCCGCTGCTGTCCACCCTGGTCGCGGCGGTCAAGGCGGCCGGCCTGGTGGACACGCTCAACTCGGCGAGCAACATCACCGTGTTCGCCCCGGACAACGCCGCGTTCGCCAAGATCCCGGCCGCCACCCTGAAGGGGATCCTGGCCAACAAGGCCGAGCTCACCAAGATCCTCACCTACCACGTGGCTTCCGGCCGTTACACCGCCGCCCAGCTGGCTTCCGGCACGGCGATCAAGACCCTGGAAGGCGGCACCGTCACCCCGGCCATGATGGCCGGCAGCTACACCGTCAACGGCGCGAGCGTGGTGTGCGGCAACGTCCAGACCGCCAACGCCACCGTCTACATCATCAACACCGTTTTGACGCCCCCGTCCTCGTAAGGCACCGTCCTTTTGAGGCACCGTCCTTTTGAGGCACCGTCCTTTTGAGGCACCGTCCTTTTGAGGCACCGTCCTTTTGAGGAACTATCCAGGCTGATAGCCCGCCCGGCCGCGCTGACGCGGCCGGGCGGGCTGTTGTCCTGGTGGTGGTACCAGTGCCGTTCGGACCAAAAAGAACGTGAGTCAGGACAGCTCGACGATGGGATCGGGGTAGTCGAGCTGCTTGCGTTCGGCGTCGTCGAGCTGCCATGGGGCCTGGATGCGGGCCGGGTCCAGGCCGGCCAGCTCGGGCAGGTAGCGGCGCACGTACGCGCCGGCCTGGTCGAACCGCTGGGCCTGGCGGAGCG
>Ga0302326_10014444_pt1 | contig 16682 bp, 16 predicted proteins | sample Palsa_T0_3_FD_202264 | JGI IMG/M metagenome (GOLD analysis project Ga0302326, IMG submission 202264) | Peat permafrost microbial communities from Stordalen Mire near Abisko, Sweden - Palsa_T0_3 | ecosystem: Environmental > Terrestrial > Soil > Palsa > Peat permafrost | place: Sweden: Abisko...
CTCGACGCGCTCACCCGGGTGGTCGAGGCGCTGGACGGCACCGGCGTGCCGCTGCTGCTGTCGGTCGCCCCGCTGACCTCGTTCGAGGAGGCCGACTACCTCGCCCACGAGGTGCCGGGGGTGACGATCCCGGCCGCCACGCTCGAGGCGATGGAGCGGGCCGGGCGCAGCGGCGGCCGGGCGGTCGGCCTCGAACTGGCGGCGACCGTCCTCGCCAAGGCCCGCCCGCTGGTGAGCGGCGTGATCCTGGCCGCCCCGGGCGACGACCCGGCCGCCCTCGGGCCGCTCCTCGAGGCCCTCGCCTGAACTCGTTTTAAACCAGCGTTTCTGGCCGGCTGTCCGCCCGGTCCCGGTGTTTCGATGACCGGGCGGACTGGGAATGTCACCGCTGCAGGTGACGCACGCGATCAGCGCCAGGTCCCGGCAAATGTCCGGTCCGCGCTATTGGCGGCTTATCACTTGCTACGGACACATAAGTCCTTATGCGCGTGCAAAAATGACGCCTGTGGACCCAACCACCAGCCGCCGGGCTTTCCTCGCCATGGCCGCCGCCGGCGTGGCCGGCGCCGTATCGGCCTGCAGCGGCGTCGTGCGCTCGATCGGCCCGCGGCCGGCCGCGCAGTCGGCCCGGCCGTGGCGCGCGCGGGTCACCACCGTCTCCGAGAACTCGCGGCCGGGCACCGACGAGTGGGTGATCCACCACCTCGGCGCCGACGACGAGATCATGGGCTACGCCGGACGGGCGAGCGTGGCCCCGGGCGAGCGGTTCCCGCTCTACGTGTCCACGACAGCGGACCAGTTCCGGGTGAACGCCTACCGGATCGGCTGGTACCAGGGGCTCGGCGGCCGCGAGGTCTGGCGGTCGCAGACGATCAAGGGCGCGGCGCAGGGCGCGGCGCGGGTCTCTTCCGGCACCAACACCGTGTCGACGGACTGGGACCCGGTGCTCGAGGTCCCCACCGACGACTGGCCGCCCGGCGCCTACCTGCTCAAGCTCAGCGCCGCCAGCGGCGGGCAGCGGTACGTTCCGGTCACGGTCAGGTCGCCGTCGTGCGCGGGGAAGGTCGTGCTCAAGTCCTGCGTGCAGACCTGGCAGGCATACAACATGTGGGGCGGCTTCGACCTGTACAAGGACGCGGCCGGCAGCTACGACAACCGCTCCCTGGTGGTCAGCCTCGACCGCCCGTACGACCTCAACGGCGCCGACATGTTCCTTACCTACGAGCGGAACGCGATCAAGCTGGGCGAGTCCCTGGGCCTCGACCTGGCCTACGTGACCGGGATGGACATCGACGCCGACCCGGGGCTGCTCGACGGGGCGAGCGCGCTGGTCTCGATGGGCCACGACGAGTACTGGACCCCGGCCGAGCGCGCCAACGTCACCGCCGCCAGGAACAGCGGCGTCAACCTGGCCTTCCTCGGCGCGAACGCGATGTTCCGCCGGACCCGGCTGCAGGCGAGCGGGCTCGGGGTCGCGCGCGAGGTGGTCTGCTACAAGTCCGACTACTCGCGGGACCCGATGTACGGCGCGCACAGCGCGCTCGTCACCAGCGACTGGCGCGACGGGCCCGACCCCGACCCGGAGTCCTCGCTGATCGGCACCAGCTACGAGGGGTACCCGGTCAACGCCGCCTTCGTCGTCTCCTCGCCGCGCAGCTGGGTGTTCGCGGGCACCGGGGTCTCGTCCGGCGACGCGTTCCCGAACCTGGTCGGGGTCGAATACGACCGGGTCGACCCCGGCTACCCGGTCCAGCGCCCGATCGAGGTGCTCTCCCACTCCCCGCTTACCTGCAACGGGGCCGCCAGCTACGGCGACTCGGCCTACTACACCCACCCCGGCGGGGCCGGCGTCTTCAACTGCGGCACCATGCGCTGGGTGGAGGCGCTCTACGGCGACCAGCCGCACGGAATCGGCGGCGCGACCCCCGGCTTCGTCCGCGCGGTCACCACCAACGTGCTGCGCGCCTTCGCCGAGGGCCCGGCCGCCGCCAAGTACCCCGCGCACGACAACCTGGCCGCGATGGACGAGCACGTCGGCTCCCCGATCGGCGCCCCCGACAACCTTCAGTAAACAATCAGATAACAGCAAGAAGTGCAGGGCGCTGAGGATCAGAAATCACCTCTCGCGTACAGTTAGTAACTCAATGTGCGCATAGACCCATGCGACACGCCGATCCGGAGGAATCCGAGGTGCCACATGAGTTCTCCCCAAAACCCGCAGAACCCCAATCCGTACGCCGACCCAGTCCAGGAGCACATCCCCGGACAGGCCCCCTGGACAGCGGGGAACCAGCAGGCAGGCGGTTACCAGCAGACCGGCGGTTACCAGCAGACCGGCGGTTACCAACAGCCGGGCGGTTACCAGCAGGCCGGCGGTTACGGCGACGGCCCCCGGCCGACGTCCTACCTGCAGGGCGCCCCGGTCGGCTTCGCCGGCGCCGTCCGCGGCGCGGTCACGCATCCGCTCACGTTCTACGGCCGGGCCTCCAGGTCGGCGTTCTGGTGGTTCCAGCTGCTCGCGGTCATCGCCTACGCGGTCGTGAGCGTGATCTCCGACCGCTCGACGGTGGCGGGGGTCATCCTCGACATCATCATCGGCATTCCGATGGTGGTGGCCAACATCGCGCTGTCGGTCCGGCGGCTGCACGATGCGGACCACACGGGCTGGTGGTGGTTGATTGGCTGGGTGCCGCTGATCGGGTGGATCATCGTCCTCGTCTTCTACCTGCAGCCGAGCACGCCGGGCCCGAACCGCTACAGCGCCGCCCGCTAGGGCGCGGGCCTCCCCGGTCGGGGGCGGCCCCGCCGGGCCGGTCACTGCATCGACGCGAGCAGCCCGTTGATGTTCTGGCTGAGGTCGGCGACGAGCAGCGAGAGCAGCTGCTCGCCCTCGGCCGCGGACGCGCCGGCCGGGTCGCCGAGGACGCCGTTGGGACTGACCTGCCTGACCCCGTGCGCGCTGAGCTCGGACAAGATCTCGGTCAGCGGGCGGGTGTCGCCGGCCGCGGCGGCGTCGAGCCGCACGTCCCCCGGGGCGAGCGCCAGCATCATCGAGGTCTCCACCCGGCCCGCGTGCGCGTCGGGCGTCAGCCCGTCGCCGGTCGTCGGCAGGCCGGGGCGCAGGCCCGCGTGCCAGGCGTGGCTGCGGCGCCCCTCGCGGCGCAGCTGCCCGACCGCGTCGCGGATCGCGGTGACGTTGCCGCCGTGGCCGTTGACGAGGAGCATGGCCGGCCAGTGGAGCGAGGCGTGACGGCCGAGTTCCACCAGCAGAGTCGACAAAGCGACACTGCCGATGGACAGCGTGCCGGGAAAATCGGCGTGCTCGCCGCTCGCCCCGATCGCGATCGACGGCGCCAGCCCCACCCCGGACCGCCCCGCGCACGCCCGGCTCGCGACCGCCGCGGCGATCCGGGTGTCGGTATCGAGCGGGAGATGAGCACCGTGCTGCTCGAGCGACCCGATCGGAACCACGAGCAGACGTCGCGGCCCCGCCTCGACCTCGGGCCAGTGGGCGCTGCTCAGCGTGAACCCGGCGTCCCCGGCCCCGCCGGTCCTCAACCAATCGGACATCCGCCCATGCTATGACCCGGCGGTCGGGTTAGCCGGCCGCGCCGGCGAAGGCGGCCGCGAGCTGGCGCATCGCGTCGTCGAGAAGCGCCCCGAGGTCGGCCGCGGGCTGGTCGAGCCAGTGCTCGTAGGCGGCGACCGAGACGCCGAGGACCGCGTGCGCGATCGCCTGCGGCGCGAGGTCGTCGGGACGGCTGCCGGTGCGCTCGGCCGCGAACTCGGCGATCACCGCGCGCCAGGCGGTGAACCGCAGGGTGGAGTGCGCGAGCAGCGCGGGCACCCGCAAGATCAGCTCCATCCGGCGCCGGTGGAGCGGGATCTGCGCCGGGGAGACCTGGTTGAAGTCGATCAGCGCGACCCGGATGGCGTCCATCAGCGGCACCTCGGGCGGGCAGGCCTTGAGCCGCACCCGCATCCGGTCGAGCTCCGCCTCGAACGCACCCCACGGGATGTCGTTCTTGGACGGGAAGTAGCGGAAGAACGTCCGCCGCCCGATCCCGGCCGCGGCGGCGATCTCGTCCACCGTGGTGGCGTCGAACCCGTTGGCCGCGAACAGCCCGAACGCCGTCTGCTCGAGGTCGGCCCGCGAGGTCACCCGCCTGCGGCCAGGGTGGGGGTGCGAGGACGCGGCCGGGCGGGTCACGGCAGACGCCACTGGTATCACCGTCCTCGATCGGGGTTGCCCTATTTTACGGCAACGGTGATGCGCTCCGTGGTCACAATGAGTAGGGGTCTTGATTTCGGCACCAAGTGCCCCTTAGGCTCGTGCCAAGGTAAGTCCTGGCACTTAGTGCCACTAATGCGGGAGGTTACGCATGGCCGAGCACGAGACTGAGCACGCGGCGGAGACCGAAGCCCTGACCAGCGACGAGCTCCTCGTCGAAGAGGTCTCGATCGACGGCATGTGCGGCGTCTACTAGACCCGCCATGAGCCCAGCAGCCGGATCAGTCGCGACCTTCGATCTCGACCGCGCCTGGCGGGTCCACCCGCAGGTGTCGATGCGCCCCGAGCCGTTCGGCGCGTTGCTGTACCACTTCGGCACCCGGCGGCTGTCCTTCCTGAAAAACCAGCGGGTGCTGACCGTGGTCAGGTCGCTCGCCGACCACCCCAGCGCCCGGGCGGCCTGCACCGCCGCGGGCGTGACGGAGGCGGAGCTCCCGGCCTACGCGCGCGCCCTCGCCGCCCTGGCCGAGTCAACGATGATCTCCGAACGGACCCTGCATGACTTTCGCTCCTGACACGGTTTCGCCTGGCAAGCTGACCGACCTGTTCCAGCTCGGACTCGACGCCCCCATCTGCCTGACCTGGGAGCTCACCTACGCGTGCAACCTGTCGTGCGTGCACTGCCTGTCCTCGTCGGGACGGCGCGACCCGCGCGAGCTGAGCACGGACGAGTGCAAGGCCGTCATCGACACGATGCAGCGGATGCAGGTCTTCTACGTCAACATCGGCGGCGGCGAGCCGACCGTCCGCCCCGACTTCTGGGAGCTGGTCGACTACGCGACCGCGCATCAGGTCGGGGTGAAGTTCTCCACCAACGGGGTGAAGATCACCCCCGAGGTCGCGGCCCGGCTGGCGGCCAGCGACTACGTGGACGTGCAGATCTCGCTCGACGGGGCCACCGCCGAGGTGAACGACGCGGTGCGCGGGCCAGGCTCCTACGCCACCGCGATGCGGGCGATGCAGAACCTGGCCGACGCCGGCTTCCGCGGGTTCAAGCTGTCTGTGGTCATGACCAGGCAGAACATTCCGCAGATGGACGAGTTCAAGGCGATCGCCGACCGCTACGGCGCGCAGCTGCGGCTGACCAGGCTGCGGCCGTCCGGACGCGGCGCCGACGTCTGGGACGAACTGCACCCGCTGCCCGCCCAGCAGAAGCAGCTCTACGACTGGCTGGTGGCCCGGGGGGAGCAGGTGCTGACCGGCGACTCCTTCTTCCACCTGTCCGCGTTCGGTTCCGCGCTGCCCGGCCTCAACCTGTGCGGGGCGGGCCGGGTGGTCTGCCTGATCGACCCGGTGGGGGACGTCTACGCCTGCCCGTTCGCGATCCACGAGAACTTCCTGGCCGGCAACGTCCGCGACGCGGGCGGGTTCGAGACCGTGTGGAAGACGTCGGAGCTGTTCCAGGACCTGCGCAAGCCCGACACCGGCGGCGCCTGCAAGTCGTGCGGGTTCTACGACTCGTGCCGGGGCGGCTGCATGGCCGCGAAGTTCTTCACCGGCCTGCCGATGGACGGCCCGGACCCGGAGTGCGTGCAGGGCTACGGCGAGGCGGCGCTGACGTCCCTGGACGCTGGGTCGGGGGCGGGGCCGGTCGTCGCGGTGCCCCGCCCGTCGGTGGACCACTCGCACCGCACCTCACCCTCGTCAGCCCGGCCGTCGTCAGCCCGGCCGTCGTCGTCCCGGACGCCGGTCCCGGTGACGATCGCGCCCCGCCGCCCGCCCTCGCACGACTGCGACGAGAGCCCCCTGGCGGGCTTCGCCGCCCAGTAGATTCGCCGTCCGTCGAGGTGCCAGGCGCCACCCGGCTCGCCGCCGCGGCCGATCCGGCCGCGGCCGATCCGGCCGCGCCGCCCGCCGCCGCGCCCGCGCCCGCTGGCCTGCGGCTGATCCCCGACCCCGGCACCCGGTTCGTCGCCGGCGGCCTGGTCCTGGTCGGAGGCTCACCGGTCCGGGTGCTGCGGCTGACCCCGGCCGGCGCGCGCCAGGTCAGGGGCTGGTTCTCCGGCACCCCGCTGCCCGCCAGCGCGGCGTCCCTGGTACTGGCCCGCCGCCTGCTCGACGCCGGCCTGGCCCACCCGGACTTCAACCCGCAACCATCAGCTCGAACGGTCCCGGCTGACTCCAGCGCGGTCAATGTCAGTCTCGATCGCCCGGCCGTCACGGTCGTGATCCCGGTCCGCGACCGGCACGCCGAACTCGCGCGCTGCCTGGCCGGCCTGCGCGCCGTCCCGGTAGCGAACGGAGGCCGGGGGTCCGCTCCCAGCGCCCGGGGATCTGACCCGATGGTGCGGCGCGCGACTGGATCTGCCCACGGCGCCCGGCGATCCGACCCGCTCGTCATCGTGGTGGATGACGCCTCGGCCGACCCCGGCGCTATCGCCGCGATCGCCGCCGCGCACGGGGCGCGGGTGATCCGCCGGCCGGTCAACGGCGGACCCGGGGCGGCCAGGAACACCGGGCTGGCGGCCGCTTCGACCGAGTTCGTCGCGTTTCTCGACTCCGACTGCGTGCCCACAGCCGGCTGGCTCGACCGGCTGCTGCCGCACTTCGCCGACCCTGCCGTCGGCGCCGTCGCCCCGAGGATCGTCCCGCACCAGGCGGGCACCTCGTGGCTGGCCAGGTACGAGGGCGCGAGCTCGACCCTCGACATGGGCGCCCGGCCGTCCATCGTCCGGCCGGGCGCGCGGGTGTCCTACGTGCCCGGCGCGGCGCTCGTCGTCCGCCGGGCGGCGGCGGGGGCGGGGTTCGCCGACGGCATGCTCGTGGGGGAGGACGTCGACTTCATCTGGCGACTGGCCGCGGCCGGCTGGCGCGTCAGGTACGAGCCGTCCGCGACCATGGGCCACGATCACCGGGTCGAGTTCCGCGCCTGGTTCTCCCGCCGCGCCGACTACGGCACCTCCGCCGCCGCCCTGGAACAGCTCCACCCCGGCGCGGTCCGCCCGCTCTACGCCTCCTGGTGGACCGTCGGCGCCTGGACGGCGGCGCTGTCCGGCCGCCCCGTCACCGCCGCCGCGCTCACCGCCGCCGCCACCGCCCTGCTCGCCCGCCGCCTGTCCGCGATCACCGGCGAGCCGTGGCCAATCCCGGCCGCCGCCTCGCCCTCGACCCGGGAGGCGTGGCGGCTGGCCGCGCGACTGGCGGGCGGCGGGACCCTCGCCGCGGCCCGGCCGATCGGCAGCGCGCTCTCCCGGACCTGGTGGCCGGTCGCCATCCCGGCCGCGATCGCGTTTCCGCGGCTCCGCCGCCCGGTCGCCGCGCTGATCCTGCTCCCGCCGCTGCTCGACTGGGCCGACCGACGCCCGCCGCTTGACCCGGCCCGCTACGTCGCCGCCCGCCTCCTCGACGACGCCGCCTACAGCCTCGGCGTCTGGCAGGGCTGCCTCAAACGCCGCACCATCGCTCCGCTGCTTCCCGTGATCGGCGGCAAACGACCGCCGGACGGCCGATCGCCTCGCTTGGGATGAGCGCCGGGGCGCGCTCCCGCCTCGGGCGGTAGCCGGGAACCGTGCGGGCGGTGATACTGAACCCATGGACCGCGGCGGGCCTCTCACACCGCAGCAGCGCATCGCGGCCGAGTGCGCCAGCGGAGGCCGCGCGACCCTGATCGCCGGCTGCGTCGCCCTGCTGGCTGGCAACCCCGATGATGTGGACGACCACCTGATCACCGTGCTCGGCGGCGAGGCCGCGGCTCATGTCCTCGACGGCGGGGAGGGCGGCCGGTCCGGGTACTGGCCCCGGGTCTGGGCCGCCCGCGGCCTGCTGCACGCCTGGGACGAGCGCGCCGATCAGGCCGCCGAGGTCGAGCGGGGGATCGACGCGATCATCGGCGCCCTGGGTGACCACGCCTGGCGGGTTCGCGAGATGGCCGCCAAGGTGGTCGCCGCGCACCGCGTCGGCCGAGCGCTCGACGCCGTCGCCGCGCTGCGCGACGACCCCATCCCGAGGGTCCGCGCAGCGGCCGAGCGCGCCATTGTCCTGCTAACCGCCAGCAGCGCCTAATAACAGCAAGAAGCGACCGTCAGACAGGCAGCGACCGTCAGACAGGCAGCGACCGTCAGACAGGCAGCGACCGTCAGACAGGCAGCGACCGTCAGACAGGCAGCGACCGTCAGACAGGCAGCGACCGTCAGACAAGAAGCGACCGCCAGACGGGGAGGGACGGCCTACGGGGTGAGCCGGTTCGGGCCGCGGAAGAGGAACGTCGCGTCCCTGATCGAGTCAAGCCCGAGCAGCGTCATCAGCAGGCGGCCAAGACCGAGGCCGAATCCGCCATGCGGGGGGCACCCGAACCTGAAGTTGTTCAGGTAGTCCCGCATCGGCTCCGGTGCGAGTCCCTCCTCGGCCGCCTGCGCGACCAGAACGTCGTACCGGTGCTCGCGCTGCGCCCCGGTGGTGATCTCGAGACCCTTCCAGAGCAGGTCGAAGCTGGCGGTGAGCCGCGGCTCTCCGGCCGGCCGGAGATGATAAAAGGGCCGGACCGACGCGGGGTACCCGGTCACGAACGCGAACTCGTGCCCGGTGCGCTCGCGGACCCAGGCCGCGACGGCCCGCTCGCCGGCCGGGTCGAGGTCGTCGCGCGTGGAGTCGCCCGCGCCCGCTCCCGCTGCCGCTCCCGCGATCTGCAGCGCCTCCGCCATCGAGATCCGCGGGAACGCCGCCGTCGGCACCACCACGTCCACCCCGAAGTGCTCCTTGATCGCCGGGCCGTGCGCGGCCGCGACCTCGGCCAGCACGTGCGCGAGCATCCGCTCCTCGAAGTCCATCACGTCCTCGACCCCGTCGATCCAGGCGAGCTCGACGTCCACCCCGGTGAACTCGGTCGCGTGCCGCGTGGTGAACGACGGCTCGGCCCGGAAGACCGGGCCGACCTCGAAGACCCGGTCGACCCCGGCCGCGATCGCCGCCTGCTTGTAGAACTGCGGTGACTGCGCCAGGTAGGCCTTGCGGCCGAAGTAGCCGACCTCGAACACCTCCGCCCCCGACTCGGACGCGGTGCCCATCAGCTTGGGCGTGTGCATCTCGGTGCAGCCCTGGGAGTAGGCGAACGCGCGCATGGCCTGCTCGACGGTGGTCTGCACCTCGAACACGAGCCGCGCGGCCGGGCGGCGGCGGACGTCGAGGAACCGCCAGTCGAGGCGGCCCTCGGGGCCGGTGTTGGCGTCGATCGGGAGCGGTGCCTCGGCGCGGTTCTCGACCGTGACCTCGACCGGGATGAGCTCGATGCCGCCGAGGGTCACGACCGGGTTGGCGACCACCCGTCCGGTCACCCGCACGGCCGATTCGACCGACAGGCCCTCGAGGCTCTCCTCGAGCGCGGTCCCGTCGCGCCGGTGGGTGACCTGAACCGCGCCGGTGTGATCGCGCACGATCACGAACTGGACGGCGCGCTGCAGGCGGAGCGTCTGCGCCCAGCCCGCGATGGAAACGGTTTCGCCGACGTGGCGGTGCAGGTCGGCAACGAGAATACGGGGAGTGCGGATCATCGCTTAGTCCTCCTGGGACTCCGTGGTGATCCCTTGACTGATGCGGGCGAGAAGGGCCGACTCGCTGTGCCACCGCATCTTCGCCGCCTGCCGGCCAAGCCGGCCCGCGGCCTCATTCAAAGCCCGCTCGGGGGTGTCTTCGCCATCGGGGCGCAACGCCGCCTTCGCAGCTTCCGGCGGCTCTCTCTGCTCGCGTGGTCCCTGGCTACTCGTCTCCGTCAACGCGTTGCTGATAGGGTAGGCGACACCCGGGCGGACGGGCAATGAAATTACCGCCCGGCGACCGGCGCCTGTCTGCGCGCCGAGAGCAGAACAAGCAGATCAAGCACAGCAAGCACACTCACTGAATGTACGTTCATCGATATGAGCGAGATGCTGCCCCTATTCCCGCTGTCGACGGTGCTGTTTCCGGGCATGCGCTTGCCGTTGCACATCTTCGAGGAGCGGTACCAGACCCTGGTCGCCGACCTGCTGGCCGGGCCGGAGCCGAGGCGGTTCGGCGTGATCGCGATCCGGGCCGGCACCGAGGTCGGCGCGGACAGCGTCGCCGCGCTGCACGAGGTCGGCTGCGTCGCGGTCGTGCGCCAGGCCGCGCCCACCGCCGACGGACGCTATGACCTGCTGACCGTCGGCACCGACCGGTTCCGGCTGGTGAACGTCGACCGATCGCTCCCGTACTTGCGGGGCGAGATCGAGCTGCTGCCCGACGCCGCGGCGGGCGAGCCCGGCGCGGCCGAGGCGGCGGCCGGGACCGTGCGCCAGGTGCAGACGGGGTTCCGCACGTACCTGAACGCCCTGGCCGACCAGGGCGGCGGGGTGATCAGCATCGCCGACCTGCCGGACGAGCCCGGGCTGCTCTCCTACGTGATCGGCGCCGCGATGATCATCGACCTGCCCGAGCGCCAGTCGCTGCTCGCCGCGCCCGACGCGATGGCCAGGCTCCGCCTCGAGCGCTCCCTGCTCGTGCGCGAGATCGCCATCCTCCGGGCCACCACCTCCCGCCCGGCTCCCGACTACGCGCACGAGCAGTTCAGCCCGAACTAGGGCCGGTTGTTCTCAGCCGCCGTCGTACTGGCCGTACCCGCCGGCCGGCGTCGTCCCTGGCGCCGTTCCCGGCTCTGGCTGCTGGCCGTGGGCCAGCTTCAGCCGGTCGTACACCAGCGTCACCACGGCCGCCAAGAACGGGGCGAACAGGGTGCCGACCACGAAGTCGGCGATGGAGTTCCGCGCCGCGTTCGGCAGCGCCAGCAGGATCAGCTCGACCACGTACTGCCCGACGATCATGATCACGAACACCACGACGTAGGTGCCGAAGACGCGCCAGGCGTGGCCGCTGACCGTCCGCCAGCTCCGGCCGAACGACGGCGTGGCGCTTGTACAGCGTCCACGCCTCGCTCAGCACACCAGAGAGCGGGTTCATGCGCTCATCGTAAGGATCCGCTCACCCGAAGCCACGCATGACCCTCGGTAATGAATTAATTCCGATCGCCACGCTCACTCGTGGATGATGACCCCGCGGATGTTGCGGCCGGCCAGCATGTCCTCGTAGCCCTGGTTCACCTGATCCAGCGAGTACCTGGTGGTGATCAGCTCCGACAGCTTGAGCTTGCCCGCCCGGTACAGGTCGAGCAAGCGCGGGATGTCGTCGAACGGGTTGGACGAGCCGAACAGCGCGCCCTGCAGCCGCTTCTCGAACAGCGCCAGCTCGAACCCGGTCACGTTGATGGTCTTGGCGGTCGGCCCGGCCAGCCCGGTCAGCACCACGATGCCGCGCTTGCGGATCGCGGCGAACGCGGCCGACACCACGTCCTCGGTCACCACCCCCATGGTCACGATCGCCTGGTCGGCGCCCACGCCCCAGGTCAGCTCCAGCGCCAGCGCCTGCGCCTCCTCGGTCGTCGCGACCGCGTGGGTGGCGCCGAAGCCGAGCGCGGACTCGCGCTTGAACGCGACCGGGTCGACCGCGATCACGTACCGCGCGCCGGCGATCGACGCGCCCTGCAGCGCGTTGACCCCGACCCCGCCGACCCCGTACACGAGCGTCACGTCACCGGGCTTGACCTCGCCCGCCTTGACGGCGGACCCGAACCCGGTCGGCACGCCGCACGACGTCAGCGCCGCCAGTTCGAGCGGGATGTCGTTCTCGATCTTCACCACCGACGCCTCGGACAGCACCGCGGCCTGGGAGAAGGTCCCGAGCAGGCACATCTGCCCGAAGTCGGTCGCCCCCTCGTGGTAGCGGAACGTCCCGTCCGGCAGGCAGTTGTCCACCAGGAACCGGCCGTAGTCGCACAGGTTGGTCTGACCGCGCGCGCAGAATCGGCACTTGCCGCAGACCGGAAGGAACGAGGCCACCACGTGGTCGCCGACGGCCAGCCTGGTCACCCCGATGCCAACCTGCTCGACGACGCCGGCGCCCTCGTGGCCGCCGACGATCGGGTACCTGACCGGGATGTCGCCGGTGCGCAGGTGGTCGTCGGAGTGGCACAGCCCGGAGGCGGCGAACCGGACGAGCACCTCGCCGGTCTTCGGCTCGTCGAGGTCGAGCTCGACGACCTCGAACGGCTTGCCGATGTCCCTGAGCACCGCTGCTCGCGTCTTCATGCAACACCCTCCCGGGGAGATATCCGCAGTGTGAGGGTCATCATCCGCCCGACCGAGCAACCCGGTCAATATCTATCCCATCATCCCGAACGGTCCCCGACTCCGCCCCCGCCGCCCATGACACCGACCCTCAGGCAACGGATAACAGCAAGATCTGATAACGGAAAGATCCCAATAACAGCGTGTGGCGGCCCGTTTGCACCACTCTGAACAGGCGTTATGCCGTGCGGGACGGCTGTCAAGGGTTGTTGCGCCCCGCAACCAGCGCTGGCTATCGTCGGAGGATGCTCACTTTCCGGACTACAGCCAGGCGGTTCGCCGTCGTGGCCGGCATAGCGTGCCTCGGCGTGACCGCCGCGGCCTGCAGCAGCTCGTCTTCGTCGTCCACGTCGACCCCTGCCGCGTCCTCGTCGGCCACCGCGTCCGCGTCATCATCGCCAACCGCCTCCGCATCGGCCAGCGTCACCGGCACCGCGAACGTGGCGTACGCCTCGTCCCTTGAGTACCTGAACGAGAACGTGGTGAAGCCCGCCTTCACCGCCGCGACCGGCGCCGGATACTCCGGCACCGGCAACGCCTCCGGCACGCTCGAGTCCGACATCGCGTCCGGCGAGATCAGCCCGAACGTCTTCGAGTCGGTCGGCAGCGACAACATCACGCCGCTGGAGCCGAAGTTCACCAAGTGGTACGTCCCGTACGCCGGCACCTCGATGGTGATCGCGTACAACCCGAAGTCCAAGTACGCGAGCGAGTTCAAGGCCTACGCCGACGGCTCCAAGCCGCTGAGCACCCTATTCTCGACGCTGCTGCAGACCTCCGGGCTCAAGCTCGGCCGCACCGACCCGAACACCGACCCCCAGGGCCGTGACTTCATCTACATGCTGGAGCTCGCGCAGAAGTACTACCACCTGCCGTCCGACACTGTCTCCAAGATCCTCGGCACCAGCAACTTCGGCACCTCGAACTCGAGCCAGATTTACGCCGAGTCCTCGCTCGACTCAACCCTCCAGTCCGGCCAGCTCGACGCGTCCAGCGCGTTCGTCACCCAGGCGATCGAGCTGCACCTGGACTACATCCCGCTCCCGGTGCAGATCAACCTCGGCAGTGCCGCGCTCGCCTCGACCTACGGGACGGCTACGGTTAAGCTCGAGAATGGCATGACCAAGAGCGGATCGCCGCAGGTCATCAACATCACCCAGATCGGCGCGCCGACTCCGGCCGGGACCGCGTTCATCGCCTACACGCTGTCGCCGGCCGGCCTGGCGCAGTACAAGGCGGGGGGGTTCCAGCTGATCACGCCCACGGTCGTCGGCGACAAGAGCTCCGTCCCGGCGGCCATCCTCAGTGAGCTGGGCTCCTAGCCCGCAGGCTTACTCCGGGGTGGTCCGGGACGGGGGAAGCTCGCGTCCCGGACCACCCCGCCGCGGCGTGCGTGGAAGCGGAGGACGGGCGCCCCGGGTCCGTTCGATATCAGCTGCTTTTTCGCTCGCGGGCGCGGCGGTCATCTGGATCGCACTGCTCGGCCCGGTGATCACGCTCATCACCCGGATATCGCCGGGCGACCTGTGGTCGGCCCTGACCGGTCCGGGGAACCTGGACCCGCTGATCACGTCGGTCGAGTCGGGCGGCGTGACGCTGGCCGTGCTGATCTGCGTGTGCACGCCGCTGGCGTGGATGATGGCGCGGGACCGGCTGCCGTTCCCCAGGATCTGGGAGGCAGGCGTCCTCTGCGCGCTGCTGCTGCCGCCGCTGGTCATCGGGCTGCTGCTGGTTTTCATGGTCGGCCCGTACACCTGGATCGGCTCGATTCTCGACTGGCTCCACCAGTCGGCCACCAACACCTTCCTGGCGCTGGTCATCGCTGAGGTCTACGAGTCGGCGCCGTACTACGTGCTCGGCGCGCAGGCCGCGTTCAGCGGCGTCGACACGCGCCTCGAGCAGCAGGCGGGGCTGCTCGGCGACCGGCCGTTCACGGTGTTCCGGCGGATCACGCTGCCGCTCGCCGCCCCGGGCCTGGCGATGTCGCTGGCGGTCGCGTGGGCGCGGGCGATCGGCGCCTTCGGCGCCGTGGTGATCATCGCGTACCATCCGTTCGGCATACCGATGCAGATCTACACCACCCTGCAGGAGACCGGCCTCTACACCGCGCTCCCGTACGCCCTGGTGCTGCTGGTGGTCGCGCTGCCGCTGCCGCTGGCCGCCTACGTCTGGAGCGCGCGTGCTGAACGTCGACGTCGAGGCTGACCGCCGAGACTTCACCGTCCGCGCGGCCCTTGACGTGGCCGACGGGGAGCGGGTGGCGCTGTTCGGCCCGTCGGGGGCGGGGAAGACGACCGTGCTCGAGGTGATCGCCGGCCTGGTCGAGCCGCGTTCCGGCCGGGTCGAGCTGGGCGGGCGGACGCTGACCTCCACCGGCTCCCCGAGGGTGGCGGTGCCGCCCTGGGAGCGGCGCGTCGGGCTGCTCCGCCAGGATCCCGGGCTGTTCCCGCACCTGTCGGTGCTGGCCAACTTGACCTACGCGCGGTCGGCCCGCAGCGGGCGGGCCAGAGGTCAGGCGGCGGGCGACGAGCTGACCGAGATCGCCTCCTCGCTCGGCCTCGAAGGGCTGCTGGCGGCGATGCCGGCCCGGCTGTCCGGCGGCCAGCGGCACCGGGTGGCCCTCGGCCGCCTGCTGCTCGCGCACTGCGACGCGCTCCTGTTCGACGAGCCGTTCGCGTCGCTCGACGCCGCCCTGCGCCGCTCCCTCACCGGGCTCGTGAAAGATCTGTCCACGCAACGGTCGGTGCCGTCCGTCCTCGTCACGCATCAGCTGTCAGACGCGCAGGCCTTTGCCGACCGGCTCCTGGTGATGGACGCGGGCGCGATCTTGCAGGCGGGAGCGCCCGACCAGGTGGTGCTCCGCCCGGCCGGCCGGCGCGTCGCCGAGCTCGTCGGCTATCTGGGCTTCGTCCCCGTCCCCGGCGCTGCGCACGCGGCGGGGGTGCACCCGGACCGCGTGCTGCCAGGCGCGGATCCGGCCCGCGGGCTCGTCGTCACCGGAAACGTCACCGCCGCCCGGCCGAGCGGGGCCGGCTGGGAGGCGGACCTGCTCGTCGGCGACGCCTCGTTCACCTGCCGGCTGCCGGCCCGCCTGGACGGGTCCCAGGCGACGGTGACGCTCCTCGACCCGCCCTACTTCGGCCCGGACGGCGCGCTGGTCGCCCCGGATAGCCCGGCGCAGGTTACCCGCGGATAACAGCAAGAGGCGTCTCGCCGGAGACTAGCCGACCTCGGTGACCTGGCCGTCGTCGACGGCCAGGTGGCGGGTGACCGAGAGGCCCTCGAGCATCCGGCGGTCGTGGGTCACCAGCAGGAACGTGCCGGGGTAGCCGTCGAGGGCCGATTCGAGCTGCTCGATGGCGGGCAGGTCGAGGTGGTTGGTCGGCTCGTCGAGGATGAGCAGGTTCACCCCGCGCGCCTGGAGCAGGGCCAGCCCGGCGCGGGTCCGCTCGCCGGGGGACAGGCTGCCGGCCGGGCGCGTGACGTGGTCCGCCTTGAGGCCGTACTTGGCCAGCAGGGTCCTGATCTCGGCCGGAACCAGGTCGGGGAGCTGGGCCGCGAGCGCGTCGAGCAGCGGCTGCTCGCCCCGGAAGAGGCTGCGCGCCTGGTCGACCTCGCCGATCATGATCCCGCTGCCGAGCGAGGCCTGGCCCGACGTCAGCGGCACCCGGCCGAGCAGCGCGTCGATCAGCGTGGACTTGCCCGCGCCGTTCGGCCCCGTCACCGTGACCCGGTCGGCCCAGTCGATCTGCAGGCTGATCGGGCCGAGCCGGAACGCGCCGCGGTCCACGACCGCCTCGCGCATGACCGCGGCGACCGAGCCGGAGCGCGGCGCGGCCGCGATCTCCATCTGCAGCTGCCACTCCTTGCGCGGTTCCTCGGCGACCTCGAGCCGCCCGATCATCCGCTCGGTCGCCTTGACCTTGCCCGCCAGCTTCTCCGAGCGGGCGACCTGCGCGTGCAGTACGTGCTTGTCCTTGTCGGTGGCCTTGGACCTCGCCTCGCGGACGCCCTTGTCGGACCAGCCGATCTGAGTCCGCCGCCGGGCCTCAAGCTCGGCCTTGGTCTCCGCGTACTGCTCGTAGTTCTCCCTGGCGTGCCGACGCGCGGTCTCGCGCTCCTCCAGGTAGCCGGCGTACCCGCCGCCGTACAGGCGGGTCTTCTGCTGCGCCAGGTCGAGTTCGAGCACCCGGTCGACGGTGCGCTCGAGGAACGCGCGATCGTGGCTGACCAGCACCGTCGCGGCGCGCAGCTTGCGGACG
>Ga0302326_10014446_pt1 | contig 16681 bp, 9 predicted proteins | sample Palsa_T0_3_FD_202264 | JGI IMG/M metagenome (GOLD analysis project Ga0302326, IMG submission 202264) | Peat permafrost microbial communities from Stordalen Mire near Abisko, Sweden - Palsa_T0_3 | ecosystem: Environmental > Terrestrial > Soil > Palsa > Peat permafrost | place: Sweden: Abisko...
TCGCGTGCTCGGTCCAATAGGGCGCGACGACCTCGTTCCATTGCCAGTCAAGGACCTTGCGGTAGTCGGGAGGCCAGGGGCAGGTGACCCAGTTGGGAGCAGTGGCGTGCGCCGAATCGCCGGGGCACCCGGAGAAGTCGACTACCACCGGGATACCCAACATTTCGGCGAGCAGGATGGTCTTGCGGCTCACCTCCCGGTCCTGCTGCGCGCGGGCTCGATCGGGATGCAGCGCGTTGCCGTGACAACTTAAGGCGCTGACGGTGGCGTCGTGATCGGCCAGAACCCTCTGCAACTCGGCCAACGCCGACCTATTTTCCAGCATGGAGAGCTTGCAGTGGGCATCCCCGGGATAATTTCCCGTGCCGAGTTCGACTGTATCGATATGGAGCGCCGCGAGTTTCTTGAGAACCGCCGGCAGTGAAAGCTGCGACAGCAAGGGGGTAAAGACTCCGACACGCATAACGATTTCCTATCTCCTGGAGATCACAGGCATTGAATCATTGCCGCTGCCTCATTTTATTTCAGCTTCCTCGGGGGGAGTAATTGATAACCTACAAAGGCGACTTTCCGGCTGTGGGGGACCATGAGGGCACGTTGATCGTGCCCTGCCCGCCAAGAAGCTCCGCCAGAACCGTGGTCTTGCCTTCGATTTTGCCCCGTAAGATTCATAACGCGCAGCTCTACATCCTGGTTGGGTGGATGGCTCTTCACGTCGCTCCCGCAAGAGAGGAAGACCATCCACGTACCCGCTCGGGAGCTGAGCGGTTCGGACACAGATGACCCACGCCCAACAAACAGGTGGTCAGCGGTACGCGGCAGCCTGGATGCTATAGAGCTCCGAGTACTGACCACTAGCGGCCATCAACTCATCGTGGGTGCCGACCTCCACGAGCCGGGCCCCATCGAGCACGACGATGAGATCCGCCATTCGGACCGTCGAGAAACGGTGAGAGACGAGGATCGTGAGGCGTCCGCGATCGCTCGCGCCAGTGCCGCGCGCTGCTGCGGCGTAGTGTTCGAAGAGCGCGTGTTCAGTCTCCGCGTCCAGCGCGGCGGTGGGTTCGTCGAGAATCAGCACTAGAGGTTGATCGCGCATGAAGCCACGCGCCAGCGCAAGTTTCTGCCACTGTCCGAACGATAACTCGACCCCGCCCGGCCAGGTCGGACCAAGCTGCGTGTCGAGGCCTTTCGTCAGACGGGCGATGACATCACCCGCTCCGGCGCGGTCGACGGCCGCGACTACGGCGGGCTCGTCGTCCAGTCGGGAGAGGTCGCCCAACCCAACCGTGTGGCCCGCCCGGAACTCGAAGCGGAAAAAATCCTGGAAGGCTCCCGCGAGACGCGCCCGCCACTCTCCGGCCGGCATGCGCGCCAGCGGCGTGTCATCCACGAAGATCGAACCTAAGGACGGCTCATACATCTTCGAGAGCAGCTTGACCAGGGTGGTCTTGCCGGCGCCGTTCTCGCCGACGATCGCGACCACCGCCCCCGCGGGCAGGGTCACCGACACATCGTCCAGCACAGTGCGTGATGTGCCAGGGTATGCGAACGATACGTGGTCAAGCCGGATGCACCGGTGCAACACGTCGGGAACCGGCAGCTCGCAAGACGCCGCGCGACAAGCAGCGTAGTCCTCCAACCAAGCCAGCCTTCGCGAGCCGTCCATCCAGAATCCCCGCAGAAATCCAATCTCGCCGACAGTGGCTCCGATGTATGCCGACAGCCGTGCCCCAGCGGCCAGAACCAGCAATACTGCACTGGCTGGCGCCCGCAGGCCGGACGAGACGAACACGATCGCACCCACATAGGCCACGCCGAATATCGCCCAAGCCAGCGCATGCCATAACGCCGAGCCCCAGCGAGCAGCCCCCACAGGTTTGTACCCGCGCTCCCACGCCGCCCGGCGTTCTGTAAGGAGGCGTTCTGCGAGGCCGGTGACCCGTACTTCTTTCCCCGGCGCCGCGGTCGTGGCGATGGTAAACAGGTGACGCGCCAGCCGATTGCTTTGCGCCCCACGCTCCTGCGCAGATTTCTCAACTTCCGGCCGCCACGTAGAGGTCAATACGGTCGGAACCGCGAACACGGCCAGCAGGATGAGCGCCGGGTGGATCGACACCAACAGCGCCATGGTCACCGCCAGCCGCAGAATCCAGCCAAGCGTGGAGAACAGCGACACGTACATGTGGTCAAGCACAAACACCTGATTGCGGAGAACCGACAGCCGATCAAGATACTCCGGGCGCTCCTGATGCGCGATCGTCGCAATCGATGCCTGCAGTCGCGCGACATGCGCCTCGAGCGCAATCGTAACTCTGTCACGGAAACGGCGCTGTACGCGCGTGCTGATGGTGCGGAGAAACCAGGTCGCAGCGGCCGTCACCCCGAGGCCAATCGCCGTGCCTTCGACCAAGCCGGGTCTGTGCTCGAGGACGCCCTTGCCGAGCAGCATCAGCCACAATGCGAGGAGTGCATCGGGTAGTGCAGCGAGCTGCGACAGCACGAACGCCGCCATCATCAAGCGGGGCTCGTGGCGATATCCCAACTTGCACAGCCGCCACATCGACGACATTGCGGGAGGCAGCGGCTCGATCGCCTGCTCGACTACCCGCTTTCGCTCAGGAGAGGACGTCATATGTCGTGCCCTCCTCCTCGGGAACATTGAATCGCTGCGCCTGCAGTTCAAACATTGTTCGGTAGCGGCCGCCGAGCGCCATCAGTTCATCGTGCGCACCGAGTTCGATCACTCGGCCGTGCTCAAGCACGCAGATACGATCGGCATGGCGGACGGTGGAGAAGCGATGGGAGATCAGGATGGTGGTGCAATGCCGTGTCGCGGCGAGCAGGCGAGTGAAGATCTCCGCTTCACCCCGCACATCGAGCTGCGCGGTCGGCTCGTCGAGCAGCACCACGCCTGCGCCGAGCTTGACGGCTGCCAGCGCGCGGGCGAGCGCGATCCGTTGCCATTGTCCCCCCGAGAGGTCGGTGCCCCCGTCGTATCCGCGGGCAAGCACGGTGTCCAGTGATGCCAGATTTGCCGCTCCCGCCGACTCGAGCGCAGCGCGCACCACGTCGTCCGGCGCGCCCACCGGCGCCACATTATCCCGCAATGGCAGCTCGAGGCGGATGAAGTCTTGGAACACAGCCGCGACGCGCGAGCGCCACGACGCGAGATCGAACTCGCGAATGTCGACTCCGTCGATCTCGATCGTGCCCGCCTGCGGATCGTATAACCGGCACAGCAGCTTGGCGATCGTCGTCTTGCCGGCGCCATTCTGTCCGACAATGGCAAGCGAGGAGCCAGCGGGAATCGTGAGGTCGAAGTGTTCCAGCACGGGCACGCCCGCAGGATACCGGAACGTTACATCACGGAGACGAATCTCGCGCGCTGGTGTCGTATCGGCGGAACGATTGCCGGAGCGCAGTCCTCCCGCGGGACGCATCGCCGGCTCGAGTCGCAGCACCGCGGCGACCGGGGCGGCAGCACCGTCCAGCGCCCAACTGAATCCGCCGAAGGCGATCATCGAAACGCCGATGGCACACTGGATGTAGACGACGACTTCCCCAAGGCTGATGCGGCCAGCGGCAGCGGCGCTCGCCAGCAACCAAAACACCAGAACGTTCGCGGAGACGACGAGGAGCACGCTCCAGATGAGAGGGCGCTCGCGCAGACGCGTGGCCGCGTACTGCAGCTCGTGCAAGCGAGTGCGTCGGGCGATGAAACGGTCGATCGTCCAGCGGCTGAGGCCGAACAGCCGCAACTCCTTGCTTGCGGGCGGGTCCACCGCCAGCCGGTAGGCGTAGTCGGCATCCCGCTGCGCACCGCGCACCTCCTCGGTATTGCGATCGTGCCAGATCGCGCTGTCGCTTAGTATCCAGTGTGTCGCCAGCCACGCGCCCGCGAGCAGGATCGCGGCCCACCACGCATATCGGGCGAGGATCAACGCGGACGCGACGCCTCCGATCATCTCGACCATGCCGGTCGCGATGAAGTCCATGGAGATGGACAGCGGCGGCCCAGTCATCCCGAGATCGAAGTCGCGCGCGACGGTGAGGTCGCCGGTGAGCGTCGGATCCTCAAGGTGTCCCATACCCGGCGGGCGCACGCAGGCCTCGGTGAGACGGTCATAGAGCCAGGCGGCAGTACGGTCGCCCAGATTGGCGCTGATCGCCTGATGAATCGGGCTGAGTACCTGAAGCAGCACGAAGATCACGCCAACAAATGCAAGCGGACCGGCGAGAGGGTTGTCGCGCTGCACCGCGCCCACGAGCACACCCATCGCGATCGCGAACGCCGCCGGCAGAATCCCTCTAAGAAGGAGGGATGCCCACCAAGCGGCGGCCAAGCCCCGGGCCGCCTTCGGAAGGACGGCGAAGAACTTCCATTCTTTGCGCTCGGTCAGTCGTTGAAGCACCACCGCATTTTGCCACAAACTGAACGTCGGGGCGTCTAAGCCTCTGGAAACTTCTCAGTGGGCCTGAAAAAGCAGAACACGGATCCGTCCCGAGTCACGGGCAAACCCTCCCTTACCAATAAGGGAAGATTATGCCGACCATACGGGAATAGCCCAAAAAGCCGGCGCCGCAACCTCCGCAAGGCGGCTCCAATTCAGCTTCCACGGGTCTCACTAAAGCAGCGCCGGAGCCAGCACTTCGGTTCGCGTGATGGAGATGAAGCTGATGCGGTCGATGTTGTTTTACCCGTGGACGGGTCCGGCCATGGCCCCATCTGACGCAGCGCCGGTGCTAGCGCTTGTTCACGGCAAGTCTCGGTCAGCCGATATTCGCGTTGAAAGGCGATTCCACCAACCATCCCCACGAAGAGGAAACACTCGGGATAACTTATAATGGCACTTAGACTTGATGTACGGAGAGTCGCGAAAGGAATGGAGATCGAGCGGTATGCTGAGAATCGGGCTGAGAGTAGGGTCTGATCTCCCCCGGCGGTCTCCTTGGCGGCACCCCCTCCGCCGCATACCATCGATCGGGCCAATATGAACCAAGATGATCCCTTCATCTCGCAGTCCCTTTTGCATTACCAGATTGTGCGCAAACTGGGCTCGGGTGGCATGGGTGTGGTCTACGAAGCTCAGGATTCCCATCTCGGCCGCCGTGTGGCCCTGAAGTTTCTTCCTCTGGAGATGGCCAAGGACAGCCAGTTGCTGGAGCGCTTCCAGCGCGAGGCGCGCGCCGCTTCTTCCCTGAACCACCCGAACATCTGCACCATCCACGCGATTGAACACCACGAACGCCGGCACTTTATCGTCATGGAGCTGCTCGAGGGGAAGACCCTAGCGCAGAACATGAGCCGGCAGCCTATGGAAATGGACAAGTTACTGGCGCTGGGCATGCAGATCGCCGATGCGCTCGAATCGGCCCACGCCAAGGGGATCGTGCACCGCGACATAAAGCCAGCGAATCTGTTTCTTACCGAGCGCGGACAGGTGAAGATTCTGGACTTCGGTCTGGCGAAGATGAGCACTGGCGAGATCGCACGGGGAGCCGAGGGGGAGGACGAGACCCAGGTGTTCAACAACGAACTCACTTCGCCAGGTTCCACCGTGGGTACCGTTTCCTACATGTCGCCGGAGCAGGCCCGCGGGCAGCTGGTGGACTCGCGGACCGACCTCTTTTCCACTGGTACGGTGCTCTACCAGATGGCCACGGGAACGCTCCCGTTTCAGGGAGACACCTCGGCGGTGGTCTTCGACGCCATCCTGAACCGCGACCCTAGGCCGGCTGCCGAGTTGAATCCCATGCTGCCCGCTGATTTTGTGCGCATCCTGGAGAAGGCCTTGGAGAAGGACCGAAATCTGCGCTGCCAGACGGCCACCGAGCTCAAAACCGACCTCAGCCGCCTCAAGCGTGACTTCGAATCCAGCACACGACGGACCAGGGAGAAGACCGATTCGGATGCCGGCGTCCACAAGCAAACGAAAAAATCCGTGGCCGTTCTCTACTTTGAAAACCTAAGCGGCGCCAAGGAGGACGAATACCTACGCGATGGCATCACCGAGGATGTCATCACTGAACTTTCCAAGATTAGGGGACTGAACATCTTTTCGCGCCCAACCGTTCTTGCCTTCCGGGACAAGCCGGTGACTCCGGCGCAGGTGGGCCAGCAGCTTGGTGCGGCCTATGTCCTCACCGGCACCTTGCGCCGCGCCGGCGCTCGCCTTCGCATCAACGTGCAGCTCGTGGATACGCACACTGATTTCCAGCTCTGGTCTGATCGTTTCGATCGCGAGATGAAGGATGTTTTCGAAGTTCAGGACGAAATAGCTCGCAGGATCGCCGAGGCCCTGCGCGTGACGCTTTCCCCGGAGGAACTTGAGGCTCTGGCTGTGAAGCCCACAGAAAACCTGCGAGCCTACGACCTCTACTTGCGCGGCAAGCGCTACGCGCGGCGTCAGACCCGCCAGGATCTCGAGTTCGCCCTGCAGATGTTCGAGAATGCGGTGGCCATTGATCCGAGCTTCGCTCTGGCCTACGCCGCCAGCGCCAATGCCTGCGCCATGTTCTTCTGCAACTATAGCCGCGACCAGGTGTGGGTGGAACGCGCGCGGGATACCTCCGGCAAGGCCGTAGCTCTGCGCTGGGACCTCCCGGAAGTGCAGGTCAGCCAGGCCTGGGTGCTTTACGCAGCCGAACTGCATGACGAAGCCGTGCGCATGGCCAAGAAGGCCATCGAACGCAAACACGACTGTGAAGGCGCCCATTACCTTCTTTGCCGCGCCCTGTTCGCCGCGGGGCGCTACCAGGAGGTTTTGGACATTGCGGAAACCGCTGTGGAAGCGAGCGGTGAAGACTACAACGTCTATGTGCCCATCCTGAACTGTCTGGGTGCGATGGGCAAAGAAGAAGGGCTTCGCAACATGCGCCAGCGCAGGATGGCGGCGCTTGAAAACCATTTGAAACAAGTGCCCGAAGACGCGCGGGCGCGCGTTCTGCTGGGTTCCGACTACGCTTATTTGGGACGGTCTGACGATGCCTTACGCGAGCTCAACCTGGCGGTTACTTTACGCGCCAATGAAGCGTCGATTCTTTACAATGCAGCTTGTCTGTACTGCAAACTGAACAGAAAATCGGATGCCCTGGATGCCCTGCATAAATCCTGGGAAGCGGGTTTCAAGGACGCCGCGTGGGCTCGCCGCGATCCAGATCTCATCCCTTTGCACGACGAGCCGGAGTTTCACCGCCTGTACCCGGAGAAACCTGCGCCTCCACCCACCTCCGGTTCCCATTAGTTCCACCGTAAATCTCGTCCGTTATACTGAGGTGGCCACGAGTATCATCGAAGCCAAGGCAGTTTGACTTTCGGCGTCAAATCGTGAAAATATTATTCTGGGCGGAATCGCAGTATGTGCCTCCCAGCTTGACCCTGTTTTCACCCTTCTTGCGCATTTTTTCTTCCTTAATAATAGGAATTTTCCTTCTGCGCATTCGAAACTCTTGAGAGGGGCCAATTATGAAGCCCGCGGTAGCGGCCAAGAAGGCCGCCAAATTCGATCCCAAGACATTCCTTTCGACCATCAATGGCGGTCGAAAGATCGAACCTTTTCTCAAGAAGCAGACCTTCTTTGCTCAAGGCGACCCGTCCGATGCTGTTTTTTATATAAGGGAAGGAAAGGTAAGACTCACCGTTGTGTCGCAGATCGGGAAGGAAGCCACAATCGGCATTCTGAACAAGGGCGATTTCTTTGGAGAAGGTTGCCTTACAGGCCAGCTTCTCCGCCTCTGCTCCGCAACCGCAATGACCGATTGTTCCGTGATGAGAATCGACAAGAAGTCCATGATGGAAGTGCTTCACCGGGAACACGCGTTTTCCGATATGTTCGTGGCATATTTGCTGACCCGGAATATCCGCTACGAAGAGGATTTGGTTGACCAGCTTTTCAATTCCAGTGAAAAAAGACTGGCCCGGATATTGCTATTGCTAGCTCAGTTCGGCAAGGACGGCAAACCCGAGACCCTAGTCCCCAAGATCAGTCAAGAGACGCTCGCAGAGATGATAGGCACGACGCGATCGCGGGTCAGTTTTTTTATGAACAGGTTCAGGAAATTGGGGTTCATTGATTATCATGCTGGCAACGAATTGCAAGTTCACAGTTCGCTCCTCAACATCGTTCTCCACGACTAGAACTTCGTTCGCAAAAACGGGTTCTAATCTCTTACCACGGTCGCTGCGCTGCCATTCCGCGACGGCGGCTCCGTGTTACTTGAGCCACAAATCGGTCCTTGTGGAACGTCGGGTGATGAGGACGGTCGTATGTGACTCCATCAACCGTCGCTCAAGAAGGGTTGGCCCGCGACCAGACTGGGTCTAATCTGCCACTCTGTGATCAATCCAGCAAGTCTCAGAGATTTGCCTTGAGCGGAACCCCGAACCTCAAAAGGCCCCTAATCGCAAACATCAGCTGCTGTGGGCAGTATCGGGGTCTGCTTCGACCTTGCTAAAGCATGCGCGTTGTATTTGAACCACTCGTCGGATACGCCAACAGCATGTGCTTTAAATCCGTGGCTCGCATCCCAGAACGGATAGCAAGCGTGAAGAGATTGATGACTTCACCGGCCTCGCTCCCTAGAATGTGAGCGCCCAGAATGCGGTCTGTGCCTTCTTCCACCAACACTTTGTAGCCGGAACATGTTTCCCCAACCCGCCGAGATGAATACCAGGTCGAGGTCATCTCCTTCTTGACCCTGAACTTAAGGTTTTGCTCACTTGCCCCGCGTTCACTGAGACCGACTGCAGCCAGCGGGGGGACCGTGAACACGACCGAGGGAATGCCGATGTAGTTTGGTTTCTGATGGTTCCCCTGCAATAGGTTTGCTGCCACGATCAACCCTTCATAACTTGCCACCGGAGCCAGCGGCGGGCCTCCGCTGGCGGCGGCATCTCCCGCCGCATACACAGATGGAACGGACACACTCTGCAAGAATTCGTTGACTCGCACCCCCCGTTTCTCCCATTCGATCCCCGCGGCATCCAGATCCAGATCCCTGATCTCGGGTACGCGACCCGCAGCATGTACAACCATATCCGTCTGAAACACGCCCGTCTTCCCGGAAGCCACTGCCCGGACAGTCAACTGACCGGAGCTCTTTTCAATCCCGATCGCTTCGGTTGCCAGATGAACGTCAATGCCAAGTTCGCGAGTCCGCTCAACAAGCTGATCAACGAGATCCGGGTCAAAGAGGGCCAGTGGGCGGAGGCCCCGGTGTAGGACTGCGACCTGCGCTCCCACACGCGCCGCCACATGCGCAAACTCAAAGGCGATATACCCGCCTCCGATAAACAGAATCCTCTTCGGGAGCTCGTCCAACTCCAAGAACTGATCGCTGGTCGTAAGGTGCTCAGCGCCGGGAATCTCCAAATCTGCTGGACACTGTCCGGTCGCTATAACGACGTACCGTCCTACCAAGGTCTCTTCCCCTACTCGTACTGTGGTTGGACCGGTGAAGCGTGCCCGACCCTGGAACGCTGCGATGCCGGCTTTCGCAAATTCTTCTTCGCGCCGTTTCGGAACCGGCTCAGTGAAAGAACGCTTGAAACGCATTAACTCGGGCCAATCAATCCGAAGCTTCGCGGCCTGAATGCCTTTTCCCTTCATGCGATGAATCCAGTCAACGGATTCGGCAGCTCCGACGAGCACCTTCTTTGGGTCGCACCCGCGCAGAGCACAGGTACCTCCGTACGGCCTCGAATCCACTATCGCAACCTGCCATGCTGCTTTGCGAGAGCGTGACGCCACCGCCGAGGCGGCTGATCCGGTTCCAATTACGATCACATCAAATTTTTGAGTCATAGTTCCCTCAAGGCATTTGCTTTTGGGCACGAACTCGGCAGTCGCAGCGAATCACTGCCGGCAACACTCGCCAAGAAGCGTTTGAGCTGATAAAACGAGGGCCGCGTTCTAGGAAGGCTCAAGGATTGCTCCCCATACGTCGGACCCCCGATGTGCGGTATTGCTCCCGCGTGATGGGCTACCCTTCCATCAATACACGCAGGATTCGCCGATGCGAAATAGGGAACTCGATACTCGCTCCCTCATCTGGTCGCATATTTCACGTGCGACTTGTCCTTGTGGGAAGGGGTTACGTCCACCGCGGGTTTCAATACCGGGACAAGGTAGCTGGCGAAGCCGATGCCCACAAGAATGGTCCCGAACGATCTTTCCGGCGTGTACGTCCGGACGACCGATTTCCCAATCTCGAGTTTGTAGAACCTTTTTTGATAACGCCGCGCAAAAAGCTGCTGCATCGCTTCCCGTAGATTGGCCTCCGCTTCTTCGATCGATCCGTTGCCGGCATACTCGCACGCAAAACCGCCCAGGTAAGAGCCGTCTGAATTGCGATAGACCTTGGCCAAAAGGAGACCAGCTGTGATGCGTGTTCCGGGTTTATCGGTGTGCCGAACGGCAAGGATTCCCTCAAGCACCGACCCATGGTGGATGTCAGGCAAGTGTGAGAGCTCGACCGCATCGGGAGGCAGCACGGAGGTGTAAAGCATTACGTTGTAATTCTCGATGCCGGCCATGTGCAGGGCGGCGTCATAGGATCCGATCTCGGTTCCGACATCGCTCTCTCCCCAGCCGATCACCCAGAAATATTCCCTGGGAATGCGGCAGCCCATTTCGAAGTAGCGAGCAGGAAGAAGATTCGGCATTTTGGCTTCACCCGGCGCAGATTAACGTGGTTCCGGCCGGACGTCAAATGGTCCTGATAATGAACGATAATGAACTCGTTAGAAATGTCCCCATCGCTACCTCGTTAGAAGTGTCACCTATCGGGTTGATGTTGTCGGCGCTCCGATATGCTCCTTGGGAAATGGTGTAAGCACATTCCGGTAGTTGAGGCCAACAAGATCATGCTGAGGCGATCCGATTCATCCGTCCACGCCTTTTGCGATTGCAAGTCGCCCCTTCTTCACCGCACTCGTAAACAGCTCGTAGTCGGCCGTACTCTGGTCGGCATAGGCGACGGCAAATTCGGCTATGGCGTTGTCGAGCTTTTCGTCGTCACCACAATAGCCATCCAACACGCAGGCGTCACCAGAGCGCGCGTGTCCCTTGCCCAGCACCTCGCCGCACATCTTAGCGTATTCGCTCAAACCGCGACCCTTGAGATTTTCGGCGTCGATGGCGGCCTTGTGATCGGCGAGTTGGCGCACCAGAAAGTCGCGTCCGTCCATTCTGGTCCAGCCGAGAAAAATGTCCGACTGCGCCTGCATCAGACGCTGTCCCTGCACGACGCGCTCCCCATGGTTGTGCGGGATCTCAGCCTTGAGATACTTCGCGTAAGCGGAAGCAGGCTCTTCTTTCATTTGCAAGAAAAGCGGGTCCTCGCTCCCGTTGCCAAAGCACAGGATGACATAGTCGCGCGTGCCAACACTGCCCGTCCCCACAACTTTAAAGGCGACGTCCACGGGCTGGTAGCGTGCAAGAAAGTGGAGCCGGTCCTGCGAAAGCGTGGCACGGTAGCCCTCGAGCGCGGTGAGCACGTCGCGGCGAGTTTTGTCGGAAACCGCCGTCAACAGCGGCTTGGCTTCCTTGAACCGCCGCCCACCGTCGCGGTTCTGGGTGAGCTTCTCGAGAGTGTGCTGCGGCGTTGCACGCTCGGCCTTCTCGATCAGTTCCACCAGCGGTCCGGCCTCCATATGCCGATGCACGGTGTAGCGCGCCAGCTCCAGGACCGTCAGCTTGGAACAGTAGCTGACCGACTTGCGATATTCAGCCACAAAGCTTTCGACAGCCGCCTTGCATGCTCCGGCGGACTGGCCAGCTTCGCGGCCACTGAGGACGAGGCTGGTGGACAGCCGCTTGACGTCCCACTCCCACGGACCCGGCATGGTTTCATCGAAGTCGTTGATGTCAAACACCAGAGCGCCCGTGGGCGAGGCGAAAGCGCCAAGATTGCGTACATGGGCATCCCCACAAATCTGAACCGTGATACCGGTGGTGGGGATCGAGGCCAAGTCGGCCGCCATTACCGGCACCGCGCCGCGGAAAAAGCCGAAGGGCGAAGCTGCCATGCGTGCCCACTTGATGGGCAGAAGTTCTGAAAGCCGGTCGCGGCTAGCCTCGACCAGCAGCTCTACCGGATCGTGCCGGGTGCTCGAGGGCTTCCAGTGACATTGGTCAACACGAGCGAGAACCTGCCGGCAGGATTTGCCGGAGTCCCTACGCTGGGCAACGTCGGCCAAAGGCGCAACCATAGTAAACGTACATGATAGCAAGCAACGGCCACGCTAGTGACGGACAGTCGCCTCCGCGTATAAGTGGCTTCCATCGCGCGCGATTGGCGGCACTTCTGGGGATTGTTCTCAGAGGCTAACGGGACGCGACCTTAATGTTTGCGATATCGCCGGAATGGTTTGATAATGGCCTGTTCGTCGGGCACCCAGACAAATGAAGAAAATTCCGCGAAAGACTCGCAGCCGTGCGGGAAAGCCGGATCAGGTTGCGGCCCACGAAGACTGGCGCCGGCCTCGTTTCCCCCGGGCGATTTCCGTGCTTTACGAAGACGGTGCCGTGGTCGTTCTCGACAAGCCGGCCGGACTTCTGGCTGTGCCGATTAAGGGCTCCGATACTCCGTCCGCTTTGTCTCTGCTTGCCGCAAAACTGAAGCTGAAGAGAGAACGAGCCTCGGTCGTGCATCGCATCGATCGTTTTGTCTCCGGGGCTCTGCTATTTGCGAAGACCGGTCCGGCCCGAGATGCGCTGGTGCGACAGTTTCTCGACCACACTCCCGTAAGGCAGTATCTCGCGGTACTCCGCGGCCGTCTCGATCTTGAGGCAGGGACGCTCGTGCACTATTTTCGACGTCAAGGAATGTTTCAACAGCTGCGCACGGCGAGAGACCCCCAGGCGGCTCGTGCCGAACTTCGATATTCCGTCGAACGCCTTTTTGCGGATGCCTCGCTCGTCCGGGTTGAACTGGTGACAGGATTGCAGAATCAGATCCGAGCGCAATTTTCGGCGATTGGCCATCCGGTTATCGGAGATCGAAAATACCACCGGGCGGAATCGTCGGAACCGCTAATTGCTCGCGTGGCTCTTCATGCCGCGTATCTTCAGTTTGTCCATCCGCACTCGGGAGAGAGTGTCTCGGTTAACTGCAAACTGCCCCCCGATTTCGAGCATTTGGTTCGAGAGTTGTCGCGAACAAGCCGTGCGCGCCGGTGAGTCGGGGCCAACTCCGCAGCTTTCATTGACTTGCTAGTTTCGCAGACCTACGATTCTGCTCCAATGATCGGCCGGACCATCTCGCACTACCGCATCGCGGAGAACTTGGGCGGCGGCATGGGTGTGGTCTATAAGCTACGGGTTTCCTCCTGTTCAGCTCCGAAGATTGGCCGGTCAAGCGCTCAGAACCCCGGTTCAAGGAGTCAACAATCGACAGGCCAGAGTTCTCCTTAACCCAAAGCACCAATCAGGTTATTTGCCGCAAGTCTTGCTGACCATCTTCAAGCTCGCAACGCGCAGATCGCCGGACTCATCGTTGCCGGGCACGCTCTCCGTGTTCCCCTTTTTCGTATCTCCCGCCTTCGATTCGTGGGTTATGAGGCCGCTGACAGTCACCTTATGCCCGAGGTGCCCGCCAAGCTTAACGGCGCTGCTGCGCAGACCCCAGACCTTGCCATCTTCGCCTGTTATTGAAAACTCGCCTGGCTCGTAGCCTTTTTGCAAGCAACCGGTTATCGTCTTTGTTTGAGTCGCGAGTTTCCGCGCTTGCTTTTCCTGCGCGCCCGAGCTATCGGCTTGGTCGGGTGAAGACTGGGCGGCAAGGGACACCGGATGAAAGGTGCAGGTGACGAACCACAGAACGGAGCACAGTACTGTGAGTGAAGCACTAGCAGCAACTCTTCGATCCGAAGTCACGAATTTCATGATGACTGGCCAGTACAAAGTTGTAGCTCCCCTTTTGTAAGTGTCTGCAGTCGGCCGCGGCTTTCTTTCGATCGCAGGTTCAGTTCTCAACATTGTTCTCCACGACTGGAACTCCCTGAGAACGATGTGCCGATCCTCTCTGGCAGACATAGCCACCCTCGGCTTCGCCGTTTCCTTGATGACTTCGGCAAGGGTCACTTTGGCGGATTGCTCTTGGGTTCTTCTTGTCCGAATAAAAGCCATGATTTCAGAAATCCGGGGAGTTTTCTGGTCAATTTGGATCAAGTGGCCTTGTGTCTAAAAAGCCGGATGGTCGGAGACGAAGGTTGGATGGGTACTGCTCCGAGCCCCGCCTCGCCTTCAATCGCCTCGGAGTCGTTTGCACCGCACTCACCTGGAATCAGGCGGTCTGGCGGCAAACATCGTCAACCAACAACTCGCGGCGAGACCCGGAACTGGCAGCGGGTATCACCTGAGGGAAGGGTCAAGCAATTCGCGTTTCGTTCCGGCGATTGGCTGAGCGCAGAGCAAGGTTCAGAGGTGCTCCAACATGCTTAAGGTGATGGCATCCGAGCCAAGCGAGACTACGCGATGCTGGCGATGCTGTTCGGTTGTGGCGTTCGCGGATCGGAGCTGGTCGGCTTGGAGTTCGATGAAGTGCAGATGCGGCAGGGCGCTGGGCAGTCGTGGATCTGGTCGGCAAGGGCGGCCACATCCGAACCCTGCCCATTCCAGAAAGGGTCAAAGCTGCGCTCGATCAGTGGACGGTGGCAGTTGCGGTCATAGAGGGACAGATCTTTCGATCTTTCGAACTCTCGCGAGGGCGGGAAAGGTGGGGGAAAGGCATCTCGCAGAAGATTCTTTCTGAGAAAGCGCAAATACGTGACGCACGTGATGTAGAAACAGAGCGCAGTTCAGCAAGTTGTTCAGCTGCCCTCGAAAGCAGCTCCCTTTCGTAACTATGGTGGCCTCTCCAGCAGGAGTACGGTCAAATTGGGATAAAACGCCCTGAGCGGGACCCAGCCCGTCGTCTATCTCGCCACAAAAGCAAGCAGAAAGTTAAGGTAAAAGGGGATCGGTATCGGTTCTTGGTTTTGAATATGTTCTCGCAGTACCTCTCATTTCGAACCCTCCGATGCGCAACGATTCCATTGTTTATTCCGGAAGGACCCTTCGCTCCAAACCTTGACCGGGCTGGAGAGGGCACTAACCGTTGAAAACCAAACGCATAGCGCTGAAATTAGGCATCGCGTTTACTGTCCTCATTGCCCTCCTGGCGGGCATCGCGCAGTTCGGGCTTCGCCGGATGCAAGCAATCGACGAGACCTTTTTCGACGTCACCGGGAGGAAGTTAGTCGCCCTGCAGGTGGCGCGAAGAGCGTTGAAGCTCTCCGATGACAATAGCCGTATCGTGATGGAAATAGTCCTGGTGGAGAATAGGCCACTTGTCAACACGCTCTCAGCGATCAGGTCTGAGAACAGCAATGAAATCACAAGACTGCTGGCGGAGAGCGAACACTACCGTGAATCCGAGGAAGAGAAGCAGCTGCTCTCCGAGGTGAAGAAGGCTAGAGAACCCTATGTGGAAAGTTATCTCCGAGCGATCCATTTGCTTGTGGATGAAGGCCAACACGACGAGGCGGAAGCGGTCATAGTCAAGGAAACAATACCTGCGCTGCAGAAATATCACGCCGCGTGGGACGAGTTTGTGGAGTTTCAAAGCGCCGCAGTGGACGTAGCTGTCAGGCAAGCACAGGTTGATTATGACAGAGTCCACCGTTATCTTGTTTTACTCGTTGTGCTAGCGGTAGCCGTCGCTCTCGTGATCGCGCGATTCGCAACCTGGCAGGTTCAAAGGAGCTACGGCCAGGAGACAAGCGCACGCGAAGTGGTTCAAGTTGAGTTGCAACGAAGCGACGAACGCATGCGGATGGCCGTGGAAGCGGCGAGGATCGGTTTCTGGGACTGGGATGTTATTAGGGACGAACAGGTCTGGTCAGATATCTCCAAAGAGTTACTGGGCTTGCGGCCAGAGAGCACCGCGAACTTTCAGGTGTTGATGAACAGCGTCCATCCCGATGATCGGAAGATGCTGGGGGACGCGATTAACGCGGCCATCGAGCAAAAGAGAGAGTACGGTTTGGAATTCCGTGTGGTTTGGCCGGATGGCAGCGTGCACTGGCAAGCCGCCAAAGGACGTGCCTTCCGCGATGAGACCGGGCACACGACTCGCATGGCCGGGATCAGCATGGACATCGATGAGCGCAAACATGCTGAGGAACGCTTGTATTTGCAAGTTGCAGCTCTCGAAGCCGCTGCCAATGCGATTGTGATCACCGATTCCAACGGCACAATCGTGTGGGTGAATCATGCATTCACCATGATGACTGGCTACAGCAAGGACGAGGTATTGGGCAAAAACCCTCGCTTGTTGAAATCGGGAAAACAGCCGGAAAGTTATTATGCAGATCTCTGGTCAACGATTTCATCAGGCGAGGTCTGGCGAGGCGAGCTGGTCAACCGACGGAAAGATGGAACTACCTACACCGAAGAGATGACGATCACGCCGGTAACGCAGCACACCGGCAATACGGCCAATCGATATTTTGTTGCGATCAAGCAGGACATCACTCAGCGCAAGGAGGCTGAGAAGCAGGTTCGATACCTTGCCTACTACGACGCTCTAACGGGACTACCCAATCGGACTCTTCTTCAGGATCGCTTGGCCACGGCACTGGCTGGCGCTCGTCGTCACAAGGACAAAATCGCAATTCTGTTCTTCGACCTCGACC
>Ga0302326_10014447_pt1 | contig 16680 bp, 13 predicted proteins | sample Palsa_T0_3_FD_202264 | JGI IMG/M metagenome (GOLD analysis project Ga0302326, IMG submission 202264) | Peat permafrost microbial communities from Stordalen Mire near Abisko, Sweden - Palsa_T0_3 | ecosystem: Environmental > Terrestrial > Soil > Palsa > Peat permafrost | place: Sweden: Abisko...
TAGTTTTTTTCCTCCTTGCCTGCGGCTTTCTGGGACTTCTTTTCGCCCAGCGTACCGGCCAGCAGTCGTCGCTTAGCGGCGACTCCGACGTCAAGGACAGCCTGAAACAATTCACCGACGTCTACGCCGTCATCGAGGAGAACTACGCCGAGCCGGTCAACCCGGACAAGGCCATCTATAACGGGGCCATCCCGGGCATGCTGCACGCGCTCGACCCGCACTCGAATTTCTTCGACCCCAAATCCTACGCGCTGATGCGCGAGGACCAGCGCGGCAAGTACTACGGCGTGGGCATGACGGTGGGGCCGCGAAACAACAAAGTCATTGTTATCTTCCCCTTCACGGGCACACCCGCCTATAAGGCCGGGATTCATCCGGGCGACGTGATCATTGCGGTCGATGGCAAATCCACGGAGAACATGAGTACGCCCGACGTCGCCGATATGCTCAAGGGGCCAAAAGGGACGACGGTCCACATCAGCATCTCGCGCGAAGGCGTGGAGAAGCCGATGGAGTTCACGCTGGTGCGCGACGAAATTCCGCGCTACAGCGTAGACGTACACTTCCTGATCCGGCCGGGCATCGGCTACCTGCACGTGACCGGGTTTAACGAGACCACGGAAGAGGAAGTCTCGAAAGCTCTGGATGAGTTTGGCGATCTCAAGGGTCTGATTCTTGATCTGCGGGGAAATCCCGGCGGCTTGCTGAGCGAAGGCGTGGGCGTGGCCGACAAGTTCCTGAAGAAAAACCAGCTCATCGTTTCTCACCATGGCCGCGCGTCGGCGGAGAAGCGTTACGTGGCGCAGCATGGCAATGGGGGCAAGGATTATCCTCTCGTGGTGCTGGTAAACCGGCTGACCGCGTCGGCGGCGGAGATTGTCTCCGGAGCGATTCAGGATCACGATCGCGGGCTCATCGTAGGTGAAGTCACGTTTGGCAAGGGTCTGGTTCAGACCGTGTATCCGCTGTCGGAAAACACCGGACTGGCCTTGACTACGGCGCACTACTACACGCCGAGCGGACGGTTGATTCAGCGCGACTACAGCAACATTTCGCTCTACGACTATTATTACAACCGCGAAACCGAATCCGGCAGCAACGCCAATCGCGAAGTAAAGCTTACCGACAGCGGACGCACGGTTTATGGCGGTGGCGGCATCACGCCCGATGTTGTGATCCCCCCGGTCAAGAGCAATCACTTTCAGGACACGCTGTTGCAGCACTACGCGTTCTTCAACTTCGCCAAGCGCTACGTCGTGAGTCATCACCCCACGAAGGGCTTCGAAGTCGATGATGCCATCCTGCAGGATTTCCGCAAATCGCTCGACGAGGCCAATATTTCCTGCACTCAGGCGGATCTGGTGGATAACAACGACTGGATTAAATCCAACATCAAGGCCGAGATCTTCGTAGATGCCTTCGGTCAGGATGAGGGCATGAAGGTGCGCGCGGAATCGGATCCCGAGATACTGAAAGGTCTGGACCTCCTCCCGCAAGCCAAGGCCCTCGCGGACAATGCGAAGAAGATCGTAGCCGAGCATAACGGAACGGGAGCGTTCAACCGGTAGGATGAGGATGAGAATGATTTCCTGGAGGCCCGGAGGCATTCCGGGCCTTTGCCTTTGGCACGTAACGGCCGGTACCTTGGGGCACCTTGGGGACCGCGTTGACTTCCATATCTGGCTATGTGAAAATCCGCGGCAACAAGGGTTGTAGCCGCGTTTTCTGCGCGCGGGAGCAGCTTATTTGTTTCCCGCATGGTCAAGAGTCCGAGGGGAGCGTTTGCAACTACTTTGGCACATCGCGGTTCGGATCCCGCTCCTCCAGTGCAAATCGGGGACGGTTTGAAGCCGACCGTGCTGGGACTGGCGGTCGCGTTGGCGCTTATCGCCGGGTGGACGGATTGGCGCAGCCGCCGCATCCCAAACTGGCTTACGGTGCCGGGATTGCTAGTCGGAGTTTCGGCGAACGTTCTGACGAGTGGATGGGCGGGGTTGAGAACTTCCCTGCTAGGCGCCGGGCTGGGATTGCTGGTGCTATTGCCGTTTGTTTTTCTGCGCAGCCTGGGTGCGGGCGACTGGAAGCTGGCCGGGGCCTTGGGGGCGTTCGTAGGTCCGCGAGTTCTGGCGGTTTTGCTCATGGGCTCGGTCTTCGTGGCTGGGGTCATGGCGCTAGGGTTGGTGATTTACAAGCGGCGGTTCAAGCAAACGCTGGGCAACATCGGGAGGCTTTTGGGGTCAATGGTGACTTTTCATATGCCGGCGCCCGAAGTTTCGCTGGATAATCCGCAGTCGCTCAAGGTCCCGTATGGCGTAGCATTGGCCTTAACCACAGTGCTTTTCGGCATCCGGAGGATATGGGGAGCGTGAGAGCTATGAGGAAATCGGCAGGGAGAGCTTGGCGCCGTTTTGCAGGTGACACGCGCGGGAGCGAAATCGCCGAATTCGCCGTGGTAGTGCCTCTGCTGTTCATGTTTCTGATGGCGATCTTCTGGTTCGGGCAAGCTTACAGCGTTTATGGAACTCTCACGCAGGCCAGCCGCGCCGGAGCACGCGCCGCAGTGGCACCGACTTGCGCTACTTGCGGCAATCCTGCGACTACGCCCACGCAAAACGCCGTGGCTGCCGTCACGAGCGCCATGACAGCGTCGCACATGAACACTGCACAACTCCAGCCTTTTGCGAGTTGGACTCCGCCCGCGCTCTGCCCATGCGGAAGCGCGAGTGCCGCATGTGGCGCTCCGGTGGCATGCGACCCCGCGGCCACCATCAATGCATGCGTCCAGCCCAACGTTCAGTTGTCGTACCCAGCGACTGCGCCAGGGGGCATGGGCACTTGCGGCACCTCGGTGAGTATGCGGTATAGATACCCCTTCCATTTCAGCATTCCCTTTACCAATCTGGACCTCAATACCATCACACTCCCCGGCCAGGCCGAGATGAGAGCGGAGACGCAATGAGGGAGGGGCGATGACAAAGCTAACGAAAAGTTTTGCCGCGCCGCGGTCTCCGCGGTTGGTGGTACTCAAGCGGGGCTGGAAGGGCGAGGACGCGGCCCAAATCGTGGAGTTTGCGATCTCGTTACCTTTGCTAGTCTTGTTGGTCGTCGGGATTTTTGACTTCAGCAACGCGCTTACCCTTAAGCAAAGGTTAACCAACGCCTCCCGTGAGGCCGCCCGCGCGGCTGCCGCGGATCCGGCGAACGACCTCGGCAGCCCTTCCACGCCGGTCCCGGCATCTATCGGCGACGCCTTTCAGGTGGTGGACAAGTATCTGGTATCCGAAAAGATCAACGACTGCGGTTTGGCAGCGGCCGCGCCGGCGGTCGCCGGCCTTACGTGGACATACACCGCCAACGGTAATGGCTGCCCGGGGAACGGAATCACTCTTGCCATCAACCGAGGCTGCACTAACCCAATCCCCACGGCTCCCGGTACGCTTAATTTAATCGGAACCTGCATAACCATCTCCTATGCTTACAAGTGGGAGTTCAACAACGTGGCGAACTCCCTGGGATGGACTGCTTCTGGCCCCAACACCCTGACCGTAACTGCCTTGGCGTTTAACGAAAACTGAGGGATCCCGTATGCTCTCGCCACTCATCCGCCGCCCAAGGAAGAACGAAAGCAAGGACGCGAACTCGAAGCAGCGCGGCGTCACCCTTGCGCTGGTGGCTGCGTCGCTGGTAGCCCTCATTGCGATGGCTGCGCTGTCCATCGACGTTGGCACGCTTTACCAAGCCAAGGCTGAGGCCCAGCGCGCCGCGGATGCAGGGGCTTTGACTGCGGCAAGAGTGATTTCCATTTCTGGCATCACGGGCGATCCGAACAACACGTCGGGTTCATGGGAGCTCGCTTGCGGCCCCGGCGGCACCGCCACTGCTGCCGCTAAGGCCGTGGCTCAGTCTCAGTCGAACTTTGTCGGCGGCTCCGCTTCCACAGCAAAAGTGACCTACGGCACGGGCGCAGGCGTGGACGACTGTACTCCCTTGGCAGGATCAAGCTTCAGTGTGAATCCTATTGTTACGGTTTATGTGCAACAGGCGAAACTGCCGACGTTCTTTGCTCGCGTCTTTTCGTTGGTAACCAATGGCACCTCCTCAAATTCTGGCGTGAGCGCCACCGCCACTGCCGAAGTGTACAACCCCTCCGGCTCTCTCCCACTGGCATCCGGCATGGTTCCGGTGAAGCCCCGCTGCGCGAAGCCTTTGATCATCCCGAACATCGACCCCCGACATCCCGGCGCGGTCGGATTTGTTTCCGCGACTGGAACGATCAACAGTCAGGGCACCTGGGGATCCGCTAGCAACGGAGTGATTGGCGAGAGCTTTACCCTGTACGCGGACTGCAAAGCGGGCGCGGCTGACTGCCTGTCGACTGATGGCAACCTCCTCGACAATCCCCCCAAGTACAATTCCGGGAACCTGCCTCTGACCAACCAGCCCAACCTGGAGTATGTGCCGGCATTAGTGCAGAACACCTCGGGCGCAGTTCCCTCCTGCACAGCTGAAGGCAACTGGACAGGAAGTAACTTCCAGCAGGCAATAGCTGGATGCGATCAGACGACTGTCTACGCATGCGGAACTCCGGCTCCGGCCGGCGGGACGGTCAATCTAACAGAGAATCCTGTGAGCCCCTCCGCGATTACCGGCGACACGGCAACGGGAGTGGCGTGCTTAACCAACTCAACCGTAGGCCAGGACGTGCTCACGCCTGATGCTTATCCGTTTCAAATAACGGCGGGCGCCGGCAATCCGCTTTCAGCACAAGGCGTGACCGGTTTCATTACCACTAGCAACTCCATCGTTACCATACCGATCTACGACAATGCCCCGGGTGTTAAACTGGCGGGCCCCCAACCACCGGTCACAATCCTCGGATTCCTGCAAGTCTTTATCAATCAGATGAATCCGGATGGCAGCCTAAACGTTACGGTGATGAATATCGCCGGATGCAGCAACGGTGCCACGAATCCCGCTGTTGACGGAACTTCTCCCGTCCCGATCCGGCTGATCACGCCGCCATGATCGGAATTTGGGACGCGGCGATGCCTTCACTAGATCAGTGAAATAATCATCGGAAGTGAATCCAGAGAAATCTGAGGATTAGTTGGGACCGTCGCCATCGCCCGGGGCCTTGGTCTCGGGAGAACCAGGCGGCCTATCGGGCGGCGGGGTGGAATTCGGGGGCGGGGATGAGACCCTGGGTCCAACGTCGGCACCGGAGTCTTGCTCGACGACGGGGCGCGCTTGCGACCTCGGTGGCGGCGGCGGTGTCGGCCCCTCGGGGCGCGAACTGAGAATAACGCGGTCCAGACTGTAAGGATCGGTGGACGAACTCAGAATCAGAAAATTGAACTTGGAACCGTTCAGCAGCTGAGCCAGAACTTCAGGAGCCGGCGCCGGCGCGATATTGACAACAACCTGCTCTTGTTCCGCTCCCGCCGGAATGGCGATCTCCGCTCCGGTCTGCTGGTGAATCGCGAAAAGAACTTCGGACATGGTGGCCTTGTTGGAATTGATCGAAAGCAGACCACGGCGAAAGGAAACCTCAAGCGCAGGCTTCGGTGGAGGCGGCGGTGGCACCGGCGGCGTCCGCGGCGTCGAAGTCGGCACCGAAAGGTGGGCGCCCGTGGCGGGATAATTCGTATTCACGAGGGCTGGTGGGGAGGCAGAACGGACGGCAGTTTCCGCCTCCGGAACTCCCACCTTGACGATCACAGTTCTTCCCGACGGAAAAACCTGGTAGGGTTGGGGACTGTTCAAATCCAGTACGACGCGAGTGACGGGCGGATCCGATGAAAACAAGCCCACGCGGAGATCCTTCACTTCTCCGCGGCTTACGGTTTGGTTGCGTAACTGAGCACCCGGAACCGCATTGACGAAATCCACGATCAGCCGGTCAGGGTTGGTTATTACGTTCGTACGCGGGACGACGTTCTCACTGGCCTCGATCTCAATCTCGACCTGGCCTTGGGTGTGCAGCACTTGCACCCGGCGAATCGATGTCACCGCTTGAGTTTGGCACACGGCCGGCACTGGAAAACACGCCGCCGTCCATATCAGCAAACCGGCAGCAGCTCTGAGGGAGCGGGTCATGAATTACTTGAATATGTGAGAAGTCGCGGCTAAAGATAATTTTAGCAGCGTTTGTGAACCGTTACTGCTTACCAAGGGATTACAACCTTGAGTCGGGGCCGAAACGGTACAGCCTGTTCAAAGATGCGGACTGAGAATGCCGAGACCGGCCTCTAGAACGGTCGGCTCTTCGAGGACCTCAAGCGCGGGAAAGTTTGCCGCGAGCCAGCCAGTAGATGGCGACCAAACCGGAGGCAAACATCAACCAGGTTCCGGGTTCGGGCACAACTCCCGCAGACCCGCTACCGCAAGCCCCCGACGTCGATGTTTTCCCTTTGCCTCCAGCTTCGATTTCAATCTCACCGCTACCCTTCTTCTTAACAGGCGAGCAAACGCCTAGCGGCAACGGAGGAGACGAGAAGGCTACCCAGCCTCCGCCGACAAACGGATCGTATAAGCCCATCGGCCCGGCGGCGCCGAGGCCGGGTCCTTCTGGCCGGTTCAGCAACGCCGACTCGAACGCAACGGGAGGAGCTTGCATCGCCGTGCCCCCGCCAGCTCGAAGCGGTTCGTCGAACTTCTGCACCGGAGGCTCGACCGGAGAAGTCGCCTGTTCTTGCGGAGCCTGTTCCACGCGGTTGGCGCAGCGGATGCGTGCCGTCATTCTTCCGTCGGTAATGAGGGTCTCGCCCTTGTGAAGCGTGACTCTTCGCCTAGTCCAGTAGATGTGATTGCCGATGCGATAGGACAGATAAACTGTCTGAGCTAGCGTAAGCCGCACAACCCGAGCGCGATTGTAATCAAACCCAGCGTAGTGCGCGGCTACGATCGGATCGTGTTCCGCCACCCATTTCAATTCCTTCGCATCCTCGATTCCGCCCGGCACCACGGAATACGGATACACGGGCCGCGGGGGCTGGACATGGGAAAGAACCTGATTCAGCTCGGTGGTGCGGCTACGGTTTTCAGACAGCTTTAAGGTGGGAGGCGCAGCCTGCCGAGCATGAAACAAGGACGGACTGAGATACTGCAACGCGAGGGTGGAAACGCCGGCGATGAAAACCGCGATAAGCCCAACCGCAAGCCAGCGGCGAATGAGCCGACTCCGGCGGTGACGACGGCTTCGCCGCCGCCTCACAACCACGTGGACGTTCCTGTTCTCGGGCACTATTTACTCCTACCTGCGGCGGCCGTCCTGGGCTCCTAGACTGGAGACACCCCACCACGGAACAAGTAGGGGCAGTTTGAGTGCCATACCACAGGAGGCGAACCCCACAAACTAAAGGAGATCCGCCTTCTTATGGCGATCATGGTAGCAGACGGCGAAATGGTTTGCACAAGAATATCTCGTGGATTTCTCCGGCATCACGGGCGTCAACCCTGCGCCCGTAGGTAGCGCTTTAGGAACGCTCTAAGTCAGTTAGAACCGACTGCGGCGGTCTCACCCTGGATACAGCGGTCATAGAACCGCGTTTGCTCAGAGCAGCGCGGTCTTCTATCTTTGCAGCCTCTTGAAGCTCTGCCTCAGGCACAAAGCAGGACTCTTTCAAGGGTTCCTGCACCAAGCTGCTTCCTCAAACTCTCCGCTCGCGACATTCGCGATTGCGATAGGATAAGCGCAGCGCAAGAAATACTAGCGCGGATGGTTTTGCTAACCCTCAGTGGCTCCAGCGCGGTTGAAGGATCTCACGCTATGGCATTGCATACTGAAAGCTCCACGTCGCAATACATGAACTACGCACCGGCGGATTTGAATCCGCAGAAGGATCTACCCAACGGATTCCTTGATTTCCTGTTGCTGCTTCATCAACAATTCACTCCCTGGCAACAGAAGCTGGTCGCAAAACGCGCGGAGGTGTTGCAGTCGTCGCATCGTGGAAAGCCGCCGAACTATCTACCAGCCTCGGCGGCAACCACATCCGACTGGCGGATTGAACTGCCCGACTGGTGCGCCGATCAGCGCAACCAGATGACCGGCCCCGCTGACGACGCCGAGTTGACAGTGAAACTACTGAACTCCGGATCTCCCGCCGTCATGATCGACCTGGAGGATTCCACAGCCAATATCTGGGAGCACATCATGCTGGCGATCAAGAACACGATCGCCGCCTACAAGTACGAACTCAGTTACGACGACAAGAAGCGCCAGAAGAAAGTCTCAGTGCAGCGCTCGAAAACCGTCACCTGGGTACGCCCGCGCGGGCTGCACCTCAGCCAGGGTGGGGTTATCAAGAATGAGATCATGTCCGCTTCCCTGTTCGATCTGGCCTTGATCTGGTACCAGCTCGACCCGGCGTGGTTGCCGCACAACTTTTCCGTGTACATCCCCAAGAGCGAGTCTGCCGAGGAGGCCCTGTGGTGGCGCGAACTCTTCCAGGTTTTCGCCAAACATAAAGGTTTGCCTCAGGACTACATCAAATGCATGGCGCTGGTGGAGTCGCACCCGCAGGCCTTTCAGATGGAGGAATTCTTTTTCAATCTCCGCGACCACTGCCTCGGATTGAACCTCGGACGCTGGGATTACATGGCGTCGCTGATCGATTTCATGATCGAGGATCCCAACTGGATTTTGCCCGATCGCAATACGATCCCGCACGATGTGCCATTCTTCCAGAACCTCCGTACGCTGATACCGGAGATTTGCCACAAGCACGGAGCCCTCGCGATTGGCGGGATGACCGCACTTTACCCCAGCCGCACCGACGCGGAATTGAACGAGCGCGCTCTGAAGGTCCTCGAGCAAGACAAGAAGAATGAAGCCAGCTGCGGGATGGATGGAGCCTGGACCGGCCATCCCGATCAGAACGAGATCGCCGTCGCCCAGTTCCCTTACCCTAATCAGATTGCCAGTCTGCCCCGGCTGCCGAATTCACATCCCGATCTGCGGCCAATCCCGAAGGGCGTTGGCGCAACCACCCTTGCCGGGACGCGCGCGGCCGTGCGCACCGTGATTCGTTATCGCAACGGCGTGCTCAACGGCAAGGGCGCCAGCCTGCTCGATGGCTATATGGAAGATTTAGCCACCGACCGCATTTACCGTTTAATGATCGCGCAGCGCGTGCGGCATAAGGTCAGAGTGCCGGGCGATGAAGGCAAGCCGGTCGAGCACAGTTCCGCTTTGACAACGCGTTTGTTCGACGAGGAACTAGCGAAGATTCAACACAACTTACCGGCAGAGATTGATCGCAGAGCGGCGGCGACTCTTCCTGAGGCACGACGCATCGCTGAGGAATTGATTGTGCAGGGTCGCCACTCGCCGGTCTAGGCGAGCCCATCCCTTGTCTCCGAAAGGCGGCGAGACATGGGGCACCTTCGCTCCGAACTCGATTACGCCGCGGGCGGGCGGAGTGTGATCCCAGGATGTCCGTATCGTTCATCCGCGCTCGACCAATTTCTCCACAAAGGTACCAACGAAAGCTGCTCCTCGGGGACAGACTGAGTACACCCCGATCTGACCCCAAGATCACTTGTCTGACAGGCCCACAAAAGTCTAGACTTCCGATCACGCTGAGGGTGCCTTACAAATTAGCTCTCAGAGACTCAGAGAAAGGAGACCGACCGCACATGCTTCGGTTCTCCCGCTGCTTGCTGCTAGTCGGGCTGGCGTACGGCTTTACGGTCACCGCCCAGTCAACGGCGGACAAGTCTCAGCCGGATGTTTCCTCAGCCGGGCAGTCTCCATCTGCATCGCCCGTCACGGCGCCGCCAGCGAAGCTGACCATCGCCTTGCCAGCAGCAGCGGCGCCAGCAGATTTGCCAGCCGTACATCCTTCGGGCGCACCCCCCGATCCGTTGGGCGAGGCCAGGGCGCTTATCCGCAAAGGGGATTTCGACGCGGCCATCGAGAAATATCGGCAACTCCTCGAGGAGAGACCGAAATCCCCCGATGCCTATGCCGGTCTGACACGCGTCTACTTGAAGAAGAAAGATGTGGCGCAAGCCTACGACACCGTGACCAAGGGCTTGCAGCTCACGGATTCCTGGCCGGTCCACGTGGTCCTGGGCGAAGTTTACTTGCGACAAGGGAAAATCTCGGACGCGGAAAAGGAATGGGTGGATGTGATCAACTCGGGGCACCAGGCCGCACGGGCCTACCTTGGCCTGGCTCAAGTGCGATGGGCCGTTTCGAAAAACAAGTCGGCGAAGGCCATGATTGATAAGGCGCACGCGCTCGATCCGAGGGATCCCGACATCCTGCGGTATTGGGTCAATACAGAGAACCGCCGGGAGCGCATTAAGAATCTGGAAAGCTATCTGACTACTCTAGGCAGCAACGACCCAGAGCGCTCCCCTGCTCAAATTTATCTCAACTACCTCGAGCAGAAAGCTGGTGGGGACCGGACATGCGCCCTGGTAAATAAAGTTGCTTCCACGGAAACTCCGCTGGTCCGCATGCTGACTGACCCCGAGCATGTGCGCGGCGTTGGGCTTTCCGTTTTCGTGAATGGAGAGAAGAGCAGGCTCTTGCTGGATACAGGGGCCAGCGGCATCGTGCTCAACCGGGTAATGGCGGAACGAACCGGGGTCACTAAGCTTTCAGAAACGCGCATGACCGGGATTGGGGATGAGGGAAGCAAGCCGGGGTATGTAGGCTTCGCCCGCTCCATCCGAATCGGAGATTTGGAGTTCAAGAATTGTACAGTGGACGTTTTGGAGAGCCGTTCCGTGACGGGAGAAGACGGTGTGATTGGGGCTGACGTGTTTGGAGAATTCCTGGTGGACATCGACTTCCCAACCGAAAAGCTCCGCTTACTGGAACTGCCGAAGCGCCCCGAGGAGTCTGAGCAAGCACTTTCTTTGAATGTCGGAGAGGACCGTGGAGAGGCCGAAAATCCGGGCGACCCGACCGAGAAAACTGGGGCGTCGTCGCCACCGCGGTCGACGCATTCAGGTCCACAAGACCGGTATATTGCTCCTGAGATGCAGTCGTACACACCCGTTTATCGCTTCGGTCACGATTTACTCGTGTCGACCAAAGTTGGGGACGCCGCGGAAAAGCTATTCCTGCTGGACACTGGCGCAATCGACAACATGATTTCCCCCAGCGCAGCCAGCGAAGTGACCAAGGTGGGCAGAGACTCCCATGCGGTTCTGAAAGGAATTAGTGGATCGGTCAGCAAAGTTTACAACGCCAACAAAGCCGTTTTGCAATTCGGTCATCTGCGTCAGGAGAACCAGAACATCCTGGCCTTCGATCTTACTTCCATGAGCGACAATACCGGAACTGAGATTTCAGGGATACTGGGTTTCACGATGTTGCGCCTTCTCGAGATCAAGATCGACTATCGCGATGGGCTGGTAGACTTCCACTACGATCCCAAGCGCTTGATCCATTTCTGAACCGCCGGCGTCGCTGCTCCGGTCAGACTGTATGGCATCGGGGATATTTGGGATTGGTTTCTGGAGATTGTCCCCTGCGTACCGTAATATCTAACTATCTCTCAATCGAAACGAGGACTGATGAGCGCCATCGGACAGGAAAGCTCCACACTTCACTTCCCCGCCCTCGAACCGCCTCACCGCTACCTGTTCGGGCCCGGACCCAGCATGGTTCACCCGCGCGTCTATGAGGCGCTGGCGAAGCCGATCGTCGGGCATCTCGACCCCTACTTCATCCAGGTCATGGCAGATGTTCAGCAGTTACTCAAAACCACGTTTGGCACGAATGAGGGCGCGACGCTGGTCATTTCAGGGACCGGCAGCGCGGGCATGGAAGCGGCCGTTGCAAACTTCGTCGAGCCGGCCAGCACGCTCGCGGTGTTCGCCAATGGATACTTTTCCGACCGGCTCACTGAGATGGCGAGGCGCAACGGATCGAACGTTGTACGTTTCGAGAAGCCTTGGGGTGACACGTTTACCGATTATGAAGTCAGAGAATTCATCTCTCGCGAGAAGCCCAACGTGGTGGCTTATGTTCACGCCGAGACATCGACGGGAGCTTTGCAACCGGGACAAGCGATCTGTGCCGCGGCTCACGACGCCGGCGCTCTGGTGATCGCGGATTGTGTCACCTCGCTCGGCGGAGTTCCGGTGGAGTTCGACCAAACCGGTATCGACATCGCATATAGTTGCACACAAAAAGGATTGAGCTGTCCTCCCGGCTTATCTCCGATGGCCTTGTCGCCGGGCGCAATGGACTGGCTGCGCCCCCGCTCGACTCCATCGCGCAGTTGGTATCTCGACCTCAAGCTGATTCATGACTATTCCACGGTGTCGCACCGCTATCATCACACCGCTCCGATTTCGATGTTCTATGCGTTGCGCGAGGCGCTGCTGGTTATCGCCGAGGAAGGAATCGAGAACCGCTGGGAGCGGCATCGCCGTTGTCATAAGTCTTTTGTCAAGGGCATAGAAGCTATGGGCCTGCGCATGCACGTCCCCGAGGAGCATCGAATTGCGACTCTGAACACAGTGCGCGTCCCGGAAGGTGTCGACGAAGCGAAAGTGCGCAAGCGCCTTTTGGAGGGTCCGGGCATTGAAATCGCCGGCGGTTTTGGGCCTCTCGCGGGCAAAGTCTTCCGCATCGGCGTCATGGGCCCGCTAGCCACCGAAGATAACGTGCAGTTTTTCCTAAAGGAGTTCAAAAAGGCCTTGAGCGCATAGGCCTCACGGGATCTGTTCCGCGCGAAGCGCCGACTGCGTCAGGCGGGCAAGCGCTGCCCGCGCGTCTCCGCTGCGAATGGAATCAGCAGCAGTCCGAGAGCGAAGGCGATCGAAGTGATCGCGACTGGAGTTCCCAGCGATCCGAAATGGCGCACGCCGCTTCCGACCAGAAATGTGATTCCTGCACCACCGAACCGGGCGAACGAAGTGGAAAAAGCAAAGGCGCTAGCGCGGCACTCCGTGGGATACTGCTCGGGCAGCCACAAAGTATAGACAGCAAAGTTGGCGCCGCCCAACCCCAGGAAAAACAAGCAGACGAAGAACCACGGCAGACCGCTCGCCCCCAGGTAGAAGACCTTGCCGAACGTGAACGCGATGAACACCATCATCAGGGCAAAGAAAACGGCGAGGGCTCCGCGGCGGCCGGTTGCTTCCGCCAGCCACGGCATGGCCAGACAGCCTAAGATCGTAGCGAATGAGACTAGCATGACGCCCCAGGAGGCCAGTTGCGCAGCTTGCGGCCCGACGCGGCCGCCCGCTTCGGCGAGTGCGGTAATCGCCGAGGGAACATAGACGGTTCCAGCCCACAGGCCGCAGATAGAAGCCAGCATCAACAAGGCATTCAGAATGGTGCGGCGGCGCAAGGCTGCCGAAAACAGCGTGGCAAAGGGACGCCAGACCGCCCAGGACCGGACCACACTTTCTTTTTTGGCCCAGGCGGCGGGCTCGGTAATTCCGTGCCGAAGCCAGGCCAGCAATAATGCCGGCAGTCCACCTACGATAAACATGGCACGCCAGCCAAAGCGGCTGCCGATGCCGTAGTTGGCCAACGCGGCGAGAAATATACCAATGTAATATCCCGTGTGCATGAAGCCCGCGCCCATGCGCCGCCTATGCTCCGGCCACTCCTCGGCAACGAACGTGCCGCCCATGGCCCATTCTCCGCCAATGCCCACGCCCGCAAGCAGGCGCAGAATCGCAAGTTGCCAAACGCCGGTGACGAAGGCGCTCAGAAATGTGAACACCGAATACCACACGATGGTCAGCATGAGGGTGCGCACGCGGCCGAACTTGTCTCCAATCGGCCCCCACAAGAACGCCAGTCCCCAGCCGATCAGAAACAGGGCGAACAACAAACCGCCGTACTGCCCAATGTTGGCTTTAGTCGCCGCAATGCCGGAGCGCGGCAGCAGTTCGCGCAACGAGGGTACAAGGACCAGCGCGTAAACAAAGGAATCCATGCCGTCCAGCGTCCATCCGCCCCAGGATGCCCAAAAACCACGAATCTGATTTCGCGTGAGAGGGACAGAGACAACCGGAACGGGAACAGGGACAGGGACAGGGACAGAGACAGAGACAGGACCGGGAGGACTTGGTTCGTTCATCACGGAACGCGGCATGACAGTGGCGAACTATATCAGAAAGTCCGCAGGGACAGGGAGAATATGTTCAATTCCGTGTGGGGCTGGATTTGGAAGATTCTTTGGGTTTTAGCGGTTTGACGGGTTCGTAGGTTATTTCCAGATATTGCTTTGGAGCCTCAACAAAATCTCCGTCTTGACTGCTTAGGCCACTCTTCTTTCTCCAGCGAGTCCTCTTCGTCACCCGCTGATAGGTTGGTAGGCGGGGGCCCTGGAATCTGCGTCCCGATCCGCTTCTGGAACCAATCCAGTTTATCGGCGGAAGGTTGCTCTATCGTCTTGAGCTCATAGCGCCTTCTGGTTATGAGCAACGCTTAAGTCTCTTAGCGAACTATCGCTTTGTGGCTCGCAGACGCTCTTCGAGAGCCTTCACCTCGAGGTCCAATCCCTCGGGAAGATGGCTGCCAAAGTGGGCGAAGTGCTCTTTGATCGACGGTACCTCAGCCAGCCAGCCTTCGACATCGACACTGAGAAGTTCATCCACCTGAGCGCCCTTGATGTTGAGCGCGGTGGTGTCGAGATCGGCGACTTCAGGAATGCGCCCGATCGGAGTCTCTCTTGCATGCACCTTACCGTTGCAGCGCTCAAAGATCCATTTCAGCACACGGCTGTTTTCACCATAGCCTGGCCATAGGAACTGGCCATTCTTGTCCTGGCGGAACCAGTTGACGTAGAAAATCTTCGGCAGCTGCGATGCGCTCGGGTGCGCTCCGATCTCAAGCCAGTGCTCGAAATAGTCGCCCATGTGGTAGCCGCAAAACGGAAGCATGGCCATGGGATCACGGCGTAACTGTCCAACTTTCCCGGTGATCGCGGCGGTCGTCTCGCTGCTCACGATTGCGCCCAGGAAAGTGCCGTGCTGCCAATTGAAGGCTTCTGTGACCAGCGGAACAATTCCCGCGCGCCTTCCCCCGAAAAGGATCGCATCGATCGGCACGCCCTTCGGATCCTCCCATTCAGGTGCAATCACGGGGCACTGCTTCGCCGGAGCCGTAAACCGCGCATTCGGGTGCGCCGCCTTCCGTCCCGACTCCGGAGTCCACGACCGGCGCAGCCAGTCCACCAGCTTGGACGGTTTCTGATCGGTCATCCCTTCCCACCACACATCACCGTCGAGAGTCATCGCGCAATTGGTGAAAATGGAATTCCGGGTCACGCTGAGCATAGCGTTGGCGTTCGACTTCAGGCTCGTGCCCGGAGCCACGCCGAAGAAGCCATATTCCGGATTGATGGCATAAAGCCGGCCATCCGCGCCGAATTTCATCCACGCAATGTCATCCCCGATGGTCTCCACCCTCCAACCCGGAAGAGTCGGGATCATCATCGACAAGTTGGTCTTGCCGCAAGCCGAAGGAAAAGCGCCGGTCATGTACTTCACTTGTCCGGATGGGCTGATCAGCTTCAGAATCAGCATGTGCTCAGCCATCCAGCCCTCATCGCGCGCCTGCACTGAGGCGATACGCAGCGCGTGGCACTTCTTCCCCAGCAACGCATTGCCACCGTAGCCGGAACCATAGGACCAGATCTCGCGCGTCTCCGGAAAATGGCAGATGTACTTTTGCTGCGCGTTGCAGCTCCAGGTTGAATCCGGCTTGTTGGGGCCGAGGGGGGAGCCGACCGAGTGCAGTCCGCGCACAAACTCGCCATCTTCGCCGAGCACGTCTAGCACATGGCTGCCCACGCGGGACATGATGTGCATGCTGACCACAACGTATGCCGAGTCGGTGATCTCCACTCCGATCTTGGCGATGGGCGAGCCGATCGGACCCATGCTGTAGGGCACAACGTACATCGTGCGCCCCGCCATCGAGCCCGCGAACAACCCCGCCAGCTTCTGCTTCATCTTCGCCGGATCTTCCCAGTTGTTAGTCGGGCCAGCCTCTTCCTCGGTCCGTGAGCAGATGAAAGTCCGGTCTTCCACACGGGCCACATCAGCAGGATCCGACCGCACCAGCACGCTGTTCGGCCGCTTTACCGAATCCAGCGGGATCGCACTCCCGGTGAGGACCAGCAGCCGCAGCAGCGCCTGGTATTCCTCCGGGGAGCCATCACACCAATGGACGCGATCCGGTTTGCACATCTGCGCAGCTTCTTCGACCCAGCGCCCTAGCCTGGCATGCCTGGGGTTACTTGCGGCTGTCTCAACTTCCATCGTGATGGTGGCCATGCTTAAATGTCTCCCGGTAGAACGAGCTGCGGATCGCGTCCGGCAGAGCCAAACCTTCATTTTCTCTTACTTCGGGACATTATTCCAGCGTACGTATGATTCCTAATGATTCCTATGATTCCTACGGTTCCGACGGCAGTGTCCTATTCACCCGCCCATGGGATTCCAGCCACGCGGACGGTGCGAGAAAAGCCAAGTGCGGCTGAATGCGATTGAGACTCCGGGTGGGGTTCTTGCCGCAAAGGAAGATCATTTTTAACAAAAACAACACAATAATAAACAACACGATAATAATGACTGCCCTACTTGAAATATGGTGGAGCTGGTCGGCTCGAACCGACGGCCTCGTCGTTGCGAACGACGGAGTCCCCAAACTATCTCATTGATTTGCCTGCACTTGGCAGCTGATTAGGG
>Ga0302326_10014449_pt1 | contig 16679 bp, 15 predicted proteins | sample Palsa_T0_3_FD_202264 | JGI IMG/M metagenome (GOLD analysis project Ga0302326, IMG submission 202264) | Peat permafrost microbial communities from Stordalen Mire near Abisko, Sweden - Palsa_T0_3 | ecosystem: Environmental > Terrestrial > Soil > Palsa > Peat permafrost | place: Sweden: Abisko...
ACGTTTGGCCGCTGGCGCGATCCGCGTAGGTCGGTTGCATCGTCAGCTGGGGCTCGGACACGTGGCACCTCGGTTTTGCGCGTGTTTCTCGGTCGAGCTTACCGCTCGAGGGCCGCTCTTGTCTTGCCCCACCAGCGTCACGACGGCGCTCCTCGTCGCCGTCTGCATCACGACAGGGTGTCGCGCACCCTGGCATGCCGACGCCCCCGACGACGCGGGCCGGTCGGCGGATCCCGGCGACGTGGCGCTTGCCCGCCGCCTCGCGGCCGGCGGTCCTGGCGCGCCCGTCCTGCCGCCACGTCCGGACGCGCTTGCGATCGCCGAGTCGATCGAGGCGAGGGCCAACCGCGAGGGATCGGGCGCCCGCGCCGTCGAGCTGCACGTCGCGGCGGCCGGCCTGATCGCGCGCGTCTGGCGCGTCGATGGACGCGACCGGGACGCGACCGAGGCCATCGAGCTTTATCGCGCGGCTGCCCGCGATGGCCACGTCGCGGGCGCCTGCGAGGCCGCTGCAGCAGCCGCGCGCCTGGAAGGCGACATCGCGCATGACGCCGAGACCACGTACTCCGCCCTCTATCGCGCGCAGCGACGGTTCACCGCGGCGTCGCAGGTCGATGCGGGCCCCCCCAGCGCGTGCCGGCGCTCGATCGAAGAAGCCCTCGCCGACGTGGCGGCCTTTCGACCACCGCAACGGGTGCTCGAAGCGATCGACGAGGGCGTAGACGTCGCCGGCGATGCGGTCGTTCCGTTGGCTGCGCCGGCCGCCGACGCGGGCGTGCGGGATCAAGGTGCGCCCCCGCGCCTCGTGCGCATCGAGGCCTGGCCTGGGCGCGACGCGGCCAGGATCGTCGTCGTGCTCGATCGGCCTGCTACCTATCGAGTGGGCGACGAAGTGCTGTCCAGTCGCGCCGCGCCGAGCACGTTTCTCGATCTCGACGGCGTCGACCTTGGCGATACGCCGCGCGACCAGACCGAGCCGGGCGTCGTCACACGCGTACGGGCCGAAGCGTCGAGCACGGGATCGCGCGTCTCGCTGGACATCGACGGACGCGCCTGGCGGCGCGTCTTTTACATGTACGATCCGTACCGCGTCGTCATCGACGTCACGCGACGCCTCCCCGGCTCGCTCGGTCACGTTCCCCGCGACGTCGCGCGCGTGGTGCTCGACCCGGGACACGGGGGCCGGGATACCGGTGCCGTCGGCTCCGCCGGTCTGCGCGAGAAGGACGTCACCCTCGACATCGCGCGTCGTGTAGCCACGATCCTCGGCGCCCAGGGCTTGCGCGTCATCCTCACTCGCGACGACGACCGCTTCGTCTCTCTCGAGGAGCGGACCGCGCGCGCCAACGAGTCGGCGGCCGATCTCTTCGTGTCGATCCACTGCAACGCCAGCGAGAGCCGAGGGCGGCGCGGGGTCGAGACGTACGTGCTCGACACGACCCGCGACGAGATCGCCGCCCGCGTCGCTGCCCGCGAGAACGCGACGACCCAGGCGGCGACGGCGGAGCTGGCGTCGATCCTGGGGGGGTTGCGGCTCGCCGATCAATCCCAGCGGTCGAGCCGCCTGGCCCGCCTGCTCGATCGGTCGGCAACTTCCGCGCTGCAGTCCAAGTACGGCGACGTCGTGGACGGCGGTGTCCATCCCGCCGGGTTCTACGTCCTCGTCGGCGCCGCGATGCCAAGCGTCCTGTTCGAGACGAGCTACATCTCGAATCCCGTCGAGGAGCAGCGCCTGGCCAGCGAGGACGGCCGCCAGCTCTTCGCCGACGCGGTGGCCAACGCGGTGAAAGCGTACCGAGAAGGACGCTAGCGATTACTCGAGGCCGGCCAGGTGTTCCATCCGTTCTCGAAGGTCGCGCACCTCGGCAAGCGATCCTTTGGCCCAGATCACCCGCACGTGGCGCGTCACCTCCGTGGCTGCGATGCGGGCCGTCACCGCCTCGGCTCCGAGCGGTGAGGCGTCGCCGAGCAAGAGAATGTCCGGATCCAGCGACGCAAGCGCCAGGAGCGCGTCGACCACGTGAGAGAACACCGTCACCTCGAAGCGGCGCGAGAGCGCTCGCTGCAGCCCCTCGAGAGCGCGCGCGTCCGCTTCGACCATGGCGACGCGGGGGCGCCCTTGCCGCAGCGCTTCGGGAATCGCGAAGCCGTAGGTACGCAGGAACTCGACGACGTCGAGGTGACGGAATCGCAGGTGCCGCCCGGTCGTCCGCGTCCCGCGGATCTTCCCGCGTTTTTCCCAGTTGTGCACGGTCTTCAAGTCGACTTCGCAAAACTCGGCGATGCGCGTGGCCGACAGCATGCCGTGGCGCGCGCTCCGGGGCTTCATGCGTGCGGTGCGCCTCCGGGTACGAACCGCCCCTCGCGCAGCACGTAGCGCGACGGCCCGGGCGAACGGACGACCGGGACGCTGTGCTCCGGGTCGCCGGGCAGCACGAGCGCCACGGCGTCGCCTTGGGTCACCAGCTCCGGGCAGATCGGGTCGAGGCAAGAGGTCGCGGCGATCGCCACGGCGTCGGCGGCCGTGCGAGCCGTCGCAAGGATGGCGAGCGTGCGCTCGGTCGGCGGCGCAAGCTGCAGCTCGCCGCGCCCGAAGCGGGCAAGGACGCCGGCGGGGGAGGCCCAGAAGCTCGCCGTCGTCTCGTGGTCGTCGTGCAGGCCCTGGAGGGCTGCGTTCGCGACGAAGAGGAAGAACCGCGTGTCGAATCTCCGCGCCTCGGATGCGGGCGTCACCCAGCGCGCCAGAGGGTGAAGGGCTGCGAGGTCGAGCTTGTGGCCCGTGCTCGCCAGCAGCGTGAGCAACGACGTCGGCACGGGCCCCGCGCGCAAGCTCGCGCGCCACGCGAGGAGCTCTTCGTGCGACGGCAGAGGGCCGGTGACCGGCAGGATCGCGGCCTCCTCGAGCGCCTCGCGGCAAGCGGCGATCATCAGGGCGCGCGTCTCGGCCGCGGCGACCGGCCTGCTCGTCGCTCGCGGAGGCGTCACGTGCTCGGCCCACGCGGGATCGGCGTCTCCCGCGTCGAGCTTGCCGCCCGGAAATACGATCGCCCCGCCGAGGAAGCCCGCCTTGTGCCGCTCGACGCAGAAGACCTCGAGGCCCGTCCCGGCGCTCGCGTCGCGTACGACGACCAGCGTCGCCGCGTCTCGCGGCTCGGGGCCGAGGCGCGTTGGATCGAGATCGAGCACAGCGCCGTCCTTCTCGCCGTCAGGCGCCCCGCGTACGACGGCGCTCTTCGGCCGCCCGCGCCTCGATGCGCCTCTGGTCCGCGGCCGTCTCCACCAGCCACCACGTGTCGTGCTGCGTCGACGCCCCCACGCAGTCCATGGTCAGCGCGATCGCGAGCTCCGGCTCGATCGCACCACACGCACGCCCCGGCAGCTCGACCACGGCGCGACGTACTCGCAACCCCTCGAGCGTGGCCGAAATTCGCAGGATCGCCTCCCGGAACCCATCCTCCCCGAACGGCCCTCGCGCGCCAAGCCCCACCACGATGACCTTCTCGAACGGTACGTGCGGCTTGCCTGGAACCAACAATGCCTCGCCTCGGTCGCCCCGGACGAAGCCCGATTGCATGAGCGCTCCGAGCCTCCCGCCGAGTCGCCAGTCGAGCAGCCCGGCAAGGCCGCGTGCTGGCCGCTCGTCGCTCCAGATCGAACCCACGCATACCTCCGCGCCCGCGCTGTCGAGGTGCCGCAGGTCAGGAGCGACGAAGCGAAAGTCCATTTGGCGCGTCAGGTCGGCGGCGCGTCGGCGTCCCTACGCCCGAGCGTGTCTGCGATGCGATTGAGCACGCCGTTCACGAAGGCGCTCGACTCGTCCGTCCCGAACGCCTTGGCCAGCTCGATGGCCTCGTCGAGGATGACCGCGCGCGGCACGTCGGGGCGGTGGGCCAGCTCCCAAGTGCCGAGGCGCAGGACGTTCCGATCCACGCGCGACATGCGTTCGATGCGCCAGTGCGCCGAGGCTTGCGAGATATGGGCGTCGAGCTGATCGCGCGTGGTCGCGACACCGCGCACGACGCTGTCGGCGTACGGCCGCCCCTCCGGGTCGGCCTCGGCGATGAAGTTGCGCCAGAAGAGATCGACGACCTCTCCAGGGTCGGCCGACGACTGCTCCATCTGAAAGAGCATCTGCAGCGCCGCTTCACGGCCCGAATGGCGCGCACCCACGATTCGCTTCTCCGCGCGCTCCGACTCAGAAGCCTGCGTCGCCGAGGGCGCGCGCGAGCGAGACCATCTCGATGGCACCGACCGCGGCGTCCCACCCCTTGTTGCCCGCCTTGGTCCCAGCGCGCTCGATCGCCTGCTCGATCGTCTCGGTCGTGAGCACCCCGAACAGGATTGGCACTGCGCTTCCCTGCGCGGCCGCCGAGAGGCCGCCGGCCGCTTCGCCGGCGACGTACTCGAAGTGGGGCGTGGCTCCGCGAATCACGGCGCCGAGCGCGATCACCGCGTCGACCTTGCCGGAGCCCGCCAGACGCCGTGCGACCAGCGGCAGCTCCCAGGCGCCCGGGACCCGCACCAGCGTCACGTTGCGCTCGTCGCCTCCGTGGCGGAGCACCGCGTCGATCGCTCCCTCGACCAGCCGATCGACCACGAAATGATTGAACCGGCTCGCCACGATTGCGAACTTGGCGCCCTTTGGGACGACGACGGAGCCTTCGATCACACGCGTTGTCATGAATCGGCCTCGGGGTTGCGCTTGTCGCCACGGCCCATCGAGTGCAGCGGCACCCGCTCGACGACGTCGAGCCCGAACCCGTGGATTCCCGCCAGTTTACGCGGATTGTTCGTCAACAGGCGGATCTCGTGAAGGCCGAGGTCGACCAGGACCTGCGCGCCCAGGCCAAACTCGCGGAGCGGCCCATCGCCCACGCCGGCTTTGGGCAATGCGCCCGACGGAGCGGGCGCCTCGCCCAGGGCCTCGAGCTCGGCGCGCAGATCGCCGCGCGGCGCGATGTAGACGAGCGCGCCCCGACCGGCGGCCTCGATCTGAGCGATCGCTTCGCGCAGATGGCGCCCGCCGTCGCGCGGGGTCGCCACGAACGAATCCGCGAGGCTCGACCCGGAGTGGACGCGGCACAGCGGCGCCGGGCCGTTCCCATCGAGGTTGCCCTTCACGAGGGCAAGGAACTGCCGGTCGTCGATCGAGGTCTCGTAGACGATGGCGCGCCAATCCGTTCCTGTCTGGTCCAGGGGGATCGTGGCCTCCGAGACCCGACGCATGAGTCGCTCGGTGAACAGACGATACTGGATGATGTCCGCCACGCTGAGGATCCGCAGACCGTGCTTCTGCGCGAAGCGCTCGAGGTCCGGCATCCGGGCCATCGTGCCGTCCTCGTTCATGATCTCGCAGATGACGCCCGAGGGCGTGAGGCCCGCCAGGCGTGCGAGGTCGACCGAGCCCTCCGTTTGGCCCGTGCGCACGAGCACCCCGCCGCGGCGGGCCCGGAGCGGGAAGACGTGTCCCGGCGTGATGACGTCCTCGGGGCGCGCGTCGGGGCTCGCCGCGACGCGGATCGTGTGAGACCGGTCGGCGGCGCTGATCCCGGTGCTGACGCCCTGGCGCGCCTCGATGCTCACGGTGAACGCCGTGCCGAGCGGCGGCCCGAGCCGCCCGGGCGACTCCATCATCGGCAGCTTGAGGCGATCGATCTGCTCTCCCGTGAGGGCGAGGCAGATGAGCCCGCGGCCGTGCGTCGCCATGAAGTTGATGGCCTCGGGCGTGACGAACTGCGCGACCATCGTGAGGTCGCCCTCGTTCTCGCGGTCCTCGTCGTCGACGAGGATCACCATCTTGCCTGCCCGCACGTCGGCGATGGCGTGGGCGATGCGTTCGGTCAGCTTGGGATCGATCGTGGCCACGGGTGCGGGTCCTCGTCGTCGCTAGGCGCGAAAGGCCAGCAAGCGTCCAACGTAGCGCGCGATGAGGTCCACCTCCAAGTTGACCGGATCGCCCGGTTGCAATTGGCCAAGGTGGGTCCTCTCCTGCGTGTGGGGGATGATCGTGACGTCGAAGCGGTCCGGCCCGGCCCGGTTGACCGTGAGGCTCACGCCTTCGACGGTGATCGAGCCCTTCTCGGCGATGAAAGGCGCGAGCTCGAGCGGCACGCCGAAGACGAGCGCCAACGACTCGCCCACCGGGCGCCGTTCGAGCAACGAGCCGACGCCGTCGACGTGACCGGTCACGACGTGTCCCCCCATGCGATCGGCGGCGCGGAGTGCGCGCTCCAGGTGCACCGTGCCGCCCAGCTTTACGCCCCCCAGCGTCGTACGCGCCAGGGTCTCGGCCGACGCGTCCACCTCGAATCCGTCCGCCGTGATGGCATCGACGGTCAGGCACGCTCCGCTCACCGAGATCGATTCACCGAGCGAAAGGGGTCCGTCGTCGAAGCGGGCGGTCAGCGTGAGGCGCGCGCCGGGCCCGCGCGACTGACGCGCGGCCAGCGTCCCCATCGCTGTGACCAGGCCGGTGAACATGGCTCATCGCGATGTAGTGGCGGGCGGGGCGCGCGTCCAGGCGATGTCGGCCGGGCGGCGTGCGGGGAACGCGCGCGACGGATACAGTAGGGTAACGGTCGTGAAGCTGCTTGCCGTAGGTGCCCTCGTCGGGCTGGTCGCCGTCGGAGGATCGGCGGCCTGCGGACCGAGCTTCCAGGCGGTGTACGAGTGCGACGTGCACTTTGAACACTGCTATGCGCTCGATCAAGGCGGCGCATCGGTCGAAGCCAAGAAGGAATGCTGGCGCGACTGGCTGCACGGCTACACCTACGGGCAATCGCGCGACCGGATCGAATACGGGGGCACCCGCCTCAGCCAGCTGTCGCTCGACCCCACGCTTCCGAGCGAAGACGTCCGCTCCGAGAGCCGCAAACGCACCATCGCCGCCCCCGTGCCCACGAACGCCTTCGCGCCACCGCCGAACATCATCGAGGGCCGCGACGCGGACGGGCCCCGGCCGGACGATGCCGTAGTGGTGCACGCGCCGGGCGCCGACTGCGCCGACACGTGCAAACAGCGGTGGACCACCTGCCGCCTCGCTTGCCGCGGCGCCGCCTGCAGCCCCTGCGACGACACGTACCGCGCCTGCATGCCCGATTGCTTCCGACAGGACCCGCTGCCCGAGCACGGCCCGGCGCCCGTCTCGTCCGCCGTGAAGTCCGTGCACTAGCGCCGACGGCGCTATCCCAGCATCTCCGCCGCTTCGATCGCGTGGTAGGTGAGGATCCCGTCGGCCCCGGCGCGCCGGATCGAGACGAGCACCTCCATCATCGCCCGCCCGTAGTCGATCATCCCGGCTGCGGCGGCGGCCTTGAGCATCGCGTACTCACCTGACACGTTGTAAGCGAAAAGGGGGAGCGTGGAGTCTTGGCGGACCGCGCGGATGACGTCGAGGTACGCGAGCGCGGGCTTGACCATCAGCATGTCTGCGCCTTCTTCCTCGTCGAGGCGCGCCTCGCGCAGGGCCTCGCGTGCGTTGGCCGGGTCCATCTGGTAGCCCGCCCGGTCGCCGAACTTTGGCGCGCAGTCGGCCGCCTCGCGGAACGGACCGTAGAACGCGCTCGCGTATTTGACGGCGTAGCTGAGGATGCTCCGGTCCTCGAACGAGCCCTCGTCGAGCGCGCGACGGATGCGCGCGACGCGCCCGTCCATCATGTCGCTCGGCGCGATCACGTCGGCGCCGGCGCGCGCGTGCACGAGCGCCATCTGCGCGAGCACCTCGATCGTCGCGTCGTTGTCGACCTCGAGCCCGCCGCTCGATCCCTCGCGCAGGATGCCGCAATGTCCGTGATCCGTGTACTCGTCGACGCACACGTCGGTCACCACGACGAGCTCGGGCGCGGCGGCCTTCATCTCCGCGATCGCTCGCGGTACGGGGCCGTCGGCATCGAGCGCGCTCGAACCCCGGGCGTCCTTGGCCTTGGGCAACCCGAAGAGCAGCACCCCGCCGAGGCCGTGCCTGACCGCCTCGCGCGCGGCGTGAGCTGCGGCCCCCACCGGGAGCTGCGATACGCCCGGCATCGTGCCGACGGGCACCGGAGCGTCGATCGTCGCATTGAAGAACAGCGGCCAGACGAAGTCGCGCGGCGAAAGCGACGTCTCGCGGACGAGCGCGCGTACGCCTGCCGAAGCGCGCAAACGGCGGGGACGAACGATGGGGAAGGGCATAGGCCCAGGAGCAGAGATAGCATGGGGGCGTGGGCGCGAGCTCGAGCGGGGCCATGAGCGGCAAGGTGGTTCTGGTCACGCGGGCGCGCGAGGCCGGCGAGCCGGCGGGTGCGGGGGTCGTGGGGCTCCTTCAGGCGGCCGGGGCGCAGCCGCTCGTCGTGCCCACGATCGTGTTCGTTCCACCGAGCGACCCGGGTGAGCTCGCGCGAGCGATCGAGCGGCTGGGGGCCGGTGCGTACGGATGGGTGGCATTCACCAGCGCGCACGCCGTGGCATGCACGTGGGACGCGGCTGGCGGCGACGCGCGGCGGTTTCAGAATGTAAAACTGGCGGTCGTGGGACCGGCCACGGCGCGGGCGCTCGAGCCGCGGGGGCTGCGGGCCGACCTGGTCGCCCGGGAGTACCGCGCCGAGGGCCTGGCGGTTGCCTTGGTGGAACGGCTTCGCGCGGACGGGGGGACCCCCGCGGTGCTCTTCCCGCGGGCGGCCCGCGGCAGCAGCGTGCTGCCCGAGCGGCTGCGCGAAGCGGGCTATGCCATCGACGTCGTGACGGCCTACGAGACGCGGGCACCCGAGCGAGACGCGCTGGCCGGGCTGGCGCGCGATCTCGAAGGGGGACGCGTGGACGCCGTCGTGCTGACCTCTGGCAGCACTGTCGACAACTTGTACGACTGCCTCGGTCCGCGGGCAGGCGAGTGGCTTGGGCGCTGTCGTTTGGCCAGTATCGGGCCGGTAACGACCGAAGCGGCTCGCGCCCGGGGCCTTCGCGTCGATGTCGTGGCCCCCAGGGCCACGATCGAGAGCCTCGTGGGTGCGCTCGCGGAAAGCTACGCCGGGCCGCCCGGGTCGCTGGAGACGGCGACGCCCACGCGATAGCCTGGCGTTGCCGCGAGGCGCTCACGTGCCCCGTGGCCGCACGCCCCTGCTCGCCGCCGCCGCCGCCCCGAATGTCCCTCAGCTCCCTCATCGTCCAGCGCGAGGTCGCCACCATGCGGCAGGTCGAGGAGGCGCTCGCTCGCCAGGTGATCTATGGCGGGGATCTGGTCACCAACCTGCTCGAGGTGGCGCGTGTCGACGAGCCTCTCCTCACGCGGCTCCTCGCCGAGTCGATGCGCCTGCCTGCGGCGCCCGCGGGGGCGCTGCCCGAGCTGCCGGCGCGTGTGCGTGCGCTGCTCTCGCCTGAGTTCGCCGCCCAGCACCTGGCGATCCCGCTCGAGTTGATGGGTGAGAAGCGACTGACGATCGTGGTGGCCGAACCGCTCCCACCCGACGTCGAACGCCAGCTTTCCCTCACGCTGGGCATGACGATCGAGCAGCGCGTCGCGCCGCTCGTCCGTGTGCAGCAGGCGATCGCGCGCGAATACGGCGTGCCGCTCGACCGCCGGATGCAGCGACTCGTGTCGCGCATGTCGGGCGACGGATCCCGAGGCGCTCCGGGCGCCTCCTACACACCGGGCCCTCCGGGCGTTTCGTACGCGCCGGGCCCACCGGGCCCGTCCTCGATGACTCCAGGCCCTCCGCAATCCGTCGCCGCCGACTCGGCGCCGGGCCGCACGGGGACGCCCGCCTTCGGCACCGTCTTCGAGGTTGGCCCGACGGTGAGCGATCGACTGATGCCGGTCCCCCTCGTACGGCGAAAGACGTCCGCAAGCTTTCCCGCGGCGCGCCTCCCCAGCGAGGCCTTCCCTCCGATGGCCCCCGCATCGGTCGTCCCCGGCATCATCGTCCCCCCTCCGTCCGTCGCCCCGCCCCCCGTCGCTCCCGCCGCCCCCCCCCCGTCCGACGTCCCCCCCTTCGCCTCGACCCCCGAGCGCGCGCATGCGTCCGCGCCCGAGCCCGTGCATGCGCCCGAGCCCGCACCCGCGCCCGAACCCACGGACACGTCCCCCACCGCGCCCCCGCCTTCCCCCGTCCGCGCCGCCTCCGATCGCCCTTCCTTCATCAAGCGCGCAACGATCCCCAGCCTTCGCGCCGGCCCTCGCCGCCGCGGCCCCCTGCCGGCCGCCGAGGCGCGTCGACTCGCGGAAGAAGCGCTGGATCGCGACACGCTCCTCGATCTGTTCTTCGAGTTCTCGCGCCAGTTCTTCGACTACGCGGCCATTTTTCTCCTGCACGGCGACATCGCCGAGGGTCGCGACGCCTTCGGGGATGGTGCGCACAGGGACCGGGTGCTCGGGATCGGCATCCCCCTCGACATGCCCAGCATGCTCTCCGAGGTCCGCGAAAAGGGCTCGCCGCAACTGATCAAGGTGCGGCCGGATGGCCTCGACGCCTCGCTGCTCAGCGACCTCGGGCGCTTCCGGGACGTCGAGGTCGCCGTCGTCCCGTTGGTCGTCCGTACGCGCGTCGTCGCCATCCTTGTGGGCGACTGCGGCGAGGCGAGCGTGGATGGCGACAGCCTGCGCGAGGTCGCGGCCTTCGCAGGCGCCGTGGGGGCCGCGTTCGAACGCATCATCGTGCGACGCAAGCTCGATGGATTCGTCTCTGGCGACGCGGAGGCCGCCGTCGGCCGCGTCACGGGCTTGCTTGCCTCCAAGCGCGCCGCGTCGATCGCCCCGAAGAACACGCAGCGGCCCGGGGTGCCTTCGATCGCGGCAGGGGCCCCCGCGCTCGTCGCCGCCCTCGCCTCGTCGCGTCCCGCCGTCCGGACGTTGCCTCCCGAACGAGCGTCGGGGCCTGCGCCTGCAACGGCTGCCGAGTCCCCGCACACGATCGATACGGTCCGTCCGCCGTCCCGCCGTCCCGAGTCGCTGTCCGCGCTTCCTCCTCCTCCGATCAACGCCGTCCTCGTTCGCAAGCTGAGCGGCCCACCGATCCCGCGCGAAGAGCCGCCGAGCAGCTCGCCCGCCCCGGTGGGCCGCGTGGCCACCCGGCGGCCCCCGGGCCGCGTCACGCGCGCCCCTTCGGGATCGATCGCGCCGCGCGTGGAAGAGGTACGCGTCGTGAGCGACGCCGACGCCGCGCAAGCGCTGTTCACCGAGCTCGGATGGGTCACCAAGGACGCGCAGGGGAAGGGATTCCCGCCCTCGTCGGAGGCCGTCAACGTCCCGGCGCATCGTCCACCCACGTCGCTGGCTCCCGCGATCCCCGAGGCGTTGCCGTCGGTCATCGTCGAGGCGGATGGCGAGGTGCGTACCCTGGTCGATCGCGTGCTGGCTGCGGGCGCGATCCCGCCGGGGGAGCCGACAGACCTCATCGACGCCGACACGCTCGAAGACGCGGAGCTGGCTGCCGCCGATCTCCTCCGCCGTGGCGCCGCGGCGGTGCCCACGATCATGACGCGGTTCCCCGGGCCCGTCGCGTACGCGCCAGCGCGGATCGCAGCGATGAACAATCCGCCCCGTCCGAGCGAGTGCGGCCCCCTTCTCAAGGTCGTCGTCCGGTTGCGCCGCGCCGCCCTGCCCGCGCTCCTTCAGGTGCTGGATCACGGCGATGCCGACGCGCGCGCCTGGGCGGTGTACGTCTTCAGCGAAGCACCGCAGATCGAAGCGGTGGGGCCCGTCGTTGCGCGGCTCGGCGACGTCGACCCGAGCGTCGCCGGCTGCGCGATGCTGGCCCTCAAAGCCGCTGCGCGCGCCATGCCCGACCCGACCCACCAAGCCCTGGCGGCGCTGGGGCGGGCGGTCGTACCGGCCGATCGCCAGGCGGCGGCGCGCGCGTTCGGGCAGCTGCGCGACCCGGCCAACGTCCCGCAGATCGTCGCGGCGCTCGGCGACGACGACGACCGCGTGGTCCAGACGGCGAATCGGGCCCTCGTCGAGATCACGCGGCAGGACTTTGGCGGCGACGCGCGGCTCTGGCTCCGCTGGTGGGAGACGAATAGGTCGCGCCATCGCATCGAATGGCTCATCGACGCCCTGACGCACGACGCTGGGGAGGTGCGCCGGGCCGCGGGCGACGAGCTGCGAGCCGTCACACGCGAGTACTTTGGCTACACGAGCGACTTGCCGCAGCGGGACCGAGAGCGCGCCCAGCAGAGGTACCGCGACTGGTGGTCGGTCGAGGGGAAGGCACGGTTTCGCACGGGGTAGCGCGGGCGTAGATTGGGTGGATGCGCGGATGGGTCGTGGGGGTGCTTCTGGTCGGGTGCGGGGGATCGGGGGTGGGCGCAAGCGCGGGGGCGGGCGCGGACGCAAGCGCGAACGCGGGCGCAGGCGCGGACGCGGACGCGGACGCGGGCGCGGGCGTGGACGCGAGCGCAGGTGCGGGCGCGGATGCGAGCGGAGGGGCGGTTGCGGAGGGCGGAGGGGATCGGGAGGACGGGGGCGTTTTGCTTCCGAGCGGGCGTCGCTTTCCCGATACGACGGCGACGATCGCGATTCTCGCCGATCAGCTGCCGTCGATGAACGCAGCGCAGACGATGTTCGCGGCGACACACTACGTGGGGACGCAGAAGCAGGAGCTGCCGGCCACGCAAGCGCTGCGGGCGATCACTCCCAACTTTCTGGTGCTGCACTACCACCTCTCGATGTGGCAATCCGCGCCGAGCGTCGACTTCCTCGTGCCGAACGTGGTCGACAGCGGCGTCGATGGCGTCACCTGGGGCAACGACTACCCCGTCGTCACCACGCACGAGGACTGGTTCTGGCACAACACCCAGGATCAGCGGGTGCCGAGCAGCGTGGACGGCAAGCTGCTGATGAACATCTCGGTGGCGGATTTCCAGACGTACTGGGCCCAGAGCCTGGAAGCGCAGGTCCAGGCGGGAGAGTACGACGCGGTGTTCTTCGACTCGGCTTCGCCGGCCCTGTTGCAGGCTGAATGCTCGGGCACCGATCCGCGCCTCGCCGGCACCGCAGCCCGGGACACGACGTTCGCGGACCTGGGCAATACGACGTGGATCGACGCGTGGCAGACGTGGATGTCGGCGCTGAACACCACGCTCGCGGCCCAGGGGATCCCGCTCATTCCGAACACGAGCGCGTTCATCACGGGCTGGGACAACACGAACTACGGTGTCACGGCGGGGATCTTCGCCGAGGGTTTTGCGGGCACCGACTTCGCCGAGACCGACTGGGAAGCATCGACCAACGAGCTTCTCTCGCTCGCCGCGGCCGGCAAGATCATGATCCTGCAGAACTACCTCACGGATTCATCGGACGTGGCGACGCGCCTCTACTATCTGGGCAACTATCTGCGGGGCAATCCACGTATCTCGATTACTTCGCCGGGGGCCCGCTCGAGTGGTACCCGGAGTGGACGCTCGATCTCGGGGCGCCCACGACCGCGCCGACGACGAGCGTGGCCGACTTGCTCGACCAGGGCGTGTACCGTCGCGACTTCGCGGGGGGCAGCGTCCTCGTGAACCCGTCGTCCGCGTCGGTCACCGTGGCCCTGGGTGGGACGTACCAGCAAGTGGTGCCGTCGGGAGGCGGAGCCGTCGACGCCAACGGCGACGAGCCGGGGACGGTCACCATGATGAGCGTGACGTCGGTCACCGTGGCGGCGACGTCGGCCGCGATCGTGCTGAACTGACGTGGCTCACGGTCGGCGTCATCCCCAGCTCGGGGCGTCGACGCCGAGCGGGCCGGCCGCGCGGGTCCATCGCGGCTCGAAGCCTTCGACCCGGCCCGGGCAGCGCACACGCCGCACCGGGCCGAGCGCCGTGTCCGCGCGCTCGCGGAAGCGATCGACGTCCGCGGCGCCGAGCTCCGGCCCCCGGATGTCGCCACCCTCGGTCAGGTCCGTCAGTAGCTTGGCGACGCGCGCGAGCGAGAGGCGAGCCGCGCTTGCCTCGCGGTGGACCATCCGCCGCACGAGCCCGTGGCAAGCGGCAGCGGCCAGCAGGTAACCGCAGCCGTGGTCGAGCGCCTGCGCCGGCAGGGGCACTGGCCGATCGGCGCCCATCGCTTCGCGGCCGCGATCCGCGATGCCCGCCGTCATCTGCACCAGGCTGTCGAACCCCCGCCGGCCCGCCCACGGCCCGGTGAAGCCGTAAGCGTCGAGCGAGATGTCGACAAGTGACGGGTTGATGCTCCGGCGCCGCTCCTGGCCGAGGCCGAGCCGTTCGAGCGCATCGGAGCGATACCCGTGCACCAGCACGTGCGCCGCCGCGAGCAGTCCTTCGAACGTGCGCCGATCGGCGTCTTGTTTGAGATCCAGGAACGCGCGGCGCTTGCCCACCGTCATCTCCGGCAGGAGCGCGTCGACCTCCTGGAACCCGCGAGGATCCACGCGCAAGACGTCGGCGCCGTAGGCCGCGAGCACGCGCGTGCACACGGGACCCGCGACGACGCGCGTGAGATCGAGCACGCGGACTCCCGCGAGCGGTGCGCCTGAGGCGCCCGTGAGATCGAGGCCTTCGCTCCGGGCCGACACCACGTCGAACAGCGGCGCCTCGGCGACCGCCATCCCCTGCGAATGTCTCCTCCACTCGGCGGCGCTCCGCGAGCGCGCGGCGCAGCCGCCTTCGGCCACCACCGCCGCCTCGAGATCCTCGGCCTTCCAGCCGCCCACCGCCCGGCCCACCGCTTCGCGCGACGCTTCTGCGCCGAGGACCCGCAGCACGGCGTCGCGGTGGTACGCGTAGTTGGTGTGCAGGCGAATCCATCCGTCGCTCGTGCGGTAGTCGCCGGCGATCGGGTCCCAGACGGCGGGGAGATTCCAGCCGAGGGCCTCCAAGTACCGCTCACTTCTGAACGCCACGGATGCGTGCACGCGGTCGACGTGCACCGGCGGCGGAGCCGCGCCGCCCTGGCGTACGGCCCAGAGCGACGCCACCGAGGCGGTCGCCGCCGCGACCGTCGCCGCGGCGAGCGCGCTCACGTCGTAGACCGACGGCAGGACCCGCACGGGCCCCGCGAACACGACCTGCGGCGCGCGCTCGGCGCCGGGCAGCCGGGACCAGATGTGATCGAAGAGGCGGACGTCGGCGTCGTTCATGCCCCGATTCTGGGCTCGTCGACCTCTTCGTCAATGTTGATTATCGTCCACGTTGATGAAGCGCAACGTGCTCACCGCAAAACAAGTCGCGACCCGCCTCGGCGTCAAGATCGAGACCATCTACGCCCACGTCAGCCGCGGCGCCCTTGGCCGCACCATCGCCGACGACGGCAAGACGAGCCGCTTCGACGCAGCCGAGGTCGAGCGGCTTGCCCGGCACGGACGCCCGCGCGCCGATGGTGCCCGTGTCGGCACGGTCGACGTGTCGCTCGCGACCTCCATCACCGAGATCCACGGCGACCACCTGCTCTTTCGGGGCCGCGACGCCGTAGAGCTCGCGCGCACGGTCCCGTTCGAGGACGTGGCCGAGCTGCTCTGGGGCGGGTCGCCGGTCGAGCGCCCGGCCCCCTGGTCCGCGCCCCCCGAGGGCCTTCGCGTCGCTCGTGCCGCCGTGGCCCCGCTCCCGCGGGCGACCTCGCCCGTCGAGCGCTTTGCTGTCATCGCTGCGGCCCTCGCGTGCACCCAGCCCCTGCGCGGCGACCTGCGCCCCGCCACCGTCATTGCCCACGCGAGGTCACTCATCGCCGCGTTCGTCGCGCTGCTCCCGTTCGCCGCCGACACGGCCCCCCGCAAGGTAACCGCGGCGAGCATCGCGCAGCGCTTGTGGCCGCGGCTCTCCCCCCTCGCGGCCACCGCCGACGGCGTCGCCATCCTCGACGCGGCCCTTGTCCTGCTGTCCGACCACGAGCTCGCGACGTCCACCCTCGCCGCCCGCGTCGCCGCCTCCACGCGCGCCGACCCCTTCTCCGTCGTCCTCGCCGGCCTGGGGGCCGTGGCCGGCAAGCTCCATGGCCGCGCGCCGCGCGCCGTCCACGAGCTACTCCTGCACGCCGCCGCCTCATCGCCCGAGGCCGCCGTCGCGCGCGCTCTCGACGAAGGCGGTGCCATCCTGGGCCTCGGCCATCCCGTCTACCGCGGCACCGATCCGCGCGCGGCCTACCTGCTGCGCCGCCTCGCTCCGGCCCTCAAGCGCGACGAACGCAAGCGCCTCGACGACGTCGTCCGCATCGCGTCCGGCGGAGCCGCCGTCCAGCCGAACGTCGACTTTGCCCTCGGCGCCCTCGCGTTCTCGATGCGCATGCCCCTCGGATCCACCGAGGCGATCTTCGCCATCGCCCGAACCGCCGGCTGGATCGCCCACGCCCTCGAAGAGTACGGCGAAGCGCCGCTCCGCTTCCGCGCCCGCGCCGTCTACATCGGCCCGACGCCCGCGCCGGAGGATGCCGTGAAGACGCGCCCTTTCACCCCCACGCGATCGTAAACGCCGCCACGGAAGGTGGGATGCGGTCCGGCGACGGGGGCAGGGCGAGAATCGTCTCGCGAGCGGGCATGGGGCAGCGGGCGGGTCCTTGGGGGCGGCCGAAGGGGTGGCGCAGCCCTTTTCGGCCGCAGCGTCGCCCGGGCAGGACCGCGGGATCAACGGTCCGGGTGGCCTTGGGGCAGGGGACGCGCCACAAGGCGCTTGTCGTTCGGCGTCCGTTCAGTTACGAGAGTGCCGCGCGGTGGAGCAGCCTGGTAGCTCGTCGGGCTCATAACCCGAAGGTCGTAGGTTCAAATCCTGCCCGCGCA
>Ga0302326_10014454_pt1 | contig 16677 bp, 16 predicted proteins | sample Palsa_T0_3_FD_202264 | JGI IMG/M metagenome (GOLD analysis project Ga0302326, IMG submission 202264) | Peat permafrost microbial communities from Stordalen Mire near Abisko, Sweden - Palsa_T0_3 | ecosystem: Environmental > Terrestrial > Soil > Palsa > Peat permafrost | place: Sweden: Abisko...
ACGAACTACCAGACCTTCAGCCAGCGGATTCAGTACGCCTGCACGCGGCCGAATGGAGAAACGTACTCGAACATCGAAGTGGTCAGCGGCCTGTACGCCTGGAACGAAGACACGCCCGGCGCCGAGATCGACGGAACGAAGGGAAAGGCCACTCCGATGCCGGGGACGGTCGAGGAGCGGCTGATCCGAATTTGGGCCAGTCCCCAGGGCGCGCCTAAGGCCGCGGTGGCGGGGACGACGGATACATTCTGGTTGGGGGCCAACCCGGGCACTCTTTTCGCGGATGGTGTCGCGAAGGTGGGTCAAACGTCCGTGTCGTGGGAGAACGGCAAGCCGGTGGTCACGTTCCCGATCCCGGCCGTTCCGGGGGCGACCGCGACAGCCACCGTGGATCCGAAGAACTATACCACCGATCGCGTGGTGGTGAAGCAGGGCTCGACGACCACGGAGTTCACCTACGGCGACTATCAAGACTGGAACAACCCGCTGAACAAGATCGGGGTGCTTTACGCCGGAAAGATAGTGGAGCGTAAGAATGGCTCGGTGCTCCGCGACCTGACAACGAACGTGACGGAGACGGGCAACGTGTATGTGGTCGCGCCCGTTCCGGCCAGCGTGAAGACGGCCATGCAGGTCACCGGGCAGATCCCGCGGGGCGTGATGGCTAAGACGGAACCTCCAGTAAACAGATCGGCGCCCACGCCTCGGTTGGGCGGGCATCCGGACTTGTCGGGCAACTGGGCCTGGAACGACTGGATTGGCAACTACATGAATGGCGGAGGACGCCGGCGCAGCCCCTGGCAGGCCGCGGACAGTAACCGGCAAAGCAATCAGACCGAGGATTTCGAGCTCTACTCGCCGTCGCGGTTCGGCAATCTGGGTCGTCCAATATACAAGCCGGAGCACTGGGACAAAGTTCAACAGCTCGACATGTGGACGAACAAGTATGACCCGGTGATGACGTGCCAGCCCCTGGGAGTGCCTCGGGAGGGCCCGCCCCGGCGCATCTACCAGACGGATCACGATGTGACTTTTCTTTATTCAGGAGGCGATGCAGGAGGCGGGTACGGCGAGTTTCGCGTGATCCCGACCGACGGCCGCAAGCACGACGAGAAGAAGGCTCTTGAGTCCACATATTTGGGATATACCGTCGGGCATTGGGAGGGCGACACGCTGGTGCTGGACTCCATTTCGTTCGTCGATAGTACATGGCTGGGGCGCGGTGGTTTGTTCCATTCCGATCAGATGCACGTCGTGGAGCGATTCAAGCGTGAAGGCGATGCGCTGCTCTACGACGTCACAGTGGAAGACCCCGAAGTGCTGGCGGAGCCGTATGTGTATCCGACACGAATAGTGCGGCGCAATCCCAATCCCAACGCTGGGCTGGTCTCGGAGCGAGGAGATTGCGAGGTGTACGAGACGAAGAGCATCAGCTCCCAGATTCGGCATTAGTTACTGAACCGCCATGCGTAAGCATGCGGACTCGCGACCAAGATCAATCGAGGAGGGCGCCTATTATGGATTCCACCAGACGCAACATACTGGCAGCCGGAGCCGCGGCTGCGGCAACCACCGCCGTCTCGCGCGTATTTGCTCAGCAATCGGGCCAAGGAGGAACCGGCAAGTTCTATGAAAGGGGCCCGGTTCGCATCTACTATGAGGAGGCCGGTTCCGGCTTCCCGCTGTTACTGCTTCCGGGCGGAGGGTTGAACTCGACCATTGCCTTCTTCACCGGCAACTCGCCCTTTAATGCGATCGAGGAGTTCAAGGGGCAGTATCGCTGCATCACGGCGGACCTGCGCAACGCACCCAGCGGCCAATCCACCGGCCCCGTAGAGGTGGAGCGGCCTTGGGAATCCTATGCCGACGACCAGCTCGGCCTGATGGACCATCTGGGGATCGACAAATTCATAGTGATGGGTTTCTGCATTGGCGGCCCCTTCATCTGGAATCTCTTGAAGCGCGCGCCAAATCGTATTGCCGCGGCCGTGCTGGCGCAGCCGGTGGGCTGGCGACCGGAGATGCGCGACCCGAAATACCCGGGCACATTTTGGAAGAGCTGGGGCGCGACGCTGATTGCCAAGCGGCCCGAGATCACGATCCAGACGACGGACCAATTCGTGACCAACATGTTCGAAACCAACCCCGACTTCGTCTTCACCGTGACCCGCGATTTCGTGCGTAGTTGCCAAAACCCAATCCTGGTGCTGCCGGACGAGGTTCCGGCGCACCCATACACCGTCGCCATGGAGTGCGCGATGCTCGCGCCCAAGGCCGAAGTGAGCATCTTCCCTTGGAAAGAACCCAAGGACCGAATCCCGCTCGCGGTGCGCCAGATTCATTCTTTTCTCAAGGCGCATCAGCCCGCTTAGACGGTGGAGGCCAACAACAGGTCGAACTCCGATCTCGAACCGGTTGATCGGCCACACTGCTCTGAATCTTCTGGATTTCTGGATTCAGCCGAACGCTCAAAGGAAATCGATGACGAAACTAGTGTTGACCTTGTCGCTCTTCGCGGCAGGTGCCCCCGCCCAATGGCTGAACTACCCAGTGCCCGGAGTGCCTCGCACCCGCAACGGCAAGCCCGACCTCACCGCCCGCGCCCCCCGCATTAACGGGAAACCCGATCTTTCCGGAGCCTGGCACGTTGAGCCTACCTCTCTGGTGGAAATGAAGCGCCTCTACGGCAACGACGTTGACGACCTCAGCCCCCCTGGCATGGAAGCCGACACCATCTCCAAGTACGCCATTAACATTCTGGTCGACTTCAAGCCCGCCGAATCCCCCCTCCGCCCGGAAGCGGCCGCTATCCTGAGCAGCCGCAAACCCGACTCCTTCCCGGGCAACAGTTGTTTACCCTTGGGAATTCCGTCAGCCACTTTGGTGTCAGAGCCCGTGCACATTGTGCAAAGCCCTGCGTTAATCGCCATGCTGTTCGAATCCGCCGACAGCCACCGCCGCATCTATACTGACGGCCGGCCTCTTCCTCAGGACCCCCGAACCGACTTGGCTCGGCTACTCGATTGGCAAGTGGGAGGGCGACACTCTGGTAGTCCAGACCGGCGGCTTCAATAACAAGTCGTGGCTCGATGTCATGGGCCACCCGCACAGCGAAGCTCTGCACATCACGGAGCGCTACCACCGCCGCGACTTCGGCCACCTCGATGTCGAGATGACTTTTGACGATCCCAAGATGTACACCCGGGCGTTCACCATTAAGTTCACCTATCGCCTCCTGGCCGACTCGGACATTCTCGAATTCTTCTGCAACGAAAACGAGAGAGACCGCCCGCATGACGCCAAAAATTAGATCGAGAGAGTCCCGTCAGACGTAGGGTCGGAAATTAGAGGTCTCCCGGCTGTCGATCCGTCCGCTTCGCTATCCTCGCTAACATCCGCGGTCCGATCTCGTCTTGGTCGTGGAACGCAAACTCGTAATCTGGCCAGCCTGAACGAGTCAGTATTTCATGAGAACCACGCCGACGCTTGACTCGCCAGCCGATCCGCTCCAACGCAGCGAGAACCCGCCTCGGTTTACTGGCGGGCCAGCTGCTCATCGGGAATTGTGAAGGAGACGCCGAGCGCAGACGATGGAAGCTCACCGTGGGCGATGCGGTCGGCAATCACCTCAATGGCAAGGCGCTCCGCATTGCTGATCGCCTCATCTCGGGTGTGGCCGTAGCACATTACGCCAGGCAGTTCGATCCAACGCCCATCTTCCTCCCGATCAAGTTCGATCGTCAGCTTCACCCCTTCATCATACGCCCCCGAAAGAATCGCGCCCTCGGTGTCGCGAAAGGTCAAGTACCAGTTGAGCCAACAGCCAACAACCGATCCAGCGCGGTAGCGTTCGCATCGCAATCCCCACTTTCTTCTCTTCCCCTTCATCGCTTTGCACGCCCCGCTCGCGCCAGCGACTTCCCCGCAGGTTATTCTTCCATCAGCATGCCGAGCTTCCTCCTAACCAGCCACCTGTCACCAACCACCAGCCACGCTCTTTGGGCCAACCTGAAAAAATCCACCGCCAAACACAAAAGTAGGCCATTTGCGCCACCTGCACATGTAACAGCCTCTGCTTCATAAATTTACAGGCATTTTTTCGCGCGATCTCACCAGCAACCAGCCGCCAACCACCAGCAACCAGCCACCAACAACCAACAACCAGCCACCAGCCACCAGGCACCAGCCACCAACAACCAGCCACCAACAACCAGCCACGCCACTCCCGAAATCTCCATGCTAATGTACGATGAGAAGCAAGGAGAAATGATTATGAACATGGCCAAAGCGGCGGTGCTTTTCACCCTGGCGTCGGTGGCGGCCTCGGCGCAGGTCAATGTAGGCGAGCAGAAGCCCGAAGCCAGCCAGCCCTTCAACATGACCACGGTGGCCACCTTTGACCTGCCCTGGCGGATAGCCTTCCTGCCCGATGGCCGCATGCTGATCACCGAAAAGGTCGGGCCCATTTGGCTGGTCTCCCAGGATGGAAAGAAAATCCAGGTGGGCGGTACGCCCCCAGTCTATTGGCAGGGGCAGAGCGGAATGTTTGGCGTCTACCTGTCGCCCACTTACGCCACGGACCAGAACATCTATCTCACCTATTCCGAACCCGGCGACTATGGCGGCGGATTGGCGCTGGCGCGCGCCAAGCTGACCCTGAACCCGAACGCGGCCGGGCCCTTCGCCAGCCCGGCCAGACTCGAACACCTCGAAGTGCTGTGGCGCCAGTTGCCCAAGGGCAAGGGCGGCCAGGAAGGCGCGCAGATCGCCTTCGCGCCCGACGGCCAGTCCCTGTTCCTCACGGTTGGCGACCGCCAGCGCTTCACTCCAGCGCAGGATCCGAATCAGCCCGAAGGCAAGATCCTGCACCTGACGCTGGACGGCAAACCCGCGCCCGACAATCCCAACTTCGGCAAAACCGGCGCTGCCACCATTCCCCTGATCGATCCGCCGAGCGACACCGAAGCCGCCAAGACCGCGAAGGTGGTCAGCACTTATACCTTCACCGGTCCCAACCTGACGCCCGCGGAAACTTGGACCAGCGGCCACCGCACACCCTATGGGCTGGCATTTTCGCCCACCGGCGAATTGTGGGAAGTGGAGCACGGTCCGCGCGGCGGCGACGAGTTGAACCTGATCGTGAAGGGCAAGAATTATGGCTGGCCGCTGGTCTCGTTTGGCAATAACTATAACGGCGTGCCCATTCCCAAGCCCGACTCGCGGCCCGACCTGGCGATGCCGGTGCTCTATTGGGTTCCGGTGATTGCGCCGGGCAATCTAATGTTCTACCGCGGCACTCAGACTTTCCCGCAATGGAACGGCAACGGCTTCATTAGCGGCCTGGGAACCATGTCGCTCAACCGCATCATCTTTGACGGCCATGGCGGCGCGAAAACCGCCGAGCGCTGGAGTGTGGGCAAACGCATCCGCGATGCGGAAGAAGCTCCCGACGGCTCGCTGTGGATGCTGGAGGACGCCGCTGAGGGCGCCCTGATCCATGTGACACCCTCCGTGGCGACCAGTTCGCGTTAGCCGAACGAGCAAAGGAGATTACCATGAAACGCAAAAGTATCGGGGTAATCGTATTCGTTGTAGTATTTCTCTCCGTTCTGGCGGCGCTGGCGATGGCTGGCCAGGATAAGTCCAGCCTGAAAGACAAGTACACCTTGAAAGTGCCGGGTGGTCTCTCGTTCTCTGAGTTCAGAGGATATGAGGCCTGGCAGGTTGTCTCCATCAGTCAGGACGGACCACTCATTGCTGCGACCCTCGCCAATCCTGTGATGATCAAGGCCTACCAGGCCGGCGTTCCCGGCAACGGCCAGCCTTTTCCCGACGGCTCCAAGCTGGCGAAGATCCATTGGAACCCGAAAAAGATGGAGACGTTTCCCGCAGCGACGGTGCCAGGTACCCAGCATGACATGGACTTCATGGTGAAGGACAGCAAGAGGTTCGCCGACAGCGGCGGGTGGGGATACGCCGTGTTCGACTATGACGCTGCATCCGATACGTTCACGCCTGGCACCTCGGCTGACAAGCCGCCGCAGGGGAACGACGCCAAGTGCGGCTTCGCGTGCCACACCAGGGTGAAGACGAGAGATTACGTTTTCACGGATTACGGGCATCGGTGAAGCGGTGTACCGGCGGAGGAATAACATGAGCCGAACAGCGCTTATCGCGACCACTTTATTCGCCGTCTTCGGTACGGCGGGCGCGGCGATTGACGATCCGGTGCGTCTCGACACCGGAATGATCTCCGGGGCCACAACGGAAAGCCCTGAGGTGCGTGTATTCAAGGGCATTCCTTATGCGGCCCCGCCCGTGGGCGATCTACGCTGGCGCGAGCCGAAGCCGGCCGCGCACTGGGAAGGAACCCGCGTTGCGGATCAGTTCGGGCCGGTGTGCATGCAGGGCGGCGACCAGAAAATGAGTGAGGATTGCCTTTACCTCAACGTTTGGACGGGCGCGAAGACGGTCGGCTCGAAGACAAGTGACAAACGCCCGGTCATGCTGTGGATCTACGGCGGCGGTTACAGCAGCGGCTCGGGGTCGCAGCCGATGTACGATGGCGAGGCAATGGCGAAAAAGGGCGCGGTGGTGGTGACGTTCAACTACCGGCTGGGCGCCCTCGGCTTCTTCTCCCACCCGGAGCTGACCAAGGAATCGGACCGGCGCGGCGCGGCGAACTTCGGCGTGATGGACGCGATCGCGGCGCTCGAGTGGGTGCAGCACAACATCGCGCGATTTGGCGGCGATCCGAAGCGAGTGACCATCTTCGGCGAATCGGCCGGCGCTGGAATGGTGGCGAACCTGATGACCATACCCTCGGCGAAGGGCCTGTTCGTGCGCGCGATTGGCGAGAGCAGCGCCTGGTCCACCGCGAGGATCGCTCCATTGAGCACGCTGGCGGATGCCGAGATGGAAGGCGTGAAGCTGGCTGATGCAGTGGGCGCGAAGTCGCTGGCGGAGCTGCGCGCGAAGCCGGCGGAAGCGATTCTGAAGGCCGGGCGAGGGACGGGTCCGGTGGTGGACGGATACCTGATCCGCGAGGATCCGGGGAAGGTCTTCGCCGCGGGTAAGCAGATCGACGTGCCGGTGCTGGCGGGATCGAATCGCGACGAGTCGTTCGGGGGCAATCCGAAATCGGCGGCGGATTTTGTGGAGCAGGCGCGGAAGCGGTTCGGCGATTTGGCGGATGCGTACCTGAAACTCTACCCGGCGGACTCCGACGAACAGGCGCGCGAGTCGGCGTTCTATTCGGGGCGCGACGAGATGGCGTTCGTGATGCGAAATTGGGCGCGGCTGGAGGCTGGTTTATCCTCGACGCCCGGCAAGTCGAAAGCGTTCGTATACTACTTCACCGAGCAGCCGCCGCGCTTGCCGAATGCGCGAGGGCCGTTCGCGCCCGGGCCGCACGGCAGCGCCACGCACGTCTCCGAAATCCTCTACGCATTTGGCCATCTGGATGGAAGCCGGACGTGGACCGACAGCGACCGCGAGGTGGCGGACGCGATGTCGTCCTACTGGGTGAATTTCGCAAGGAGCGGCGACCCGAACGGGAAAGGGCTGAATAAGTGGCTTGCGTATGACGGGAAGAACCAGAGCGTTATGGTGTTCGGCAATCCGCCCGAGGGCGCCGAGTCGCCGAGCGAGGCGCAGCTTGCCTTCTTCCGATCGTATTTCGATAAGCTGACGGCGCGCTAGCGCTTGAGGAACGCCAACAGATCGGCATTTATCGTTTCCGCTTGCGTAGTGGGCATGCCGTGCGGGAAGTCCTTGTAGGTTTTCAGGGTACCGTTCTTCAGCAACTTTGCGGACAGCGGCCCGGCCGCAACATAAGGAACGATCTGGTCGTCTTCGCTATGCATAACCAACACTGGAATAGTGATCTTCTTAAGGTCCTCCGTGAAATCGGTCTGGGAAAAGGCCACAATACCGTCATAATGCGCCTTGGCGCCTCCCATCATGCCCTGGCGCCACCAATTTTGGATGACTGCCTCCGAGGCCTTTGCGCCCGGCCGGTTGTAGCCATAGAAAGGCCCGGCCGGCAGGTCGCGATAGAATTGCGAACGATTGGCGGCGAGTTGCGCCTGCAGACCATCAAACACTTCCTTGGGAAGGCCGAGCGGATTGGCCGCCGTCTTCACCATTAGCGGAGGCACCGCGCTGATGAGCGCTGCCTTGGTCACCCGGCTTTCGCCATGCCGGCCCAGATAGCGCGTCACCTCGCCGCCGCCGGTGGAATGGCCGACATGGATGGCGTTTTTCAGGTCGAGATGCGCCGTAAGAGCGGCCAGATCGTCAGCGTAATGGTCCATGTCGTGGCCCTCGGCGGTCTGGGTGGAGCGACCATGGCCACGACGGTCATGGGCGATCACGCGATAGCCCTGATGCAGAAAGAACAGCAATTGCGCGTCCCAATCATCGGCCGACAGCGGCCAGCCATGGCTGAACACAATTGGCTGGCCCGAACCCCAGTCCTTGTAGAAGATCTCCGTGCCGTCCTTGGTGGTGATCGTTGGCATAAGCAAGCTCCTTCGTTTCAGTTCTCAAGCCAGCCCGCTCAATACTACAATCAAATGGTCTGAGCGGAGTGGCTGGTCCGTATTTTAGCCGAACCTTGATTCTAAGCCCAAGACGAGGGCCAAAGAAATGGCCAGAACTGACAAATTTCGGGGCAAATCTGACAGCGAGCCGAAGACGGTCGAGATCGGTGTGCTGGTCTATCCTGGTGCTCAGACCTCGGCCGTGGGCGGTCTCACCGCTCTCTTTGTCACCGCGAATCGCCTGGGCACGGAACGGAACGCGGCCTGTTCGCGAATCCTGCGCATCACTCACTGGGCGCTCGAACGCGACTGCGCGCAGTTCGAGTGCGTTTACGACACCGAGAGCGGCGATCACGAGACTCTGGCTGCCTTGATTCTCCCGCCTAGCCTGGAGTTGGATGGCTATCGGGACTCCGACGGACTGCATGAGCTTTGGATTCGCCAGCAACATGCCCGCGGCGCCATTATCTGTTCGATTTGCGCTGGCGCTTTCCTGCTGGGAGGAACGGGATTGCTGAGCGGGCGCCCAGCCACAACGCACTGGAGTCATGCGGCTGGTCTGGCCGAGCGATTTCCTGATATTCAGGTCGTGCCCGACAAGCTGATCATCGATGATGGAGACATCATTACGGCGGGTGGAGTTATGGCATGGATCGATCTCGGTCTTCGCCTGATTCAGCGGTGGATCAGTCCAGCAGTAATGGTGGCAACTGCCCGGTTTTTTCTCGTGGACGCAGCGGGCCGCCAACAGCGCTTCTATTCCACCTTCACGCCGCAACTGCATCATGGCGATGAAACCGTACGCCGGATTCAGCACTGGCTCCAGATCCACTATGCGACCAACGCAACAGTAACTACGCTCGCAGACCGCGCCAGGTCGGGAGAGCGTACCTTCCTTCGACGATTTAGGAACGCAACCGGGTTAACGCCAACGGAGTACCTTCAGCAACTCCGGATTGAAAGAGTGAAGGAAGCGCTGGAGTCCTCGATGCAGATAGTGAGCGAGATCGCCTGGATGGTCGGTTACCAGGACGAAGGCGCATTCCGAAGGATCTTTCGACGGGTCACCGGGCTCGCGCCGGGGGACTATCGGAAGCGTTTTAGTGTATCGGACGAAGCTACGGCTCCGGCAGGCAGGCGTAGTTCACCCCGCGGCCGTGAGACAGATCCCGCAGCCTTTGAGTCTGATGCGCGAGACTGAGAGGCGCTGCTACCCAGCATAACTACTTAATATAGGCCATCAAGCGGCCGGCTATAATGGCGCCAAACCAGCAACCGAGCGACGCCCAAGCCAGCATTTTTGCGTGGCCTGTCACGGGGGCCTTATCAAGTTGCGGATCGTCGAAGATTTGCCGGCGCATTCGTATGAGAATGAATAATCCTGCAAAAACGAACGTCATCTTGAGGTAGAAATCCAGCATAGTGAGCTTGGTTGTGGCGTCGGCAATCAGCATCATGGTTCCAGTCACCGCGTTTATGCCGAACCCGAACCACAACAGCGGGAATGCGCGCGCGAAGGGCTTGATCGGCGCCGCCGGCCAGAAACCCAGCACAACCAGGCTGATGATGGCGCTGACTCCGGCCACGATGGACATCCCCAGGGTGTGGACGATGAGAATGGTCGGGAATGCCCAAATAGTTGGGGCGTTTTTCACCCATTGGCTGAATTCCAGGTTTTCGAGGAACTCGAGAAAATGGTGCATGCGTTTATTCCTTACGTTCCTGGCGCGCCGTACTTCTATCCAGCACATAGCCGACAATCGCGACCAACACCGTTACGATGCTCACCCAAAGAATCGTCCCGACAACCAATCGCATGTCTAATCCTCCCGATTCACACCCGGCTAGAATGAGTTGCCTAAAAATGGCAGCATGCTTCCGCAATACATAACACCGATCCACAGGACCATGGCGGACGCCGCGGCGATTTTGGCTGTCAGCGGTGCGTCTTCGCCGGGTCCCAGGGACCACGGCTCATCAAAAAGCGTAAAGTACAAGGCGTTCGCCCCGGCCAGCATCGCCAGTCCGATTTTCCAGTAGAAGGCAGCATTGTGTGTGTACTGGCCGGGTATTCCCACGAAGAACAACATACCGGTGCCGATATTCACGCCGAATCCCAACGCGGCCCACGGCAACAGACGGTGCAGGGAAGCGAAGGACACGCCCTTCATCACTCCGAGAACACGCAGATCCACCAGAAACACGACGCCACACAAAAGGCTCAGGCCAACGAAATGCAGGGTTTCGCAAGTAGGCCACATCCACGGGGTATCGGTAACGAAGAAGCCCACCCTCCGCGCCAGCGCGCCTTCCGGCGTCACTGTTTCCTGGCCGGCCCGGATTTCCGCATGACGAATTTCGCCGCCGAGATTGGACACGCGGATCATCAATCCGAGGGACACCAGCGTCAGGACCAGGATCACCGCCAGATTCCAGTTCGGTATGCTTGCCAAGCGGCGGAATTGCCATAATCCCAGCCAGGCGAACTCTCCGGTGAGCAGCATGAATCCCATGGCCACCAATGCCGCGCCTTCATGGGTTTCTATCATGGATTTCGATACGCCTGGCAGGGACTTGATGCCGTCCGCCGCGCCATTTCCGCTCATATAAGTGGGGATGGCGATGAGAGCGATCCCGAGCAGAATAACCAAGCTGGCGCGCTTCAGATCATCGCTTTTCGTGAGGAGGGAAAGCAGAAACAAACCGCCGCCAATGATATAGCCGATGGTCGGAAAATGGTTCAGCAAGAGATGGATATGTGTCAAGTCCATGGTGATACTCAAGCCGCGGCGCCGCTCGATTACTATATCATCTGGGCCAAGCTGACTCAGTGTGGCCGGCCGTCTATTCGGGCCGCCCGATCAGGCAGGGTACGCCGGCCGACATGCGCGGAATCTCAATCTCCCCTGCTTCCCAACGATACCGTGGTGACTGAAGATCGCGCGTGAACGCTTCCCGCCGCGGAAAGTGATGGGAGGGCCGGTCGACTTCACAGGGCAATCGGCCCAAAGCTTCGGAAGCGGCGTGATCCGGTACGTCGCCGCGAGATATGAAGTCATCGCCGCCCTCAGCGGAGCCGGGAACCACGCTTGATCCTCCCACTCGAACAGGTGCACTCGCATTTCAAGGCCCCCGCCAATTATTTCCCATTCGCAGAAGCAGCCGCGAGCGGTATGATGTTCCGATGAGGCTGACGTATGTCATGAAGTTCGTGTCCAACATGGACACGGCTGTAAAGTTCTACCGGGACACGTTGGGGTTGCCGCTTAAATTTCAATCACCCGGTTGGAGCGAGTTTGCCACCGGCGATATTACACTGGCTTTGCATCCGGCTTCGGAGAAGAATCCACCGGGAAGGGTGGAACTGGGGTTTTCGGTGCAAGACTTGCAGGCATTTCATGCCGGCTTGGCCGCGAAGGGCGTCGAGTTTCCCATGCCTCCCAAGGCGGAGGATTTCGGCGCCTTAGCGCAATTCCTGGATTCCGAAGGAGCGGCGTGCAGTGTGGCCGAGGAAAGGAAGTGACGTTCTTCCGGTAAGCTGGTTGAGGGCACGGAGGCCGCAATTGCTATGAGCGACGTTTTCATCCTAGACGCCATTAGAACTCCCATCGGACGTGGAAGGCCCGATGGGGCGCTGCACGATGCGCATCCGGTGGATCTGCTCGCGCAAACGCTGGAAGCCCTGATGGCGCATGCGCGCGTGGACAAGGGCCAGGTGGAAGACATCGTCTCGGGCTGCGTCACGGCGCACGGCGAACAGGGGACCAATATCGGCCGCCTGGCGGGGCTGAAAGCCGGCTTCCCGGTGGAGGTACCGGCCTTGCAACTGAACCGGTTCTGCGGCTCAGGCCAGCAAGCCATCCATTTCGCGGCGCAAGCGATTGCGGCGGGCGATATGGAAATGGCGATCGGTTGCGGCGTCGAATCGATGAGCCGGGTTCCCATGGGCTCGGACGGCGCGATCACCGACGAGTTTCGCGCCGGGTTTCCGTGCCAACTGCTGCACCAGGGCGTTTCCGCGGAAATGATCGCCGCGAAGTGGGGCGTGGGACGCGAAGAGATGGACGAGTTCGCCGCCGAAAGCCATTGCCGGGCAGCCGCCGCCCAACGTAATGGCTGGACCCGATGCGAGATTTTCCCGATACGCGCTCTGGAATCCGATGAAGGGGTGCGCTCGAATCCCGACCTTGCGAAAATGCGCGCGCTGAAGCCGGTCTTCCGGCCCGACGGCGTCGTCACCGCCGCGAATTCGAGCCAGATTTCGGACGGCGCGGCGGCTGTGCTGTTGGCGAGCGGCCGTAAAGCCGATGAGCTCGGATTGCGGAGGCGAGCGCGAATCGTTGCGAGAGCCGTGGTCGGCAGCGATCCGGAGTTGATGCTGACGGGTCCGATCCCGGCCACTCAAAAAGCTCTCGCGATGGCGGGACTGGGGGTCGAAGACATCGACGCCTTCGAGATCAACGAGGCCTTCGCGGTTGTTCCGCTGGCGTGGGCGCGCGACATCCGGCCGTCGATGGACCGTCTGAACATTCAAGGCGGCGCGATCGCACATGGGCATCCGCTGGGCGCGACGGGCGCGGTGTTGATGACCAAACTGGTGAATATTCTCGAACGCACCGGCGGGCGCTACGGGCTGCAATCGATGTGCATTGGGTTCGGCATGGCGACGGCTACCATCATCGAATCTCTGAATTAGCGCGACTTCAGTTAGCGCAACTTCAGAGTCAATGCGTCAGTAATCTACCGGCCGGTGAACGCGGACGGGCGTTTTTCGAGGAAATGGGCTACGCCTTCCTTGAAATCCTCGGTTCCGAAGCTGCCTTTCATTTCTTCAATCGCCAGGTCGAAAGCCTCGCCCAGGTCCTGCAAGAGACCGGTGTAGATCTGCCGCTTCATCACGCGCAACGATCGTGGCGATACGGTGGAAGCCAGTTCTCTCGCGAACTCCTGCACCGCTCCCAGGAAATTCTCTTCCGGCAGAACGCGGCTCACCAGGCCGATTCGCAGCGCCTCCTGCGCGTCAAAGAGCTTGGAGGTGTACATCAGCTCGATCGCGTTGCCGAGGCCTACCAGTCTAGGCAGCATCCATGCCAGTCCATACTCGGCCACCAAGCCGCGCTTCGAAAAAATTACCGAAAAGCGGGCTTTCTCCGATGCGAATCGGAAATCGCAGTACAGCGGCACGATGAAACCGAGCCCGACGGCGGGTCCGTTGATGGCCGCGATGATGGGCTTGGGCACTGTCAGCAGCCACGCGTGCTTCTTCTGAAAATCCGCCCGTACATCGCCGTCGACTTTCTCCTCGAATAGAAATTCAGCGCGCGCCGAGGACTCCTGCGAGATCGCGGAAAGCAGAGACATGTCCGCTCCAGCGCAAAAACCCTTGCCGGCGCCGGTAAGAATAATGACGCGCACCTTATCGTCGGAGGACGCCGCGCGAATCGCCTCGGTCACTTCCTCTTCCATCTTCTGGGTCCAGGCGTTCAGCTTATCGGGCCGATTCAGCGTAACCGTGGCGACCTGGTTTGAAACCTCGTAGGCGATCTGCTCGTATGGCACACCATGAGTATAATTCGAGCCCGAACCTTCGCGATTCATTGGTTGTGTTTCACCTCGATCTCTCCCTTGGCGTGACGCGCCCGCAACACCTTTTTGTCGAACTTGCCGACGCTAGTCTTGGGCACCTCATCAAGGAACGCCCATCTCTCCGGGATCCACCATTTGGCGACTCGCTCGCTCAGATGCGCGCGCAGGTCGTTGATCGTCGTTTGGACACCGGGCTTAAGCACGACGCACGCGAGTGGACGCTCGTCCCAACGTTCGTCGGGAACGCCGATCACGGCCGCCTCCAACACGTCCGGGTGGCCGATAATCAATCCTTCCAACTCCACCGAGGAGATCCACTCGCCGCCGGATTTGATGACGTCCTTGGACCGGTCGGTGAGATGGATGTATCCGCGCTCATCCACCGTGCCGACATCGCCGGTTCGCAGCCAGCCGTCGTGAAACTTGTCGGGCGCCGGGTCGCCGTAATACGATGCCGTCACCCAAGGTCCGCGCACTTCGATCTCGCCGACCGACTCGCCATCCCACTCGAGAACGTGTTCGCCAACGCACAGCCGCAGTTCCACTCCGGGCAGCAACCTGCCTGTCTTCGTGATCCAGTTGATCTCCTCGCCTGCCGGACAATCCCTGGGCGGATGCGCCATGGCCGCAAGCGGGCTGGTCTCCGTCATGCCCCACCCTTGCACGATCCTGACGCCATACTTCTCAAGGAACTGCTCCGTCAGACTGCGCGGCACGGCGCTCCCGCCGCACAACACCGTGCGGAGCGAAGAAAAGTCCACTGGGTTTGTGGCCGCGTGGTGGAGTACAGCGGCCCAGACTGTCGGCACCGCGCCGGCTATGGTCGGCCGGCAGGTTTCGATCATGTGGCATACCGGCTCAGCTTGAAGGAAGCGCCCGGGCAGCAGGAGGTCGGAGCCGGCCATCCATCCGGCGTATGGCAAGCCCCAGGCGTTGGCGTGAAACATGGGAACGATAACCAGAATGCGTTCGCGGTCGGTCAGCCCGGCAGCCCACGGCTCGCAAATCCCGAGGGAATGCAAGTACGTCGACCGATGGCTGTACACCACGCCTTTCGGATCGCCCGTCGTACCGGTGGTGTAACACATGGCGGCAGCTGACCGCTCGTCAAGCGCGGGCCAGTCGTACTCGGGCCGCTCAGCCGCCAGCAGATCCTCATATCTCAGGATTTCGCCCGGCAACCCTTCTTCGCGGCCGATCACGATGTAAGATTCCACCGTTTTCAAATCCTTCGCTACCTTGGCGAGAAGCGGCGTCAAAGATTCGTCGACAATCACGATGCGGTCGCCGGCGTGATTGATGATATAGCTTAACTGCTCGGGAAAGAGCCGGAGGTTCAGCGTGTGCAATACGGCGCCCATGCAGGGCACGGCAAAGTATGCCTCCAGATGCTGCTGCGTATTCCAGCCAAGGGTCCCCACGCGGTCGCCGGCGCGAATCCCGATGCGGCGAAGCGCCGACGCCAGTTGCCTCGCCCGGGCAGCCACCTCGCAGAAGCTGGCGCGCCGGACGCCATTGCCCGTCCAGGTCGCCACCTCGCTGGAACCGTGGATCTTCGCGCCCTGCTCAAGAATCGGCACGAGCGTCAACGGGTAATCTTGCATCGTTCCAAACATGCGGCATGCGCCTCGCGGAAGCTCAGATTTTTTCTTCTTTGGCGATGATCTCTTTCATGATTTCCGAGGTTCCCGCACCGATCGTGTTGAGGCGGAGGTCGCGCCACATGCGGCCAATCGCGTATTCCGTGGTATAGCCGAAGCCGCCGAAGATCTGCATGCAATCATAAATTACTCTTTGCGAAAGATCGGACGTGTATAGCTTCGCCATGCTGATTTCCTTGACGGCGCGCTGGCCGCGATTCATGAGGTCGAGCGCGCGGTAAACCAGCCACCGTCCGGCTTCAATGCCGGTCAGGTGCTCGGCGAAGCGGTGACGCCAGACCTGATACTTTCGCACGGGAGTGCCGAAGGCTTCCCGCCCGGCCCCGTATTCAAGGGCCTTGCGGACGGCATAATCCATCGACGCCAGGGCGCCGATGGCGGACGCAAGCCGCTCGCCCTGGAAGTTGTGCATGATGTAGTAGAAGCCTTTGTTCAGCTCGCCGAGCACGAAGCGCCGGTGGACCCGGCATTCATCAAAGAACAGCTCGGCCGTGTCCGACGCCAGATTGCCAATCTTGCGAAGCTTCCGTCCTACCGAAAATCCCGCGGTCTTGGTAGGGACAAGCACGAGCGAGATGCCTTTGTGGCCCACCTCGCCAGTTCGAACGCCGAGCACGATAAAATCGGCGCGGCAGCCATTGGTGATCCACAGTTTCTGACCCGAAATGACGAGCGAGTCACCGTCGATTCGAGCGCGGGTTTTCATCGCCGCAACGTCGGAACCACTACCGGGTTCACTGATGGCAAGAGCGGCAATCCAGTCGCCACGAATCGCCGGCGGCAGGAACTCCCGCTTTTGTTCTTCGGTGCCAAGCTCTTCGATTACGGGAATGGTTATGTCGGATTGGACCATGAATGCCATGCTGACGCTCCCGCTTTCGGAGTAA
>Ga0302326_10014455_pt1 | contig 16676 bp, 8 predicted proteins | sample Palsa_T0_3_FD_202264 | JGI IMG/M metagenome (GOLD analysis project Ga0302326, IMG submission 202264) | Peat permafrost microbial communities from Stordalen Mire near Abisko, Sweden - Palsa_T0_3 | ecosystem: Environmental > Terrestrial > Soil > Palsa > Peat permafrost | place: Sweden: Abisko...
CGGGAGTGTTTCGGGAATCTTGCCCGGCTCGGTCATCACAAAGGAGTTGAAGAAGCGCGTTACGTCCTGCTCGCGGCGCGCGTCCATCGAGGGATAGCATGCGATCAGCATGTAGAGCCGCTGGCCGTCGTAGATGATGCGCGAGTCCAGTACGCCGCCGCCGGCATTGCGAGCCACCAGGTCGCGGGCCGGAAAGCCCTGCGGGCTGCTGCGCGTCTCGGTTACCGGGTGGGTCTGGGTGCGGTCCAGTGCGCCGTCTCTGGCCCAGTCCAGCGTCTGCTCGGGATTGCGGTTGGCAGAGCGCATGACCGGCGGATTGTCTGACCAGGCCACCGCGTAGGTGGTGCCGCCGTCGGGGCTGGAGAAGATCATATTCACCGGCTCGGTGACGCCGCCCTCGTTATAGGCCGGAACGGTCAGCGGCTTGGGGTCCTCGGGCATTTCCACCTTGAAGCCGTCGCCGGTGTGGTCAACTTTCTGCCAGTTGATGTGAGCCGGCTGGGCAGCGGGTGCAGTTTGATCGCCGCTCGAGGTGGTGCTGGCATCGCTGAGCGTGGGATGCACCAGGCCCCACTCCACGCGGTGCCTGTAGGCGTACACACCGCCCACTACCACCAATACAATCAACACGATGTAGACGAAGGCCTTCACAGTTTCGAGAGTGACAAGAGTTGCGGAATTTTGCAATTTGATTATTGTCCATCTAGCTAACAGGAGTGCCTTTGTCGCCAACAGGCTGGCCGCCGGCCAAAAGAAACATTTTCTTTTTTTCTGCAGCCCGGCAACGGCAAGTGCAACCTTTTGCCTGAGATCGCATCTATTCAATTAACAAGCAGAGGCTTCCTCGATGTGCAACCCTCCCAAGAAGTAACGACTCCTTCTTGAAGGTCCGGTAGTATGGACCTCTTCTCCCAAGCCCCCCCTGGACCCCCTCCCTCCAATGCCTCGCGAGCGGGCCTGCCGGAAGGCAGGCCCATCAGCTCTCTCTGCTTCGTTCCCCACCGCGCTTTCATTCCTCTCCGGCTTTCACTTATCTTGAATCTGGAAATGCTTTAGAATCAGGGCAGATGCGAACTTTCGCGCGCCCTGAGCCCGATTCCGACCGGCAGATTGCCGCACTTGATTCTCTCTTTGAGATAGCCGGATTGGTGCGTCAGCCCCGCTCCAAAGCTGCTGTGGGCACACGTCGCAAACGCCGGGAGACTCAGGAAAAATCCGATCTGACGCGCATCGCCCCGGAGCCGCAGATGGCCGCAAATGGGGTGCGCTGGTTGCCTGTCCTCGCGTGGGAAGAGCTTGATTGGCTCTGGCATGGGTTCAGCACGCGGCAGGGCGGCCGCAGCCGGGCGTACTGCCCAGAAGACGGACAATCGGAGCTGAATCTTGGGTTTACAGCGGAGGATGAGCGCGAAATCGTGATCGGCAACCGGCGCCTGCTGGCCGAGGGCGTCACCGGCAACGCCGCGACGCCGCTCGCTGCCATCCGGCAGATTCATTCAGCGCACGTGGTCCGCGCAAGCGCCGTGCCCGACAAGCCGCCCAAAGCCGATGGCCAGATGACCGATGTGCCTGGCCTCCTGCTGGCCGTCCAGACTGCGGACTGCATTCCAGTGCTGGTGGCCGACCGCAGGCGCCGCGTCGTGGCAGCATTTCATGCGGGCTGGCGCGGCACCGTGAAGCGGATCGTGGAAGCCGGGGTGGGGCGGATGCGGCTCGAGTTCGGGTCGCGCCCGGCGGACCTGGTGGCGGCCATCGGCCCGGGCGTCGGCGCCTGCTGCTACGCGGTCGGCGAAGAGGTGCTGTCGGAGTTTGAATCCCAGTTCACCTACGCCAGCGATCTGTTTTGCGAGGTCGACGATGCCGACGCCGTGCGGAGAAAGTACCCCATGCTGTTTCTAACGCAGCGCGCGCCCGGCCATTCGCCCATCGGCCCCAGCCTGCACCTCGACCTGACGGAAGCCAATCGCCGGCAGCTGATGGCGGCGGGTGTGCGGGCGCGCGCGATTCAAATGGTGGGCGGCTGCACGAGCTGCCAGCCGGAGATGTTCTTCTCGCATCGGGCGCAGCAAGGGCGCACCGGCCGGATGATGAGCGTGATCGGGATTCGCCCGGCGTGACGCAAAATCGGCCGGCGCGTTGCACCAGAGATTTTTCGGCGCATTTAACATCGTGTCTCGCGTGAATTCGCAGTCTCCCAGGTCTCAAACGCGAGACCTGGGGCACCCAATCTCGTGGTTGAGACGAAAAAAAACACAAAATCCCGGGATCAGTTCGGCGCGTTATGTCCGGCGTGACTACGCAAGGATGCGATGGCGCAGGCGCAGCGGCTCGACGTCGGCGGTGAGGTAGCGATCGACAGCTGCCGCGGCTTTGCGGCCCTCGGCGATGGCCCACACCACCAGCGACTGGCCGCGGCGCATGTCGCCGGCGGCAAAGATGCCGTCCACCGAGGTCATGTAGTCGGCGTTGGCTTTCACGTTGCCACGGCCATCGAGTTCAAGGCCAAGCTGCTCGATCATGCCGCCGCGCACGGGCCCAAGAAAGCCCATGGCCAGCAGCACCAAATCGACATCGAGCGTGAACTCGGAGTCCGTGATCGCCTCAAACTTTGGCGGCGGACCCACGCGCACCATGTGTAGCTGCTTCACGTTGCCCTGCTCGTCGCCGGTGAAACGCATGCTGTTGATGCTCCAGTCGCGGATGCCGCCCTCTTCATGCGCGCCCTCGGTGCGCAGCTGCAGCGGCCACAGCGGCCACGGCGTGGAGGCGTGGCGCTCTTTGGGCGGCATGGGCATGATCTCAAACTGGTGCACGCGGAGCGCGCCCTGGCGATGCGTGGTGCCCAGGCAGTCGGCGCCCGTGTCGCCGCCGCCGATGATGACCACTCGCTTGCCCGCGGCGTGGATGGAGCCCTCGGCGTCGACCCAGTCGCCCTCGCAGCGGTGATTTTGCTGGGGCAGGAACTCCATGGCGTAGTGAATGCCTTTGAGCTCGCGGCCGGGAATCTTGAGGTCGCGCGGCTGCTCTGCGCCGCCGCATAAGAGGATGGCGTCGTAGTGGCCGGTGAGGCCCTCGACCGGAACATTCACGCCGACGTGCGCGTTGGTCACAAAGGTGACGCCCTCGTCGCGCATCTGCTGGATGCGGCGATCGAGCACGGTCTTCTCGAGCTTGAAGTTGGGAATGCCGTAGCGCAGCAGGCCGCCGATGCGGTCGTTCTTTTCATACACGGTGACGGAGTGGCCGGCGCGGCGGAGTTGCTGCGCGGAGGCCAGACCCGCGGGACCGCTGCCGACTACAGCGACGCGCTTGCCGGTGTTCTGCTCGGGCGGCTCGGGATGAATCCAGCCCTCGTCCCAGGCGCGGTCGACGATGCTGCGCTCGATGAGCTTGATCGACACGGCCGGCTGATTGATGCCGAGCACGCAGGAGGCCTCGCATGGCGCGGGACAGATGCGGCCGGTAAATTCGGGGAAGTTGTTGGTTGCGTGGAGGCGGCGCACGGCCTGCTCCCAGCGGCCCGCGTATACCAGGTCGTTCCAGTCGGGGATGAGGTTGTTGACGGGGCAGCCGGTGTGGCAGAAAGGCACGCCGCAATCCATGCAGCGCGCGCCCTGCTCACGCTGCTTTTCCTCGGGGAACGGCTCGTAGATTTCGAACCAGTCCTTGATGCGTTCCGAGGCCTGGCGGCGCGTGGGCTGCTCGCGCTCAATCTCAAGAAAACCTGTGTCCTTACCCATGGTGCACCTCGGTCTCCGCCATCAAGGGCGACGTGGTTGGGGGGGCGGGGGAGTTGTATGTCTGGTCGGCGCGCGCAATGCCCAGCACGCGCTTGTACTCGTGCGGAAACACCTTGATGAAGCGCTCCTGCGCCTCGGCCCAGTGCTCGAGGATCCACGCGGCGCGCGGGCTGCCGGTGAGTTCGCGATGGCGCTCGAGCAGGCCGCGCACCTCGGCGACGTCGGACTCGTGCACCAGCGGCTCCAGATCCACGCTGGCCTTGTTGCAGCGGCGCGTAGAGAAGTCTCCCTGATCGTCGTAGACAAAGGCGCGCCCGCCGCTCATGCCGGCGGCAAAATTTCTGCCTGTAGTCCCGAGCACGATTACCGTGCCGTTGGTCATGTATTCGCAGCCGTGGTCGCCCACGCCCTCCACGACCGCGATGGCGCCGGAGTTGCGCACGGCAAAGCGCTCGCCGGCGATACCGTTGAAAAAAGCCTCGCCGGTCGTGGCGCCATAGAGCACTACGTTGCCGACAAGAATGCTCTCTTCCGGCAGGAAGCTCGAGGTCTTGGGAGGATACGCAATGATGCGTCCGCCGGAGAGCCCCTTGCCCACGTAGTCGTTGGCGTCGCCCTCGAGCTCAAGCGTGACACCGTTGGGAACGAACGCGCCGAAGCTCTGGCCCGCGGAGCCTGTGAATTTGTAGTGGATGGTCTCGTCAGGTAATCCAGCAGACCCGTAGCGGCGCGCGATCTGGCCGCCCAGCATCGCGCCCACAGTGCGATGCACGTTGCGAATGGCGAAGATGCCCGTGACGCGGATCTGCGACTCGAGCGCGGGCGCGGCTGCCGCGATGAGCGCGTGGTCCAGAGCCGCGTCGAGGCCGTGATCCTGCTTGGTGACGCAGTGGCGCGCAACGCGCGAGGGCAGCGTGGGCGAGTAGAGAATCGACGAGAGATCGATGCCCTTGGCCTTCCAGTGATCGTGGGCGATGGCGGCGTCGATGCGGTCCACGCGGCCCACCATCTCGTCCACAGTGCGGAAACCGAGTTTGGCCATGTACTGGCGCATCTGCTCGGCGATAAAGAAGAAGAAATTGATGACGTGCTCGGGCTGGCCGGTGAAGCGCGCGCGCAGCACGGGATCCTGCGTGGCGATGCCGACCGAGCATGTATTGAGATGACACTTGCGCATCATGATGCAGCCCATGGCGATGAGCGGCGTGGTGGCGAAGCCGAATTCTTCCGCGCCGAGCAGCGCCGCAATCACCACGTCGCGGCCGGTTTGCAGCTTGCCGTCGGTCTGCACCTTGATGCGGCTGCGCAGATCGTTCAAGAGCAGCACCTGCTGCGTCTCCGCGAGGCCAAGCTCCCAGGGCAGACCTGCGTGCTTGATGGAGCTGAGCGGCGATGCGCCGGTGCCGCCGGTGTCGCCGGAGATGAGCACCACATCGGCGTGCGCCTTGGACACGCCCGCGGCCACCGTGCCCACGCCGGCTTCCGAGACAAGCTTCACCGCGATGCGCGCCTGCGGGTTGACGTTTTTGAGGTCGTAGATGAGCTGCGCGAGATCTTCGATCGAATAGATGTCGTGATGCGGCGGCGGCGAAATAAGGCCCACGCCGGGGATGGAGTGGCGCAACTTGGCGATGTAATCATCGACCTTGTGGCCGGGCAACTGGCCGCCCTCGCCGGGCTTTGCGCCCTGCGCCATCTTGATCTGCAGTTCGTCAGCATTGACCAGGTAATTGGTGGTCACGCCAAAGCGGCCGCTCGCTACCTGCTTCACCGCGCTGCGGCGCAGATCGCCGTTGGCGTCGCGCTGGAAACGGTTCTCGTCTTCGCCGCCCTCGCCGGTGTTGGACATGCCGCCGATGCGGTTCATGGCAATGGCCAGCGTCTCGTGCGCCTCCTGGCTGATCGACCCGAAGCTCATGGCGCCGGTGGTGAAGCGCTTGACGATCTCCTTGGCCGGCTCGACCTCTTCGATCGGAATCGGCGTGTCGGCATAGTGCAGCTTGAGCAGCCCCCGCAGCGTGCTCATGTTGCGGTTCTGGTCGTCGATCAGGTCGGTGTATTCCTGGAACGTGGTGGGGTTGTTGGCGCGCACCGCGTGCTGCAGCTTGCCGATGGTGGCTGGATTGAGCAGGTGATATTCGCCGCCTTCGCGATATTGGTAAGTGCCGCCGACGGAGAGCTCGGTCTCCGATTCAGTGAGCGGGCGGAAGGCATAGGCGTGCTTGAGCTGCGCCTCGCGCGCCAGCACGTCCAGGCCGACGCCCTCGATGCGCGATGCGGTGCCGGGGAAGTAGGCCTCGATGAGCGCGCTGTTGAGGCCCACGGCCTCAAACACCTGCGCGCCGCGATAGCTCTGCAGCGTGCTGATGCCCATCTTGGAGAAAGTCTTGAGCAGTCCCTTGTTGATGGCCTTGATGAAATTCTTCTCGGCGTAAGCGCCGGAAAGCTCGCGAGGCAGCAGGCCGCGACGCTTGAGATCGTGCAGCGTCTCGATGGCGAGATACGGATTGATGGCGCTGGCTCCATAGCCGATGAGCAGCGCAAAATGCATCACCTCGCGCGGCTCGCCGCTCTCGATGATGAGAGCGACCTGGGTGCGGGTCCGTTCGCGCACCAGGCGGTTGTGCACGGCGGCCATGGCCAGCAGGCTGGGGATGGGCGCGAAGGTGGAGTCGACGCCGCGGTCGGAAAGAATGAGCAGCGTATAGCCGGATTCAACCGCGTGCGCGGCGCGGTTGCTCAGGTCGTCGAGCGCATGACGCATGCCTTTCTCGCCATCCTCGGCGCGAAACAGCGCCGGCAGTGTGGTGGCCAGCAGATCGCCCGAGGACACGCGGCGCAGCTTTTCCAGGTCGCGATTGGTCAGAATGGGATGAGGCAAACGCAGCGTGTGACAGTTGTCCGGAAGCTCTTCGAGAATATTTCGCTCCGTGCCGATGTAGCTGATCAGCGACATCACCAGCTCTTCGCGAATGGGATCGATGGGCGGATTGGTCACCTGCGCAAAGAGCTGCTTGAAGTAATTGAACAAGGGCTGCGGGCGGTCGCTCAGGCAGGCCAGCGGCACGTCGGTGCCCATGGAACCGATGGGCTCCTCGCCCTTGGCGCCCATGGGGGCGAGCAGGATGCGCAGGTCTTCTTCGGTGTAACCATAAGCACGCTGGCGGCGTAGCAGCGTCTCGGGATTGGACGCAATCACGCGCGAGGGCTCGGGCAGGTTGTCGAGCGTGACCTGCTGGGCTTTGAGCCACTCGCCGTATGGCTGGCGCGTGGCAAGATCCTTCTTGATGTCGGCGTCGGAGATGATGCATTTCTGCACGGTGTCGACTAGGAACATGCGGCCCGGCTGCAGACGGCCCTTCTTGCGCACGTTCTCAGCGGGCACGTCGAGCACGCCGGCCTCCGATGCAAGCACCACCAGGTCGTCGTTGGTGACAATGTAGCGGCCGGGGCGCAGGCCGTTGCGGTCGAGCGTCGCGCCGATCACGCGGCCGTCGGTGAATGCGATGGCGGCCGGCCCGTCCCACGGCTCCATCAGCGAGGCGTGGTACTCGTAGAAGGCGCGCTTCTCCTCGTCCATGTCGGGATTGCCCGACCAGGCCTCGGGAATCAGCATGGCCATCACGTGGGGCAGCGAGCGGCCCGCGTGAAAGAGAAATTCAACGGCGTTGTCGAGCCCCGCGGAGTCGCTGCCACCGGGTGAGACTACCGGGTAGACTTTCTCGATTTCGTCGCCGTAGAGCGGGCTTGCCAGCACGCCCTGGCGCGCGTTCATCCAGCTCACATTGCCGCGGATAGTGTTGATCTCGCCATTGTGGGCCACGTAGCGATAGGGGTGCGCCAACTTCCAGCTGGGAAATGTGTTGGTGGAGAAGCGCTGGTGGACGAGGCACAGTGCGCTCGATACCAGGGGGTCGGCGAGCTCGAAATAAAACTTCTCGATCTGCGGCGCCAGCATCAGGCCTTTGTAAATGATGGTGCGGCAGGAGAACGACGGCACGTAAAAATCGTCCTTGCCCTCGATCTCCGAGGCTTCCATTTCGTTCTCGGTGCGGCGGCGGACCTTGTAGAGCAGGCGCTCGAACTCGGCCTCGTCCAGCCCCTCGGGACGGCCCACAAAAAACTGCTCGATGTAGGGCTGCGAAGCGCGCGCCTCGCGGCCGATGGCGTCGCCATTGACCGGCGTGTCGCGCCAGCCGATGACCTTCAGCCCCTCGGCCTGAGCGATGCGCTCGAACACGCCCTCGCACTGCAGGCGGCTGTGCCTGTCAACGGGCAGAAACACCATGGCTACGCCGTAAGCGCCCGCCTCAGGCAGCTGCATGCCCAGCTCGCCGCATTCGCGCGCAAAAAAGAGATGAGGGATCTGAATCAGGATGCCCGCTCCATCGCCCGTCTCCGGATCGCAGCCCGCGGCCCCGCGATGCGTCAGGTTGATCAGCACCTCCAGGCCTTTGCGGATGATCTCGTGGCTTTTTTCGCCGCGAATGCTGGCCACCAGACCCATGCCGCAGGCGTCGTGCTCGTTGCGCGGATGATAGAGACCCTGCGATTTCGGTGTGCGGGAACGAGGATGAGATGTATGCATGGCAACCCTCTCACTGGATAAATGTGTGTGCTGCGGCTGGGGGTAGACACTTCCACGCCGCAGTTTCCGCCCTTGGGAAAACTTCCGGTGTGCATTTAAGGAGCCTGTTGGAATCGGGCTTTTGCCTTCAAGTGGGACAGTGCTGACATCTCTACTATAGCGAAAAAATCGATATTCCGTTGAAGTTCTTTTGACCAGCGCAACAGATCCTGTGCACACCGGAGGGCGGCTGGGCTGGCCTCAACCGGGCCATGAGCCAATTCTTTAAGAGGTTGCATCGCATTGAGCCGGGAGGCCTTGCCGCCTATTCGTCGAAAATCATGAAAGAATCTCTGTACGAAAGTTGCCCCTTTTGGCACACTCAACGCCTTGCCCACAAGCAGGATTCGGAGGTCGCATGATTCCGTCAGGAATGCAATGGCCCTTTCCCCGCCGAATTTCGACGCTGCTCTCAGCGCCGAACGCTGTCACGTCCATACGCTTGGCCGGCTGTCTCGTGCCGGCCGTTCTCTTCACCGCGTCCATCGCCATCACCGCAGCCGCGCAGGAGGCACAACAGCAAACGGATGGCTACGGAACCGGCGTTATCTCAGGCACGCTGGAACACGCGGGTCCTCGTCCCAGGGTCGTCTTCTCCGATACTCCGCCGGCCTCTCGTGAAGGCACGCAGGAACAATCGCCGGCCATTGTCAAGCCAGAAGGCATTGAAGACGATTTCGACAACAACACGCCCACGGCCTGGTGGATTTATACCGGGCAGATACCCGCGCAGGTCACCAGCATCCTCTCTTCCGACAAGGCGCGCATCATCGATCTGCAGGTCGATTCGGTTTCTCCATTTCTGCTGACCGTGACGCTGGTGGAGAATACCGGTGCATACGCGAAAGAATGGTGGTGGTACTACGGACTTCCCCAGGCGCAGGTTACGTCGTATCTGACCGCCAACAACGGCCGGCTCATCTCGCTCAAGGCCTACGACATCGGCGGCGGGCAGGTTCGTTATGCGGTGGTCATGATTCACAACACCGGCGCCGACGCCAAGGCCTGGTGGTGGTACTACGGAGAGTCCACCTCCGGCATCACGAGCGCCTTGTCCACTCACAACGCCAGGCTCATCGCCGTCGACGCCTATGCGGTTGGCAGCGACACCTAATATACGGCGATCGTGTGCGAGCAAGACGGTGACGGTGACCAGCAAGCAACTCACCGCCGTCACAGGCCTGAGCGTCTCGAATTTCGGAGATTTCACTCAGACCAACACCTGCGTGGCAGAGCTGACTGTGGGCGATCCCAGCCTGTGGCGGCTGATTACCGTTGGCACAGCGATCAATCTTGTGCTGCTGGTTGGCGTGAACTCGTTCATTGATTTCTTGAGCTGCACCCGATCCCGCTCTCAATTAAGTCGGCGATTAACTCCCAATCGTGACGGATACTTTGGTCATTCCGAGGTATTCCTGGATCAGTGCTTATCCGGAATTTACCTTCCGGTAAACAACGCCGCCTGGGAAAGCCTCTACGCTTTCGCGAGGGAATACATCCGAGACTGGGCCGTGCATACCCCCGAAGCGCCCCTGGCGTCGCGATCGATCCCTTCACCGGCGAGTACGTCATCACCTAACCGCCGGAATTGTCCCCAATCTGTCCGATTTCGCCGTTCCGAATGCTGTGGATTATGTCACACCGGGCGTGAAGACGCTGGTTTTGTCATGTTTCTAAAAATCTGCACAAATCCCTTGATTGCCGGTGCGCGGACGAGTACGCTGGACTGGATTGCTCGCCCTTTGGGTGATTCCTGAGAATCGGGTTGCACTTCTGCGACCTCCCCGTTCCACTGCCATCTCAGCGGTATCTCAAGGATTCACCAATCACGTTATCCACATGTCAGTCGGGAGTGTGTTGGCAATGATCTTCAGCGGTAAAGTCTCTCCCCCGAGGCCCTTTCAAAACTTGCGTTATAACCAGCCGGCTTTCCGTTTCAAAAGGTCGCAGCCTTCAGTCCGCTTGCAGTCCGGCTGTTTCCTTGTGGCGATGGCGTGGGTTGCTTTGAGTTGCGCCGGTCTGGCCCAGACCGTGGGCGCGCATTCACGCATTCTGGGCCGCCCTGACGACGACAAAAGGATCGTCCTGCCAGGGAATACATATCCACTGGCGCATGCTGAATTCGATCGCGGTCCGGCTCCCGATGGATTGTCCCTCGATCGAATGCTTCTCCTGTTGAAGCGCAGTCCCGAGCAGGACGCCGAGCTGGCGACATTCCTGGAAGAGCAGCAAGATCCGAACTCTTCCAACTTCCACGCCTGGCTCAGTCCCGAGCAGTTTGGGGAGCGATTTGGCGCCAATCGACAGGATATCGAGAAAATCACGCAGTGGTTAAGCAGCCATGGATTTGTCATTGGGTCTGTATCGAACGGGCGAACTGTCATTGACTTCAGCGGCACTGCCGGCCAGGTGCGCGAGGCGTTCCACACTCAGATTCACAAGTACCTGGTCAACGGAGTGGAGCATTGGGCCAACGCGACCAACCCCCAGATTCCCGTTGCGCTGGCCCCGGTCGTCGCCGGCGTCGTTTCATTGAACGATTTTGGGCTGCGCCCCATGCATCATCTATTCGGACCGGTGCTCAAGAAGAAGAACTCTGCGCGAGTTACGCCGCAGTTCAGCTTCCCATACGACGGAACGGAATACTACGCAATTTCGCCCTGGGATTTCGCAGGCCTTTACAACGTGCTGCCGCTATGGAATGCGGGGATAACGGGCGCCGGCGAAAGCATCGCAATCGTGGGTCAGTCGGATATCAAGACGGCCGATGTGGCGGCCTTCCGCAAAGCTTTCGATCTGCCAGCGATGGCTCCGCAGATCATCACCAACGGGAGCGATCCTGGGACCATCGCTGGCGATGAGGAAGAGTCGGACCTGGATGTGGAATGGTCCGGCGCGGTTGCGAAGAATGCAACCATCATGTTTGTAACTTCCGCGAGTACGAGCACTTCAGCGGGGGTTGAATTGTCAGCACAATACGCTGTGGACAAGAAGGTGGCGCCCGTTCTGAGCATGAGCTATGGCGCGTGCGAAGAAAGTTTGGGCACGACGGGTAATCAGTTCTTCAATTCGCTCTGGCAACAAGCAGCCGGCGAAGGCATCACTGTCTTTGTGGCGGCTGGAGACAGCGGTTCGGCAGGCTGCGACAGCCCGAATCAGCCGGCTCCGTCTGCCGCCCAGTATGGCCTGCAAGTGAACGGCACTGCTTCTACTCCATACGACGTTGCGTTGGGAGGCACTGACCTGAACGATTACGACGTCCTCACCGGCGCCAATACATTTTCCACCTACTGGTCGACCAGCAACAGCGCGACGACGGGCGCGTCGTTGAAGAAGTATGTGCCGGAGACTGTTTGGAATGACTCCTGCACCATCTCAGACGAAGCGGCGTGCAATAATTCGAATAACACAAACTATTTAGTAGTCGATGGCGGCGGCGGCGGAATGAGCAGTTGCACTGTCATCAACGAATCCTGCTCCGGCGGATATGCAAAGCCTTCGTGGCAAAAGGGAACCGGGGTTCCGGCCGATGGCAAACGGGATATCCCCGATATCGCTCTGTTCGCCGGCGCTGGCGTCCGGAGAAGCTTTTACCTGATCTGCGACTCGGATGCAACTCCCGATGCATCGTGCAATTATACGAGCACGGGCGACCTTGTCAGCCTGGCAGTTGGCGGCACCTCCGCGGCTGCGCCATCGATGGCGGGCATTCAAGCCCTGGTGAATCAGAAGGTGGATGCGGCGCAAGGGAATATCAATCCAACACTGTACGCCCTGGCCGCAAAAGAGACACTTTCCGGCTGTAATTCCACAAATGGTTCGGGCAGCACCTGCATATTCAACGATGTCACCAACGGCACAAACTCGATGCCCTGCTACGCCGGCAGTCCGAACTGCCAGGTGACCACCGAGGGTGATGAATACGGAGTCCTGACGGGCTACAACGCGGGAACCGGCTACGACCTGGCTTCCGGGCTGGGCAGCGTCAATGCCACGAATCTCGTCGCCGGGTGGCCCAACCCAAATGCCGCGCCAATCGTGACGCTAAGCGCAACCAGCGCGGCTTTTGGCGCTCAGCCCAAGGGCACCGCCAGTGCAGCCAGGACGATCACTTTGAGCAATACCGGCACGGCAGCTCTCGCGGACATCGCAATTACGCTCGCTGGCGCCGATCCCATTGACTTCGTGGAGACAAACAACTGCCCGGCCAGTTTGGCCGTGAAAGCGGACTGCACGATTACGGTGGAGTTCAAGCCGGCCGCCATAGGTGCACTCTCTGCGAACGTGTCGATCAAAGACAACGCGAAAGGGTCGCCACAATCGATCTCGCTTTCCGGCACTGGCGCCACGCCTGCGCCGATAGTTCAGTTGAGCGCTGCGAGCGTCGCGTTTGGCTCACAGGCAAAGGGCACAGCCAGCGCCATCAAATCCGTTACTCTTACCAACACCGGATCGGCCGCGCTTTCCAGCATCGCCATTACATTGGGAGGAACGGACCCAGGCGATTTCACAGAAACGAACAACTGTGGAACCAGTCTGGCGGTTGCTGCAAAATGCACCATCACGCTTGCCTTCAAGCCCATCGCATCCGCGAGCTACACAGGAACTGTATCCATCAAGGACAACGCCGCGGGATCGCCGCAGTCCATTGCGTTGAGCGGGACCGGCTTTACTCCCGCTCCGATAGCCACCTTGAGCGCATCGAGCGTCGCCTTTGGGGATCAGGTTATAGATACAACCGGGACGGCCAGGACGATCACCCTTACCAATACAGGGACGACAACGCTATCCGGCATTTCCATCGCTTTGGGCGGAACGGATCCAACCGGTTTCACAGAGACGAACAAGTGTGGAACGAGTCTCGCGGTTGCGGCGAGTTGCGATATCGCAGTCGCCTTCAAGCCGACAACCGCAGCAGCTTATAAAGCAACGGTCTCGATCAAAGACGATGCAGCCAACTCGCCGCAATCGATCGCATTGACTGGCACCGGTGTGGTTGCAGCACCCCAGGCGACCTTGAGCGCAACCAGCCTGGCCTTTGGCAATCAAATCCTGGCGACGGCCAGCGCAGCGAAGAAAGTCACATTGACTAACACCGGGTTTGCGGTTCTTTCCAGTCTGGCAATCTCGCTCGGCGGGACCAATCCAACCGATTTTATCGAGACCAACAACTGCGGAAGCAGCCTTGCGGTGAATGCGGGCTGCACCATCACGGTGGAATTCAAACCGGCAGCCGTTGCCGCGTATGCAGCAACGATCTCGATCAAGGACAACGCCACCGGCTCACCTCAATCCATCGCATTGACCGGCGCGGGAATTCAAAACTCACTCACTGGCACCATCGTTGTCTACGCCGGAGAAGAACAGAATAGCGGTTACACCGGCAATAACGGCCCGGCAACCAAGGCAACCTTCTACTACGCTGAAGGAACGGCTGAAGATGCGGAAGGCAATGTTTATGTAGCAGACTCCGGTAACAATGTCATACGCAAAATAAATGCCGCCACTGGAGTCATCACTACCGTCGCTGGAAATGGTTACGGAGCTGGAATGACTCCCGGCGGCTACTCGGGCGATGGCAAGCCGGCTATCGACGCCGAGTTGGGCGGACCATTTGGAGTGGCGCTGGACAAGGCGGGAAACATCTACATCGCCGACACATATAACAGTGCGATTCGGAAGGTTACAGCTTCCACTGGAATCATCACTACTGTGGCGGGCGATGGAACCTTTGGGTACTCCGGCGACGGTTACCCTGCTACGCAGGCTGAGATATCATGGCCCAGGTCGGTTGCGCTGGATGCCGCGGGAAACATCTATATCTCCGATACTTCCAATCAAGTCATTCGCAAGGTCACAGTGGCCACCGGAGTTATCACGACCATTGCCGGCGGCGGCAGCGGATGCGCCGCGGAGACAGATGCCTATGGCGATGGCTGCCCGGCAGTGGATGCAAACTTCGAAATCTCCGGTTATTTCACGGGGACGGGCGGAATCGCTGTGGATGCACATTCCAATGTGTACATAGCCGATCCGGATGTGGAGACAGTGCGGGAGATCGTTGCGTCCACCGGGATCATCAAGGCTGTTGCCGGAAATGGCTATCAGGACCCAAACGGCGGCGGCGGATACAGCGGCAACGGCGGGCCCGCAACGAGCGCAGAGCTGAATGTACCCACGGACGTAAAGGTAGACGGCGCGGGCAACATCTTCATCTCAGATGGGGGCAACAACGTCATTCGCGAAGTATCCGCCACTACGGGCAAGATCGGCCTGGTGGCCGGCACTTACCATTCAGGGGGAGTGAAAGAAATTGCGCCCGAAACAGCGGCGACCGCCGTCACGTTTCAAACTCCCGCGTATATAAGTGTCGATCCATCCGGGAATCTGTTCATCACGGATGTCAACGACTTTGTGGTCGACAAGGTTTATGGAATTGCGACGCCGCTGCCAGTAAATTAACAAATGATTTGCCGAAGGCTATTCCGACAGCGGGATGCTCCGATCGAAGTCTGAACCGCTCGGAATCATCCTGGAGCCTGTTATTAACTTTATCCCTTTATTTGCTTTGGGATAAGGAAAAGTTGATGGCAGCCTGACGATTGAGACATGGAAAAGCGTGTCCGGTCGGGCTATCCGAGCGATGTTTCTGAGAAGTGCAAGCCCTCTGAAGGAACCGCAAAGTTTTCGGGATACAAGCCATTCGCCGACTTTTTCGGCGGAAAGCAGATAGACGATGGCAATTAATCTCGACAGTCAGCAGCAACAGGTGGTCGGCATCTTCTGGTTGGTGGATGGCCGCCCGATCATCGAGGCACTTGACGCCTGGAAGGCGTTGCCATGATCGCGACGCCAGCGGTCGTCGTGCCGCCGGAGAAGGCTGCGCAAATCGATAACATCTTCGACGGCCTGGTGGGCCTGGGGTGCCAACTGGCTAAGGCCGCGGATGGGATCAGGGACGGCATCGTACTGAGGCACACGTTCAAGACGCAGTCGCTGGAAGCGCAGGAATATTGCATCGCGGACGGCGTCCTGGTGGGCGAGGGCTGGCTCTCGATGGTTGTGGTCCAGGGCCGGCTGAAGGGACTCATCCGCACACACCCCAAAGCGCCTGCCGTGCCTCTGCCGGTGAACCTTCTGCTGTTCCCCAAAAGGAGATGTGAAAAGAGTCTGTGAAATCGGTGCCGGGGTCGGCGGCCTGCAACCTTAGCGGCAATGGCCATCCCCAGGCCATCGCCGCTTTGCTTTTGTCGGCAGGGCGCACCCCCGCTCACAGAAGCGGAGTAGTGGTCGATGCGCTGGCCTTGTGGATCGTATCTCCTGGGTAATTGGCTTCCACATTATGCGTACCCGTGCCTGACGGATTGATCCCCGTGGCAGTCGCCTCGGCAGACTGGGATAACTGCGTGAGGCAGACGCTCACCGTACCAACGCCGTTGTTGGCAGCGGCCAGGTCTGAAATGCCGTCGCCGTTGAAGTCGCCCACCACCACAAAGTTGGGGCTGCTGGCCACGGCCACCGGGCTGCTCGCCGATTGCGAGAAGGTTCCAGTCCCGCTGCCCAACAGGATCATGACATTGCCTGGCGAACTGCAACTTGAGTCGCTGCCGCATTGGTTGAGCACCGCAAGGTCGGGTTTGCCGTCGCCATTGAAGTCGCCCACGGCCACCGAATACGGGTAATAGCCCACCGTGATCGGGCTGCCGGAAGCCTGCGTAAAGGCGCCCGTGCCGCTGCCGAGAAGGATGCTCACCGAATTGCTTGCCTGGTTGACCACCGCGAGATCGGACTTGCCGTCGAGGTTGAAGTCGGCCACGGCAACCGAGTAAGCGTTCTGGCCCACCGCGACCGGGCTTCCGGATGCCTGCGTGAATGTTCCATCCCCGTTGCTCAGCAGGATGGACACCGAGCCCCCCGACGAACATTGCAGACTGGCACCGCACTCGTTGGCCACCGCCAGGTCGAACCGGCCATTGCCGTTGAAATCGCCCGCCGCGATCGACTGCGGATAGACGCCAACCGTCATGGGGCTCTTGGACGCTTGTGTGAACGCCCCCGTTCCATTGCCCAGAAGAATGGTGACTGTCCCGTCATTGGTATTCACAACGGCCAGGTCGGCTTTCCCATCCTGGTTGAAGTCTCGGGAAACGATTGACGTAGGTCCGCTGCCCACCTTCACCGGACTGCCCGTCGCCAGGGTAAACGTACCGCTCCCGTTCCCAAGCAGGATAGTTACCGTGTTATCGGAGTTATTGGTCACGGCCAGGTCGAGTTTGCCGTCGCCGTTGAAATCGCCCACGGTTACCGAA
>Ga0302326_10014456_pt1 | contig 16676 bp, 16 predicted proteins | sample Palsa_T0_3_FD_202264 | JGI IMG/M metagenome (GOLD analysis project Ga0302326, IMG submission 202264) | Peat permafrost microbial communities from Stordalen Mire near Abisko, Sweden - Palsa_T0_3 | ecosystem: Environmental > Terrestrial > Soil > Palsa > Peat permafrost | place: Sweden: Abisko...
CCGTGTCGATAAACCCATCAAGTGGCCGATCAGCCCGGCGGCTCGGTCACCCGTCATCGTCGACCAGCATTCGGCTCCGAACCTCTGACGTGTCCACGCCGAGGGCGCCCAGCAGCACCGCCGCAGGATCTGGTGGTTGAAGAGCGAGGATCTGGGCCAGCACCTGCGGGCCGGTGACATAGAGCCTCCGGCGATTGGGCTTAGACGCCTCCTCAAGCACTCTCTTTGCTGCCGGCGTGATGCGGAGGCGATCTTTTCGCGCGACGTCTCTGATCCTCGGCTTCTCCGGCACGGCGCGCATCGGCAGCGCGGGAGCGTCGGCGCTGGACCCCAGGCCCAGGGCGCCCAGGGCTTCGCGATCAAGCGACTCAAGAGCCTGGCGAGCTTGCTGCAGGCTCACGCCCAACACGGCTTCGATCGAAGGATCCTCCAACAAGGCGAGCAAGAGATGATCGGTGCCATATCGGCGATCACCTCGGCGACGAGCCTCCTCACCCGCCTGCAGACAGATGGCCCAGCCGTGAAGCATCTCTGGCGCAACGGATCCGGTGGTCATGATGACTCCTTGTTGTACTTCGTGTGCACCGATTGGCGGGTGACGCCCAAAGCGTCTCCGATCTGCTGCCACGACCAGCCCTTTCCCCGAGCCGACGCGACCTGGTTCGCCTCGACCCTCTCAGCCAGGCGACGGAGCGCCAACGAGGCACGAAGCCCAATTGCCGGATCGTCCGACGAGAGATTCACGCTGAGCCTGTCGATGTCCATGCCTGTCAGTATAAACTGACATCCTGCTTTGTCAACCTAGGCTGACGCAGCAGCGCTGCCATATCGGAGTGCCCTTCGACAAGGCGTGCGCGTTAGGCGTGTATCGTGTGGAGCGCATAACTCCTTTGGTGCCGCGGTGTGCCAGCTTTGTGTCAGCCGGACGTGGCCACAGGCGGCGAACCGCCGAAGCGCCGGCCGACCAAAAACCGCTTAATCAAGCCGTTTATGGGCACAGACCGCGGCAGGATGCTGACGCCGCTGATAGCTCCGGAGCGAAAGGTCGCAGGTTCGATTCCTGCCGGGCGCATCATCACAAACACCCTGCATTAGAGGGTTTGAGCGTGGCCACGGGTCGCGTGCGAGGGGGAGAACGGGGCCCGGCGTTCGCTCCGTTCGCCGAGTCGTTGTTTGCGGCGCAGTCAGCACGGGTGCGGACTCGAACGGTTCGCTACTACCGGGACGGGCTCGACCTCGTCCTTCTCCCCCGCTTGGGCCGTCACCCGCTCACGGCGATCGACGCGGACTCCATCGCGAAGCTCACCCGTGACCTCGAGTGCGACGGGCTGCACGCGAATCGACCCGAGGCGGCCGGTGCGGCCTCTCGGGCGGTCGAGCGTGAGCAACTACCTGAAGCCCCTGCAGGGCATCCTTCAGCTCGCGGTGCGGCGGGGGCTGATCGCGTCGAATCCGTTCGGAGTGCTGACCGCGGACGACCGGCCAGTACCGGGTGAGAAGCGCATCGTTCACGAGTGGACGGACGAGGAGTCGAGGGGGTGCTCGCGGCGTCGGCGAGCCTCGCGGAGAGGCGCGTCTCGAAGTACGACTACACCCCGCTCCGGGTGGCCGCGCAGCTCGGGCTACGTCAGGGCGAGGTGCTCGGGCTGCGCTGGCGTGACTTCGATCGGGACGCTCGCCTCTTGCACGTCTCCTGTCAGTTGACGACCGTGCGGGAGTTCGCCGACGAAGACGAAGGCGGGTGTTCGGCCGATCGCGATCCCGGCGGATCTCTGCAAGCTGCTGAACGAGCTGCGGCTGCGGAGCGACTTCTCCCTTGACGAGAATCCGATCTTCGCGAGCCGTGAGGGGACGCCGTTGGGGCACCGGAACGTGTCTCGCCGCGGGTTCGAGCCTGCTCGTGATCTTGCGGGGCTGCCCGCGGATGTGACGTTCCATGACCTGCGGCATGCGCGGCGTCGAGGCTGATCCGGGCGGGGCTTGACGCGGTCACGGTCGCGAGCGTTCTCGGTCACGAAGACGCAACGGTCACGCTGCGGATCCACGCTCACATCTACGATCGGCTGCGCACTGACGAAGCCGTCCGGGTTGCGCTCGCGGGCAGAGCACGCTGATCGGACACGGGAGCAGATAGCCCTTCGGTCACGCGATCGCGCACGGCGTTGGTACGCTAGAGGACGTTCCTCAGGCTCCCGCTCAGAGGCGCCCGAGCAAGGCGACCGCGCTATGCTCAGACGCGTCCTGTAGGGACGCGGAGCGACTCCGGATGCGCTCGCTCCGCGCCTGAGCGTCGCGGCAGGCACGGACGGTCTCACCGATAGGACGTCCTCGGGTAGCTTCCCAGGTCAAGGGGCGCTTGACACCGGAAGTACCTTGGAATGAGAACGAAATGCTCATTTGGCTCTGCAGGAAGTCAACGTGCGCGACCGATAGACACATATCGGCCAAAGGAGGGCACGATGTACAGACTTATCTACGGCATCCCCCCCGAGCCTCCACCTGAGTCAAGGACGGGGCCACGCTGAAGCCCCGTCCGCTTGTTGCGGCGGGGCTCCAGCTCTCGGGGATGCCCGTCGCGATACCAGCGAAGACGCTTTGCTAGCAGTTCAAAGTTCGCGTAAGTCGTGTCATCGCCAACTTCGGTTCTCAATAAGAGGACGGCTGGCTTCCAGCGTTCCCAGTCGCCGATGATCTGACTTCCCCAGAGAGCGTCGATGGTCTTGAGCGACAGTCCCTCAACGTCGTACTCGATTACGGCCAGGGTCTCTATGAAGTTCGGGAGAGCCTGAATCTGGTAGAAGATCCTGCGCTCCGGAAGGGTGACCTTCTTCTCCCACGTCCGGAGCATGAGGTCAGTAAGGTCATCCTCATCTAGCCCCGTAAGGGCTAGCCGTGCTCGGCTTAGCAGCGGTTCGTCCCAACGCCGCGAAAGGTCTGCGATGAGCTCAGAGAAGCGCGTCTGCTCGCCGCCGCGTAGCTCTTTGCGCGCAACGTAGAGCGTGATTCCGAGGATGACGGCTGTAACCCACTCCGCCCAGGCAGCCCAGTCCGTCCCGGCGTCAACGATCCGAACCGGGACGCTCAAATGATGCAGCAGTTCGAGCACTTCGCGCGATCCTGACGGATCGCGCAGGCAACGTCTACCCAGGTGAGGTTCACAAGAACATCTGTTCGTGACCTCGAACGCGCCCGCTGAGGCACCGGATTCCGCTCAACCGCGCGATTCCGGACACAGGTGGCCACAGGTGGCCAACGCCGCGTCTAGCTCCGGAGCGAAAGGTCGCAGGTTCGATTCCTGCCGGGCGCATCACTCACAATAGATCTGAAAATAGGCTGTTTCTGTTGCCAGATCGGTCGCACCGAGAACCACATGTAGGGCGTGTGCGAGGTTGAGCGCGCCGTGACCATCGCGAGCCCAATCGCGTAGCTCTGCTGCGCTCCTCTGCCCAAAACCCCGCCGAGCGGCGGTTCGGTTGAGTGCCCCAGAGTGCGGGAATGCTCCCTCAGGTTTCGACGGTTCCCAGGCCGTGGAGTCGGCCTCACGTGCCCCGGCACACCGGATGACGGTCGCGGCCGTGATCAGCGTGGGGAAACGATCAGCAATCCGGCGGCGAGAGCATCACTCGCGAGCCGCTCGTCGTAGCAGGCGAAGCCTCCGAGTTCGTCGCCGAGCGAGAGCGCGGTTGCGAGGTGCACGGCGTCGAGCGTTCGGAGCTGCGCCGTCCCGGTCTGCGCGGCGAGCTCTCGGACGGGGTCATCAAGCGCGATGAGCCCGAAACGGTCGAGGACTGCCCCGATCTGCGCGGCCTCGATGCACGCACGGCGACCAGCACGCCTGAGTTCGATCTCACCGACGATGCTCGTGACCCGCTGCGGCCACTGTTCGAGCTCAGACAGAAACGCTGTGCTCTCGCGCTCGATTTGCACGAGCTTGACCAGTGCGGAGCTGTCGACGTAGAGGAGTCGGTCCGCGTTCGCAGCTACAGCCGTTCCTCTCGTTCCTGCTCGAGGGCCTCCCGCAGGCTGAGCGTGGGTGGCTGGGGTTGCTGCGGCGGCGGCAGTGTTCCAAGGGAAGCGCGCGGCGGCCGTACCAGCCGCCCGAGTGCGGCAAGCCGGTCCAGCGAGCCGCCCATCGGAAGCGGAGTCAATAATGCGACCGGCTGTCCGCGCTCGGTGACCTCGAGCGTCGCCCCGCGCTCTACCTTCCGTAGGTGCCGGGAAAGGTTTTGGCGAAGTTCACGTATGCCCACACGCTCCATGTAGCTACAAATAGTAGCACATGGTCGTTTAGGGTATGGAGCACGAGGTCCTGCGGCTCACACCGCCCGCTTCGCGCTCTGAGCTTCTTCGCGAACGCCGGAGCAGCCCTAGTTCCTCCGGCCACGCGAGTTCTTCCGGCCACGCGCTGACTCAGTTCCCGACCCCGTAGTCGAGTAGGAGATAGCCGGACGGAGACGCGACCTGGCGCGTCAGCGTCAGCCGCCTGGCCAACCCCCCGGTCGAAGAGCTTGCGGCCGTGCGTGTGTACGGCGGGGGCGATTACGAGCCGCAGTTCGTCCACCAGGCCCCACTCGAACAGTGATTGGGCCAGGGCGATGCTCCCGTGCACCCCGATATCACCGCCGGACGCGCGCTTCAGATCGGCGACGAAGTCGGTAAGACCACCATCGATGACCGTGGTGTTCGTCCAGGCATGGTCCGGCCTCGTCGAGGTCACGACGAACTTCTCGACGCCGTTGATGAACCCGGCGAATGGCTCGATGTCACTGGTCGGCCAGAAGACGGCCCAGTCATCGTACGTCCGGCGCCCGAGGAGGACGGAGTCCTGAGTGGCGACGACGCGGCCGAGGTTCTCCCGCATCACGTCGTCGACGACAGTGACGAATGCGTCCGGCTGCTCTGCCACGCCGTCGAGCGACAACAACTCGTAGACGACGACCTTCCGCATCACATCATCTCCTGGCAGCCGATTCGTGGCACAGCAAGACGCGACGCCGGCCAAACACCGTCATGCGTCATCGTCCAAACGCCCACGCCACCATCAGCGGGAACTCCTCTCGCCAGAACGGGTCGCCGTGCGATCCGACCCGGTCGGTCATCACGACGTCCGCACCTTCATCCCGCAGGGCCTGCGCCCAGCGGGTCGCATTCTCATGGAAGAAGGGCTCCAGCGTGCCGGCCACAAGGTACGCGCGCGGAAGCGGGCTGGGCATCGCGTCAGGCGGTCGGTAACCCGCGCCCGGCGAGGCGCAGAAGACCGCACCGTAGATGTTCGGGTGTCGAAGCCCGATGGCGAGCGCGAGCTCTGCACCCGCCGAAACACCGAACACCGCGGTGCGTTCGGTGGGCAGCGCGACTCCGAAACGCAACCGCACCCATCGGCGGACGTCCTCGACGAAGAACGCCTCGTGTGCTGCGAATCGTTCCGGGTCAAAGGCCGGTGAGTATTCCTGGAGCCGCAGCGTCTCATCGGCCGTCCGGTGTACACCGACGATCATCGTGGACGGTAGGTCAGCCGCCTCGAGGGCTCCGCCCCATTGCGAGATCAGCTGACCGTCACCGGCGAACACGACTGCGTCGGGCGCATCCCGCGGGACGTACACCGTGACCCGTCGACCACCGTCGTAGTCCAACGTCTCGGTGACGAGCTCTCCCGCTCTCGAGTCGGCACGCGCCCGTTCCCGCGCTGCTTCGGGGCCACCTGCGCCGACGGCTGTTTGCTCATCCATGGTCGCACCTCGGCGCTTGAGAGTCGGCGCAGTATGCCCCACGCGCCATTCTGCGACCGAATCGACATCAGAGCTGAGCTCGAGTCGGCCAACACCGAACCGCTCATCCTCTCGCTTCGCGTACCCGTCGGCATGAGGCCGAAGGAACGTTTCGCCGAAGCTCGGTCTGGGATGCCAACCAGCAGACGCCACGGCCCGGCGCCGCATCGACATCGAGCCGCACGCCGCTACGAGAAGCCGGGGGTCCCGAGCCCGGAGTTCACCGGCGCGACCGGCTGCCACGCGCCCCGTGCGAGCAGATCGACCGTTCAGGCGATGGTGGGTGCCGTGAGACCGCTCTCCGCGAGGTCGTCAAAGAGCTCGCGTGGCACATGCTCATGCGGGTACTCGGCGTTCAGGCGCGCGTCTGTTGCGGACCGGGCTCCGATGACGATGGCCGTCACGTCTGAGTGAGCGAGGACATGGTGAAGGGCGGCCGCTGGCAGGGGGGCGTCGTAAGGGGCGCACACGCTGGCTATCCGATCGACGCGAGCAATGGCCCCGATCGGCGGCGACCCGTAACGGAAGCGGCTCCCCGGGTCGGGATTCGCGAGGATCCCGCTCTCGTGCACCCCGGCGGCGAGGACCGCGAGGCCCCGCTCACGGCAGGCCGGGAAGAGGCTCGCGGCTCCAGACTCCTCGATCAGCGAGAAGCAGCCTGTCCTGAGGACGCGGTCCATGTCGCTCTCGGTGACGAAGCGCTCGAGCATTGCCGGCTGGTTCATGCCCGCGCCGATGGCTCGGACGACGCCCTCGCCTCGAAGCTCCTCGAGCGCGGGGTACGCCTCTTCGATCGCTGCTTCCCGATAGTCGTCAGGGTCGTGGATGAGCGCGATGTCGACGCGGTCGAGGCCGAGCCGCTCGCAGCTCTCCTCGATCGATCGGCGCACGCCGTCGCGGCTGTAATCGCGCACGCGGGTGCGTCGCGGGGTGCCGTAGAAGCCCTCGGCTCCCTCGACATGTTCGTCGGTGGGTACGGGTAGGTCGCCCGCACGTGGCGAGGAGCTTCCTTGCGGCCCGCGGCCGCGCGCGGAGGCCAATGAACAGCGAGGGGATCTCCTCAGCCGGAATGCGTGCGCCGCCGACAACGTTTCAGCTTGGCATGGCGCAGGCCAAGAAGATCGGCTTTCTCTCGTTCGGCGCCTGGCATCCCGGCGGCGGGCTCACCCACACCGGCGGCGACGCGCTGGGCCAGACGCTCGAGCTCGCGATCGCCGCCGAGGAGATCGGAATCGACGCGGCGTTCGTTCGCGTTCACCACTTCGCGCGCCAGCTCTCCTCGCCCTTCCCGCTGCTCGCGGCGATCGGCGTCAAGACCCGCCGGATCGAGATCGGCACGGGCGTGATCGACATGCGCTACGAGAGCGCGCTCTACATGGCCGAGACGGCCGCAGCGACCGACCTGCTCACGGGCGGACGGCTCCAGCTTGGTGTCAGCCGCGGCTCACCCGAGCCGGCCTGGCGCGGCGCCGAGGCGTTCGGCTATTCCGTCGACGGGGACGACGCCCGAGAGAAGACGGCGCTCTTCCGCGCAGCAATCTCGGGCGCGGGGGTCGTCCCCGCCGACGCGGGGGGCCGGCCCGGGAGCGCGATGCTCGGCGTCCAGCCACAGTCACCCGGCCTCGCCGACCGGATCTGGTGGGGCTCCGGCTCACGCGAGACGGCCGTCTGGACGGCCGAGCAGGGAATGAACCTCATGAGCTCCACCCTCCTGCTCGAGGACACGGAGGTGCCGTTCGACCAGCTCCAGGCCGAGCAGATCGCGCTCTTCCGCGAGGCCTGGACGAAGGCCGGCCACATCCGGGAGCCACGCGTCTCGGTCAGCCGCAGCGTCATCCCGATCACTTCCGACCTCGACCGGCGCCTCTTCGGCGCCGATGCGAACGAGGACCAGGTCGGCTGGCTCGACGGCGCGATCAGTCGCTTCGGCCGCAGCTACACCGGCGAGCCCGACCGGATCGCGGAGGAGCTCGCCGGCGACGCCGCCGTTCGGGCGGCCGACACGATCCTCCTCACCGTTCCCAGTCAGCTCGGCGTCGACTACAACACCGCCATGCTCGAGACGATCGCTCGCGACGTGGCGCCAGCGATCGGCTGGGCCCCGGAGAAAGTGCCCGCGCCCATCGCCATCGGCTAGGCAGAGCGGACGCTCGACGTGCGCGGGTGGAGCACCGAGAACGTCGCCGTGGGACCCCGTCGCACGTTCGTAGGCGCGCCGGCGACACGGACGGACGCCGGGCACCGGTAGAGGGTCAGACGGCGAATCGGGCGGGCGGTCTCGCTCACTCCTGCGGCGCTCATCGCGCTTCGGGCGCGGCTCGCGCCAGCGCGGCGAATCCCGCATTGGTGTTCGCGTGACCGGCGATTCCCCGGCCGCCCTCCGGCGACTCGGTCAAGAGCACCCACGTACGCTCGGGCAGGGCTGGACCGTCGGCTGCGGCAGCGACGCGGGAAACCCGAGTCCGTGCGGGCCCGTGGCGGCTTCGAGCTGGAGCCGGGCCGGCGCCGCCACCGTCATCTCAACGGGGAAGGTCGAGCGTCCGGTTCATCCTGCCGAGGTCGAGCGTGATGCCGCCGTTTCGTCGGGATGATGTGTCCTTCGAGGCTCGTGCCGGCGCCAAACGGTACGACGGGAACGGGCTTGCGATCTGCGTATTCGAGCACGCTCGCGACCTGGCTCGTCGATTCCGGGTAGACGACGACGTCGGGCGGGCGGCCGTCCGGGATGAGGGTCGGCTGCGTGCTGGTCGCGCGCCGAGTCGCCGTCGTCGACGCGCACGCCCTCCCCATGAGCGTCCGCGACTCCGAGGCGAGAGCAGCTCATTCGAGAGCGATCGAACGAGACGGTGGATCCCATCCGCGGCGAGCGCGCAGGCGACGCTGCCGTGCGGTCGCGGTCCGTGCGCTCGACGAGCCGAAACCCTGGCCGTGCCCGACGACCCCGAGGGTCGACGTGGGATCCTCCTGCTCCTGCATTCGCGGCTGAACCGTCGCCTCTGGGCGCCTCTACGCGTCCGTCGCGCCAGAGCCGCGTTCGAGGCCCGCGGGCGCTTCCACCGTCGCGACCGGACGTTCGGGATGATTCGACCACTCGCTCCAGGAGCCTGGGTACAGCGCCGGCCGGTACCCGGCGAGCGTGAGTGCCACGATCTCGTGTGTCGCGGTGACGCCCGACCCGCAGTACACGGCGACCTGGCCGCCGGCGGAGATGCCGAGCCCGCGGAATCGCTGACGGAGCCCCTCGGGAGGCAGGAATCGCCCCTCGTCGTCGACATTCTCGGCGGTCGGGGCGCTGACGGCACCGGGGATATGGCCGGCACGCGGATCGACCGGCTCGATCTCGCCGCGGTAGCGTTCGCCCGCGCGGGCGTCGAGCAGCGTGCCGTGCCCGGGAAACGCGGCCGCGCCGTCGATGTCGATCGTCGGAAGGTGGCCGTAGGAGAGCGTCACGTTCCCCGCCTTCGGCTGCACGGTGCCGGATTCGAGCGCCCGTCCCGACGCGACCCACGCCTGCAGTGAACCGTCGAGCAGCCGCACCTCGGCGATACCCGCGTGGCGCAGCAGCCACCAGGCCCGCGAGGAGGAGAGATTCTGCAGGTCGTCGTACACCACGACCTCGTCCCCCTGGCCGATGCCCCACGAACGAGCCGCGGCTTGCAGACGAGCGACCGGCGGCAGCGGGTGACGGCCCTCCTCGGGCCGGCCGCTACGGGCGAGCTCGCGCTCGAGATCGACGTACACGGCACCCGGGATGTGACCCTCGAGGTACGCGGGCCGGCCGTCCGGGCGGTCGAGCCGCCAGCGAACGTCGAGGATGACAGGGGGCGCGCCCGACGCGAGCTGCTCGGCGAGCTCGTCGGCGGTGATCAGGATGCTCACGACGCGCACGACCCGTCCGCCCGCGCTGCGGGGCGTTCGCACGGGATCCGTTCATCTGCCTCGATCGCGACGTCGACCTCGTCCCCCGCCGGCGGGCGAGGGCAGATGGCGAGGTCGGTGTAGGCGGCCACGACGACCACCACGGGACCGACGACCAGGGTGCTCACGCGGCCGCCAGGCTACCCGAGTGACGCTCGCAACGTGCGTACCTGGCCCGCACACCCGATCGCGTCGCCGTCGGGGAGGAGCCCGGTCGCTCGAGACCGGTCCCTGCGACTCGGCGACCGTTACCCGGCCCGGGACAAGGCATGGGAACGGCACGCGACCGAGGCGCTCGTCGGTCATGCGGGAGCCGAACGACGCCACCGGCGTTCGGCCCCGACCGCCCCGGTGTGGCGACGGTTTCCTCGGCGTCGATCCGCCGCTCGCGCCTGGTCCTTTTGGATGATGCGCATTTCGTTCCTTTGGGTGAGGCGCGGGTGGCTACGGTGGTGGGGATGATCGAGGCGCAGGCGCTGACGAAGGACTATGGCGAGAAGCGTGCGGTTGACGGGCTGACCTTCTCGGTGAGGCCGGGGATCGTGACGGGGTTCCTGGGCCCGAACGGGTCCGGGAAGTCGACCACGATGCGGCTGATTCTGGGGCTGGACGCGCCGACGTCGGGGGACGTGCGGGTGAACGGGAAGCACTACCGCGACCACGCGGCGCCGCTCCACGAGGTGGGTGCTCTGCTCGAGGCGCGGTCGGTGCACACGGGGCGCTCGGCCTATAACCATCTGCTCGCGTTGGCCGAGACGCATGGGCTTCCTCGATCCCGGGTCGATGAGATGATCGACCTCGTTGGCCTGCGTGAGGTCGCCCGGAAGCGCGCCGGCCAGTTCTCTCTCGGGATGGGCCAGCGTCTCGGTATCGCCTCGGCGCTCTTGGGTGATCCGCACACGGTGATGCTGGACGAGCCCGTGAATGGGCTCGACCCGGAGGGGATTCACTGGATCCGGAATCTGCTGAAGGAGCTCGCGGCGGAGGGGCGCGCGGTGTTTGTCTCGTCGCATCTGATGAGCGAGATGGCGTTGACCGCGGATCACCTGATCGTGATCGGTCGCGGCAGGCTGATCGCGGACGCGAGCGTCGAGGAGCTCGTCCGGCAGGCCTCCGGGAACGTCGTCCGGGTGCGCTCGCCGCAGGCCGAGGAGCTCCGCGGCCACCTGGCGGGACCAGACGTCACTGTCGTCTCGCTCGAGCCTGGCCTGCTCGAGATCCAGGGGTTGAGTGCAGCGCAGATCGGCGAAGCGGCCGCGCAGCACCATCTCGTGCTGCACGAGCTGACCCCGCAGCAGGTGTCGCTCGAGCAGGCGTTCATGGACATGACGCGCGACGAGGTCGAGTTCAGGACGGGCGAGCTGGCAGAAGCGAAGGCCGCGTGAGCAGCGCCGTCGAATCGGTGGCGCTTCGGCGGCTCACGGTGCAGGGGCGGGTGACCCAGGCGCACGTGCTGCGCTCGGAATGGACGAAGCTCGTGTCGCTGCGCTCGACGCGTTGGTCGCTGCTCGTCGCGACCGTACTGGCGATTGCTCTGTCGGCGCTCTTCGCCGCGGTGACCTCTTCGCATTGGGGCGGCATGAGCGCGCACGATCGCGCCGACCGGCATCCCCTCGACATCGCGCTCGCCGGCGTCAACCTCTCGCAGCTCGCGATCGGCGTCCTCGGCGTGCTGGTGATCACGGGTGAGTACTCGACCGGAATGATCCGCGCGAGCATGACCGCGGTTCCCAAACGATTGCCGGTGCTCTGGGCGAAGCTCGCTGTCTACGCGGCCGTCTCGTTCGTGTTGATGCTGCCATCGGTCCTGATCGCGTTCTTCGCGAGCCAGGCAATCCTGTCTCGCCACGACATCCTCCAGATCTCGTTCTCCCACCCGGGTGTGGCTCGCGCGGTCGTGGGCGGAGCGGTCTATCTGATGCTGCTCGGCGTCTTCGCACTGGCGGTCGGCTCGATCGTGCGCAACACCGCCGGCGGGATCGTCGTCTTCGTCGCCATCTTCTTCGTGATTCCGCCGCTCCTGGACATCCTCCCCACGAGCTGGAACAACGCGGTCTCGCCGTACCTCCCCGATGCCGCGGGACGCTCCATCTTCTCGCTCACCCACGGCGCCCACAGCCTCGCGCCGGGACCGGGCCTCGCGCTCTTCGTCGGCTACTGCGCGCTGGCCGTCGCGATCGCCGCGGTGCTGCTCGTCCGCCGCGACGTCTAGCCACCCGAGTGCCAGCGGCACTGCAGGCGGCTAGGGTGAGCCACGCATGATCTGGAGCTGGCTTCGCCAGCGACCCTGGCTCAGCGACCTCGGACTGTTCGTCCTCGTGCTGCTGCCGACGGTCGGGGTCGCAACCCGGCATGAGCACGCGGCGCTCGGCGCCGTCCTCGCGGGCGCGGAGACCGTCCCGCTGCTTTTCCGTCGGCAGCGACCTGTCGCCGCGCTCGCGATCGTGACCGCGATCGCCGTCGCGATGATCGTCCTCGGCGTCTGGCTGCTGCCGTTTCAGCTCGCGATCGCGCTCTACACGCTCGCGGCGGCCCCGGCGCGACGGTCGACCTGGGCGGTCGGCCTCACCGCGATCCTCGCCATCACGCTCGCGATCGCCGTCGCGGGGAACTACCCGGAGTTCGGCGACTCGGCCGCCCGGGTCGTGTTCCTCGTGGCGGCATGGCTGTTCGGAGACAGCCTCGGCTCCCGACGCGCCTACGTGCGCGAGATCGAAGAGAAGGCGGCGCGGCTCGAGCGGGAGCGCGACTCCGAGGCGCGCCGTGTCGTCGCCGAGGAGCAGGCACGGATCGCGCGTGAACTGCACGACGTCGTCGCGCACGCCCTCAGCGTCATCGTCGTGCAGGCAGGGGCCGCCGAAGAGGTCTTCCGGGTCGATCCCGCACGCGCCGAGGCCCCGATCCACGCGATCGATACGGCGGCGCGCGCGGCGCTCAGCGACCTTCGCCGTGTACTCGGGATCCTCCAGGACGATGCCGACTACGAGCCCCAGCCCAGCCTCGAACGCCTCGATGGACTGATCAGCCAGGTGCGCGCCACCGGCCTCCAGGTCGACCTCCAGATCGAAGGCGTGGAGCGCCGAGTCCCGACGACCGTTGACCTCTCGGCATACCGGATCATCCAGGAAGCCCTCACCAACACGATCAAGCACGCAGAAGCCGCGCATGCCCGGGTCAGCGTCCGCTACGGCGACGACCTGCAGCTCGAGATCCGAGACGACGGTCGCGGGGCCCAGAACGGCCAGCTCGCCGGTCACGGCCTCACCGGCATGCGTCAACGCGCCGCGATGCTCGGCGGCAGCATCGAGGCGAAATCGTCAGCCTCGGGCGGCTATCTCGTGACGGCAAGACTGCCACTGACGGACCGCCCGCAATAAGCATCCGCGTCCTGATCGTCGACGACCAGGCGCTCGTCCGCAGCGGCTTCCGCCTGATCCTCGAGACGCGCGCCGACATCACCGTCAGTGGCGAAGCAGAGGACGGTCAGGTTGCGGTCGCGCTCGCGCGGCGGCTCGAACCGGACGTGATCCTCATGGACATCCGGATGCCGCGACTCGACGGGATCGAGGCGACCCGGCAGATCGTCGCCGCCGGCAACGGCGCACGCATCCTCGTGCTCACGACCTTCGACCTCGACGAGTACGTCTATGCCGCGATCCGCGCAGGAGCCAGCGGCTTCCTCCTCAAAGACGTCCGACCGAGCGACCTGATCGACGCGATCCGGCTGATCGCTGACGGAAACGCGCTCCTCGGCCCGACAGTTACCCGGCGCCTGCTCGACCGGTTCGCGGACACCGACCCCGGCGCTCACGCCGACCCGGCGATCATCGCGAGCCTGACCGAACGCGAACGCGAGATTCTCGAGCTCGTCGCGAGCGGTCTCTCCAACGCCGAGCTCGCGCAGCATCTCTTCCTGAGCGAGACCACCGTCAAGACGCACGTCTCGAGCGTGCTGCGCAAGCTCGGCGTCCGCGACCGCGTCCAGGCCGTCATCGCAGCCTACAACGCAGGACTCGTCCAGCCGCACCAGGCCTAGGCGCCGCCCGCTGCGCCGCCGTCAGGAGCGCGATCGCGAGGCCGGGTGGTCGACTTCGATCGGGAGGACATGGTGACCGCAGATCCTCGCGACCACGAAGAACCCGGATCGCGCTCGATCCCGAGCACGAAGCCACGGCTCGAGCGTCGGCCGGACGCTGCAGCGCGCGCTGGAGTCGAGCACCGCACTCGCGGCAAGGTAGGAGCGCCCCTCAGTCCGGCCGGTTGAGCTCCCGCTGCGATCCCGAGCGCGTCGACGGGCAGTGGCGCCGAGGACAGCGACCATCGTCACAACGACACCAGTAGCTCGCTCCCTCGGATGCGTTCGGGCCGTACGACCAGCCGCTCGGCACGCCGATTTCTGGACGGCCGGGCGCGCCTCGGTCAACCGGCCACGCTCCCGCGTCGGAACCGCTGCGGCCGCGGCCTGGGCGCGCAGCGAGATCAGACGGCCGCACCCCCCCGGTGCCCTGTCGGGCGGTGCGCGCGGAGGCGCGCGCACCGCCCTTGGCCGGGGTTGGTCAGGCGGGGTTGGCCAGGCGGGGTTGGTCAGGCGGGGGTGATGAACCCGGTTGCCTTGACGGTCGCGAGGATGGCGGCCATCGTGAATCCGTCCTCGAAGGCTCCGGGGGCGGGTGTCTGTTCGACCGTTGTGCCGCCGGCGAAGCGGATGTCGCGGATCCAGGCTGCGTGGCGCGCCTCGATCGGCAGGATCCTCCCGGCGCCGAGAAGCACCGCCGGGGTCTTGATGTTCGGCACCTGGCCGAGGTAGGCGTGCACGCCGGTGTTCTCGAGCGCGTCTGCGGTCGCCTGGAACATCCCCTCGTCGGCTGTCGTGCCCTGGAAGTCGAACGTCGGGGTGGCGACCGCCTTCGACCCGAGCACGCTCTTCAGGAACGCGACGTGGTCGGCCTCGTGCTGGGATACGACGCTCGCGAACCGCACGGTGTCGGGATCGCTCAGCGCGCCGCCGGCGACGGCCTCGGCGTAGAACGCCGATTCGAGATACTCGAGCGTCAACGCGAAGTTCAGGATCGCGATGTCGCTCGCCGGGATGGCTGCTGCATCTGCCAACGCGGGGAGTGCGCCGAGGAACGCGGTGCCTCCGATGACCGCGACCCCGCCGATTCCCGCCTTGCGCAGAAACCCCGAGCGGGTGTCGGTTGCGACCTTGGCGGCCGCCTCGGCGACCGCACCATCTTTGTCGATCTTGCTCAGCGGCAAACCGCCGTGAAGCTCGGACATTGGATCCTTCCTTTCAGAGTGGGACAGATCGAGGGGCTCTAGGCGACGATGAAGCCGGTGCCCTTGACGGCCGCCAGCACCTGGGCCATCGTCAGGCCGCTCGCGAAAGCGGTCGGTGCGGGGTAGGGCTTGGCGCCGTGGCGGCGGAGATCGGCGATCCAGGAGGCGTGCCACGCCTCGACCGGGAGGATCGAACCCGCGGCCGCGAGTATGTCCTTCGACTTGATGTTCCCGACCTGGCCGAGGTAGGCGTGAACGCCGGTGTACTCGAGCACCTCCGACGTCGCCTCGAACATCGCCTGGTCGCCCGTCGTGCCCTTGAAGTCGAACTTCGGTTCCGCAACTGCGCTTTTGCCGAGCGCCGCCTTCAGCGCAGCGACATGCGCCGCCTCGTGGCCGGCGACGACCGTCGCGAACGTCTTGGTCTCACCCGAGAGCGCTCCCTTCATCACGGCTTCGGCGTAGAACGACGACTCGAGGTACTCGAGCGTCAGCGCGAAGTTGAGGATCGCGACGTCACTCGCCGCGGTGGCCGACGTCGCTGCCGAGGCGAGCGAGGGCAGCGCGCCCGTGAGCACGCCGGCGCCGGCGAGCGCCCCGATTCCGAGCCCGGCGTTGCGCAGGAACATGCCGCGGCTGTGCGAGTCAACCTTCGACGCGGTCTCCTGGATCGCGCCGTCGACGTCGAGCTCTTCGAGCGTGAATAGATCCGTCATGTAGGACTCCCCTTCCCCTGGAGGTTCAGATGGCTCCGGACTGGTCTTGCCGTGGAAGCCACGTGGGTTAGGGCATCCGAACACGAATCGCTTCCGCGCACGTCTTGGCCGAAGCGAGCAAACCCACCGGCGCGCCCGCACACGGACGCGACGGTAGCCAGTCATTCCTTCTACCATCGACAGACCGGTCTGTCAACGCTATAAGGTGCCATCATGGCGAGCACCGAAAGCGGCGCACCGCCGGTGCCGGCAGCCCGGCAGCGCATTCTCGACACCGCCTACGATCTGTTTTCCCACCGAGGTCTCGGCGCGGTTGGAGTCAACGAGCTGATCGAAACGGCCGGGGTCTCGAAGGCGACGTTCTACCATCACTTCCGCTCCAAGGAGCAGCTCGTGTTCGCGTTCCTCGAGGAACGCGAACGGCTCTGGGTGCAGGGGTGGGTCATCGCAGAAGCGCGGGAGCGGGGAACGAGCGCGGAGGACCAGCTCCTCGCCATCTTCGATCTCTTCGGCGAATGGTTCGCGAGCGACGACTACGAAGGCTGCTCGTTCGTCAACGTCCTGCTCGAGATCGGCGACCGCCAGCACCCTGTAGGCCAGGCGTGCACCGCTGCCTTCGAGCGGCTCCGCTCGGTCATCGCAACCCTCGCCGAAGAAGCAGGCCTCCGCGACACGACCGGGTTCGCCCTCTCCTGGCACATCCTCATGAAGGGCGCGATCGTCCAAGCCGCAGAAGGCGACCTGATAGCAGCACAAAGAGCCCAGAGCATGGGACGCCTCCTCATCGACCACCATCGCTGACCCGGTACCGAGCCGTTCAGCGAAAGCCCGCGCGCTCGCCCCTCACAGCTCGAACACGGCTCCAGAGAAGCTCGGAAGAACGGCCTTCTGCCGGGCACGGGCACGTCCCCGCGGCGGCTCGGCGCGGGCCCGCCGGACGGGCAAACCCCCTCGCCGGTTCAGCCCCGAAGCAGCCGGTTCACCTCGCCGCACC
>Ga0302326_10014462_pt1 | contig 16673 bp, 10 predicted proteins | sample Palsa_T0_3_FD_202264 | JGI IMG/M metagenome (GOLD analysis project Ga0302326, IMG submission 202264) | Peat permafrost microbial communities from Stordalen Mire near Abisko, Sweden - Palsa_T0_3 | ecosystem: Environmental > Terrestrial > Soil > Palsa > Peat permafrost | place: Sweden: Abisko...
AGTCTTGGAACAGATGGAAGTCTTGGAACAGATGGAAGTCTTGGAACAGATGGAAGTCTTGGAACAGATGGAAGTCTTGGAACAGATGGAAGTCTTGGAGCGCACGGAATCGTCAGCTTCGCTGAACATTCATGTGGCGCAGCACTAAGGCACGCGCAAGGCCGCCGCGCATCGCGCGCCGGTCCGGCCGGAGATTGACCGTGGCGAAAGTCCTCATTACGATCCCGAGCCGCGACTTCGATCCGAGCGAAGTTGCCGTAAGCTGGAGCGTGTTGAAGGAGCTTGGCCATTCCGTCACGTTCGCCACGCCCGACGGTCTGCCGGGGCAGGCTGACGACATGATGCTCACCGGCCAAGGCCTGGATTTCTGGGGTTTCCTGCCCGGCCTGAAAGGCCTCACCGCCGTGGGCAGGCTGATGCGGGCCAATGCGGACGCACGACACGCTTACGCGGCGATAGTGCAGGATCCGGCCTTCAAGACCCCGCTGGCGTGGCGGCAGGCCCGAAGCGAAGATTTTGACGGCCTCCTTTTGCCTGGCGGTCATCGCGCGCGCGGCATGCGCGAATACCTCGAGAGCGACATCCTGCAAAAGCTCGTGGCCCAATTTTTCGCCGCGGGCCTGCCGGTCGCAGCGATCTGCCATGGTGTGTTGCTGGCCGCCCGAAGCCGCAACGCGGATGGCGGACATTCGGTCCTGTTCGGGCGGCGCACCACGGCGCTGACCTGGGCGCTGGAGCGCAAAGGCTGGATGGTCGGGCGAATCGTTCGTTTCTGGGACCCCAACTACTATCGAACGTACGAGGATGGGCCCGGACAGACCGCGGGCTATATGTCGGTGCAACAGGAGGTCACGCGCGCACTTGCCCGCCCTGAAGACTTCCTCGACGTTCCCGCCGACGCTCCCGACTACAGCCGCAAGGCGAGCGGCATGGTTCGCGATACCTTCGACGACGACCGCGCCGCCTTCGTCGTGCGCGACCGCAAGTACGTGTCGGCACGCTGGCCCGGCGATGCGCACACTTTTGCGCGGGAGTTCGCCGCCATATTGTCCGGGGGCGCCGCGTAAGAAAATTTCGGGCGCGGACTTCCGGGCTCAATGTAGCTTTCTTGCGCCTTGACATGGTGGGCGGGCGAGGCACTCTCGCGTGAGTTGCAGAGGACTGCCGCTATGGCGGACGGCACGGCAAAGCCGGTAATTTTCATCAGCTACAGCCACAAGGATGAGCCGGAGCACCCGCGCGACGGCGAGATCCAATGGCGTTCAGCAGGAACAACTCATCATATTCCGCGCGGACTCCTTGCTCGCGCCGCCTTCCGCCGCGGCGTTGGCGACTGGGAGAGTTCTGCCCGCGATCTTGATGAAGTCGAGGAGATCGCTGAGCCGGGGCCGATGCGGCTCTATCTTTGCGCCGTGGCGCTCGAACGCGCGCGGCTTGCGTTCGCGCGCGTCGAGGCATTCGCGCCTCTCAACGGCATGCTGGAAAAAAACAATCCGACGAAACCCGCCGTGCCGAGCGGTGAGCAAATTGCGGAGTTGAAGAACGAGGCCGAGAAGCAGCTCAAGATCGCTGCCGATTACATTGAAAAATGCGGCTATCACCGCCACGACGAGGAACTGTCCCAGTCGCAAGCCGTGCTTCGCGGCGAGAAACAATTCTCTGACCTTCCGCTGCGCGTGTAAGAATTTCGCGGGCATCGGAGGCTAGCAGCGCTGGTCACGGTTGTCGCAGGACCGCTTACACGCGCCATCCTGAAAGTATCGAGGCCAGTGCGTGTTCGGCGGCCTTGCGGGACTTTGAGGGGTTTTTCGAGCGCGCAATGATCATGGCGGCCTCAGTCAATGCGCCAAGAGCAGGTGGGCGAGCACGTCGGCATCCTGTTTTTGCAACAAACCCGCTTTCATTGCGTTGGTTAAAGCGCTTCTCAACAAGCCGAGACCATAGCGCGCGTCCATCTCGCGCCACTTCGGCCAGCCCAGCACCGCCGGCGCGTCGATCAGCAAAATGCGCTGCACGGACGGCTCCGTGCAAATCTTCAAGAACGCGTGGATGCCGCGATGCAGCCCCTGCAACGGATCCGTCTCTGCCGCGGCGTCCGCCGCGAGCTTTGCATGCACATCCCGCATGACGCTTTCGACGACAGTCTCGAACAGACCTTCCTTGCCGTCGTAGTGATGACAGAGCGCGCCGCGCGTCAGCCCGGCACGGGCCACCAGTTCCTCGGCGCTCACGGCCGCGAATCCGCGTTCGGCGAACAGACGGCGGGCGACGCCTTCGAGGCCGACTTTGGTCGCCTGGGCCTGGATTGCCTTCTCACCGAGGAAACCGCGATGCTTGTGAACCCAGTGTCTCCTCAAGGCCGGTCACGGAACGCGTTATCACGCTTCCGGCCCTCGGCTTATCCACCCGAGTCCTGGACTCGGGGGCCGGCCCCATCGCGCTATTGTTGCACGGCAACCCGGACAACGCCGAGGAGTGGATTCCCGTAATGAACCGGCTGGCCGGCACCCACCGCTGCGTCGCTCCCGACATCCCCGGCTACGGCAAGTCCCCGGAACCGCCGGTGAGCTTCGATTATTCCGTCGCCTCTCAGGTGGCATTCGTCGACGAGCTGTTGTCGGCGCTTGAGATCAGTGAGCCGGTGCTGCTGATCGTGCACGACATTGGCGGCGTCATGGGGATCGCGTGGGCCGGCGCACATCCGGAGCGCCTCACCGCATTGCTGATCACCAACACGGTGGCGTTCCGCGACTTCAAATGGTTTCCCATTGCCGGCACCTGGGGCGCGGAGTCCTGGATCGGACGGGTCCGGGCGCGGGCGGGCATGTATGCGCTGGGGGCCGGACGAGGCGCGCTGTTCAAGAAAGCATTCTGGCGGCAATCTCCACAGCTGACAGAACACGACGTCGATCGCATTACCCGATCCTTCGCGCTCAATCCGACCGCGAAGGGCTGCACGCTCCGCCAGTTCCGCACCATGACGAAGCCAGAGTTCTTTGCCGGTTTTGCTGGCATTTTGCAGAGCGTCACGAGGGCCGTGCCGACCGTCGTCCTCTGGGGCGACCAGGATCCATACGTCCCCGTTGCGTACGCGCACTGCTTCGGTCACGCGCGTGTCATTCTGCTGCCCACCGCCGGTCACTGGGTCGCTCTCACCGAACCCCAGCGGCTCGTTGACGAAGCGCTCTAACTCGCGGCGTCGTCGGCAGGAGGTCCCGCTCTGTAAGCGCCCTTACCCATCGGCGTCCCGTTCAAGGGGGCGCGCTCAAGTCGACTGCGACCGCGGCTCAAAGCTGGCTACGCATGAACGCACCGGCGCTCGCGAGCGCTCGACGTCCGGCTTCCAGGCGGGCGTTCCAGAGAGGCCACGCATGAATCATGTGCGGCCAAATCTCCAAGGTTACCGCAACGCCGGCGGCGCCAGCGACGGCCGCAAAACGCACGGCGTCGTCGAGCAGCGTCTCATCGGACCCCACCTGGATCAGCGACGGCGGAAATCCGCTCAAATCCGAATACAGCGGAGAAACCCGCGGGTCTTTCCTGTCGACGCCAACAGATAGATAAGCGTCGGCCAATTCGCCGAGATAGGCCTTGTGAATGAGAGGATCCACGGCGTCCTTGCTGGCGAGTGTAGACCCGGACATCGTCAGATCGGTCCAGGGAGATACCAACCACGCGCAAGCCGGCTGCTCGTCGCCTGTCGCGCGAAGGTGATTGATCAGAGCCGCCGTAAGTCCGCCGCCCGCACTGTCGCCGCCGATCGCAATGTGCTTTGCGGCAACTCCCTCCTTGCGCAGAAAACGCCACGCGCGGAGCGCATCGTCGAACGCCGCCGGAAACGGGCTTTCCGGCGCCAGGCGATAGCCAACCGCCAATGTGCGGATTCCTGCGGCTCGTCCAGCCTCGCTCACCATGCGGCGATGGCTGCGAATGGAACCGGAGCAATAGCCGCCACCATGGAAAAACATCAAAACGCGATTGGCATCGCTTCCGGGAACGATCGACCATTCACCCGGCAGGCCGCCGAGGTCGACCGCGGCAAGCTTTACGTCCGTCGCAACCGGCCAAATCGTACCGACTTCGTCGAGGCGCCCGCGCCGCTCCGTCCAGCCAACCGGCCGCGGCTTCGCGCTCAACAACGCCCGAATGGCATCGATCTCGTTGTCAGCCATTCGATCTCACCTTCCTTGCAGGGAGCATCGACCGACCGGTCCGGTTGCCGGGCGAGTATGGAACGAGCCTCGCATGGTGTCCCGACGCCCGCGCCGGCGCCTACCGTTGGTCGCATCGCCAATATTTCATGATCCGTTAAGCCCCATCGGCCAAAGTGCCCCGAAACGGCACAGGGTACGTGCCAACCCCCGAGGAGCCGATGGCCATTCTCATCGTCGATGACGATCCGGTGCAATGCCGGCTCCTCGAAGGCATGTTGCAAAAACTCGGCTACGAGACTCTGACGCGCGACAATGGCGACGCCGCGCTGGCGCTGCTGACGGGGTCCGATGGCCGGCGGATCGATTGCGTGATCCTCGATCTGGTGATGCCAAATCTCGACGGTCTCGGCGTGCTGGCGAGATTGCGTCAGGCAGCGATCAACGTTCCGGTGATCGTACAGACCGCGCATGGCGGCATCGACAACGTCGTCTCCGCCATGCGCGCCGGCGCTGTCGATTTCGTCGTCAAGCCGGCCGGGGCCGAGCGCATTCAGGTGAGCTTGCGCAATGCGCTCAACACCAGCGCGCTTGAAGGCGAGCTTGCGCGCCTCAAGAACAGCCGTTCCGGCACGCTGGGCTTTGCGGATATCGTCACGAAAAGCCCCGCCATGCATGGTGTGCTGCGCATGGCCGAAAAGGCGGCCACCTCGGGCATCCCGGTCCTCGTCGCCGGTGAATCCGGTGTCGGCAAGGAATTGATTGCGCGCGCGATCCACGGCTCCGGTGAACGGCGGACGAAGCCATTCGTCGCGGTGAATTGCGGGGCCATGCCCGAAAACCTGGTCGAGTCCATCCTGTTTGGACACGAGAAGGGATCGTTCACGGGCGCGACCGAGCGCCACGTCGGCAAGTTCATCGAGGCCTCCGGCGGCACGCTGTTCCTCGACGAGGTCGGCGAACTACCGCCGGCGGCGCAGGTCAAGCTCCTTCGCGCCATCCAGGAAGGCGAGGTCGAGCCCGTCGGCGCCCGTAAACCGGTCAAGGTGGATGTCCGGATCATATCGGCCACCAATCGCGACCTGATCGCCGACGTGAAGCAGGGCCGCTTCCGCGAGGACCTGTTCTACCGGCTGCACGTGTTTCCGATCACCGTGCCGCCGCTGCGCGAACGGCCCGCTGACATTCCCGCCCTCGCCCGACATTTTCTGGCGCGGTTTGCGGCCGAGGAAGGCAAGCGCATCCGCTCGGTCACGCCCGAAGTGCTGCGTCTCCTCACTGCCTTCAATTGGCCGGGCAATATCCGCCAGCTCGAAAATGCCATCTTCCGCGCGGTCGTCCTCGCCGAAGGCGACAGCATCGGCATCGACGAGTTTCCCCAAATCGCTGCGCAGATTTCGGCGCCGGTGGGAAGCCCGATGCCCGCACTCCCGGAAGAGCCGCAGGCGTTAGCTGAATATCACGGTGAGCCCGGCGCGGTTGCGGAACACGTCCCTGCTCCGCCGGCCATCCCGGCAGGTCCCCTCGTCGACGTTCTGCCGTTGCTCGATGTCGAGGGTGACGTCCGCCCGCTCGAAGAACTCGAGGCCGATCTCATCCGCTATGCGATCACTCATTACCGGGGGCAAATGTCCGAAGTCGCGCGAAGGTTGCAAATCGGGCGTTCCACTCTCTACCGCAAGTTGGAAGCGCTCGGCCTCAATAGCGGGGACGGCGAGGCCGCGCCCGAAGGCGTTGCCGCAGAGCGACAGCCGCGGAAAATTGCGTGAATTGGCCCCATTTTGGTGGCGGCCGTCGCGACAAACTGGCCACCGTCACGTAGGGTAATGCCGAATATAGGACTTTAGCTTCGTAAAAATGACGAGGTTGGGGGCCAATCCAGTCGCTCCCAACGTGCGTAAGAGCTTTGCGATCGCTTCGTCGTCGGCTCCAAAAAGGAGAATTTCCAATGCCGGGCGTCCGTCTTGATCGGTTTCTCGCCTCGACCGCCGTGATTCTCCTCCTATCGGGCGCTGTCGGCGGTGGCGCTCTCGCTGAACCGAAATCAGGGTCAAGCACTGACGCGGTGACGTCGACACCGCCCGCGACGGCGGTAACGCCGCCAGCCGGTGAAACCGGCCAACCCTCCGCAACTCCTGCGGAGCCGTCCCGCGAACCTGCAGCGTCACCGGCGCAGACGACGAAGCCGGAGGCATCGACCGACCGGACGGTCGTAGCAGTCGCCAAGCACGACGATTCAAACGATCAGCCGGCGGTACCGGCCGCTGCGGCAAAGCCCGAGGAATCGACCGACCAACAGCCCGCCTTCACAACCCCCGCACCGGCCGCCGCGCCATCGCAATCGACCGAAACGCCCGCGGCGGTGGCGGCACCCTCTCAACCGGCCGAACAGCCTGCGGCGCCGGCAGCCGCCGAGGCTCCGGCCGCGGCCCCGCAACCCGTGACCGCGACGGGCGGGGATGAAGTCCCGACCCCGGCGGCTGCGGCTCCAGCCGCGGCGACGCCGGCCCCGAGCGCCGTGGTCGATGCCAACGCCGCGATCACCGACCAATTGCGCGATCTCGCCAATGCCAAGTTCGACCGCATCATCGGCGGCAAAAAAGACCGGGCCGCGTTCGAGGCATTTTATTCCGCCCGCAATTACGCGCCGCTGTGGATCACCGACGGCAAACCGAATGCGCGTGCGAAGAATGCCGTGACCTATCTCGGTCACGTCGACGCCGACGGTCTCGATCCGGCGGACTATCCGGTGCCGAGCCTCTCGTCGCTTCCCGACGCAGCCGCGCTCGCCGAGGCCGAAATGAGACTGAGCGCGTCGGTCGTCACCTATGCGCATCATGCGCTGGTCGGACGGGTACATTGGTCGCGCGTCTCGGGCGACATCCTGTACGAGCAGAAGGTCCCGACCCCGGCCGAAGTTCTCGGCAACCTCGCGGACGCGACGGACGCCGGCAAAGCGCTCGCCGCATACGAACCGCAAAATCCAGGCTACCTGGCGCTCAAGGCGAAGCTCGCCGAACTCCGCGGCGGCATGGAGACAGGCAAAGCGTTCCCGAGTGGGCCGACGCTCAAGATCGGCATGCAGGACGCGCGCATGCCGCAACTGCGGGAACGGCTCGGCCTAAGCGGCGACGGTACTACCTACGACAAGGCGCTTTCCGATGCGGTGAAAAAATTTCAGCAGGAGCATGAGCTGAAAGCCACGGGCGTGCTTACCGCGCAAACGGTCGAAGCGCTCAACGGCCGCCAGCCGGATCGTCCGGTCGATACGATCCTTGCCAACATGGAGCGTTGGCGGTGGATGCCGCGCGACCTCGGCAAGAACTACGTGATCGTCAACCTTCCGGACTTCACCTTGCGTGTCGTCGAAAACGGTCATCAGGTTTGGATGACCCGGATCGTCGATGGCAAGCCAAACATGCCGACGCCGATCATGAGCGCGGAGATGAAGTTCATCACGATCAATCCGACGTGGAACGTGCCGCCCTCGATCGTGGCCAGGGAGTATATGCCGGCGCTGCAACAGGACCCGACCGTGCTGACCCGCATGGGGCTCCAGGTCAGCACCAACCCGGACGGCACCGTTCACATCTCTCAGCCGCCGGGCGATGCAAACGCCCTGGGCCGGGTTCGCTTCAATTTCCCGAACAAGTTCCTGGTCTATCAGCACGACACGCCGAACAAGAGCCTGTTCGCCCTCGACAAGCGCGCATTGAGCCACGGCTGCATGCGCGTCCAGGATCCGGTGAAATACGCCGAGGTGCTGCTGTCCATCGTTCGTCCGGGCGAAGGCTACACGCAAGATCGCATCCGCAAGATGTTCGGCCAGAACGAAGCCGATATCCAATTCCCCAAATTCTTGCCGGTGCACCTGACCTATCAAACGGCGTTCGTGGACGAGGAAGGCAAGCTTGAATTCCGCGAGGACGTTTACGGCCGCGACAAAGCGCTGCTGGCCATCCTGAAGGGCGACGAGCGGAAAGTCGCCGACATCCCGGTCGAGCACCGGGAGAACGCGGTTCGCCGGGAGGCACTCGCAATGCCGGACCAACAAAGCTTCTTTGGCGGACGAAGCTACTATCCCGGTGGGGGCAACTTCTTCACACGTATTTTTGGCTTCGGCGGCGATCAGGCGCCGGCCCCGGCGCCGCGCAACCGCGCGGCGCAACGCCGGCAGGAAATCCAGTAGACCACCGGGCGTGATCTAGCCGGTATCCGTTCGCGAAACGCGATAGGGACGCATTTATCTCGGTTTGCCGCAGCCTCTGCTGCGCGCGCTGGGCTTTGCACGTTTATGCGCCGTCGGCTCTACGCGCTTGCGCGCGACCGTAGTGCGAGCTTTCGCTTTGATCCCGCACGCATGACATTCGGACGCGCTTCTCGCACGCGTGACGCGTGACGCGGCGGCGTGGTGTCGCCTGAACAACACATCGTCCGGCGAAACGGCTGCGGCAACGCCCCGCCATCCGCGCGCGGTTGATATTCGCTGGAGCGTGGGGCATGGTTATGGTTAACGTGATCACTGGGGGTCGGGGGTCGCTGCGTAAACGTGCAAGTTGCCGAGTAAACGCCGCGCCAGTGCCGCGGTCGAGCTTGGCGCGGCTTCGTTCGATTTCGGGGGTGTAGAGCGGCGGGTTTGTGGCGGTGGTTGCGTTGGCCCATCCTGGTTTTGATCGAAGCAGTTGGGTGCAACGCGGAAAGCTGTTGCGCGCGCGCGCCTGTTTTGCGGCATTGCTGCTCGTCGTTGCGCTTTCCGGATGCACGGTCGGCCCCGACTACGTCACCGAAGCGGCCCCGACACCGACGAAGTTCAAGGAGCTCAAAGGCTGGAAAGTCGCCACGCCCAGCGACGCGCTCAATCGCGGCAACTGGTGGGCGTTTTATCGAGACCCCAAGCTGGCCTTGCTCATCAAGCAGGTCGAGATTTCAAACCAGACCGTGGCCGCCCAGGCCGCGGCGTACGAGCAGGCGCGCGCGCTGATCCGTGAAGCGCAAGCGGCGCTGTTCCCCGTGCTGAGCGCGACCTACAACGCGTCGCGCTCGTATAACGGCCCGAAATCGGGCGCTGCCGGCGCCATAGCCACCGCGGGGGCAGCCGGCACATATACCTCGACATTCACTCCGGGATTTACCGGGTCCTGGGACCTCGACGTCTGGGGCAAGGTGCGGCGGCAGATCGAAAGCAACTCGTCCGCGGCGCAGGCCAGCGCCGCCGATTTGGACAATGCCAAGCTGTCGGCGCAGGCGCAGCTCGCGACCGCCTATTTCAATTTGCGCGCCGCGGATTCACTGCACGATTTGCTCGACCGAACGGTCAAGGAATACAGGAAAACACTCGATATCGTACGGAACCAATTCAACGCAGGCTATGGCCCCGCCGGTTCAACTTGCTGTACAGCAGCAGACGTGGCCACTGCTGAAGCCCAAGTCTTCACCACCGAAGCCCAGGCCATCAATGTCGGCGTGCAGCGCGCGCAATTCGAGCACGCCATCGCCATACTGATCGGCCGGCCACCGGCCGAACTGACGATGGAACCGCACCTGCTCGCCGGGAGCATTCCGAGAACCCCGGTCACAGTTCCATCTTCTCTGCTCGAGCGGCGTCCCGACATCGCCGCCGCGGAACGAACGATGCAGGAGCAAAACGCACTTATCGGCGTCGCAGTTGCCGCCTTTTTCCCAGATATCAGTCTCTCCGGCCTGTTGCAGTGGACCGGCAGCCAACCCTCGCCCTTCAATGTCGCTAATATAGTGTGGTCTCTTGGCGCAGCAGGTACGCAAGTGTTGTTCGATGGTGGATTGCGAAGCGCGGAGGTAGACGCCGCGCGCGCAGTCTATTGGCAGAGCGTCGCCAATTATCGTCAGACCGTGCTCACCGCATTTCAGCAGGTCGAGGATCAGCTCGTGGCCATTCGTCTCCTCACGCGCCAACTCGTCATTCAGCAGAAAGCGGTCAAGGACGCTCAGGAGGCAGTAAAAGTCTATTTGAACCAGTTTCAGGCTGGCACCGCAGCGTTCACCACGGTGGTAACGGCGGAGATCACGTTGCTGGCGGACGAGGAAGCCGAGTTGACCATACGCCAAGACCTCTTCGTCGCCAGCGTCGCCTTGATCGAAGCTCTCGGCGGCGGCTGGGACACAACCTTGCTGCCGACGAAAAAAGAACTGGAGAAGGACTTCTCACTGCTGCCACAACTTCCTCCTAATGGAGCGGGCCTGAGGCTGGTACAGCCCGCCGGCGCGCCAAATCCTTGATTTAGTGATCGATTCCTGAGCATATGGTGAAGCGCCGCGTCGGCTCCTTCAGCATGGCTCGATCGTTGGGCGCGGCGGCCTTCATTAGCGAATTTTCATTAGGCGAGGCCTGCCGGCTCCCGCTATATACTGCCGACATGTGGATGAATGAACGCACATATGGACGAGCGAACGCGCAGAACGAATGACGAGACCACCCCGGACCTTCGCCGAACGGCGCCCGCGCCGATCATCAAAAGCCGGTCCGGAAGAACGCGCATTGTCGTTGGCCTGATCGTTCTGATCGCCATCGTTGGCAGCGCCTATCTGATTTTCCGGTTGGTTCACACAGTACAGCCATCGGGCGCAGGACGCAGTCAGCAGAGCGCGCCCCAGTCAGTCGGCGTCGCGACCATCGGACGAGGCGACATCCGCGTCATAGTAAACGCGCTCGGCACCGTCACGCCGATCGCGACAGTCACGGTACAGACCCAGATTGACGGTCAGCTCCAGCAAGTCGCGTTCACCGAAGGCCAGATGGTCAAGCAAGGCGATTTTCTGGCGCAAATCGACCCGCGGCCGTACCAACTTCTACAAGCGCAATACGAGGGTCAGCTAGCGCGCGATCAAGGCCTGCTCGCGCAGGCGCAAGTCGACCTTACGCGCTACCAGAAATTGGCCGAACAGAATTCAATCGCCCGCCAGCAATACGAGGATCAAGTATACATCGTGCAGCAGGACCAAGGCACGGTGAAACTCGATCAGGCGCAAGTCGATCAACAAAAGCTGAACGTAATTTACTGTCACATCGTCTCGCCGGTTACCGGCCGCATTGGCCTTCGCATGGTCGATCCCGGAAATTACATTCAGACCAGTAACAGCACGGGGCTCGCCGTCGTCACTCAGTTGCAGCCGATCACGGTGATCTTTCCTATCCCCGAAGACGATCTGCCGGACATCCTGCCGCAACTTAACGCCGGGACACCTCTCGAGGTGTTCGCGTACGACCGTGCAAACGTCAAGATGCTCGCCACGGGACGAGTGGCGGCGCTCGATAGTCAGATCGACACCACCACCGGCACCGTGAAAGTGCGCGCACAATTCGATAACGCCGACAACGCGCTGTTCCCGAACCAATTCGTCAACGCGCTGCTTCTGGTGAAGACGCTCAATAACGTGGTCACCGTACCGACAGCGGCAATCCAGCGCGGCGCGCCGGGGAGCTACGTCTACGTCCTTAATGCCGACAACACCGTATCGGTGAAGGCCGTCAGTATCGGCCCGACGGACGGTCCGATGGCCGCCGTCAACTCGGGACTGACGGCCGGCGAGCAAGTTGTCGTCGACGGCACCGACCGCTTACGCGACGGAGCCCGCGTGCTGGTACCTGCCGCCCACAGCCAAGCGCCCGCAGCGACGGATAATCCAGCGTCTAGCGCCCAACCGTCGAGCTCCGGTCGTTCGCAGAATAAGCGCAATAGCGGCGGCCAATAGCCGTCGCGCGACCACGTCGATGGGCGCGGCAGCAAAAATGATGCGATGAACGTCTCCGAGCCTTTTATTTTGCGACCGGTTGGCACGACGCTTCTCATGGCGGCGATCATGCTGTCCGGTATCGTCGCGTACACCTTTCTGCCGCTCTCGACCCTGCCTCAGGTCGACTATCCAACGATCCAGGTCTCGACCTTCTATCCAGGCGCCAGTCCGGAAGTGATGACGTCGTCGATTACGGCTCCTTTGGAGCGACAACTCGGGCAGATGCCCGGATTGAGTCAGATGACGTCAACGAGCTCCGCCGGCGCGTCGGTCATTACGCTTCAGTTTAGCCTCGATCTCAACCTCGATGTCGCCGAGCAGGAAGTCCAGGCCGCGATCAACGCTGCGAATAATCTGCTGCCCAGCGATCTGCCGATCCCGCCGGTCTACGCTAAAATCAACCCGGCCGACGCACCAATCCTCACGCTTGCAGTCACATCGACGAGCATGTCGCTGACCGACCTTGAAGATCTGAGCGAGACGAGACTCGCGCAAAAGATATCGCAGGTGAACGGGGTCGGGCTGGTCAGTATCAGCGGCGGCCACAGGCCGGCGGTGCGCATCCAATTCAAACCGCAGGCGCTCGCCGCCTACGGCCTGAATATCGACGACGTTCGCACCATCATCGGCAATTTCAATGTGAATACGCCGAAGGGAAATTTCGACGGACCGGCACAGGCTACGACGATCAATGCCAACGATCAGATCGACAACGCCGCGCAATATGCCAAGACGATCATTGCCTATCGCAACGGCGATCCCGTCAGGCTTTCGGATGTGGCAAACGTCGTCAGGGGAGCCGAGAATACCAAACTTGGCGCTTGGGCGAATACTACACCCGCGATCATTCTCAATGTTCAGCGCCAGCCCGGAGCGAACATCATCGAGGTTGTGGACCGCATTGAGGCTCTGCTGCCGCGGATGGAATCGACTCTGCCGGCGGCCGTCGACGTAAGCGTGCTTAGCGACCGGACCGTAACCATTCGCGCCTCGGTCGCGGACGTGGAGTTCGAGCTCGCGCTGGCGATTGTGCTGGTCGTTGTGGTGATCTTCCTGTTTTTGCGCACCCTTCCGGGAACAATCATTCCGAGTCTGTCGGTACCGTTATCGCTCGTCGGCACGCTGGGCGCGATGTACCTGCTAAGCTTCAGCCTCGATAACCTGTCGCTCATGGCCCTGACGATCGCGACGGGCTTCGTTGTCGACGATGCCATCGTCATGATCGAGAATATTGCACGGTATGTCGAAGAAGGCATGAACCCGCTGGAAGCCGCCCTCAAAGGGTCGCAGCAAATCGGCTTCACGATCATCTCCCTGACGATTTCGCTACTCGCCGTGCTGATCCCCCTCTTGTTCATGGGCGAAGTCGTGGGGCGCCTGTTCCATGAGTTCGCGATCACGCTAGCGGTTACGATCGTCATATCCGCAGTGGTCTCGTTGACGCTGGTGCCGATGATGTGCGCCAAGCTGATCCGCCATCAGCCCGAGGGCCAACGCTCAAGCTTCGATGTTCACGCCGAACGCGTGTTGGACGGGACGATCGCTCTCTACGGCCGATCCCTGAATTGGGTACTGGATCGGCAGCCGCTGACATTACTGGTGGCGATCCTGACTCTCGCCGTCACGGTGATCCTTTACGTCGAGATACCCAAGGGTTTTTTCCCAGTACAGGACACCGGCATGATCCAAGCGATCTCCGTGGCCTCTCAAAGCATCTCTTACGACGCTATGGCGAAATTGCAGAACCAGCTTGGCGAGGAAATTCTGAAGGATCCCGACGTCGAAGGCTTGAGTTCCTTCATTGGCGTCGATGGCACCAACCAGACGCAGAATAACGGTCGATTTCTCATCAACCTGAAACCACACGACGAGCGCAGATATACGGCGGTCCAGATCATCCGCCGCATCCAGAATGAAGTGTCTGGCGTCGTCGGCATCGCGCTTTACATGCAACCGGTGCAGGACCTGACCATCGACGCAACGATTAGCCGCGCGCCTTATCATTTTGTTCTCGAGGATGCCAACCCCAGCGAATTTAACGCCTGGGTGCCGCGCTTGGTGCAGCGGCTTAGCCAGCTGCCGCAGATCACCAATGTCGGCAGCGACATGCAGCAAGAGGGACTAACTCTCAATATCGTCATCGATCGCGCCACCGCCGCCCGCTTCGGAATCACGCCGGCAACCGTCGATAACGCGCTCTACGATGCGTTCGGGCAGCGCATCATTTCGACCATCTATACCCAGTCGAACCAGTACCGGGTGATCATGGAGGTTGACCCCACCCTGCAACGCTCGCTCGATGGGTTATCCATGATCTATTTGCCGTCGTCGTCATCGACCACCAATGGGCAGGTGCCGTTGTCGGCCATCGTGCACGTTGAGCAGCACACCGGACCGTTGCTGGTCACTCATTTCGGCCAGTTGCCCGCCACTACGATCTCGTTCGATACCGCGCCGGGCGTTTCCCTCGGCGCGGCGGTCGACGCCATCGAACAGGCGGAAAAGGAAGTTGGCCTTCCAATAAGCTTTACAACCGCATTTCAGGGCACGGCGGCAGCATTTGAATCCTCACTGGCCAACGAGATATTCCTCATAATCGCCGCCGTTATCGCGATGTACATTGTACTCGGCGTTCTTTACGAGAGCTTCGTCCACCCGATCACGATCCTGTCGACGCTTCCATCGGCGGGCGTCGGCGCGCTTCTATCTTTGATGCTGCTGCATTACGATCTGGACGTGATCGCCATCATCGGCATTGTATTGCTTATCGGCATCGTCAAGAAAAACGCGATCATGATGATCGATTTCGCGCTGGAGGCCGAGCGGGTCGAGGGCTTGCCGCCGCGCGAAGCGATCTATCAAGCCTGCCTGCTGCGCTTCCGTCCTATCTTGATGACAACCATGGCGGCAATCCTTGGCGCCCTACCGCTCATGCTGGGGACCGGAACCGGTTCAGAGCTGCGCCAGCCTCTCGGGGTCGCCATAATCGGCGGGTTGATCTTCAGCCAGATGCTGACGTTGTTCACCACGCCGGTCATTTATCTGTACTTCGATCGCCTGGCACAACGTCTCGCCGGGCGCCGTCCAGCAAACCCGCTTGAATCCCGCGAGCCCGCCGAATGAACATTTCGGCGCCATTCATTTCGCGGCCGGTGGCGACCTTCCTGCTGACATTTGCAATAGCGCTCGCCGGACTCCTCGGGTTTTCGAAACTCCCCGTTTCGCCGCTGCCGCAGGTTGATTTTCCCACCATCTCGGTGAGCGCAACGCTTCCCGGCGCCAGTCCCAACACGGTGGCGACCAGTGTCGCTGAGCCGCTCGAACGCCATCTCGGTCAGATCGCCGACGTCACCGAGATGACTTCGCAAAGCGGGATCGGACAGGCGCGCATCACACTGCAATTCGACATCACCCGTGACATCGACGGCGCCGCCCGCGACGTCCAAGCGGCCATCAATGCCGCCGCCGCAGACCTTCCGGCCAACCTCCCCAGTAATCCGACCTATCGCAAGGTCAATCCGGCCGATGCGCCGATCCTCATTCTGGCACTGACTTCGAAGACGCTGACACAAGGTCAGATGTACGACGCGGCGAGCAATATCCTGGCACAGCGGCTGTCGCAGCTCAGCGGTGTTGGTAACGTCGTCATCGGTGGCTCCACGCTTCCCGCGGTCCGCGTCGAGCTCAACCCGCAGGCCCTTTACAAATACGGTATCGGCCTCGAAGACGTGCGGGCGGCACTGGCGTCAGCGAACGCCAACAGCCCGAAGGGCACCATCGACGACGGTAACCGGCGCTATCAAATCTATACCAACGACCAGGCGAACGTGGCGGCGGATTACCTGCCGCTCGTGATCGCTTATCGCAATGGTGCAGCGATACGCCTCTCGGATGTGGCCGAAGTTCAAGACTCCGTTCAAGACTTGCGCAATCTCGGCATGTCCAACGGACAACCTTCGGTGCTGGTCATCCTTTTCCGCCAGCCGAACGCAAACATCATCGAGACCATCGATAACGTGACGGCCGAGTTGCCGCGTCTCGAAGCGGCTATGCCGGCCGATATGAATGTGAACATCGCCATTGATCGTAGTACCACAATCCGCGCCTCCTTGCACGATACGGAAATGACGCTGGTTATGGCGGTCATACTGGTCACTATCGTCGTGTATCTTTTTCTCCGCAACTTACCTGCGACCCTCATCCCGAGCGTCGCCGTGCCGATTTCCATCTTCGGCACCTTCGGCGCCATGTATCTTCTGGGCTACAGCCTGGACATCCTTTCGTTGATGGCGCTGACCATTGCGACGGGTTTCGTCGTCGACGACGCGATCGTGGTGCTGGAAAATATTTCGCGTCATCTGGAAGAGGGCATGCCGCGCATGCAGGCGGCATTCCGCGGCGCCCGCGAGGTCGGGTTTACGGTTTTATCCATCAGCCTGTCCTTGATCGCCGTCTTCATACCGATTCTGCTGATGGGAGGCATTCTCGGCCGGCTGTTTCGCGAATTCACAGTGACGCTGTCGATTGCGATTCTCGTATCACTAGTGATCTCCTTGACCACCACGCCAATGATGTGCGCGCTGTTCCTGCGGACGCGCGCCGCACAACAGGCGGAACGCCGGCCCGGCATCTTCGAGCGGCTTCGGCACGGCTATGGGCGCACGCTCACCTGGGCCCTGCGTCACAGCTTTCTGGTGTTGGTGGTCTTTATCGGCGCGATTTGTCTGAATGTCGCGCTTTATATCGTTGTTC
>Ga0302326_10014463_pt1 | contig 16672 bp, 20 predicted proteins | sample Palsa_T0_3_FD_202264 | JGI IMG/M metagenome (GOLD analysis project Ga0302326, IMG submission 202264) | Peat permafrost microbial communities from Stordalen Mire near Abisko, Sweden - Palsa_T0_3 | ecosystem: Environmental > Terrestrial > Soil > Palsa > Peat permafrost | place: Sweden: Abisko...
CGTCGAGCAAGGCGTAGCCGATGCGTCCGCAGCCCGTCAGCGCCACGAGCACGAACAGGCCCCGCAGACGTGTGCCGCTCACACGCCTCCGTCGCCCGCGCACGTCACGGTCGCTCTCATGGATCACTAAAACGTCGCATGTTCGCGCCGTCGCGACAACGCTCTGGCTCGCGGGCCCCACGGCACGACTTCGGCGCGGGGCGCGATCGCGTGTATCGTTGCGGCAACCGCATTTCAGAAGGAGTGCCTGTGAGCGCACCACGACGTCGCTTCCGTTGCGCCATGTCCATCGCCGCCGTGGTCGCGTGCGCGTCGTCTTCGGCCTGGGCCGATATGACGAAGGAGCAGTGCATCGACGCCAATGGCAAGGCGCAAGAGCTCCGGCGCGCCGAGAGGCTGTCGGCTGCGTCGGAGCAACTGCGGCAGTGCGCCAACCCTGCATGTCCGGCGATGGTTCGAGACGACTGCGCGCGCCGCCTCGACGAGCTGGAGAAGGCGCAGCCGAGCCTCGTCTTCGACGTGAAGGACGCCGCGGGCGCCGATCTGATCGACGTCCGGGTGCGGGTCGACGGTCAACCGCTCCTGGACCACTTGGACGGCAAGCCGGTGAACGTGGACCCGGGGGCGCATATGTTCGTGATCGAGGTGGCAGGCAAGCCGCCGGTCACCGAGCGACTGCTCATCCGGGAGGGAGAGGCGGGTCGCCGCGAGCATGTCGTGATGGGCAATGCAGAGACAACCCCACCGCCCGTGCCCGTGACGCCCGTGAGCCCCGCGGCCCCCGTGAGCCAGCCTGCTCCCCCTGCGCCGCCGCCGTCTTCGGAGCCTGTCGCCGTTGCACCGGCGCCGCCGGCGGCGCCTCCCGAGTCATCTGGACTGGGCACCCAGCGCGTGATCGGGCTCTCAATGGGGGGCGTCGGTCTAGTCGGTCTCGGCCTCGGGACGGCCTTCGGCCTCATGGCCAGCTCGGCCTGGAACAACGCCAAGACCGCGTGTGGCGGGAGCGTGAGCCAGTGCACCAACGTCTCGAGCGGGACCGCGTATCACGGCACGGCCGTGACGGACGGCACGATTTCGACCGTCGGATTCGTTGCCGGGGGCGCGCTCGTCGCGGCGGGCGTGGTGCTGGTTCTCACCGGAGGCCATAGCGCGAGCCCAACGACCGGCTTCGTCCTGACCCCGAGTGTGGGGTCGAGCTTTGGCGGCCTTTCGATGAGCGGAGCGTTTTGAAGTGAAAGCGACAAACGCGATGGGGCCCCAGCATCGAAGAATCCGGCTCGCCCAGCTTGGCGTGGTCGTGGCGTCGCTCTTCGGGGCAGCTGCCTGCACGTCCCTCCTCGGCGTCACGGACATCACCGGAGCCGACGACGGGGGAAGCGGAAGCAGCGGGGGTGGCTCGTCGAGCGGCGCCAGTGGCAGCAGTGGCTCGTCGAGTGGGACAGGCGGGACGAGCGGCGCGGGCAGCAGCGGCGCGAGTGGTGGAAGCGGCGGCAGCACGGGCAGCAGCGGTGCGGGGAGCAGCGCGAGTGACGCCGGTACGACCGCCGCGGAAGCTGCGGAATGGGTCGGCACGTGGGCGCTCTCAGGGACGTGGGTCGTAACCTGCGGCGACGGCGGCGCGGGCGAGTCTATCCCTGCCCCGACCATCACATGGACGTTCGGCGCCTCCGGCTTGTCGGGAAGCACCAGCAATGGCTGTCAATTTCAGGCAACAGCCTTCGGGACGGGGGAGGACGCGATCCTAACGGCGTCCGCCGCGAACTGCACATTGAGTTCGAGGGGTCGGGTCGACCAGATTTCCTTTGGGAAGTGGGTTTGGGTGCCCGAGTCCGACGCGTTGGATGGCGGCATTCCGACTGTCGCCGACACCTATTTCGGCACCAAAGCGACCGACACCGTCACGCTGATGCCGGATGGCCCGAGCTCGACCTGTCAAATCACCATTCCCAGCGGGGCGACGCGGGAGTGAGGACCTCGTCAAAAAGAGTCCCGCCCAACGTCGTCCTTGACGGGGCCCTCGATTCGCCGCAAGTGTAGGCAAACGGGGCTGGGCCGTCGGCGCCCCCCTTCCCCGGTGACGGAGGGGCAGGCACGTGACGCAAGGCGGTTCCAACTCGATAGCCGGAGTACGCGAAGGCGACATCCTCGCCGGCAAGTACCGCGTCGAGCGCGTGCTCGGGGTGGGCGGTATGGGCGTCGTGGTCGCCGCCCATCACCTGCAGCTCGACGAGCGGGTCGCGCTCAAGTTTCTCCTGCCGGAGGCCCTCGGCAACCCCGAGGCCGTCGCGCGGTTCGCGCGTGAAGCGCGCGCTTCGGTGAGGATCAAGAGCGAGCACGTGGCCCGCGTAAGCGACGTGGGCACGCTGCCCAACGGCGCCCCGTACATGGTGATGGAGTACCTCGAGGGCGGGGACCTCGCGGCGTGGTTGAAGCAGCGCGGGGCGATGCCCATCGACGTCGCGGTGGAGTTCGTCCTTCAGGCGTGCGTCGCGGTCGCCGATGCCCACGCGCTTGGGATCGTGCATCGGGACCTGAAGCCCGCGAACCTCTTTTGCATCCGGCGCTCGGACGGGCAGCTCTCGATCAAGGTCCTCGACTTCGGCATCTCGAAGCTGACCGACCTCTCGGGCACGGGCCCCGGCATGGGCATGACGAAGACGAGCGCCCTCATGGGCTCGCCCCTTTACATGTCGCCCGAGCAGATGCGCTCGTCCAAAGACGTCGATTCGCAGACGGACATCTGGGCCCTCGGCGTCATCCTGTTCGAGCTGATGACCACGCGTCCGGCCTTTCTGGCCGAGTCGGTGACGGAGCTTGCCATCAAAGTGGCGAGCGAGCCGGCGCCGCTCATTCGAGGCTTCCGGCCGGACGTGCCGCCCGCCCTCGAAGCGATCATCAGCAAGTGCCTGGAGAAGGACAAGCGACAACGGTTCCGCAACGTCGGAGAGCTGGCGCTGGCCCTTTTGCCCTTTGCGCACAAGCGAGCCAAGGCGTCGGTCGAGCGCATCTCGGGGATCCTCCAGTCGGCGGGGCTGTCGCAGAGCGCGCTCGCGGTCCCGGCGTCGCCCCCCGCCGAGCAATACGTTCCGGTCGACGCCACGCGCGCGTCCGCGGGAACATTGCCGCCCGTCGGACGGACGACGGTGGGCTCGAAGTCGAACAAGACCACGATCGTGGGGGCCAGCATCGCGGGATCGGTCGTCCTGATCGCCATCGTCGGGTCCGTGATCGCGCTCCGGCGGCCCGCGCATCCGGACGATTCTCCGGTGGCCGCGGCTCCGCCGGCAATCACGGCGGGTTCTTTGCCGTCGGAGTCGGCGCAAGCCATGCCCCCCGTCTTGCCGGTCGCTCCTGCGAAGGCGCCGGACCCCAAGCCGGTCGAGGCCGCGCCCGCGGTCGTCGCGCAGCCTGCAGCCGTAGCAGCGACGGCTGCGGCGACGACGAAAGGGAAGACGCCGGTCGCCATTCCCGCGACTGCGCCACGCGCTCCGGTGGCAGCGACCCCGACACCTCCGCAGGCGGCGCAAGTCCCCACGCCTGCGCCTCCCGCCGCGAGTCCGGCTGCGGCCAAGTGCGATCCACCGTATTACTTCGACGCCAACGGCAATCGGTTGTTCAAGAAGGAGTGCCTGTGAGGGGTGGGCCGTTCCGTTGGGCCCCGCAGTCGTTGCTCGTGGCCGCGTTCGTCGCGGCGCCGGCTATGGCCGATGTGACGAAGGACCAATGCATCGACGCCAACGGCAAGGCGCAGGAGCTACGCCGTGACGGCAAGCTGTCCGCTGCGCGGGCGCAGCTTCGCGTTTGCTCCGATGCGTCGTGCCCCGCCATGGTGCGCGACGACTGCGTGAAGCGGCTCGACGATCTCGAGAGGATTCAGCCGAGCATCGTCTTCGACGTGAAGGACGCAAAGGGCGCTGACCTCATCGACGTGCGCGTGAGCATCGACGGGCAGCCGCTGGCCGATCACCTCGACGGCTCGGCGCTGAAGGTGGACCCCGGCGTGCACGTGTTCACCTTCGAGGTGGCGGGGAGGGCGCCGATCGATGAGAAGTTGCTCGTCCGCGAGGGCGAGGCCGGGCGGCACGAGGCCGTCGTCGCCGGTGCCGCGAGCGGTGCCTCTCCGGTGACGGCTACGCTTCCCGCTGCGCAACCCGCCGCGGTGGCCGTTTCCCTTCCGCCTCCGCCCCCAGCGCCCTCTGCTGCTCCCCCTGCCTCGGACTCCGGGGGCCTTGGAACTCAGAAGGTCGTCGGGCTCGTGGTGGGCGGGCTCGGCGTGGCTGGCCTCGCCGTCGGCGGCGTTTTTGGAGCGATGGCTTTCTCGCAGAAGAGTCAGGAGCAGAGCGCCTGCGGGAGCGCGTGCACGGCGGCCGGTCGCGCGCAGGCCTTGAGCGACCGCTCGAACGGCGTCACCGATGGGACGGTCTCCACCGTTGGAATCGCCGCTGGGGGCGCGTTGCTCGTCGTAGGCGCGATCCTATTCTTTACGGCACCCCACGCGACCGAAGGGTCCGCGACGACGGGGATGCTAATCGTTCCGCTCGTGGGCCCCGGGGGTGGTGGGCTGTCCATGCGGGAGGAGTTCTGACGCCATGAAGCGCTCGGTCATGCTTCTGACGATCGTCGCGCCGCTAGCCGCCTCGGCGTGCTCCGCCCTCGTCGCATTCCCCGATGTGCCGGCCATCGAGGACGGCGGCGAGGGAGACGCCTCCACACCGGGTGCCAGCAGCAGCGGCAGCGGATCGAGCGGTTCGAGCTCCAACGGCGGGTCCAGCGGTCTCCCGTCCTTCCCCTTCCTCGACGCAACGGTCACCGGCAGCGGCTCGAGCTCCAGCGGCAGCCTGAGCTCCAGCGGCAGTTCCAGCGGTTTCTCGTTCCCGTTCGACGCATCGACGAGCAGTAGCAGCAGCAGCGGCTCTTCGAGACCGGGGGCGAGCAGCGGGGGAGATGCCGGCGACGCGTGCGCGACCCTGACGGCGTGCAATGGTTGCACGCTTGTCGGGGCTGTGGAGCCGTCGCTAGAAACCGAGTGCGAAAGTTCCGTCTCCAGCGACGACAACTCCGAGTGCGACTATTACGTCACGCTTCTCGCGGGCACCTGCGACTGAGGAGCGCGCACGCAGCCAGCGTGTCGGTGGAGGGCGGTCCGCAATAGGCTGCCTGGCATTTGCCGCTCCGGCAGATCGCACCGCTTTCGCAGGCGCAGTTGCAGCCGTCACCTGAAACCCTGCCGGCGAACGCCTGCGCAAACGCAGACAGGTACTGCGTCGCCGCGCTCTTGTTGATCGCTCCGTCGCGAATCGCGGAAACCGAGACGGGCCAACGTGTGCCAGAGCGTGATCCGCGCGTCACGCTTTCCGGTGGCGCGGGCGATCGCTCAAACGCGGCAGTGCATGCGGGCAATCGCGGAGTCGTTCGGTTCGTACTCCGGATCGTCCGCGACGAACCCCTCGTCGAGCGTGCGCACGAGGCGCATCTTCGACACTGTCCAGAGCTTACCGCTCGCGAAATGCCCCGACCTGCCTAACCACGCCGCATAGCGCTCGCGCTGGCCGTGGCGGTCAGCCAGCGTCCCGACAGTCGACGAAACGCGCGCTCGGCGGTCACGATCTCTTTCCATCCTCGGCATGGCGCCTCGCCGAGGCGCTCTGGACATGTCGAGCAAGGAGTGCGGTCCGGTCCGCGGCGCCGGTAGGCTCCTGCGAACAGGGCGCCGGTGACCACCACCAGACCGGCCGCGATGGATCCACCCCCGAGCGCGAAGCCGAGCGCCAGCGCCGGCAGCAGTCGACTCACGCTCTTCGGCGCGCGACGTCGCAGGCTCGCCGCGAAGACCGACGCCGCGACGAGCACCACAGCGAGCGCGAACAGCGGCGGGGGTTGCACCCAGCAGCCAATGGCCAAGCCTGTCACGCCCCCTGCGACCGTCAGCGCGCAGCCCCGGCAGACGCGCGTCCGCCGGCCAAGGCGCAGCAACTCGTCCTTGTACTCGCCGCAGAGGGGGTGGTGTGCGAACTGGTGAAACCTGTGCGCCCGACGGGCAAGGCGATCGATCCGCTGTGCGACGGCGCGGTCGACTGTCGACGTCATTGTGCCCTGGCGCGGAGCTTCACGGCGGTGCCGTAGGCGACGATCTCGTTGGTATTCTGCATGAGTTCGCCGGAATCGAAGCGCATCCCGAGCACCGCGTTGGCGCCGACGGCGATGGCGTGGGACTCGAGCCGCGCCATGGCCTCGTTGCGGGATTCGTCGGCGAGCCGCGTCAGCGCGGAGATCTCGCCGCCGAAGATCTGCTGGCACCCTGCGCACGCCGTGCCCACGATGCTGCGTGACCGCACGGTGATCCCCCAGCATGGTCCGATCACTCGTTCGATTTCGGTACCCGGCGGCGCGTCGAAGGTCGTCACTATCGGGATCTTGTGGGCAGCCGCACTCATGGTGGAGAGCCTCCTCGCCAGCCACGCTTGCCGGCCCCCAAAGGAGACCACGCGTACCGCGCTCGCTTCAAGCTTGCGCGTGCGCGGGAGAGAGCCGGAGATGCGACGGCCTACTCGCTGTCGCCCGCGGCCGTCTCGTCGAGCATGCAACCGGGGAGATCCCCGCATGCCTTGACCGCCGCATCCTCGCAGATCTGCGACACGCACTGCACGTCGCCGCACTCGGAGGACGTCGACGCCCGCCGAGCGAAGGCGCTCACACGTGGCGTAGACGTCGTCCACCTCGAACGCGAGGTGCCCGAAGAATCGCCCCGCGGGATACGGCTCCTTCTGGTCCCAGTTGTGCGTCAACTCGATCTCGGCCGCGTCCCGGTCGGCGCCCGTGGCCAGAAAGACGAGGGTGAAGCGGCCTCGGTCGCTCCGGTGCCGGCGGACCTCGCGCAGGCCGAGCTTGGCAAATATGACCGCTTTGGTGATTTGCGATGAGGAGCCTGCAACTTGCCTGAAGGGGACTTTTTCAGGCCCTGTGAATCAGGCTCTATGATCCGAGCGTTACGGGTTCTTACGACGGATCGCCGTATGGACCAGCAGTTGCTGGATGTCGTGGTAATGCCCGCTCTCGTGCCCTCTCTCGCTGCTCCAGAATCGAACGACGACGGGGTACTTGCTGCGGAGCATCGGCTCGCCGGTCTTCGGCGGCAAGCGGCCGTCGTTCGTACCATCGCCGATCACGTAGGGGAGCTCGCACGACCGCGAGACGCAGAAGGCCTTCGGGCACAACTCGTGGAAGAGATGGCACGCCTGGGGTGCCGTCTTCTCGAAGCGGCGGCAGCGCTGTCCGAGTCGCCTCGCCGCCCAGACAGCGGCATCCTCGCGCGGTCCCGCACTTAGAGCTCCGCAGAGACTTCTCGAGGCGGGCCCGAGGCCCACGATCCACCGAGGGAGGTACCGCCGGGCGACAAGCCTCTGCGGCTGATGCTCAATCAGTCGCGACCCATCGCGCGCAAAGGCGACTCGGCAGCTTTTCGAGGACTACGTGTTCTTCCCACTCTTGGGCGGACCGTCCGCGCCGTTCGTGTTCGCGGGGGGAGCGGTCGCCGCGGCGCGGACCATGCATCGAGTCGAGGGATGAAGATTGCGAAGCTGAGCGACCACGACGTGGCGACCCGACTGCAAGAGCTCCCCAGCTGGACGCTCGCCGCGGGCAAGCTGCATCGCGAGTATAGGTTCGGTGGCTTCGCCGAAGCCTTCGGCTTCATGGCGACCTGCGCGCTCGTCGCGCAGAAGAAGGACCATCACCCTGAATGGTCCAACGTCTTCGATCGGGTGGTAGTGAATTTGAGCACGCACGACGCTGGCGGAATCACTGCGCTCGACTTTGCGCTCGCGACCGAGATGGAAGCGGCGGCGCGACGGCCGGTCGGGGCCATCTGAGCCGGAAGCCTACGCCGGTAGTACGGACCGCGGCAGATCGATCGTGAAGATGCACCCCTTGCCGGGGAGGTCGCGAATGCGGAGTTCGCCGGCCATCGACTTGACGGCCTTCGAGCAGATCGAGAGCCCGAGACCCAAGCCCGTTCGATCGCTGCTCTTTTGGACGAACGGTCGCAACAAGTTCTCGGGCGTGTCGGGAAGGCCGCCACACTCGTCTTCGACCTCGATGAGGACCCGGCTCGGCGTGGTGCTCGCGCCGAGGTGCACGGTCGCGCCCTTGGGTGTGAACTTCAGCGCGTTTTGCAGCAGGTTGGCGATCGCGGCGGCGAGGATTTGCCGGTCGGCTTCCACGATGACCATGGGGTCGATCGTCGTTGCCAAGAAGTGAACTCCTCGCGTCTGCGCGACCAACGAGGCGCCGATCGCCACGTCTTCGAGGACTTCCCGGACCGGAACACGCTCGAGGTTCTGCATCCCCGCGTCGAGGCGGACGTCTGCGAGCGAACGGTCGATGAGCGTTTGCAGGCGGATCAAGTTCCGATCGAGCATGGCACCCGTGCTGCCTGTCGAGCCGACGGTGCCCCTTTTGATGCTGGCGACGGACAACATCACGGTGTTGAGGACGTTGCGCATCTCGTGAGCGAGGGCGCCGAGCCGCTCCGTTCCTTCGTTCACCAGCGCGTTGTCCCGCTGATGTGCGTACGCCGTCACGGCGCCGGCGATCGCGTCGTCGAGGCTGAGGTTCAACGTTTGGAACTCGTCGCCGGGGATCTGTCTCTTCTGCTCCTGGGAGAGGCCCGTGATTACCTGGCAAAGGTCGCCGTAGTCATGGACGACCTGCGCCACCGTCAGGCCCTTCTTGAAGAGGTCGTAACCGTGCTGGCTGGCGCTGAGCTGGATCTCTTCGTGGTCGACCGCGTCGTGCGCCGTTGCCCTGCGCAAGGCTTCGCGAAGCTGATCGAGGAATACCGGAAGCCCTTGCGACAGCTCCACGGCCGTCGCGACCGGTGTGTTTCGGGTGGCGACGCGCGCACGGGCGCGGGCGAGAATCTCTTCGCGGTTTGCCGCAATGAACTCGCGCAGCATGCGCCCTGGACCATAGACCCCGACCAACCAATAACAAGGCGGCCGTTCATTCGCCGGCTCGACCGCGCCTGGCCGCGTCGCCCACGTGCTGCTCGACGCGCCCGCCCGTGTCGGCGAATTGCCAATGGCCGGGCGCCGCGTGCGGATTTGCAAACCGCGGTCAGTTCCAGTCCGGCAAGAAGATACCGCTGACACCACCATCGGCGTGGGGCTTGCAACCGTGTCGTGCCATGAATTCCCCCTCGCGAAACCCGACGCCATCGCGCAAATCCATTCTTGTCGTCGACGACGACGAGGATGTGCGGACGGCGATATACGAAGCCCTCTCTCCCCAATATCGCGTGACCCTGGCCGCCGATGGCCTCGACGGATACGAGAAAGCCCACGAGCACCCGTCCCCCGATCTCATCATCGCCGACATTGCCATGCCGCGGCTCGACGGCCTTTCGATGGCGCGTCGCATCCGCGAGACCGACGCCCTCCGCCGCGTCCCGATTGTCTTCATGTCCGGTCGGATGCCGTCGGCAGCTGTCCTCGCAGTCTCGTACGTCGACCCGTTCTCTTGCCTCCCAAAACCGGCCAATCTCGCCGTGCTTACTAGGGCAGTGAAACGTCTCTTGAACTGAGCGCGGCGAAGACGTGCGGGGACTTCAGGCCCCGCTGCTCACCGTGCGGAAGGTGGCCGTCGTCCTGCTTCGACGACGAGCGCTTTGAGCAGGCTTCGATGGCATCGCTCCGGGTTCGCGCAGGCCGAGGAGCAGAGCAACGTGATCGTCTCGCCGTCCAGAACGCGGGCAGCCAGGCCTCCGATCGCTTCCCCCTGCTCGTGCCGACTACCCGGGTGGTCACTCGAAAACGAACGCGACACGTCTACGCGTGGAAGGGGATGCTCTTGGCGGGAGGTGGGATGAATGGTAGGACGGAAAGTATGACTGCCGCGGCGAAGCTCAAGGTTAGCCTCTCCCTGTCCGCCGATGTGCTCGCCCTCGTCGACCGGGACGCCCGACGCGGGAAAGGCTCGAGGAGTAGCATCGTTGAGCAGTGGCTCCGCCGAGCCGCAAGCTCCAGCGTGGAGCAAGAGATCGGCGATGCCACCGCTGCCTACTACCGCTCGCTCCGAGGCGAGGATCGCACCGAGGACGAGTCCCTGTCGCGCTCTCTCTCGGACGCCGCACGCCGCGTCGCCCGTGGGCGAGCGGCACGACGTTGACCGTACCCGTCAAGACGGGAGTACTCCGCCGCGGCTTCATCTACTTGGCTCGGCTCGACAAACTTCGCCCCGTTCTCATCGTCTCGCCGAACGTCCGCAACGACCTCGCGTCGGACGTCATCGTCGTCCCCTGCTCGACGCGCCTTTCGGCCGCGCCGACCCACGTGCGGCTCCGGCGCGGAGAGGGCGGCGTTTCGGAGGCGTCGGTCCTCAAGTGCGAGCAGATCGCAACCCTTCACAAGGAGGACATCCGCCTGCAACCTCTCGGTGGGGCCCTCCCCCCGAAGAGGGTTCTCGAGGTCGAGCGGGCGGTTTTGCGCGCGATCGGCGTCCCCATCCCTCTCGAGTAAGGCTAAAGCCGCGCTTGCACGCACGAATCGAGGCTGAGGCTCACGGGCCAAGAGGCGCGTCGACTCGGCGGAGCGCGTCGGAGGTACGCACAACTGCCGCCGCGTCTGGCGAATCGAGTATCCCACGCCCCCGGAGTTCAGGAGCAGCATGAGAAGAAGTCAGTTTCCGATGCAATCGACGAGCGTGCAGCCCGCGTCCTGGCCGGCCTCGGAATAGCAGCGATCGAGCGCATCGTCCTCGACATCGCTCAGGTTGCCGGGGGCGAAGCCCGGTCCCGTCACCTCACTCACAGGATACTGATCTCCGCCGGCGTCCGCGGCGCTGCAAGTCACGCTGCGGACCTGGGCCCAGTTCCACTGGTAATTGGGGCGCACGATCGCGTGGTAGTCCCGGTGAGCCCAGCGGGTTCGTCCGTGGACGACCACCTCGGGCGGGTACGCCTGACGCGGGCGCTGACGCTCGGTCGCGCCGTGTGCGTGCTCCTCGGGAGGACGCGTTTGTGGCGGCGGACGTGCGGGCGCGCTGTGGGGGGCCTGCTGCTCTTCTTGTTGGGGTAAGTGCTGCGGGCGGTTCCGCTGCGGCTGGGCAGCGGGGGCGACGGAGTGCGTCTGCGGAGCGGGAGCGGGCGAGACGGGGCGTGGACTTGGAGCGGGAGCGGAATGGGGCTGCGCAGCCGCGGGGGTTGCTGGCCGTTGCTGGGCATGCCCACTCTGGCTGACGACGGAGGCGAGCAGCAGACCTAGAACGAGAGAGGCGGCGGATGCGAGGGAGTAGCGCATGGGACTTTTCTTCAATGCCATGAGCTCCGCCTCGTGTGCGGCGCGCTCGGCGGGAACGCCGGCTCGCTGTCGGCCTCGCTCGATCATCTGTTGCACCCGAGTCCTCGACCCCGTGGAAAGAAGGGAGAAGGCGGGATGCGTTCTCTGTATTCGGCGTCGGCGTGCGAGGTCAGCCACCCGGGCAGCTCTGCGCCCCCCTCCACAAGGGATACTTTCGCGACGGCGCGTCTGCTTGTCGCCTCGCCTACGCCCTCTGGTTGAGCGACCGGGCCGAGGAGCCAGCTCCTCGGCCGGATCTCTGCGAGGCTCTCTCACCGAGGACCTCGAGCATCCGCTTTCCCATGATCGTGGCCGAGGCGGGGTTCTGCCCGGTGACCAGATTTCGGTCCTCGACCATATAGGGCTTCCAGGTCTCTCCGCTGCTGTACTCGACCCCGACCTTTTCCTTGATGTCGGTCTCGAGCAACCACGTCGCCCTGGGAGCCAGACCCACCGCCTCCTCTTCCTTGTTGGCGAAACAGGTAATCCGGTAGCCCTTGAAGGGCGATACGCCGTGGATTCTCGTGGCCATTATCGAGGCGGGACCATGGCACATGATAAATAGAGGGTTGCCCGAGGCGAGCTGTGCGGTGAGAAGACGTCCCACGTCGGCATCGAACGCCAGGTCTGCCATCGGGCCGTGCCCGCCCGGCACGAAGAGGGCATCGTAGTCCTCGAGGCGGACGTCCGACAGCTTGAGCGGCCGTCGCATCACCTCCGCGGACCGAATGATGGCCTCCAGATCGAGGGCTTCCTGAACCCCGCCCACCATCTCCGGACGCAAGCTCATCATGTCGACGTTCGGGGTAACACCGTTGGGCGTGGCGACCACGACCTCATGGCCCGCGTCGGTGAGGATCTTGTACGGGTGCGCGAACTCCTCGGCCCAGTAACCGGTTGCGTACCTCGTGCCGTCCTTCAGCACCCAGTACGTGGCTCCGCTGACTATGAAAGCTACCTTTGCCATGGCAAAACGCTCCTCTCGTCCCCGTCAGAGGACCTACTCCGTTCAGGACGATGTTCTGTGTGTAAGGACGCTTCCAATCATGTCTATCCCCCCGAACGCTGGCGCGCAGTCGAGCTCCGGAATGCCCTCAAACGCAGCAGCGCCCATCGTGTCGCGTGTAGAGTCGGCGGCTCAACAGAGTGCAGGGCGCAAGCAGAGCGACCCACGCCGTGGCGTCAGCGCTGCCACCCATTTTATGGCAGCGACCGCGCGCTCGGAGATGCCGCTCGCGGCGCAATAGCTCGAGAGCTGGTCTCGAATGGCGAGCCTCTTAGCGTCCGCCCGCCGTTCCGGCGTCCGCGAGCTGCACGTAGAGCGCGCACTCCCGCTGCAGAGTGTCCTTGGCGAGGTAGCGGAGCGTCGCGAGCTGGCAGCGCAGGTCCTGAACGGCGACCGAGCGCGGGTAGCGATCGAACAGCGGTCGAGCGAGGGCGTAGGGCAGCCTTGGATTGGCCCCACGCGGAGTTGTATCCGGCGAAGCACGCGGACCACCCCGGAGGCGAGGCCGAGGAGCGCGAAGGCGGAGGCCACGGGAGCGAGGATCCGTGCTTGAGCCGGCGTCATCCGCCGTCGACGCTAAAAGGTCGTCGGGCACCCCTGCCATCACAATCAGGGCGACGCCCGACCTGGCCTTGTGCCCGCGGAATCCTGATTGGGCGAAAGGAGGGCCAAGCCCCTGCATCGCTCGACGCCGACGGCGAACGCTCGGACCTTGGTCCCCGATGGCCCAAGAGTCTCGGCGAAATGGCTAGCGCGCCACGCAGGAGTCGAACCTGCGACCTACGGCTCCGGAGGCGAACCTGGAATTGGGCATTGTGAATCAATGCGCGACGTTGAGCGAAGTCAAGATGGTCGGCTTCGACGAGACGATCCACGGTGCTTTGCGGTGCTCCGAGATGAGTCGTCACGAAAAGCCACGAGAGCGCGTGCAGAACGCAGCTACACCGAGCTCTACCTCGACCGAGCCGCAGTTGGCCGTAAGCCAGAGGTTGGCGGTGCCGACGACGGTCGATGACGCGCTGCGCTTGGCGATCACGCTCGCAGTCGATGCGGGCGACTACGAGCGCGCCGGTGCACTGCTCGAGATCGCAAAGGGGCGGAGCTCCCTGACAACCTTGCAGAGCTGACGCCCAAGGGACCGGCCGCGCGTTCGAGTCGTAGGGTCCTTGCGTGGGGGCAAAGGTCATGGCTCGCCAGGGAGGCCCTCTCGCTCGCCAAAGGCCGCCGAAAGGTTCGCGCGGCCGCTCGACCGCGGACAGCGTATGATCAACCTCATGGACCGCGCCTTCGCCTTTGGTCGACTTGCGGAGCTGATGCCGGAAGCACGCGCGCGCTTCGGTGTTCAGGAGCTCGCGGTGTTCGGGTCGGTGGCGCGCGGTGACGCCTCGGAGGCGAGCGATCTCGACGTGCTCGTCGACTTCGTTGGAACCGCCACGTTCGATGGGTTCATGGGACTGAAGCTCTTTCTCGAAGACAGCCTCGGGGTGAAGGTCGATTTGGTGACCCGCGCGGCGCTCAAGCCGCGCTTGCGCGAACGAATCGAGGCCGAGGCTCGACGTGTCGCGTGACGAAACGGCGTGCGTGGCTGACATGATCGAGGCCTGCGCGCGCGTGATGGAGTACACGGCGGGATTCGACGCGGAGAGCCTGCGTGCTGACCGCAGGACCGTCGACGCCATCGTTCGCAACCTCGAGGTCCTCGGCGAGGCGGCCAAGCGTGTCTCCACCACGCTTCGCGCCCGAGCGCCGGAGGTCCCTTGGCGAGAGATCGCAGGAATGCGCGACGTACTGATCCACGACTACTTCGGAATCGATCTGGACATCGTCTGTGACGCAGCCCTGGTCAAGGTGCCGAGCGTGCACGTTGCTCTCGGGGACCTCCTTCGGCTGCTCGACAGCGGCGCAGCGAAGTAGCCCGACGCCGCTCTCTGCGTGATCCACGAAGAAGTCGAAACCAGGTCTTGTTGGTCAGAGCGATGAAGGGGCCATCGTGAGTATCCGCAAGATGAGGGCCACGAAGAGAAGCTCCGTCTTCTTCGTTTTCACCCATTACCGAAATATCTCGTCCAGGCCATACGTGAGCCGGCGAGCTTTCTCCCAGCCCGCACGGACAAAGGTGTCCAGCATCTCGAAGAGCGCTCGTCGGCACTCGGGGTCATCCTGAAGCAGCGCCCGATCGTCGGCCAGGTACCGCTCCATGAGCGCGATGATTGCGTCCGCGGCCATCATGTCAGTCTGGTAGCCGCCGCGGGCACCAGAGCGCACCAGCGCGGCGGCCGTGAGAAACGCGTCACGGGGGTCAACGAGGCGCCGCGCGGGCAGCGTCTCCACGACGTGATGAACCAGGGATGGCTCGCCCGTTGCCGCGACGTCGTCGAGGATCGTTCTGACTTTGGAGAAGAACCGGGACAGCTTCGCGCGTTGCACCGCCACCGGGCCAGGGTAGTCATGCCTCGCGTTGGCACAGGCACTCTCCTCCCGCCCGGCGCCGACGGCTTCTGGCGCGCCCGCGTCACGAAGACCCTGCCCGACGGCACCAGCGACCGCCCGGTCTACTCCCTCGGCACCGCGGACAAAGCCCTCGCCAAGCGCAAGCTGGCGAAGCTTGCCAGCGCCGTGGACGCCGGCAAGGGCCCCGACGCCGCGGCGGAGATCGCCGACGCCGCACAGAGCGTGACGGAGTACGCGAACGCTTGGCTCCAGAAACGCGTGGCCCAGGGCGTCGTCAGCGCGGCCGATGAACGTCGCCGCCTGCAACGACACGTGCTCCCGGTGATCGGTCGCCTTCCTCTTTGCGACGTCCGGTCCGCTCACGTGCGGGCCATCCTGGACGAGATGACCTTGCAGACCCGCGAGCGCCTCAAGGCCGAGGACCCCATGGGCACCGCGCGGACGACCTACAGCCGCCAGTCGATCGCGCACGTGCGCGCGACCATGTTCCGTCTATTTGTCGCCGCGTGGCCCGAGGAGCTGATCGAGTCCAACCCGGTCGCGCGCGTTCCCACTCCCGCGATGCGCGAAGTACGCAAGGAACGCGTCATTCTCACCGATGACGAGTTTCGTCGCCTCATCGCCAACCCCGCCGTGGACCTCGAACTGCGGATGGCGTCGCTCGTCGCGCGCTGCGAGGGCGGGACGCGGACTGGCGATCTGCTTCGCTGGGACTGGACGATGATCGACCGTCTCCACTTTGCCGAATGCGTCGTCCCGCGTTGCAAGACGGGCACCCCGCAATCGCTCGCAATCCCCGCGCTGCTGGCGCCGTTCCTCCGCGCGTGGTGGGAGCGCGCGGACCGACCCGAGAGCGGCCCCGTGTTCCCATCACGCAAGGGACGCAATGCAGGCCGCTTCAAGTCAAAGGGCAGCTCGTTTGCCAGTCGGCTGCGCGACGCCCTGTTCTTGGCGGGCGTCGTGCGGATGCCCGCCGTCCGAGTCCCCGCGACGCATCCGGGCACGCGGACCGATCTCGGCAAGCAGGCACAGGGCACGAAGCTCGCCCCGAACCCCGCCGACCCGCTGTACTTCGAGACGGCGACGACGCGGCCCGTGGACTTTCACTCCTTTCGCCGCGCGTACAACACGGCGCTCGCGGAGGCCGGCGTCAACGTCCAGCAGGCCATGCACCTGGCGGGTCACTCCGACGCGAAGACGCACCTCCGTTACGTCATGCAGACGCGGGCGATGGGCACCGTCCCGGAAGCCGCGCTGCCTCGGCTCGCGCTGCCCGTTGAATCGTCGGAATCGTCACGGAGCGAGGCAGGTGAGACCGCGCCGCGCGCGCCCGATCCGCCGTCGGCGCCCGTTGAATCGTCACGGCCCGTGACGATTGCCTACATGCTCAAGAAAATTCGTGAGCGATATCCGCGCGCCACGCAGGAGTCGAACCTGCGACCTACGGCTCCGGAGCCCTTATCAATTCTCAATGGACGGCAGGTACTTAGCCCCCATTCGGGATCAATTCGGGATCAAACTCGGGGCCTCGTGATGGTCGCCCGAACGCTCCGGGGCGAGGTTGCCTGCCGGCCCCGCGTTCGGGTCGCTCTGATCCAGGAATTGGTGGAGGGCGTGCTGACGTCCGCGGAAGTCCGGCTGGCGGTTGCCGTGATTCGCGCAGGTCACCCCGATGCGCGACTCGCCCTCGCACTGCGCCTGTGCGACCTCGTTGATCCGGTCGTGGTTGCGGAGGAATCGCCTTCGGCGATGGAGGACGCAGGATGAGGCCGCGCCTTGCCCGGAGGAGTGAGCGCCACGACCGCCAGCGGGAGTCGACGTCGACACCGCCGCAAAGGACGCGGCGAGCGCCGGAGCCCACGAGATCACCACGACCGTCGTC
>Ga0302326_10014465_pt1 | contig 16669 bp, 8 predicted proteins | sample Palsa_T0_3_FD_202264 | JGI IMG/M metagenome (GOLD analysis project Ga0302326, IMG submission 202264) | Peat permafrost microbial communities from Stordalen Mire near Abisko, Sweden - Palsa_T0_3 | ecosystem: Environmental > Terrestrial > Soil > Palsa > Peat permafrost | place: Sweden: Abisko...
AACCGCCCCTACTGCGCGCATCCCGGGCTGAAGAATGTGAGCACGTTGGCAGCCGCCGAGATGGCGCAGAAGTACGGTGCGCTGTCCGAATCAAAGTAGCTGTAGTGCTGAGCCCCGGATTGACCCGTGTTCCCGAGAATTTCGTAGGAGGAATTGAGTTCCAGCGTGTCCGCATGCTCCCCGCCGTTCATCAGCGAACTAAAGTAGATCGGTCGGTTGTTCCGCAACGTGATCACCGACGACTGGTAGTTCTGTTTGGCCTTCGTGATCTGATTGATGTTCCCGTTCGACAGATATAGCAAGGAAATATCCATGGTCAGCGGGAAATTGAACCACTGGCTGTTAACCCGGTGCTCCGCTCCGTCGCCCCAAGTCGTCGTGGTCGAAAAAACCTCCGAGGTCTGTGAAATATTCTGCACGAACGCGGCTGACGTGATGTCGAAAAACTGGTTGTTGGAGAAGTTGATCGTCTGCTCCACCGTGGTTGTAACCTTGCCGCGCGAAGTGTTGGTATAGCCGGAGATGACAAAGCTGCGGTTGGAACGGACCCCCACCTTGCCGCGGATGAAGGTCGGCTGTACGTTGAGGTTCTCCGTCACCACAGGAGAAGGCCCGGTCAGGGAGTTTTGGGTTACAGCGCCGGTAATCTGGGCCGTGTCCGGATCAAGGTAGAGCAGCAGCGACGCCGTGGCCGAGAAATTGCTGTCAGCGTTGTATACGCTGAGCGAAACCGTGTGCGGCTGCCCGTTGCTGAGCAGGCCTGCGAACGGGGTGAGGTTCACTCGGTAAGGTTTGAAGTTCAGGGTCTGGACGCCGGGAATCGGGAACCACAAGAAGGGATCGATGCCGCCGGTAAAAATCCACGGATCGACCGGCGCCACGCCCGCCGGCTGGCCGTCGATGGTGATCTCGGTCTCGCGGAAACCGGTATTGACGCAGCTTTCGAGCTCACTGGCGACGTTGTTGGGCACGCAGGTGTACCAGAATTCGTCATCGCTCTGGCTTTGCGCATAGACATCCAGGTAGGCAGCCCGCACATTCAAGGGGAGATCGAATGTGCCGGAAAGCGTGCTGGATGTCGTGTTCAGCGCGACTGTGCCACCTGCGGGGCCAGCCGACAGCGCCAGCACCTGGTCGGCGGCCTCCGGCGCGGTCTGGCGCTTAGCCAACGGATAGAACTCTAGTGTGCCTGACGCGTAGATGATCCCGTTGAGTCCACAACACAAGTTATTTCCCATAAAAACCGATCCCGTCTGCGCCGCATAAAAGATGGAGCTGTAGTCGGTCAGGTCGCTCTCTACATGCCACGCGGGAGCCAGAGTAGCCCCGGGTTCAGAGGTTGTGCCGAAGAAGATGTTGGTTGGTCCGAGCCAAACATTAATGGTGCGGTCGTACTGAATGCCGGCGGTGACGCTGATGTCTGCCTCGAATACAACTTTCGCCCACGGTCCGGGACAGTCTGCGGGCGGGGTATAGGAATATGGGTTGAGGTTGTAGTTGGTATAGTTAAAACCCATGTTGGTGAAGAGCTGCACTACGCAAGTGGGTTGCTGTTGCTAGTAACTTATTGCAAATAAAACATGTTATTTTGAGCAACTGTGAAAGTGTGCAAGTGAATGTGTAAGTTTGCCCTGGCAGCGTCGGATTTTCGCGGTGGCCCTGAAACCGTCCCGGCGGGGCTTTTCTGGAACGCTCTGCTGCCTCAGCGGTGCAAATATCCTGTTGCCGGCAACGCCCCCGAAATACGGAACCTCGGGACTTCTCCACCACTCCTCGATGAGTGCGTTGGCGATTATGCACTCACCGAAAGCGGTTTTCAGAAGTAATGTCCGGATAGCCGACATCCATGTAAGTCTTTGTCAAGGGAAAAGCACAAGTCTGTTTTTCGCGCTCTGGAGAGCGCGTTGCTCGTCCGTTCAGGAACTTCTGCTGCGCACGTTTGCCTCTCGGCTGGTGGTTCCTGCTCTCGCAGAACCGGACATCCATTTGCTGTCTAAGACTCCGAAGAGTCCGCACAGAAGATTGAGTTTGTGTTCTCTGCCAGTCTCGAAACAATCCAAGAGAGCCTCAGGAGTTTCCTCCGTCGCCCAGTCGGCAATCTGCGGGACCTGGCAGCCTGCGCATCGAATAATCCTGATGTTTTGTCATTCCACAGGCAGCTCTTACGCTGCCGCTGTGGCTGCGAATTCTTCCGCAGCTACGAAATCCTGTTTCCTGCGTTCCACCGCGAGCATATAGGCGACCATCTTCCTGGCCACGGCGAGTGTAGCCCGGTTGCCGTTTCCTCGTTGCTTTCCTTCTCGTAGATCACAGCCAGTTCATGGCACTGTCTGGGCGCAAGTTTTGCAGCCTCCACCAGGGCTCGCTGAATATGCTTGTTGCGCTGCTTGGAAAGCGGCGTGCGCATAATCTTGTCGGCCGAGCTCTTCTCCGCACTGCAAAGTCCGCAATAGCTGATGGCCTGCTTGATCGACTCGAAACGTGTAACATCGCCGATCTCCAAGGCCCAGGTCAGAGCGGTGATCGGACCCACTCCAGGAACCGTTCTCAGCCGCTTCAGCCGCTCGGCCAGCAGCGGGTCGCGCTCCAGAGAACTGACCAGGGCATAGTCTGTCTTCTGGCAGCGTACGATCGTTTCCCGGCTGAGCTTGAGCAGCGGCCGGATACTCTGGTTGACCTCTTCGTTGGTCGAAATCAGATCTGCGAAATAGCCCACCTTGTGCAGCCGGCGCTTGTTGTAGCTCACCCCGGTTTCCATCAGCAGACCCGAGACCCGGTTCTTCATCTGAACCATCTGCCTTACCAGTAAGCCGCGGTAGCGCAGTGTCCGGCGCCGGTCCCGGATCTCAGTCGACGCCATGTGGCACTCTGGCAAAAGGTCGCAGCGCAGAAGGTCGGCGATCTTGCGGGCATCGATCTGGTCGTTCTTCTTCTTGGACGCGGCGATGGCTCGAAGCATCAGCGGATGCGCCACCTTCACCTTTTCCGCATGGGGAAGCAGATGATCATAGATCCAGCCGGTGAAGATCGTCGCTTCCATGGCAATCATCCGCGGTTGCGGTAACGTTTTGATCCAGGCATCCAACTCGCGCCGGGTCGATCCGATCTTGCCTTCCCGGTGCACATGACCAGCTGCATCCTTCACGCAGTAGCTGATCGTTTTCTTGTGAACGTCAAGTCCGATGTAGTACATATCGTCTCTGAGGAGCCTCCGAGGTAGTTCTCTGAATCAGCCTCACGCTGAGTTCAGCCTTTTGCAACACCTCGTGCTCCTCCTCAGACTTACATTCAAACAAACCGACCGGAACTCAGAAATATCCTTGTGTCAGCAGCCAATGATTCTCAATCGTTGATATCGAGCTGATGCCGGGCGGATTTTCGGTCCCAGGTGAATTACCAGCAAACCGGACAAAACTTCAAAATCGGGGTTATGTACAGATTGGCGAATACACGCCAACTACGGTGCTATACTCGTGGATCATGTGGCCGTCTGAAGCGAAATGCATGCGCTCTAAAGGGGGATAAAGAGCGAGGATGAATGGCAAGAGCTCGATCCATATCGCCAATCGGCTTTTTGGGGAGAAGGCGACCGGCATTCGTACAGTGATTGAACGCACTCTGAGGCGCAGGCACTCAACCGTTTTGCATGCCGCACTCCGGGGACTGTCATTCTATAGCGGCCAGCACAAGGCGCGTCAATGGTGAATATTGCACTAGCATTTGCATTTCGCTGGAGGATCCGTGATCCGCGTTCTAGCTGGGATTCCACTCGTTTCCTGCGATTCTGCTTTCTTCACCCGTCACCAGGCAGCTGATCTCAGCCCCGTTCCCGCCGGCATGGCGGCTCGGCCGCGGCGCATTGCGTTCGGGCGGAGGGGTGCGGCCATGGCGGCCCTCGCCGTGGCCGCGCTGCTGCTGAGCGCGACAGCCAGCGCCACAACCTACACGGTAACTCTTTTCGGTGCCAATTCCGACACGGCAGCCAACGGCGCCAATACGGGGGATGGCCTCGGGTTGGGTGTGTCCGGCGACCTGCGCTCGGCGATTCTGGCGTCCAATGCGGCCGGGGGGACCAACATCATCAATTTCAGTTGCCCATCGGCGCCGTGCACCATCACGCTGAACGGCCCCTTGCCGCCAATTTTCTCCAGCAGCAGCTACAACCTGACCATCGATGGCGGCGAGTTCGGCACCATCATCATCGACGGCAATAGTCTCTACCGCGTCTTCTTTGTCGATAACGTCGCGGTCACGCTGGCCCATTTGCAGATTCAGAACGCCAGTGCCACCGGCGGAACTGGTGGCAGCTTAGTTGGCGGCGGCGGCGGCGGCGCGGGGTTTGGCGCCGGATTGTTTGTGAACCAAGCAAGCGCGGTCGTGACCGTCGAAAACTCTACCTTCACCAACTGCAGCGTGACCGGCGGAGCCGGCGGCAGCGGCGGATCAGGTGAGCCCGGAGCCGGGGGCGGCGGAATGGGATTTGGCGGCGGGAGTCTTGGTGGCGGCGGGGGCGGAGTGACGGGCCCCGGGACCGCCGACACCGGCGGAGCAGGCGGTAGCGGCGGTGGTGGTGGCGGTGGAGACGGCGGAACAGGCGGAATCGGATACGCGGCCAGGAGCAACGGCGGAAGCGGAGTTAACGGTTCCGGCGGTGCCGGTGGCTTTGGGGGTGGCGGCGGCGGCTCCCAAATCACTCCAGGAGCGGGAGGCTTTGGCGGAGGAGGTGGCGGGAACGGAGCAGGCAATGGTGGCCAAGGCGGCTTTGGCGGGGGCGGTGGTGGGGCGGCCACCGTCAGTGCGACCGGAGGCCAATCGGCGACTGCTGTGGGGGGAGTTGCCGGAGGAACTGGTGGCAACTATACCTGTTGCTGGCCCGGAGAATACGATGACGGCTCACCCGGTGGGGGCGGCGCAGCAGCCGGCCCGGCAATATTTGTCAACCTGGGCAGCGTGACCCTTGAGAATGTCAGCGGCTCCGGCTTTTCCGCTACCGCCGGACAGCCCGGGTCCACGGGCAGCAGCTTTAGCCAGGCCGCCTCTGCAGGCACAGCCAGCGCCGTTGCGGTTTTCAACTACGGCGGTACAGTCAATGGCTCCAACACTGTGGGTCGCATCGCCAGTGCGATACCCGGCGGAGCTGCCGTGCCCGGCGCGCCGCCCAGCACCAACTTCGGTTCCGAGGCCATCGGCTCGTCCATCACGCAGCCGGTTTTCTTCACTGTCGCGGCCAACACCAGCGTGGGCAGCATCGGCATCCTGACCCAGGGCGCGCCCAACCTGGACTTTACCGACGGCGGCAGCAGCACCTGCACGGCGACCACCTACGATGCGGCCACCAACTGTGTGGTCAACGTAAAGTTCGCACCCAAGCATCCCGGGCTGCGGCTGGGCGCGGTAACGTTTGTGGGCGGTTCCGGCAACGTGCTGGCAACCGCGCTTCTATCCGGCATCGGCACCGGCCCGCAAATCGTCTACCCCGGCAATTCATCCCCCAGCGTGATCGGCAGCGGGTTCAACGGTCCCATTTGCGTGGCGGTGGACGGGGCGGGCGATGTGTTCGCCGGGGATGGAAGCTATAACACATTGAAGGAGATCGTGGCGGTGAATGGCCAAGTCTCCGCGAGCTCAACTGTGCTTACGACGGGCAGTGGGTTCAGCGGCCCCTTTGGCGTGGCGGTGGACGGGGCGGGCGACGTCTTCGTTGCGGACAATTCTTCGCTGAAGGAGATTCTAGCGGTGAATGGTCAGGTCTCCTCTAACTCGAGCGTGCTCACGTTGCCCAATTTCGTAGACGCCTCAGGCGTAGCAGTGGACGGGGCCGGCGACGTCTTCGTTGCGGACGGTAACGTTGTGTGGGAGATCGTGGCAGTGAATGGCCAGGTTTCCTCTAGCTCCACCGTGGTGCAGTTGGGCAGCGGGTTCAGCGAACTCACTGGCGTGGCGGTGGACGGGGCGGGCAACGTCTTCGTCGCGGATCGTGGCAACAGCGCGGTGAAGGAGATCGTCGCCGTGAATGGCCAGGTTTCCTCCGGCTCCACAGTGGTGACGGTGGGTAGCGGGTTCAGCTCTCCCTCCGCCGTAGCGGTGGATGCGGCGGGCGACGTATTCGTCGCCGATTACGACAGCTCCTCCATCAAGGAGATCGTGGCGGTGAATGGCCAGGTTTCCTCTAGCTCCACCGTGGTGCCGTTGGGCAGCGGGTTCAGCGAACTCACTGGCGTGGCGGTGGACGGGGCGGGCAACGTCTTCGTCGCGGATTATCAACACCAGGAGGTGAAGGAGATGCCCCTGGCCACGCCGCCCAGCCTGACCTTCCCCACTTCGACCCCCGTCGGAGAACTCGACGCGACCGACGATCCGCTTGGCTTCACCATAGCCAACGACGGCAACCAGCCGCTGGTGTTCCCAGTTCCAGGCTCGGGCTATAACCCCAGCGTGGCTTCGGGGTTCGTTTGGGATTCGGGGTCCACCTGCACGCAGATTCAGTCCGGTGGCTCTCAGGTTTCGCTGGCCGAGGGGGCCAGTTGCAACATAGGGGTTGACTTCCAGCCGACGGGCTCAGGTTCGAGCACTGGCGCCGTGATCCTGACCGACAACAATCTGAACGCTGCCGGCGCGCAGCAGAACATTGGCCTGAGCGGCATGGGGATCACCCTCACTACCGTAACCAACGTGACTTCAACCAACTCAAGCGGCACTTACGGCGTGGCCGCTGTGATCAGCATTCAGGTCACATTCAGCAATCCGGTCACGGTCACGGGCACCCCGGAGCTCGCCCTGAATTCGGGCGGGATTGCAAGCTATGCGTCAGGCTCCGGCACATCCACCCTCACCTTTACCTACACCGTAGGGTCCGGCCAGAACAGCGCCAAACTCGATGCGACCTCCACCGCCGCCCTCTCGACCAACGGCGGGTCCATCAAGTACAACAGCGCGGCGGCCAACCTGACGCTGCCCGCGCCCGGAAGCGCCGGTTCGCTCGGCGCCAACACGAGCATCGTGATCAACACCACAACCGTGGCCGTTATGGTGGGCACCAACCCGGCTGGACTCAGCTACTCCTTCAACGGCGCTGCAGCCACCAGCACGAATCAGACGCTCACGCTTACGATCGGCACTCCGGCAACGCTCAGCACGAACGCGACGCAGGACCTGAACGGCTACGAGTACGCATTCCAGAGCTGGAGCGCGGGGTCGACCACGGTGTCCAACGGCGTAGCCAACAACACCCTCACCCCCACTGCCGGTACCACCAGCGATATCGCGACGTTTAGCGCCGCTGCCGCGCTGGTGAACTTCTCCGTCACCGGCAGCGGAACGGTAACGGTGACGCCGACCGGCGGAGGCGGCGCCATCAATTCGGGACTTTACCAACTGATCGGCGGCACCTACAACCTGGTGGCCACGCCCGCTGTGGGCTACTACTTCACCGGCTGGACCGGCGGCTACGGGACCGACGTGGCCAGTGCCAGCAGCGCCAGCACCACTCTCACGGTAAACGGACCTGAGTACCTGGTGGCCGGCTTCGCGACCATTCCGGGCTACGTGGTCACTACGGCCACAGACGATTCCGGCAGTCCCAACGCGGCGAACTGCCCCGGGGCGTCCTGCTCGTTGCGCGATGCTCTGGCCGCAGCCGCGGCTGCCGGCGCGGGCAACATCACGTTCTCGTCCACCATCTTCAACGCGCCCACCACCATCACGCTGGGCTCAAATTTAAGCCTCCACATACCGACGAAAACAACCATTACCGGCCCGACCACCGGCAGCGGCGCCACGCTAACCAACCTGGTGAAGGTGGATGGTAACCATGGCTCCTTTTCTATGTTCATTGTCGGCAGCGGCGTAACCGGCGCATCCATCGCCAACCTGACCATCCAGAACGGAACCGGCGGTTCCGTGGCCGGCGGCGGCATCGAAAACGACGGCGGCACGCTCACGGTGACCAACAGCACCTTCTCCGGCAACTCTTCGGGTAACTTTGCCGCCGGCGGCGCCATCACCAATTTCAGCGGCACGCTGACGGTGATCAGCAGCACCTTCTCCGAAAATTCGGCGAGTCCGGCCTTCGGCGGCGCCATTTACATCGGCAGCGGCTCGCTGACGGTCGCCAACAGCACTTTCTCTGGCAACTCGGGTGTTAGCGGCGGCGCCATCTATATTACTGACGGCACGCTCACGGTGACCGACAGCACCTTCTCCGGCAACTCGGCGCCTTCCGGCTACGGCGGCGCCATTGATAACTACAGCGGGACGCTGACGGTGACCGACAGCATCCTGGCCAGCGATGGGGTCGGCGGCGAGTGCGTCGGCTCTGGCTGCCCAACCAACGGCACGAACGGCAACATCGTGGATCCAACCGGCACGGCAGCCAACCTGGCCGCTCTGGGCAACTACGGCGGCCCGACGCAGACTATGATTCCGCTGCCGGGCTCGACGGCCGTCTGCGCGGGCTCGGCCAGTTCGGCAGCCGCCGCGGGTGTCGCCACCGACCAGCGCGGCGTGATTCTCAACCTGACCACGGGAAATGCCGGCACCTACACCGGCGCGGGCGGCTACTGCGCCGCGGGTTCGCTTGACGCCGGCGCGGTGCAGACTGATTACGCCATCAGCTTCACCACCGATCCGCCCTCGATGGGAACCGTGCCCGCCACCGCCATGTCTCCGGCGCCCAAGGTCACGCTGACGGAAAGCGGCGCGACGTTCACCACCGGTTCCATAAGCATCGGCGCGACCGACGCCAACTCCGACCTCACCACATCGCCGGCCTCAGCGTCAACCAGCAGCGGAGTGGCCACATTCAGCACCCTCGCCTTCACCGGCGCCACCAGCGGCGACACACTGACGGCGACGCTGCCGCTGAATTCGCCACTCAGCATCTCGACGAAGAGCACGACCTTCAGCGTCGGTTCGGCAAGCACCACCGTCACCCCGTCCAACGCCACGGTCAACTTTAGCCCCAGCAGCCAAATCGTGCTGTTATCTGCCACCGTCACCAGTGCGGGAGGCACGGTGAACGCCGGAACCATCACCTTCAAGGTGCTCAAAGGCAGCACCGTGATCGGGACGGCCACCACTTCAACCACCGTCTCCAACGGAAGCGCCTCAGTGAATTACAGCCTTCCGGCCAGCACTGCCGCCGGCACTTACACCATCCAGGCTACGTATAACGGGTCCCCTGCCTTCAGCGCCAACACCGGTGACAGCACGTTGACGGTAACGGCTGTGCCCATCGCCAGCATTTCGCCCAGCACCGGAATCAATTTCGGCACCGCCATTTACCTGGGCAGCGCCATCACCAAGACGGTGACCATCACCAACACCGGCGATGCCGCCATGACCATCAGCAATATGCTGATCGCCATTGTGAAGGGCGGCAACTCCAACGAGTTCGTCACCGTGAATCTCTGCCCCAAATCGCTGGCCGCGGGCAAGAGCTGCACCATGACCGTCACCTTCGTCGCCGGACCCTATTACACGCCGCAAACAGCAAACCTGATGATCAACGACAACGCGGCGGGCAGTCCCCAGACGGTTCCGCTCACCGCAACGGTGATCGATCCTCAGGCCAGCTTGAATCCAACCAGCTTGAGTTTTGGCACTCTGACGCCGAACACGAGCGTGACCAAGACGGTGACGCTTAAGAACACGGGAGCCACGACGCTCGAGAATATCGCCATCTCGGTGACAGGCAAGAACGCGTCGAACTTCACGCACAGCACGACGTGCGGAAGTTCGCTGGCGCCCGGCAGCAGCGGCTGCACGATCAGCGTAACGTTTAAGCCTGCCGCCAAAACTTTGTACTCAGCGACATTACAGGTCACAGACAACGCGCAGTCAGGTACGCAGACGGTGCCGTTGTCAGGGAGTGGAAACTAGGAGCGGGAACGGAGACACGTGGGCTGGCCGGCGGCGATCTGCACCGCGGCTATGTGGTTCACGTGCAAGCAAACCACGCGGAGCCGCAAAATCTCCCGGCGCCGCGAATCGCCGGGAGATGCAAATCTACGGCTGAGTTTAATGATTGCGCCGCCGCCGCCGTGTTTATAAGGTGCATGTGGCGTTCGTTGTTGCGAGACCGCGGGCGTAGCGAACTCGCCGATTCGCAACTCCCATCACATAAACGATGGATTACCGGCAATCCGGAAGTAACCCTCAACTGGCGAGAACAGGCCAACGCGCTCATCGAAGTTGTGGACGGACGGCTGAGGTCGCTTGCTAATCGGCCGGCAAATGATGAACGCCCGCAACATATTGATTTTTTTGGTGCCCGGAGGGGGAATCGAACCCCCACGACCGTCAAAGGTCTGCGAATTTTAAGGGGTTGTCGAAGGGCGTGTCACCAGTGGATCGGCTGTCACCGTATTGGCCGAACCGATCACATAGGGGCCGGAAGCGGAAACGAACGGAACTAAGACCGTGACCACCAGCAGAAGCAGCAAGAGAGTCCGCGCCGGACAAATAGTTCGGGGCATGTAAGTCCTCCTGGGAGAAGTGGCAGAAGCTGTGCCGGTCTTAGCCTTGCGGGAGCACCAGCAGACGGCACCGGCGTCGAAGTATGCCGCGTTCCAGCCGAACGTGTCAACCGCAGACGAAAGTCTCTAACCTGGCAGTCGGATATGAGTGGACGAAAGCGGGATGGGCAGCTTGACGTCACCGCCCATCGAGTGCGATTTATATCACAGACGATAGACCAGTCCGATCGTGGTCTTGCTGGGGATTGTACGCATCTGCCCGCACGCGATCCGGGGAGAAAAACCAACTATGAAGATTGCCAATGACGTGACCGAGTTGATCGGCAACACACCGCTGGTTCGGCTTAACAAAGTAACAGAAGGGTGCGCTGCGGATGTGGTGGCGAAACTGGAGAGCCAGAATCCTTGCGCCAGCGTAAAAGACCGCATTGGAGTCAGCATGATCACCGAGGCCGAGCGAGCCGGGAAAATTCAGCCCGGCAAAACCGTGCTGATCGAGCCGACCAGCGGCAACACCGGCATCGCCTTGGCCTTCGTGGCGGCGGTACGAGGCTACAGACTCATCCTGACGATGCCGGAGACCATGAGCCTGGAGCGGCGCGTGCTGCTGCTCGCTTTTGGCGCGGAGATTGTTCTCACGCCGGGTCCCAAGGGGATGAAGGGCGCGGTCGCTAAAGCGGAAGAGATTCTGGCCCAAACTCCAAATGGTTTCATGCTGCAACAGTTCGACAACCCGGACAATCCCAAGATACATTTCGAAACCACCGGCCCCGAGATTTGGAATGACACCGACGGGCGCGCCGACATTCTGATCTCGGGCATTGGCACCGGCGGGACCCTCACCGGCGTTTGCCAATATATCAAACCCAGAAAGCCTTCGTTTAAGGCGGTTGCAGTCGAGCCGGCGGACAGCCCAGTGCTTTCGGCCGGCAAGCCTTCGCCTCACAAAATACAAGGCATCGGCGCCGGGTTTGTGCCCAGCATTCTGCACCGGGATTACATCGATGAAATCGAAACGGTAACCAATGACGACGCGGTCAATATGGCGCGCCGCCTCGCCAAAGAAGAGGGTCTTCTGGTGGGCATTTCGTCAGGGGCTGCTGTGGTCGCCGCCCTCAAAGTCGCCAGCCGAAAAGAAAATGCAGGCAAGCTGGTGGTGGTTGTTCTCCCGGATTTCGGCGAACGCTACCTAACCAGCATTTTGTTTGACGCTCTCCGAAACCAGGCGCTGCAGATTCCAACCTCGGCGCTCGCGGGCTGATTCATACCTCATCTCGCTGCCTTCATCCGTGAAGACGTGGCAGCCTTTGCTCGAGCGCGGCCCTTGGCGGTTAGCGAGCCGTGACCTGAATGGGTTGGGTCGGACCTTGGTGCCGGGAGGGGGAGTCGAACCCCCAAGGTACTAAGTACCGGCGGATTTTGAGTCCGCTGCGTCTGCCAGTTCCGCCATCCCGGCTCTACTTGCAAGTGACTGATTTTAAGGCCTATACTGCGTTACACCCTTTGCCATGCAAGAACAACGAACGTGTAACTGTGTAACAAAGTGTGTCGTTATCAGAGGATTTGCACACGTTTCTTATTTTGCCGTTCAACCTAATCCTCAGCCGATTTCACGCCAAGATATCGGTAGTGCAAATTCCTAAAACAAACCGATTGTACCACCCATCCCACCAGCAGCCTCGTCCGGCGAACCTCAACTGCGCAGGAATTGCTCAACTGGCAAAGTACGCGATTGAACCCATGCCCCTGTTGAGAAAGGGCAGGCCATGTCTCGCAGCGAGGAAGATTGCTACACCGTCCCCGACGTGACAGGACACGGATGTTTCGCTACGCTAAGGAAATGGACGACACGAGGTCGCAGCTCGACGAAAAGAAACTCCAGGAAAAGATCGCGGCAGAGTTCGAGAAGATGATCACTGGCGCGTCCTCGGATGTCGGCGTTAGCCTTGTCAATCCCATCACTGAAATGTTCAGCTTCGTCGAGAACATCCGGCTCGAACTAAGCGCCCGCGCCGCAGAGGCGCAGCGGGTGGCGGAGAGTTTTGTCGCGACTGCCGGAAACGTGGCCGCCGCCATCGCGGACTCCTTGACCGAAGCGTCGCTGCGGTTCAAAGAAGTGCTCGGCCGCTCCGAGCATGTCGCGAAGCTGGGCTGGACGCTGGATCCAAACTTGCCGTTCCCCAACGCTCTTCATCTGTCTACGCTCACGAGCAGAGCCGATGCGGATGCCTACATCCTGAAGCGCCATGAAGAGGACGATCCCAAGTTGGAACACATGGAGCGCGATCTCCGTGCCGACCCCCTGCTCGCTCGGTTCGATACGGTTCTTCAGCAGTGCTTTGAGTCGTTTCGCAATGAACAGTACGCTATCTGTATCCCGAACTTGATGAACGTGTTGGATGGGGTTGCGAGCGAGCTTGATCCGCCGTACATTATCTCGACTGATTTGCGGAAGATGCTGAAAAAGGGCGGGAGTGTCGCGAAGCGCGCCGAGCAGGATATGTTAACCGCGGCGATCTGGCTGTCATTGGCAACGTTCATCAATGATGTGTACGAGCCGTGGACGGCCCTAGCCAGAAAACCTGCTCCCCCTCTCTCTCGTCATCTCACCCAGCACGGGCGCAAGGAACCGCCCAACGAGAAGGTCGAGGTCATCCGCCTCCTCCGCGCGATCGAGACTGCGCTGAGCCTGCACCGCGAGTTGGGAACGTCCATCCGGGTCGGTTCCCACCAGCCGGCGAAAGCTGCCCAGGCATCCTGATTCCAGCGACCCGCTGTGTCGCCTGTCCAGCACCCACGCTCGCGTTGCCTTTGCAGAAGTCGGAGCCGCCTCCTCGCTAAACAACGCCGTTGACGAGCGGATACTGGGCCCAAACCGGAGCCTTCTTCCCCATCATTCGCAGGACTTGTCGTTGAACACGCTCATCTCCGTCCTTGCAGACGAATATGGGGTGAAACTCAGAGCGAACGATGCAGGTTTCACGCGCTCCGGCGGACGGCTGCCCTCCCATTCCCAACTGGAACGTGAGCCCCGGAATATGCAGCGTGTGAGCATGACTCGAATCGATCCGAGTCGTGTCGGGGAAGTTGAATGAAAGATGCGGCCTCGGCAGGCCAGAGACAATGAACATCACTGCGGCATTCTCCGGGAGGGCGGCATCGCCGAGCAGGTATGCGCGAATCTCCTGCTGATACTTCGGTCCGAGTCTGATCCCCTCGTATCGTTGGCTCGATGACTCCCAACTTCGAACTGCCGCGCGCCAGAAAACGCTCACGCAAAAATAGACGGCCTTTTCGATCTCCATTCCCGCGACACTTGCGGCGTTGAAGATGGTGTTCTCCTCGTCAACATGAATCGGCGTGGCCCGCTGTAGCAACTCGCGAAGCCGGAACCTGTCGCGTCCCCTATAGCAATGCCGCATCACCCAATCTTCACCGTTCTGATCGAATCGCTTTTCGCACTCGGCGCAGAGCAGGTATTGCGTTGCCTGGAATGATGTTTGCCGTCGCACCGTGGAGGTCAGCAACACTGGATCCGGATGTGCGCGGTGATCTGCGGCTCGGGCGACGCGATACAGAGACTTCGGGACCAGATGGCTGTCGCACAACTCGGCCGTCCTTAGGCACAGGGCGCAGACTCCGATAGGGCGAGCACGTTCCATCCTTTATCCCTTACTACCTTTCCCCCTAACGATAATAATAAGGGTCGGCCTGGCCGCGTTTTTTGGTCCCCTTAACGCATTCTTGTCGATTCGCAATTTCACGCTGTGCACCCGGTCAGCAGATCTTTCCTAGTCGCTCCCCGCAGATCGAATTGTTTTAGCGCTCATCTGCGGGCGAAGCTTTCGGCACCGCCGGCAAGGGCTCGCCCGCCAGCCGTTTCCTGACCATCCCGGCGAGGAAGTCCGCGAACGGAACGATATCTTCGCCGACACTCGCTTTTTCGAGAGCGTTCACGTAGGCGTTGCGGTCGGTTACCGGAATGACCGTCCACGGGTATCCGCCCGACGCCATCATCGTGTTCATCAGGAAGCGCCCGATGCGGCCGTTGCCATCCATATAAGGATGGATGTAGACGAAGATGAAGTGCCCGAGCACCACGCGGACGGCCGGATGTGGCTCTTCCCGCAGGAGGTCGAAGAACGCCGGCATGGCGTCCCTCACCGCGTCCCGGTTCAGCGGCACATGCATCGACTTGCGGATATAGACCTGGCCGTTGCGATAGCCCGCGAGATCGGCGGGCTTAAGCATGCCGACGGTGACGCTCGGCGCGAACAGCTCTCGATACCACGTACCGTGGTCCGCGTCCGCGACTTCTCCCGGATTTTCTCCCTTCAGAATTTTGCGGAGGCTTTTCTGCACAGCTTGAAAGGCCTGCCAGTAGCCCCGCGCCGCCAGGGCGTTCCGCTGTTCGCGATCGCCCTCGTCGGCTTCCGGATTCCAGGCGCCTCCGCGGACGCGATCGATGAGAGCGGGCGTCACCCGGTAGCCCTCGATCGACAGCGAATGATAGGCGTCTGTGACATAGGCGTCGTTGACGCGCTTGAGGTATGCGTCGATATTGTGCGGCGGCCCCGGCGCTTTTGGGATGCGCCCGATGACTGGCTCGCGCATCTTCTGCCAGAGCAACCGCAGCCTGTTTACGTAAGGAGAGGTTTCGCGGGCTCTTATGACCAGAGACGGCTTGTCCGTGAAGGGATCGTTTTCCCGCACGGCGTAGCCGGCCGCCGTCATCGTTTTCACGATATCGTCCGCGATGCGATCGCGTCCCATGTTGCGGAAGGCCCCGGCCAAACGTCCGGCGATCACTGTGTGACCGCCCTCAAGGAGTCGGGCGAGAAGACCGGAGGCGTCCCGTATCATCGGCAACACCGCGCGGACATCCGTCGCATTGTTCGAGAAATAGTTGGGGGAGCACGCGATCAGTGCTGATTCCACCGAGTACAGCCGCAGGTCGGCCTCTTCCTTCCGGTCCGCCACGGCTGGCAGCGCGATGCGAAGCTCCAGCAGGGACGTGCCATGCAGGAGTTTGGTGACCTTGTTGCCCGCGCGCGGCGACCGCGCCGCGAGCTGGCACGGCACGGTCCAGTTGCCGGCATGAAGCGAAAGCGATTGTTCCGGCGACAGGCACCAGCGCGCGCCGAAACGCGCTTCCAGATACGCGCCGGAGAAACGCCAGAACGATGCGTACCAGGCCGTGCTTTCGCCTTTCACTTCGTCTGGGCGGCTCGGGATATACCAGCCCTTGATGACTTCCTGCAGGAAGCCGTCGCGCAGAAGGCGCTCCCGGTGCGTGCGTGACAGGTCGCGCGCCCGGATCGCGCCAGCCCCTTCTGCGGTCTGAAGTTTCTGTAGGATTTCGAGGGACTGCGCGAGTTTTTCAGGCGGTCTGGCCATGGCCGAATTCCTTCAGGCTTCGTGCTCCCATTATCCGTTTGTGTTGTTCCGTATTTATACTATTGCGCTGTACGAATATTCTCCTATTACGTTGTACCATTTTTATCTTATTGTGTCGAGAGAGGACTAGTCCGGCCCGCCTGGTAGTGCGGCCCCGTACCTCGTTGCAGATAAGCTAATCTCGCTGTTTTTCGTCCGCGATTACCAATACTAATCACAGAGGACGGAGGAGCAGCGACATGTGAGCGCCTTCAGTCTGAATGCGTCAAGTCATGAATGGACTTTATTGCCTTGGATCTGGCGCGAGGGAGTACACTGCTGATTCCAAATAGGAATGCTCGTGTTTTGACATCCAGGGCCCCGGGAGGCGATCTCATGGACTTGAAGTTTGACTATGAAACCTACCAGGACGTTCGTCATAACTTGTTCCTGTACTCCACGCCTGTCCTTATTATCGCGGGCTTCTTCACGTACTTTTGTATCCTGCCACCGACGCTCCAGCAGGTCGTAGTGCAAGTCCTTGAATACGTGTCGAACAAAGAACCCCTGAAGGGAATCGTGGGCACTGCCGCTGGCGTAGTCGTTTTTGGCGGTATCGCCTTCTTACTTACTGAGATTATTCAGGTCCATGACCAGTGGTACGACAAATACATCGTTAGGTGGCGCCATCGATATGCGACGGATTTCATTCTGTCTAGCTAGCCGGCTGCTTTCTCCCACCCACTGCGCCAGAGTTGAGCGATCCAGTTCCACACCTTCCCGAGCGTAGATCTCGGTCTGGCGGTACAGCGGTAAGT
>Ga0302326_10014467_pt1 | contig 16667 bp, 10 predicted proteins | sample Palsa_T0_3_FD_202264 | JGI IMG/M metagenome (GOLD analysis project Ga0302326, IMG submission 202264) | Peat permafrost microbial communities from Stordalen Mire near Abisko, Sweden - Palsa_T0_3 | ecosystem: Environmental > Terrestrial > Soil > Palsa > Peat permafrost | place: Sweden: Abisko...
CCAGGTTTTTCTGGCTCTGGTAAACCGTCACGGCGACGATGATGCCGAGCACCATGGCCGCGCCAACTCCGACCAATGCTTTTTTCCAAGTCTTCATGATGGTGACTGTTTACGACCGTCCTGAAGAGCCCGCCGGACATCAGCAAACGGCTCTTGATTGCCAGGCTTTCCCGTTTGCAGACTAGCACCGGTCCTGGCTACAGAACGGCGAGCAGGCACCGTAGTTGCGCATGAACAGTTACGTTCAGGCGAAGGGGAAAGTTCCCAGCTTCCGCGACACAGGTCGCTCCCAAGGACTTGCGGAGGGTAGACCAGCGGCGCAATTCATTATATCGCGTCGGGTTTTCCGGCCGCTGGCCCATGGGGCGATGCCGGCTCGACTGCAAGACATGGATTCTTAAGGGCTTCAGAGAAGGGTTCCACCCGTGGAAATCTTTTTTGGGCAGGCCACTTCTTCTTACCTTGTTGTGTTCAAAGGAACATAGCACTTAGGCTCTGAATCGGGCACTGACTTGGTGAGGCAGGTGCTGATATGTCATCGACAGGTTTCAGAAATCGTTGCTCGGCGGGTTTACTGGCGGGCTTGATGGCGCTGGGTTTTGTCGGAGTTGCCGCAGCCCAGGACGACAACGACACGAATGGCTCCGACACGAAAGGAGCCGCTGCGCAGGGAGCTCAGACGGATCCGCTGAAGCGCCCCATTCCAGAAAAACGGAGAAAGGTCAACGCCAAGCCGCTCAAGACCGAGTTGAGTGAGACGTATCGCAAGTGGCTGGACGAAGAGGTGTACTGGATCATCACCGACGAAGAACGTTCGGCCTTCCTGCAGCTCTGGAACGACGAAGAGCGCGACCAGTTCATCGAGGCCTTCTGGCAACGGCGCCTTTTCGGTCATACCTGGCTGGGGCGAAAAACGACGCAATTTCATGACATCCTGGCGAGGAGCGGGGGCGGGGCATGGCGAAACCAGTCTTGTCGGCTGCAAGACTCGGATTCTTAAGGGCTTTAGACGGGGGTTCCATCCGTGGAAATCTTTTTTGGGCAGGCCACTTCTCCTTGCCTTGTTGTATCCAATGAACATAGAATTAGCCAACTGACGTTTCTCGTGAGGTAGGCCCTTCTATGTACTCCGCAGGTTTTCGAAATGTTTGCTCGGTTGGTTTGCTGGCGGGCGTGATGGTGCTGGGTTCCAGCGCTTTTTCTCACGTGCAGAATCCGGTGCAGAACACAGGCGCAAAGAGCTCCGATGACACGGGCGCGGCTGCGCCTGTCCAGGGGAGTTCGCCGACCGACCCGTTAAAGCGCCCGATTCCGGACAAGCAAAGGAAGGCGAACGCCAAGGCGCTGAAGATCGAGTTGAGCAAGACCTATCGGAAGTGGCTGGACGAGGACGTGCGCTGGATTATCACCGACGAAGAACGATCCGCTTTCATGCAGCTCTCGAACGATGAGGAGCGCGACCAGTTCATCGAAGCCTTCTGGCAGCGCCGCGATCCGACGCCGGACACGGAAGAGAACGAGTTCAAAGAAGAGCACTACCGGCGCATCGCGTATGCCAACGAGCACTTCGCGGCGGGCATTCCCGGCTGGAAGAGCGACCGCGGAAGGATTTACATCGTGTTCGGGCCGGCGGATGAAATCGATTCGCATCCTTCCGGCGGCAGCTACGAGCGCCCCATGGAAGAAGGCGGCGGCGAGACCTCAACCTTCCCGTTTGAAACGTGGCGCTATCGCTACATTGAGGGGATTGGGCAGGAAGTGATGATCGAGTTCGTCGATACCTGCATGTGCGGCGACTATCACATGACGATGGACCGCTCGGAAAAAGACGCCTTGAAGAACACCCCAAATGCCGGCCTGACGTTGTACGAACAAATGGGCATGTCGAGCAAGACGAGCCGCTTTACCAATGGCGGTCTGGAGCAACTGGGCGCCGGGCCCTTTAATAGCGACTTGCAGTCGAAGGAATTTGACCGCCTGGACCAGTTTGCCAAACTGCAGGCGGCGCCGGCGGTGAAGTTCAAGGATCTGGAAGAAGTGGTGAGTCACCACATCAACGTCAACCTGATGCCGTTCGATGTGCGAGTGGACTTCGTGAAAGTTACCGGCGACACGGTGCTGGTTCCAATCACGATTCAGGTCAAGAACCGCGACGTAACTTTCCAGAACAAAGAGGGCATTGAGCGGGGCACGGTCAATATCTTCATGCGCGTGACGACGCTTACCGGCAAGATTGTGCAGACTTTCGAAGAACCGGTGCAAATCGATGTGCCGGCGGAACTGCTGCCCAAGACCACCGAGAATTCCGCGGTGTACTGGAAGGCGATGCCCCTGCGCATCAGCCAAAATCGCTATCGTCTGGACGTTGTCGTGAAGGACGTGAATGGAGATCGGACCGGAAGTTGGAGCCATGCGATCCAAATTCCGGACTTTAGCGAGGACAAGCTGAGCAGTTCGACTTTAATTATCGCCGACCAGATGGAACAGGTGGCGACCAAGAATGTGGGCACGGGCAACTTCGTGATCGGGACCACAAAAGTGCGTCCGCGAGTCGCGCCTTCCGACGGCAAGCCCATTTCATTCAAGCGCAATCAGAAGCTGAATTTCTGGATGCAGGTTTACAACCTCAGCGTGGATGAGAAGACGCACCGGCCTTCGGCGACGATCGAGTACAATGTCACGGACGCGAATAACAAGGCCGTGATCCACACCGTGGAGTCGACCGACACGATGGGCAATGTGGGCGACCAGGTCACGCTGCAGAAGACGCTTTCGGCCGCGAACCTGCCCGTGGGCCTGTACAAGATCGAGATCAAAGTGAACGACAACCTTTCCAAGCAGATGGTGGATCCAACGGCGACCTTCGCCGTGGAGTAGACTGTTGCCTGGTTCCCCAGGGGTGGTGGGCGAGATGTTCCGAAAGCTCGGATTTCTTGTAATCGTCGCCGTCACTGTTGCGATCGTGGCTCTTCCGGCGTGGTGCGGAACAGCCTCCGGCGCAATCTCGGGATATGTTCGCGACGGCGCCGGCGCGCCGCAAATGGGCGCGGTGGTGGAAATACTCGGTTCGGCCGCGCAGGCGCTGAAGGTCTTCACCGATGATCGTGGTTTCTATTCTGTTGCGACTCTGCTGCCCGGAACCTACAGCCTCAAGGTGAGTGCGCCTTCATTTCTGCCCACGTTGCGTGAAAAAATCGGCGTGCGAGCGGGCGCGAAATTGATGGTCAATGTCACGTTGACTACGCTCTTCGAGGCCATCCAACTGGTGCCGCTGCGGAGTCCGGTGGATGATGACGATTGGAAGTGGACGCTGCGTTCGATCGCCAACCGGCCCATCCTGCGCGTGCTGGAAGATGGCACTACCGTCGTGACGCAGAGCGGGGAGTCCGCGGGTAACCACGATTTGAAAGGTACTTTGACGCTCTTGGGTGGATCGCCGGGGCAGGGTTTCGGCAGTCCCGCGGAGGATATGGTTGCCGGGTTTGCCGTGCAGCGGTCACTGCTTTCGAGCGGCACCCTGCAACTAAACGGCAACGTCGGCTACGACGCCGATGGCCAGGCTACTCCTGCGGCGGTGCTCCGCACAGCTTACACCGGCCGTTTCAGCGGTATTTCTGAGCCGTCGATTGCGATTACGGCTCTCAGGCTGAATTCGCCGGACCAGAACACGATGCCCGGCGCCTCGCTGCAAGCGCTGTCGGTGACCAGCTCCGATCGAGTCGTGGTGGGCGACAGGCTGGAGATGAAGGTTGGCAGCGAACTGCAGGCGATTCAGTTCATGGGCCGGGTCAACGCCTTCAAGCCCTTCGGGTCGGCCGATTTTCACATCACGCCGAACACCGTGCTGGAATATCAATACGCGAGTTCAGTCCCGAATATAGGGCTGGATCATCTGGGCGGGGATGGACTTGAGTCGGCTTCGACGGATCTAAGTGAAACTGCGCCGCGCATGAGCATGACCGGATTCACGCCCGCGGTGGAGCGGGCCCATCACCAGGAAGTGTCCGTCTCGCAGCGCATCGGCAAGAACAATATGCAGGTCGCGTTCTACTCGGACCGCATTGTCGATCCGGTACTCACCGGGGTTGGTGAAACGACAGCCGAATCCGGCGATGTGCTGCCCGATGTTTACTCGGGTACGTTCAGCTATCAGGGCAACGATTTTGCCAGCCGCGGAGTGCGGGTGGTCCTCCAGCGCAAGCTGCTATCGGATCTGACCGCAACGCTTGATTATGCCTACGGCAGCACGCTCGACATGTCGCGCCCCGCCGACATTCAACTGCAGGACGCGCGCGAGTGGATTCACGCTGAACAACGCCAGGCTGTGGCGGTGAAGTTCAGCGGAGCGGTACCCAAGGCGAAGACGCGGTGGATTGCTTCCTATCGTTATTCGGGCGATCGAACACTAACGCCGGTCGATGAGTTCAATAGTTCGGCCGGTCAGTCCAGTCCTTATTTGAATCTTTGCATCCGGCAACCCATTCCGGCGCGCTTCCTGGCTGGGCACATGGAATTTCTCATCGACTTGCGGAATCTTCTCGCGCAGGGATATGTGCCGGTGATGGGACAGGACGGACACACGCTCTATCTCGTGCAATCGGCGCGGGCGGTGCGTAGCGGTGTGGCCTTCAGTTTCTAGAATGCGCAGACAGTTAGTGTAGTGGCTCAGTGGCAACCAGCAGGTCCTTCCCCTTCCGCAAGCTCAGGGTCAGGATGACAATTCTGATTTAGTCCAGATGACAATTTTATTTGGTCAGGATGACGACCAAGCTGGGCCACTGCCGAACGGTTCCGTCCCCCACAATTCCCCGCCAAACTGGAGTACACTTCACAGCGTATATGGCAGAGAAAACTACATCCAGTGAAAGGCGTTCGCGCCAGCGGATGCCAGTTCGTGTCCCAGTCAAGGTGCGTCACGATGGCAACGAGCACCAGGGCCTGACTCGCGATCTGAGTTCATCAGGAATCTTTCTTTATTCCGAGTCAGGAATGAAAGCGGGCTCGAAGCTGGAACTCGTCATCATGTTGCCTCCGGGCCTCGGCTTGGGGCGGGGAGGATGGACGCTCTGCGAGGCCTCGGTTGTGCGGGTGGAGGAATCGGAGGGTAAGGGTTTGGGCATCGCCGCTACCCTCGACCGCATCGCGTTGTTGCCGGAAATCAGCTGAAAGGCATCCTTGGGCGGGTACGACGCGGGCGCCGGGCCGAGCTGCGCTCGGCTGGACGGGCGGGACGCCCGTCCCCATACCAACCCCACCCTAGGGAAGATGAAAAAGATTGCTTCCCAATGCGCCATTTTTGGTGCAATAATGGCCCCCTTCCAGCAAAGGGTCTTATCCAAGTGGACTCGGGTATAGGTATGTGGATTGAGAAACTCACCGCCGGCGTTCTTGAACTGGACACGCCGATTGGTCCGCGATACGTGCAGCCGAATCTGGCGCAACGCGCGTATCTGATGTGGACGTTCCGAAATTTTTTCTCGCTGCCGCAGCAAGTGCTGCGTCCGTGGGAGCGCCGATTGATTGATCGTCTGTGGAGCGAGAACCGGTTCGTATCGTTGTCCGCGGGAGCGAGCGACCGGCCGGTAATCGGAAGAATCGAGCGCCGGGCGCCACCTCCCGCGGAAGTGATGCCGACTCGGAAACCGCCAATCCGCGATTCGATGTCCGGTTCGAAGGCCGCGTCAGCGTAATCGCCGCGAGCACGCTTGCGGCCGGCAAACAGCAGGTCCTTCCCCTTCGGCAAGCTCAGGGTCAGGATGACAAATTTTTTATTTGGTCAGGATGACGACCCGCTCGATGCTTCGGTGGAAGCTCACTCTAACGTCGCAGAGGGCGCGACGTTAGAATGGGGCACCCGGCTCCGCTCAGGATGACAATTTCTTATTTAGTCAGTTGCGGATGGTGCGGGATCGAAGCTGATGTTCAGGGCGATCAATCCGCGCAGGCCGGCATTCTCGCGCCAATCTAATTTCTTATCGAGCAAAGCTGGCCGCGAAAGGCGCCGCAGAAGTTTGTTGAAAGCGATTTGACCCTCCATCCGGGCCAAAGGCGCGCCGAAACAGAAATGAGCCGCCCAGCCAAAGGCCAGATGCCGATTGTCGGGTCGAAGTAAGTCCAAACGGTCAGGATCGGGAAATCGATTTGGATCGCGGTTGGCAGCGGCCAGAACCGCCACAACCCTCGCGTCTTTTTTGATCTTCTTTCCGCCCAGATCCATGTCGGCGGGGGCAATTCGGGCGGTGTGTTGGACGGGCGATTCGAAGCGGAGCAGTTCCTCGACTGCGGAGCCAATGATCTCGGGGTGATTGCGGAGTTGTTGCAGAGAGTCAGGGTCGCGAAGCAGCGTCAGAAATCCGCTCGTGATCAGGTTGGTCGTCGTTTCATGGCCGCCGATTAACGTAATGATGACATTTGCGATCACTTGTTCATCTGAGAGCCTTTGGCCGTCAACCTCGGCCGTCATCAGCGAGTAAATCAGGCCCTGCGTTGCGCGACTGCGCTGTTCTTCCATTCTTGCGGCAACGTAGTTTTTCAGATCTTCAAGACTCCGCACGATCTCCGCAACACGATCGGGATGGTGCTGAAAATTGCCGAGCACCTCCGCCAGATCGAGGACCCAGGCATGGAGCTGTTCATGATCTTCGATGGGCACCCCCAGCAGCTGTGCCGTAACAATCGCAGGCAAGGGATTGGCGAAGTCGGCGATCATATCGAGACGTCCAGAGGCAATGACCTTGTCGATCAGTTCGTCGGCTATGGACTCGATCACCGCGCGCAGCTCCTCCACCCGGCGCGGGGTGAACGCCGCCGCACAGATGTTGCGCAGACGGGCGTGCATGGCGCCATCCATAAACATCATCTGCTGGAGCATGACTTCGGCAAATGGCTTCATCAAGGAGAGTCCAAGCTGATCGAGGTACGCCGGTTGGGGGGTGCGGTCCGCCGAATAATTCTTCAGCACGGTAACGACTTCAGGGTAGCTGGTCACCACCCAGGCGTGCATGTAGGGATCCCAGTGCACGGGATCGTACTCGCGCAAGGCACGATAAAGCGCATACGGATTCGATAACACCTCCGGATTGAGGAGCCGGAGGAGACTCAAGTTCTCGTCGTTCGCCTCTTCGACCCCACTGGCGGGGGAAAGCCGCATCGCCGTCTACTCCGTCAAATGTTTTTCTGCTTCCTGGTCACTCAATGAGTCCATAGGGGTCGATGTTGCCTCGGCATTTCCGTTACGTGGGTCCTTCATACGTATCGCAGTCGACTTCTCCATTTGCGCTCGAGTCGTTGATGCGGGAGTGTCGGCGCAGGAGGTTGCCGGATTATTGTCGGCAGTAGATGTGAGGTGGGAGAAAATGGCGTCGACAACACTTTGCACATAGGGTACTTTCAGCAGGTCATTGCGATGCCCATCCAAATACTGCGTATGCAAATTATGCGGAATGACTGACTGCCATCCGGGAAGGAGGTTCATATGGGCGGGGCGCTCAGAAGCCATCAGCAGAAGGACCTTGCCTCCGTACTTCTTCGGCTGATACGCGGAAACTGCAGCTTTGACCATCGCCTGAGCGACCGTCATCTCGGATCTGGTGGATTTTGGCGTACGGTCGACACGTTTGTGCAGTTGCTCACGCAGGTGGGCTAAGCTTATCCGCAGGCCTAACCGCGCAGCTCTCTTCAGCGCGTAACCTGGGTAGCTCAACTTATTTGCCAGCGAGTCATGTGACTTTAAGTATGCCAGGTTCGGTGCATCCAAAAGCACAAGGAGGGAGACCTCGTGGCCAGCGGCCCGTATTTGGGACGCGATTTCGTAGGCCAGGATGCCGCCAGCGCAAAAACCACCGATCGTGTAGGGGCCTTTCGGTTGCGTTGCCAGAATCTTGCGCAGCAGGCACGCAGCGATGCTTTGCAGGGTGGGCGTTTCGCCCAGCGACGCGAAATCCTCTGCAGTGAGCACGACAAAAAGGAATGGCTGATCGTCCCCCATCACCTTTGCCAGGTTCACGCTTAGATAGTGCACCCAGAAAATTCTGTTGCGAGTCCCATCAGGCTGCAATGCAACCACTCCAGAATGCAGCCCGGGCTTAGCTCCCACAATTTTCTGCGTGAGGTTTGCCTGCTGGCGAACCGTGGGACTCTGAAGAAGTTCGGCGATCGGGATGTGCTGGCCGAACTCCGCGGCAATGCGCTGTTGGAGAGCATCCATCAAGTCGGGGCGGCCGCCTAGATCGAAGAAATTGTCATCCAGCTGGATGTCCTTGCGCCCGAGCAGGTCCGTCCAAATCACAGCCAGGCGCTGTCCCCTGAGCATGGTTTCGACCAATAAAGCCAGACGCTCGACCGTAGGCGCTTCAAAGAGCTGTCGCAATGTCAGATCCACACCAAAAGCGTCTCGCAGGCGCATCAGGAGCTGCATGCCGAGGAGGGAGTGTCCTCCGGCCAGAAAAAAATTGTCCTGCGCGCGAAAGGCGTCGTTTTCGAGAAGCTGCCGCGCCATGGTTAGCAGCTCTTCCTCGATCCGTGTAGCGGTCGCCTTCGCTGCCGTTCTTTCCAGCAGAATTGCGTCCGTGGGCGGCGGAAGCGTCGTCAGATCAAGTTTCCCATTGGGCGACAACGGAAGCGCATGCAATCGGACAAAGATGGCTGGGACCATGTATTCCGGCAAGGTCTGCAGCAAATGCTTCTGGAGCTCGTGCACGGTGGGAACACTTGCGTTTTCTTTTGGGAGAACGTAGGCCACAAGTTCGTTCTCTCTTCCCTCTGAGGTGTTAGTAATCGCGGTGGCATAATCGAGGCCGGGATGGCGAGTGAGAGTACTGGCGATCTCATCCAGTTCGACTCGTTGTCCGCGGACCTTGGTCTGGCGGTCGAGGCGTCCGTGAAATTCGATTTCCTCGTCGGGCCGTCGGACACCACGATCGCCCGTGCGATACATGCGAGCGCCTGACGCTTCGGCGAAAGGATCGGGCAGGAAACTTCGCTCCGTGGACTCAGGCAGGTTGCGATATCCACGGCCGACGCCGGCGCCGCCAATGTAAATCTCGCCGATGCTGCCATCAGGAACCCGCTCACCGCGTTCGTTCAGCAGATAGACGCTTGCGCCCACTATCGGACGACCGATGGGCGGTGTGCCATGGGACTTGGGTTTGAGCACAGATGATGTGGCCACCACAGTGCATTCCGTGGGTCCATAGTTGTTGACCACGTCGAAGGGAAGCTGGGCGGCTGGAGTTTGGTGCAGCACATCTCCGCCGGTGAGCAGAAGACGCAATGCTGTCGTGGACGGCCAGTCCATCGCCATCATGGATGCGGCGTGAACGGTCGGAACGAAGGCGATCGTCACCCGCTCGCGAATCATCCACTGCTGCATTAACTCCGGCGACGAACGCACTGCGTCATGGGCGAGGCACACAGTTGCCCCTGCGGCAAGATGCGGCCAAATTTCCCATACAGCCGCGTCGAATCCAAGACCTGCGAGATGACTGGCGCGATCCTGCCGCGTGACGCGAAAGGCATCCCGGTGCCATCGTATGAGGTGAGACAAATTGGCGTGGGTGATCTCTACACCTTTGGGAACTCCGGTCGACCCCGAGGTGTAGATCACATAGGCAAGGCTGTCTGCCTGGAGAGGTCTGTGTTTTAGTCGAGGAGCGGCAGCGACTGCGGCAGCATCCCGACCGGGGTCTATGCCGCGAGCTTTGACCTGGAGGCGGTCAAGAAGTGTCGCGTGGGCCACGAGAACACTCGCGCCCGAGTCGTTCACGGCATAGCGCAAACGTGCATCGGGCCACGCGGAATCCAATGGGACATATGCAGCACCCGCCCGCATTATGCCGAGGGCAGCGACGATCCAATCGAACGACCGTTCCATGCAGATGGCCATGGTGCCGCCGGAGACGACGCCAAGCTGCGTCAGATGTCCAGCAAACTGATCTGCCCTGCGATCAAGTTCTTCATAACTCAGCTGTTGATCGCCATAGCTCAGGGCAATGGAATGCGGGCAGTTGTCCCGTAACTCCGAGATCTGTTCAGGAACAGGACGAACCTGCCCCGTCACGGTCTGCATGCGTCTCCTAAATGCGGGCTCAAAAACAAGGTGGCAACAATGCCTACCAAGAGTAATCGCAAAGTGTCACATTAGAATTGTTGGCTCTTTCTGTGGGCAAGGCAAGTCGAAAATGTTACGACGGTCATGGCACCCCGAAATCTAATGGTTGCAATTATTTGCAGCCTGCCATGGCGGTCGTGGGGGAGGCGGTCTGTTTTGAACTGTCGGTAAGCGCGAAATCTCGCCTTTAATTAAGGGTACGAGCAAAAGATCGACTCGGACGCCGGGTCATAATGGCAATCTGTAGCGATTCCGAACAAAAGTTGTGGATGAACCCCATGCACCACGAGATCGCCCGACCGCAGCTGGGCAAGTCGCAAGGGACCCTCAGGCAGAAGTCCCCGCGTCGGCCTTTGAGAGTTTTTCAGAGGAAGGAGTAGTCCGCCGCCGGTTAACGCAGGCATCACAACTGCTTCAGCAGGTCTCGAGTCTGTTGCAAAAGCTCACGCACGCGTTTTTGTTCCGCTCTGCTTTCTGAGGAATACCGGCCGTACTTCCAGCGCGAGCGCCGCGATCTTGCCAAACCCTCTGGAGTGCGCGGGCCCGTACTGGCGCCGCCGTGCATGCGGCATCGGCCGTTCGGCATTGCGGGCGACTGACACGCAGTTCCGCGACGCGTATTCGCGCCACACCTCGGAGCGGTGTTCGGGTCCCCTGGCGGATTCCCATTTTTCAACCATCCTCTTCGAGGTGTGTGCGTGCTATCAATTGGATTTTCCATGACCTTCTGCAGAAACATCCAAGGCCCCTTGATGACTGAACGGACCTACGATGCCCTGCGCTCTCTCATGCATATGCACTTGCTCCACGTTCATTTTCTGCTCGCCCTTGCCACGATGCCGATCCAAGGCTTCCATCTGCGCGATATACGTCCTTTCCAGCTTCGTGGCTAAATTCAAGTAGAGTTCCATGAGCTCAGGGGACTGCCCCGGCAGCGCCGCTCGCCTGAAAAGTTCCATGGCAAAGTTGTGCCCAGTAACCATTTGCGTCGCAAGCAGTCCTTCGTTTGTGTCGCGCGGGCCGATGCCGTAAAGAGCAGCCAGGGCATGATTCCCATCAGGGCCAAGTAGTTCCTTCGTCGGCATTGCACGGATGACCTGTAGAAGAAGTTCGGCACCTAGGTCTCCGTCTGATGTTCCAAATGTCCGTTCTGCTGCAGCCAAAGATGGGACGCTTGGGCCCTCGCCGCCCGCTTTCATCTTCAGCGGGCCACTGCTGCTCGGGGGTGACGACGGATTATTAGTACCAATGCTCTTCCCGTTCTGACTTTGTGTCTGCGGCGAGGTTTTCTCACGATCGGCAACGACGGATCGCGGGCTCGCCGAAGTCTTATGATTTGCCGGTTCCAATCCGCGGTGCTCAGCTCCGTTCCGACCATTTGTTTTTGCTTTAGTCGCCGCTTTATTGCGTTTAGGCACCGACTCACTAGCTTGAAAGTCGGCATCCTTTGCGTGTCCCTTTTGCCCTTGGGCTGGGACATCGCGCTCCGGGCGTGATCCGGTCGCGATAGGAATTTCGTGCTGAGCTTCAGCCGATCGCTTCGCGTTCTGCGAGTTGTGCGTAGGCACTGCGGGAATGGCATTTTTTTTGTCTTTCATGTGAGTAACTCCTGAAAATTGAATTTTGTCCCCTGGCAGCCGGCACGTTAGCGCATGCAGAGCTCGCCGTTACGCTCCGGCAAAACCAGCCCAGGACCAAACGTTGAAGACAGAATTGCGGAACCACGTTGAAGACAGATGGGGACTAACATTGCAGACGGATTCAGGGGAACACGTTGAAGACAGTCCGAAAGAAGACGGTTGTTAGTACAAAGAAATCTTACCAATAAGTAGGGCGGTCGCGCAACTTTTTTCCGAGCCAGCGTTGGCGCGAGACGCCGCCAATAAAGCGCTTATCGGCTTCGGCGACGTGCCGTTGCATCCTACATGCGCAGATCGCAGTATCTGCGGCGGTGTCAGTGGTTGTCAATTGAGAACGACCTTTAAAAAACCGCGGCGTTAGCCGCGAGCGATACTCCTTCGACAAGAACGACTGTTCCAGACGAGAGATTTTGCTGGAGGGAAGGTAAGGGTGCCTAACCACAGATCTCGAAAGCAGAAAGTGGGGCAACGATGAGAACAGAATTGCTCCGATTCCACGGCGCTGTCGAGCGGGATCCCACTCTCGCGGCAAATGCGGCGATCGCCCTGGGAACGTATTTTGGAGGCTGGCGGATTGTTCACACTATGGGATCGCGCATCACCAAGCTCAAGCCCGTGGGCGGATTCTGCGCCGAGGCTGCAGGGGCGATCACACTGTTCTCGACCGCGCTGGCCGGAATTCCCGTGAGCACCACGCACACTATTACCGGAGCCATCGTCGGCGCCTATGGGATGCCTGGAGCTGTCGTAGAGAGGCCCCTGCCAGTTATGTGAAGTTGAGCGCCTCCAGGCCCCCGCAGTGCGCTGCCCGGAAACACATCCGGCACGATCTTGCCTTCGTCGACAACCACGATTCCTCCGACTACCAAATAGCGGACGCCTGCGCTCGGCTCCATCGGCTTGGCGAAGGTGGCGCGGTCAGTGATGGTCGCGGCGTCGAACACAACAACGTCGGCGTCTGCGCCCTCCTGCAATCTGCCTTTTCGCAATGCCGCCGGGGTTGAGCGCTCGAGCATCTGCGCCGGCATGAGACTCATTTTTCTCAACGCATCCATCAGAGTTAAAGTCCCTTTTTCGCGCACGTATTGGGCAAGCACACGCGAATAGGTTCCCGCGTTACGGGGATGGTTTGGGAGGCCGTCGCTGGCGATCATCACCAGCGGGTGACGGATCACTTTGTCCAGCACCTCCTGCGTATTGGAGAAGATCAGCACCGTGGTAGGGGTGCTTGAATTGTGGAGTTCGTCGAAACGCTCTTTGGTAAGGTGCCCGCCAGTGCTAGGAAGAACCAGATCGTTGTAGCTGATACCGCCTTCTTTTTCCTGCCAGCCGGGATTGAAAAGCGCGGAGTTGATAAACGTCATACCTGCGATGTAGGGATAGGCTTCGGTAGTGACATCGAGGCCGCGGGCGCGCGCGCCTTCAACCATGGAGAGGCATTCGGGTGCATCGCGCAGGCAAGAACTGTTGATGTGCACAATGTGCAATGGAGCGCCAGTGATGGCGGACGCTCCGATTACTTCACTCAAGGACTCGATGGAGGAGCCGGGATCGACGCGGCTGGAGCTGCGCACGTGAGTGTAAACCGGAACTCTCCGCTCGGCGGCCAGACGGAAGGTATCAATGATTTCCCAGCGGGTGGCTCCGGGTGTGTACTGGATGCCCATGCCGATAGACAAGCCGCCAGCGTCGAGTTCGGAGCGCAGGCGATCTTCGATCCGCGAGAGTTGTTCTGGTGTCGCGGGCTGGTCGGTCGCAGGTCCGCTCTTGGGAAGAATTTCAGCCTCTGGAATTGGAGTGCCGAATACCAGAGCCCGCGCTGCAGCATGGCTGGCGGAGGTGCCGTAGTGAATGAGCGAGCGCCCCTCTTTCGCTTTGAGGAACTGAGCGACATCGGGCGCGCCGATTTCCAGTTCGAGCGCGGTGGTCACGCCGTCGAGCGCTTTCACCCGCTGGCTCTCCATCTCCTGACCGTGCTGATGCAGGTCAATGAATCCGGGAGCGACGACCAGGCCGCTGGCTTGGATGACCCGGCGTCCGCTCAGGGCGTCGGACGAGATGCGGACAATCTTGCCGTCGAGGATGCCAACGTTGCGCACGGCATCGAGGCCGGTTTCAGGATCCATAACACGTCCGCCTTCGAGCACGAGGTCGAACTGTTGCGCGGACACGATGGTGATTGATAACGCGAGAAAGAAGAGAAAGAGAATCAGCTTGCGCATGGTTGCTCCGACCGACGAGCGATCATAGCAGGAGGGCTCCCCTTGCAGGCTTGCCTCCGTTGCGGACGGATGACGGGCAACTCTTACCTAATCCGGTAAAGGAAAGGTAGCCGACAATCCGGACGGAATCCGAATCTGGCTTCCCAGAACGTCGAATCTTGAGAGCTTCAGGCCGACTGAGCGTCTACGAGACGCCGACGAACTCGCCCAGTGGCGCGCTGCGCCTGGTAACCGGTAAGTATTGTCTACCAGACGCCAGGAATAAGACGCTTCGTCCGCGCCGAGTACGCCGCGTATTCGTCGCCAAACTCCTCAACCATCATCCTCTCCTTCGCGCGGACGCGAAGCGCGCAGAGGATCGCGAACGCGATCAAGTTCGACGGACCTGCCACCCAATTCGGGATGACGAGCGCCGGTCCGATGGAGTACAGCGCTAGCGCCAAGTACATCGGATGGAGGATACGGCGATAAACGCCCTGCGTGATGAGTCGATGCTGCTCACATACCTCCAGGGTGATCGACCAATTTGTACCCAGGTCCGCGTGCGACCGGTAGAAGAGCCAGAGGCCGATCACCAAGGAGATCACACCGGCGACGAGCGGGCCAGTGCCCAGCGCGTACTCAGCGAACGAAAACGCTGGCGACGCGACCCAGATCAGAGGGACGAAGAATCCGACCCAGGCGAGAACCAAGAGGCCGGTCTCTAGCGGAGTTCTATAGCTTGTGGCGACTTTGACAATTCGACTCCGGTGTCCGTACGTCGCACGAATGGCGATCATCACTACTGTACCTGTGAGCACCAGCGCCTTCGCGATCCACGGATTCATGGCCAGGCACCGTCCATTTCACATCGTACTGCGACTGTCGTCAAAGTGCTTCTGCCGAATAACTCGCTGTAATACCGGACTCGCAGAACCTCCACACGCGGTCCTTTGTTCGCGCTCGTTTGGAATGTAAGAATACCTATTCGGGAACTACTCCATAAGTACTAGCGTGCGGATTGGCTAATTCTCGTGGGTAGTTGTAAAGAGTTCATGAAGGCTTAGAGTTCATAAGCGCACGTTAGCCTTTCCATCGCGTAGCTAAGACATAAGGTGCAAATCAACATCGGGGTAGGTGCAGTGGTGCAGTGTTTATGGTAAAGAGATTCAACGAAGTGGGACTCCGGGAGCAGAAGATCATTAATTTGTTGCTTCAGGGTTATGAGAACCCCGAAATCGCCCGCGAACTAGACATTGCCGAGCGCACGGTCAAGGCTCATTTTAACCGCATGTTTCGGCGTTTCGGAATCAGGGGCGGCATCAAGCGGGTCAAGCTCGCGACCATGCTTTATAAAAAACAGTTATGGTCAGAAAGACAGCAAGACTTCGAAGCACACTCAAGCCCTCAAACCGACGTGTCCGCCTATGCCAAGTAAAAAGGAATCCGATTGTGTTACCCCTGATTGAATGATTAGGTCGATGTCTTTTGCAATCAACATGAGAAAACCCAGTGCTCTCCCCATGACAGCACTGGGTAACGGACAGTTAAGAAGTCACGTTAGACTTCACATCTCTACGTCAGCCAGTATCCTGGCAAGGAACAGATTTCCTGTCTGTACTGTTTTGGACACTTGAAATCCTAATGTAACGCATCCACCGGTAGGTGGATGCGATGGGACTGAACACGCCACCCCTACAGGTTGTTGTATCTATCTAATCTGTGTCCCCCAGCATGTCGTCTGATTCCTGCAGCGCAGCACTGCCGGCAACTTCGCCGGACGCAGTCTTTTTCTTCTGCCAGTCCGTTTCAGACAGCACCGCGATCGTCTCCATCTTTTCTTTTTTCAGGCTGCTGTTGATGCCGGGCAGATCCTTCTGGGTGAGTTTCTGGAAGTCGTCAATGACGTCCTGCAGTTCGTGGCCGAGAGATTCGGCGCGCCTTACCTGATAATCGGTGGGCCGGCCGTCGTATCCTGTGACGTTGCCGTAGAGTTCGCCGAGCAGTTCGCGGATGCGTTCTTCGCCGGTGATCATGCCGCCTTCTTTTGTCGCGACGATCTTCGAGCGCAGTGCGTCGCAATCGGCAGCAAGTTGCCGCAGCTGTTTGCGCAGCGGGTCTTTTTCCGGCAGTTTGGCAGCGCGGGCATTGGCGGCGTTGCGCACGGCTTCGATGGCCTCGACTCCCCAGGTCATGTGTTCGAGCAGGCCATAGATTTTCATGGAGAGATCGAATTCGGCTTTGCGGTCGGCGAGCGTGTAGGTAGCGCGCGGATCCAACACCACGGTCAATTGTTCGGTGTAGGTTTGATCTCCCTTGGTGAGCTTGACGGTGTATGTTCCGGGCAGAACCTTTGGCCCGCGCGACGCGCCTTGCAGCGCCATTGCCGCGGGGGCGACCTCGGGAGCTTTTACGCGCATGGCCCAACTGGCGCGGTTCAAGCCGCGATGCGTGCTGCCGGAAACGGTGTCGATGAGTTTGCCATCCTGATCGGAGATATCGATTTTCAAATCACCGAAGATGTGGCGGCTTTTCTGGTAATAGGTGATCTGCGCGTCGGAAGGGCGCGGACGGCCTGAGAACGTTTCGTTGCCTTCGGACCATCCTCCGCGGGCGTTGAAATATTGAACCACCGGCCGGACGGGAATCAGCGCCGCTTCTTTCGCCATCACGTCGGGAGTGAGCGAGCGCAAAGGAGAAATGTCGTCGGTGATCCAG